>Ga0137403_10002375_pt1 | contig 23065 bp, 25 predicted proteins | sample CZOMad2_1_16fung_FD_122057 | JGI IMG/M metagenome (GOLD analysis project Ga0137403, IMG submission 122057) | Vadose zone soil fungal communities from Angelo Coast Range Reserve, California, USA - CZOMad2_1_16fungal (Hybrid Assembly) | ecosystem: Environmental > Terrestrial > Soil > Vadose zone...
TGAACCGTAGCTGCGTCACCAGCGGATGGGGCACGGCGCTATCGCTCCAGCGTCTTCTTCATCGCGCCCAGGCCCTCCTCGATCATCGCCGCGATGGTGCCGGCGATCTCGTTGGGCAGCAGGTCGGCGATCCAGACGACGCGGCTGCCCCGATCGCCGTCGTCGAAGACCTGCATCGACGCGTTGTGGTGGGTCAACCGCGGCGAGCCGACCACGGCCCAGGCGAGCCGGCGCGCCTCGTCGTCGACGTCGACGATCAGCTCGCGGGCGACCAGGCCGTTGGCGAAGGTGACGACCCGCGCGCCGGCTTCGAGGCGTGTATCGACGACGAACCCCGGTGCCAGGCGCTCGTGCACCGCGCCGACGTCACGCACGGCGTCCCAGACGCGCTTCGGGGACGCCTCGATCACGATCTCCTTGCGGATGGATGCCATGAGGTCCTCCTTGGTCACCCCGTGAAGACCCCGGACCCCCGGGTTCGTGAAACACGGAGGAGCGACCGTGCTCAGTGGAAGTGGACGCCGCCGTCGATGTTGAGCACCTGGCCGGTGACGCTATCGGCGCGGCAGAACGCGACCACCTGCGCCGCAACATCCCCGATGGCCGTGGAGCGCTGGAGCACGGCCAGGCGGCGGGTGCTCTCCACCACCTCGGCGGGCAGCCGCTTCGCCATGCGCGTGCCCTCCATCAGGCCGGGCGCCACGCAGTTCACGGTCACCTCGGGGGCGAGCGCGACGGCCAGGCACCGCGTGAGGTGAATCAGCCCCGCCTTGCTGACGGCGTAGGCGATGCTGCTGCCGGCCGCGCGCAGGCCCGCCACCGACGCGATGTTCACGATCCGTCCCGCCCCGCGCGCGCGGAGGTGACGGGCGGCGGCCCGCGCCAGCAGAAAGGGCCCGCGCAGGTTGACGTCGTTGATGTGGTCCCAGACCTCGACGGTGAGCGCGTCGAGGTCGCGGAACGGGATGCCGGTGTTCCAGCCGGCGTTGTTGACGAGGACGTCGAGCCGGCCGAGCGCGGCCACCGCGTCGTTCACAGCCGGCTCGATGGCCGGCGGATCCCTCTGGTCGAGCTGGATCATGGCCGTTCGCCGTCCGCGCTTTTCGACCTGACGGCACGTCTCGACCGCGCCCTCCCGGTAGCCGACCCACGTGACGGCCACGTCGGCGCCGGCCTCCGCCAGCGCCAGCGCGATCGCGCGACCGAGGTCGCCCGAGCCGCCGGTGACCAGCGCCGCGCAGCCGCTCAGGTCCACGCGCTCAGCTGATGGGAGCCAGCGGGGCGAGACCGAGCTCCCGCGTGCACTCGCCGAACCACTGCAGCACTTCCTTGGGCAGCCGAATCCCGGTTGGTCGTCAGCCGCAGCTCGCGTTGCCTCCCCACCTGGAAGCGGATGCCGATCCGATCGTGCCGCACTGGTCGGCGAGGACGATGCCTCGTGGAAGATTTTCTCGATCTCCCGCCAGCGCGGCAGCTCACGACGGTCGCCAGTGCTGCTAACTACATTCGCTGATGAGCTTATCGAAGATAACTACCAACTCGCCATTTGCGTTAACCGTGATGTGAGCGGTCTCTTTCAGAAGCTGGCCACTATTGGGTCCCGGGCCGACGATCCGATCGGTTACGGTCTCCGTGAATCGAAACGGTGGGACGCCCGATAGATAGTTCCCGACGTTGCCCACTACTTGAATCCACACGTACTTAGTTCCGGTTGTCAGGCCGATAGCACTAAACGCACCAGACTGCCGAGTCACTACGAGCAAGCCGCCTTGCGCATCCTGAGTCCTATGGATGATGACATGAATGCTTCCATTGACTAGCATGTCCTCCCCGCCGGGACATTGATTGAAGTAATGATCGTCAACCAAAGAAAATGTGAATACGTCGGTCTGGGGAGAAGCTTGTGCCGACGCAAGCGCTGACCACAGCAGGCCCGATCCCAGGGTGAAGACCGCGATCAATGAGAACCTGACCAGGTTGTTCATGCGTTCTCCCTCCTTTTGATAAGACATTGCTTTCAGATGGGGTAGCACAGGATGGGGAATGGATAGCATTAATTCGACGCCGAAGCGAGCGCGGACCGCCGGCGCGAGCGCGGCTGCGATATCGAGGTCTCCTAGGCCGGTCCGCCTAACGTGGGCAGAGGTGGGACGCCGAGCTCGTAGGTGCACTCGGCGAACCACTGCAGCACTTCCTTGTGCAGCCGAATCCCTGTTGTCGTCATTGGCCTAAGACTACGATAGGTTAGGCGCGCCGGTATCGCTCTGGCCTCGCCGATCACGAAGATCACGACCACCTCAAACATGGCGCCTGCCTTCGTGCAAGGCCGCGCGTCATGTATCGCCATCCCCGGCGCCGGTGGCCGGGGATGGCCATGTCGGCTTAGACCTTGCCGACCTTGCCAGACTTGATTACGTCGACGAGGACGTTCCATTCCGCCTTCTTGAGAGTGACGATGTTGCCCGTCTCCCCGATGCGGACGGTATCGCCCTCCATGACGACTTCCGGGCAGGCCGAGCAGGCTGGGCAGAGCGAGATCTTGTCCATGGCAGCTTCCCTCCTTCGATGTGCTGGCAGACGACCCCGCGCCGTGCGCTCGAGGCGTCCCAGGCGTTGAGGATCTTCTTCACTTCCCGCCGCAGGCCGTCGAGCTCGGCCAGCTTCTGTTTCAGCAGCGCGCGCACGTGGACGCATGGACCCGGCTTCGCACACCGGAGCGCCACGATATGGCCGATCTCCTTCAACGTGAGGCCGAGCCGGCGCGCTTGCGTGACGAAGTGCAGCACACCGAGCACGTCGGGCGGATACACGCGATACCCGGCGGCGGTGCGTCGCGGCTTCGGCACGATGCCGCGTGCTTCGTAGAGGCGCAGCGCCTTGCGGCTCATCCCGCTACGGGCGGCCACCTCTCCGATCCTGAGCGCGTCGTCGGCCATGAGGCGAGGATAGACCTTGCCGCATAGGTCAAGGTCAAGCTGCATCACCGCCCGGATACCCAGGCGAGCGCGTTATCCTAGGGCCGATCATGGCGAACCTCGTGATCATGACGGCTGACGAGTTGAAGGCACTCCATTCCCTGGAGCGCCAGCTCGCGAGACGGACGGCGCGCCAGCAACCTCTCGTCCGACTCATCCTGTCGACATTCGTCCAGCGAGGTGGACCGATCCCAATCAACGACATCGTCACAAGCACGCCTGATGGCCAAGAGGCGCTCAGGGCTCTCGATGCTGACGACCTGATCCGTGTCCGCGCCGGTCAGGTCGACATGGCCTACCCGTTCTCGGCCGCGCCAACGCCGTTTCGCGTACGCCTCTCCACCGGAGGCGAGCGGTATGCCTGTTGCGCGACCGACGCGCTCGGCATCGCGGCGATGATCGGCGAGCCCATCGACATTACGTCGGCCTGCCATCATTGCGGCGAGTCGCTGCATTTCGCCGCGACGCCGGACGGGGTGGGGTCGAATGCCGAGGGCCTGATGGTCTGGTTCGGCAAGCGGGGTGACGACGGTTGCAAGGCCTTCGATTCACTCTGAACGACAATCAATTTCTTCCGGTCGGAAGACCATCTACGAGCGTGGCGCGACGCCAACCCGACCGCCCAGGGTGCCGGAGCCACCGTGACGGAGGCGTTCAAACTCGGTCAGTGGATCTTCGGCGGCCTGCTTACGTAGTGCACCCTGAAGCGCTGCGCGGAGAGACGTGTTGTCAGCACTGACGACGGCGATAGCTGGGCCGTTCACTGCCATAAGCCGATGCAACTGATAGCAGAATGATCTCGCCGCTACAGATGAAGTTGGACGGAGGCACGTCACATGATGGACATGTCCGGAATGATGGTGTTTATGGTGGTCGGCGGGATCGTCCTGATCGCTGCGATCGTCGCCGCTGTCTGGTGGCTCGCAAACCGAAGCCCGAAGCGAGATAGTGCACTCGTCGTCCTGCGCGAGCGCTACGCTCGCGGCGAGATTTCCAGAGAAGAGTACGAGTCGCGCCGGCGCGACCTCGCCGCCTGATCCCGAGGATTCTCCGAACGGCGCGACCTGGTCGTCGCGCCATTCGGAGCCCTTCATCCTGATGCTCGGCTAGGCCTTAGCCGGCGTTTGCCGCAATCGTCCGACCGCGGTCCATACCAGCACGATCAAGCTTGCCACGAGCCCGAGCCCGAGCAGCCAACCCAACCCCATGAGAACCATCATGAGCGGTCCGCAGCTCTCGTTCATCATCTGCATCATTTCGGTCTCCTCCTCTCAGCTGGTCGAATCCAACGCAAGCCACTGCTCGATGCGGGCGGTGATCGTCGCGATGTCGGGGCGGCTCAGGGTGGTCGGGTCGAAGGTGAAAACGAACTCGGTGCAACCGTACGCCATCGTGCCATCGGGCAGCCGTACCGGGTCGAGCGTGTGGGTGAACAGCCGCACACGGTCTCGGTCCGTCTTGAGATTCAGCACGACCATTCGCGTACCCTCGGCGAGCGCCACGCTGCCCGGCTCGGCGGAGACGCGCCCTCGCTCATCGATTGCAACGCGCGCGTAGTCATGCACGGGAAACCGCGGAGACTTCGTATTGAGCTGCGTCGTTCGCAGCACTCCGGCCGGCATCCCCTCCGCCGTCAGGCGCAAGACAGTCCCCTTCGTGACGACGTGCCCTTCATCTGATCCGGTGGCCATTTCGATCCGTGAAGGCCTGAAGCGCTCGCTCAGCGCGTCCCGCACGGAGGGCGCGGCGTGTCCGGTGCCGACCGATGCGGCGAGCATCATCGAGGTACTGACGATGAGAAGCATGAACCGATGCATGGGATCTCCCTTCGCGGCAGCGGGCGGTAGCCCGGCGCCGTCCTCTCAGAGGACAGACAGCCGCGGTCAACGATCGTGTTCTTTAACGACGCTTTGAAGCGACTACGCCGAGCGGAAGGGGAGTTTAGGAGGAGGCTCGAAGGCTGCGAAGACGTTCCTGTGATGATGGACCTCGGGAACGGTGGAAGCGACCGCGCTCGGCACGGGCGGGAGCGAGGCCATAGGCGAGACCGCGGCGCAGGACAGTCCGCACGGCCCGTAGCAGACCGTACCCATCATGGGGCAGCCTGCATACGCCATTGCAATCGGGGCCACCAGCACCGATGCGACCACCACGAGCACGACAACGATGCTTCGCTGTTTCATAAAACCGTTCTCAGTGTTGAGACGCTGAGAGTGGCGCCAAGGATTCGATCGCGCATCGTCGTACGCGGTTATCCACCGGATCGCGTTCGCGCGGCTTCGGCGCGGAGGAAGAAGCTCCCGTCCGTCACCACCTTGTCCCCTGGCTTGAGCCCCTCCAGGACGGGCACGAATTCCCCGGTCGGTTGCCCGAGCTTCACCGCCCGCTCGATGAACTTGCCTTCCTCGCCTTCCGCCGGCACGTAGACGACCGGGCGCTCGCCGATCATCTGCACGGCGGCGCGCGGCACGACGATAGTTCGCTCGCCCGCACCCGTCTCGAACGTCATGGTGACGAACATGCCAAGGCGGAGATCGCCGCCGCGGTTTGGCACCTCGACGCGCACCTTCGCCGTCCGCGTCGTCGCATCGACCCGCGGATCTATGTACGCCACCCGGCCCCGCAGCGTACGACCGGGCATGGAAGCCAGCGTAATTGTGGCGGGAGCACCCACCCGGACGCGCGAGAAGTCTCGCTCGTAGAGATCACCGATGACCCAGACCGTGCTCAGGTCTGTCACGACGAAGAATTCCTGCCCGGCGTTGATGACCTGGCCGGGGTTCACCGAGCGTGCGATGACGAGGCCGTCCGCTGGGGACGTCACGGTGACTTCCGAGACGACCTGCGGCGCGGTCTCGAGCTTGGCGACGCGCTCGGTCGAGAGGCCGAGCAGCAAGAGCCGCTGCCGCGCAGCGGCCACCTCGGTCTCGTGGCCGGTGTGGACGGCAGTCACCTCTTCGAGCTCCTGGCGGCTGGCCGCGCCGAGCACCACCAGCTTCTGCGTCCGCTCGAGCTTCTGATGGTCAGCCTCGAGCATCGCGCGCATCGATAGATACTTCGTTTGCGCCTCGGCGAGCTCGGAGCTGAAAATCACGGCCAGCGGCGCGCCTCGGCGAACGTCTGCGCCGAGCTCCACCATGACCTGGCGCACGATGCCGCCCACGAGCGCGTTCACCTTCGTGTCGCGATAGGCGTTGGACGTGACGGTCCCGGGCACGGTGAGGCCCGAGACCGACGACTGAGCCTTTGCTTCGGCGATCTTGATCCCCGCGCGTTCGACGGCCTCCGGCGTCAACGAGACTTCGACGGCCTCTTCGGCTCTGGCCGCTCCCGCCTGTCCCGATGACGCCGACATACCCGACATTCCGGGCATGGATCTACCATCCGGCGATGCGGCCGGCGTTTGAGCGTCACGGGTTGGCGCGGTTGTTCGCGCGCCCACTCCGCCGTGTCGCTCGCTCCAGAGGACGCCTCCCGCGGCGCCGACTATCAGGAGCGCGGCGGCACCGGCGGCTACGCCGACGTATCGGCGGACGCGTCCACGCCGGTCCCGAGCGGCTGGCCGGTCGATCACATCGTCATCGCGCTCCATTGATCATCTCCCCGTCGTGGACGTCATCGTCCCGGTTACCCGGTCGATCTCGACCCGCGCGTCGTACACCTGCCTCAGCGCATCCGTATACCCGTTCTCGATGTCGATGTAGCGCCGCTGCTCGGCGATCACGTCGAGTAGCGAGCCACGCCCCAGCGTGTACGTCTGGCGAACCACGCTGAGGTTGCGGGTCGCGACGTCACGCACGCCGCGCTCGTAGATTTCAAGCGAGCGCCGCGCGGCCTCGTACTGCGCGAGCGCTGCGGCGACCTCCTGGCGAACGGTCAGCTCTGCGAACTGAAGTCGTCGCTCGGCCGCCTGCGCCTCCGCCGCTGCCGCAGCGATGTTGCCCTGATTGCGGTTGCGCACCGGCAGCACGATGCTCACGCCGGCGCCAAAGTAATGGAAGACGTCCTGGATCGGGCGGGTCGCTCCCGTGTTGGTCACCCCGTTCAAGTCGAAGCCGAAATCCTGGCGCTGATACCCGACGTTGACGCTGGCATCCCATCGGCCTTCGGCCCGTTCCTTGCGAATCTTCGCCGCGCCCATCGCGACGTCGGCGCGAGCGGCGTCGAGATCGGGCCGGTTCGTCAGCGCCTGACGCGCCGCCTCGTCGGCGGGCAGTGGCGGTATCGCGGAGGCCAGGTCGCCGCGCAGAACGAGCACCGCGTCGGGCGCCATCCCGGCGAGCGCTCTCAACTGGAGCGACGCGATATCGACGCGACTCGCAAGCATCTGTCGCGTGGCGTCGAGGCGATTCACCTCGACCAGCATCAGGTTTTCCTCGAGCGCCGGCGTCGCGCCCTGACGCACGCGATCCTGAACGAGACGGAGCGCGTCGCGGTTCACGGACAGCAGATCGTCGGTGACGGCCAGGCCGCGTCGGGTCGCGAGCAGCTCGCCGGCCTTCATCCGAACGTCGGCGGCCAGGCGCCGCTCCCGGTCACGGACCTGGGCCCGCTTCATCTGCAATTCGCGCTCCGCGACGCCGACACGGCCTTCCTTTCGGCCGTTGAGATCGAGCGGAACGGTGAGCCCGATCGTGACGTTGTTGTCGGGGCTCAGTGCCTTCTGGCCGCCCAGCTCGAGCATCGGGTTCGGACGCAGGCCCGCTTGCTGCAGGCGCCCGACGGCCGCGTCGATCTCTGCACGCGCGGCGCGGAGATCGGGGCTGTCGGTGAGCGCGCGGGCGACGAGCTCGTCGACGGTGACCTCGACGCCCGGCTGGGCGTGAGCGATGCCGGTGGCGGCAAGGGCCGCCACAACGACGAACAACGCAAGCGCTCCGCGTAGCCCAGTCATGGCGCTAGCGGACCGGAACCGAAAACTTCGTCGAGCCCTTGCCGGCCGGCCCATCCCAGGCGACCGTCACCTGGCGTGCGCCGGTGTCGGGGAACTCGATCGTGCCCAGGTAGCGGCCGGGCGTCTTGTCGGGCTTGAGGGTCGCGCCGGCGATCATCGGTGCCATCCCCGACATCGTCATGCTGGTGTTCAGCGTCACCTTGCCGACATCCACCGGCTGCTTGTCCTTGGCCGACGCGAACTCCAGGACGAAGTCGTTCTTGCCCTGCTTCCATCGGCCGGTCTCGCTCTTCAGCGTGACGACGACGTCCTTGGTCTTCTGCGTGGCGAGCGTCTTCTCTGCCGCCCAGCTTGCGGCGCCGACTCCGAACACAAAAGCGAACGCTGTCACCATTGTGATCAAACGCTTCATCGCTTGTCTCCCTCCTGTGATGTTCTCGCGTTACTCGTTCGACTCCAGCGCGGGCCGCTCGCCGATTCGGCGTGCCGCGCGCTCCTCTGCCTCAGCGCGTCGCAGCTCTCGCTCTCGCAGCCAGTAGAAGATGACCGGGGTCACGATCAGGACGAGGCCGAGCGAGCTGACCATGCCGCCGAGCACCGGCGTGGCGAGCGGCTTCATCACCTCGGCGCCGGTCGAATGGCTCCACATGATCGGCAGCAGGCTCGCCACGATCGTGGAGACCGTCATGACCTTCGGCCTGAGCCGTAGCAGCGCGCCTTCCTTCACGGCGTCCATCAGCGCCTCGCGAGTCAGTCGTCCACCGAGGTCCTCGCGCTTCTGAGCGACGGCCTCTTCGAGATAGATGACCATCACCACCGCCGTTTGCACGGCCGTGCCGAATAGCGCGATGAATCCGACCCAGACGGCGACGGAGAAGTTGTAGTGAAGCGCGTAGAGCAGGTAGATACCGCCGGCGAGCCCGAACGGCACGGCGAGCAGGACCTGGGCGGCGTCCAGGAGCGAGCGATACGTCAGGTAGAGCAGTACGAAGATCACGATCAAAACGAGGGGGATCACGACCTGCAAGCGCTCTCGTGCCCGGCGCTCGTTCTCGTACTGCCCGCTCCACTCGACATACGAGCCTTGAGGCAGGGCGACGCGCTCGGCGATGGCCCGGCGCGCCTCCCGCACGAAGCTGCCGACGTCTCGGCCGCGGACGTTCAGCAGCACACTGACCACGAGCAGGCCGTTCTCGCTCGAGATCATCGAGGGGCCGGAGACGGATCGAATGTCGGCGACCTGGCCGAGCGGCACCTGGGTACCGTTCGGCGCGGTCACCAGCACGCCCGCCAGCGCGGCGGGATCGGCCCGGTACTCCGGCGCATAGCGGACCCGCACCGGAAAGCGCTGGCGTCCCTCGATCGTGAGCGTCAGATTCGTCTCGCCCACCGCGGTCTCGATGACGTCCTGAACCGCCCCGACCGTGATGCCGTAGCGGGCGGCGGCCTCGCGCTTCACGCGGATGTCGAGATAGGGCGCCCCCGTCACCTGCTCGGGGTAGACGTCGGCCGCTCCCGGGATGGGCCGCAGAACGTCGGCGATGACGCGCGCCCGCTCCTGCAAAGCGTTGAGGTCGTTGCCGAAGACCTTGACGCCTACCTCCGAGCGGATGCCGGTCGTCAGCATGTTGATGCGGTTGATGATCGGCTGCGTCCAGATGTTCGACACGCCGGGCAGCGTGGTGGCCTCATCCAGCTCGCCGATGAGCTTCTCGCGCGTCATCCCCGGGCGCCATTCCCGCTCGGGCTTGAGGCTCACGACCGTCTCCGTCATGTTCACCGGCGCCGGATCCGTCGACGTATCGGCGCGAGCAACCTTCGCCACGACCGACGCGACCTCGGGGAACTTCTGGATCGCTTCGTTCTGCTTGCGCGTGATCTCGATTGCCTGACCGAGCCCGATGGCAGGGTCGGTCACGGGCATGAACATGAGGTCGCCCTCGTTGAACAGCAGCAGCGTGGACTCCGTGCCGATGCGGGGAACCAGTGCGGCGGCGCCGGCCACGACAAGGACGGCGACCGCCAGCGTCGTGACGCGGTGGCGCAACGCGAAGCCGAGCACGGGCCGGTAGAGCCAAATCAGCGGCCGCATCACCGGGTTGTGCTCCTCGCCCCGCACTCGGCCGCCGATCAGGAGGCTGCAGAGCACTGGCACCAGCGTCACGGATAGGACCGTCGCGCCGATCATCGAAAACGTCTTCGTGAAGGCCAGCGGGTGGAAGAGCTTGCCCTCCTGTCCGGCGAGCGCGAACACCGGCAGGAACGCCAGGATGATGATCGCCAGCGAGAAGAAGATCGGCCGGCCGACCAGACGCGTCGCCTCCAGCACGGTCTCGGTCACGCGGCGGCGATTGCGCGTGTTAACCCCGCGCTTCTCGATGAACCGGAACGCGTTCTCCGTGACCACGATGCCGGCGTCCACCAGGACGCCGATGGCGATCGCGATCCCGGCCAGTGACATGATGTTGGAGGTGATGCCAAGGTAACGCATGAAGAGAAACGCGGTGAGCACGGCGAGCGGCAGCGGGATAATCACGATCAACACCGAGCGCAGATGCAAGAGAAAGACGATGTTGACGATGGTGACGACGATCGTCTCTTCGATCAGCGCCCGCTTGAGTGTCGAGACGGCCCGCTCGATGAGCGCCGATCGGTCGTAGAACGACACAATCCTGACCCCCGCCGGCAGGCCCGCCTGCAGCGCGGCGATCTTCGCCTTCACGCGGTTGATCACATCGACGGTGCTGACGCCGTAGCGGGCCACGACCACGCCGCCGACGGCCTCGTCCGTTCCCTTGATCAGCGCCGAGGCTCGGAAGGCGTCTCCAACCTTCACCTGGGCCACCTGCTTGATGAAGATCGGCACGCCGCCCTCGGCGCCCACGACGATGTCCTCGACGTCACGGACGCTCTCGATGAGACCGAGACCGCGCACCACCGACCAGCTGCCGCTCGCCTCCACGACGTTGCCGCCGACGTTCCGGTTGCTGCGCAGGACCGCGTCGACGACGGCCGAGAGCGGGATCTTGTAGGCGCGCAGGCGGGTGGGATCGACGTCGATCTGGTACTGCCGCACCGTGCCCCCGATGCTGGCGACTTCGGCGACGCCGGGCACCGAGTTGAGCTGGTACCGGATGAACCAATCCTGAAGCGATCGCAAGTCTCGCAGCGAGTAGCCCTTGCCCTCGACGGTGTACCAGAACACGTGACCGACGCCGGTCGCGTCCGGTCCGAGCGTCGGGACGACGCCGGCCGGCAGCGCCTTGGTCAGCAGATTCAGCCGCTCCAGCACCCGCGAGCGTGCGAAGTAGAGATCGACCGAGTCCTCGAAGATGACGTTGATCATCGAAAACCCGAAGGCGGACGACGAGCGCACGACGCGCACGCCGGGCAGGCCCTGCAGGCTCACGGTCAGCGGATAGGTGATCTGATCCTCGACCTCCTGGGGCGAGCGCCCGGTCCAATCAGTAAAGACGATGACCTGGTTGTCGCTGAGGTCCGGAATCGCGTCGATCGGCGTGGTCAGCAGCGCCCAGTAGCCCCACACTCCCACGAGCGCGAACAGGCCCAGAACCAGGAAACGGTTCCGAAGCGACACCTCGATCAGCCAGTTGACCATGAGCCTCCGTCATCACCCGACACGCAGACGACCGCATTGGGTGATCCTCTCCAGCGAAGTCAGCGAACGGACAGACTACGAGCTACGCAGAGAGAACGGAGGCTCTGGGAGGAGGCTCGAGCGAGGAGGCGGCTCGGATCGGACGGCCGCGCAGCGGTTCCGAAGCCGTACCGACGACACTCACGATAAACGGCACGGTCGGGGACAGACTGATCGATGCAGTCGTAAGGCTGCACGGCTCATCACAGGTCAACGCGCACCCGTCGAAGGCCATGCCGATGGGACCGCTGACGGCCCATACGAGCAACGCAATGAGGATCAGTCCGCTACGCCACGACATCACGGCGATGATATCACGCGGGCTCAATTTGTCGGATCGTTGTCCGTGGATATATGTCGCACCGCCGGACGGTCGGGGTCTTGCGACGTCATGAGGCCACCGCGACGGGCTGAGGATTCGCTTCGGCCATGGCGAAGGCCACGACGAACCCCGACAGCAGCGTGAGAGCGGCGACCAGATGAATCGCTGCGCCGATTCCGATCAAATCCGCCACGATGCCGGAAAGCAGCGCCCCGATGGCGTAGCCCGAGTCGCGCCAGAAGCGATAGACGCCGAGGCTCGTCGCTCGAGATGTCGGGTGGGTGTGGTCGGTGATCGCCGCCAGCAGGGTCGGATACACCATAGCCGTGCCGACGCCCTGGAGAACGGCCCCGGTGATCCACGCCGGATACGTCGACACCATGACCGTCAACCAGATGCCGGCTGCTTGCACGGCCATGCCACCGGCGATCAGCCGCTTACGGCCCCACCTGTCGGAGAGCGGTCCCGTCGCGATCTGAAGGACGCCCCAGACACCCGGATAGATCGCCTTGATCACGCCGATCGCTTCGACACCAAGTCCAAAGCTCGCGAAGTACAGCGGGTAAATGCCCCATGACATGCCGTCGTTCAGGTTGTTCACCAAGCCCGCTTGGCACGCGGCGAAGAGACTCGCGTTACCGATCGTGGTGACGTAGAAGACGTGACCGATCGTCACGGCGGATGGCGAGGCGTGGCCGCGCGCCTCGAGTTGAACGTGAGCGAGCGTCTCGCGGACGAAGAACAGCGAGAGCGTCAGGCCGATCACCGCGATGACGATACCGAGATAGAACGGATGTGGCCGTAGCGCGTAGTGGCCCGCGATATAGCCGGTGGCCCAGGACATGAGGCCAACGGAGAAGTATCCGGCGAACTCGTTCAGGCCGAGCGCAAGCCCTCGCCGTTTCGGACCGACGAGATCAACTTTCATGATTACCGTCATCGACCAGGCCAGCGCCTGATTGACGCCCAACAGGATGTTCGCCACGTCGATCCACCACCAGGACGGCGCGTAGATCAGGAGAAACGGCACCGGCAGCGCGAAGAGCCAGCCAGCGACCAACAGCGGCTTGCGCCCCACGCGCTCCGACAGCCGGGCAGCGATGAGATTGAGGACGGCCTTGGTGATGCCGAAGCTCACGATGAACGACGTGATGGCCGTCTTGGAGCTGAGACCGAACTCCTGCTCACCGAGCAACGGCAACACGGTCCGCTCCAGGCCGACCATGCCGCCGACGAAGGCGTTGATCAGCACGAGCAGCGCGAATTGAGGAAGATTCTCGCGCAGCCCGAGCCGGGTCGTCACGTCGTGAGGCCGAGGTTGATCCGTCGATTCTCTGCGAACTGCGCCGGCTGCGGCGGCAAGTCGCTGAGGACGAACCGGACGAATTCGTCCCGTTTGCCGTACTTGAGCGCCGGATTGAATCGCCGCTCGAATCCGATCGTCGAACCCGGCTTGCCGCTCAGCCCCTTGCCGCAGGCGGCACCCCCGAAATGCGCTGGAAAGACTTCCAGATGATCCGGTAGCGACAGCAGCCGGCCGTGCAGGCTGTCATATAACTGCTCCGCGAGCCGCCCTTCCGCGCCGCTCCCGAGGAGATCGGGCCGACCGACGCCGCCTGAGAACAGCGTGTCGCCGGTCAGGATGAACCACGGCTCGGTGGCGCGGGAGCGGTCGGTCACGAGGAGGGAGACGCCATCCGGCGTGTGTCCCGGCGTGGCAAGAACCTTCAACCCGACGTTGCCGAGGTCGAGCTGGTCTTCGTCTGCTAGATCGGTATGCGCAAAGTGGAGATCGGCGGCCTGGTGCATGAAGATCGGCGCCCCCGTGACTTCGGCGAGCCGGCGGGCGCCCGAGACGTGATCGGCCTGCACGTGGGTCTCGATGATGTGACTGACCCGCATGTTCTTCTGAGCCGCCGCTTCGAGGTAGGGCTCGATGTCCTGCTGTGGATCCACCACAGCGCAGCTGGCTGCGCCGCTTCAGCCGAGCACGTAGCTCGCACAGCCGGTCTTGGGCGAGAGGAAATGGCGGAAGATCATTGAGGCACCTCCTGCCACTTGTGATACCGCAGCCCGTCGTATAGGGTCCAATACATCGTGGTAATCCTAATGATCGGAAAAGCCCTATGACGATCCATCAGGCCCGAGGCCTTCATCGGCCAGCCCCAAAGAACCGGAGGGATTCCCATGGCAGCCACCGTGCGTGGAGCAATCCGCGAGCTGCTGGAGCAGACCATGGTAACTATCGATGCATTACTTGAGGCATCCGACCGCGAGCTCGCGATGCCGTCGTCCCATGGCTGTGCCCAGGGCAAGGACGCCTGGACGCTGATTACGAATGACATCGACCACGAGAAGATCCACACCGGACAGGTGCTTGAAGCACGCTACGAATCGCGGATCACGGCGTCGCCGATGGAACGCCTCGTTGCGGAGTGGCTCGCCGAGCGCGCCCGCTTTATCGGCTCGCTCATCGGCTTGACCGACGAGCAATTCAATCGCGAGACGGCTGCCGGCCAATGGACCTATCGCGTCGTGGCCAAGCACGTGCTCACATTGGAACAAGATTCGCTGAAGACGATGACTGCCGACCGGGCCGGCAGAGCGAACACCCACTAATCGGTCAGGTGGGACTGATCGCAAAAGGTCTATGACGATCCGCCAGCTCGAGGTCTTCCTCGGCGTGACGCAGGCGAAGAGCTTCAGCCGCGCCGCAGAACGCATCCATCTCTCTCAGCCGACTCTGTCCGAGCACATGCGCGAACTCGAGGAGGAGCTCGGCGTGCGGCTCTTCGTTCGCCACCCCAGATCCGTCTCGCTGACCGAGGCCGGCCGGATCTTCGGCGATTACGCGACACGCGTCGTCGCAACGCTCGCCGCCGGTAGGCAGGCGCTCGCAGAGCTCAACGGTCTTCAGCGAGGATCGCTGGTCGTCGGCGCCAGCACGACGCCAGGAACCTACGTATTGCCGGCGCTCATCGCGCGGTTTCGAAACACCTATCCGGGGATCACCGTCGCCCTTCGGATTGCAAACTCTCGGATCGTCGAAGAGCGGGTCCGCGATGGCGACGTCGACGTGGCCGTCATCGGCGGCCACATGCTGGGCCCGGGCGAGCGGTGTGTCGCCGCCGGCATCGTCGACGAGCTGCAGCTCATCGTGCGCGCGAAGCACCCGATCGGGGCGAAGATCTCGCGCGCGAAGCTATCACGTGAGCCTCTGCTGATCCGGGAAGAGGGCTCGGCGACGCGTCAGGTCACCGAACGTGCCCTGCGCGAGGCGGGCATCACCGTTCAACCGGCGATGGAGCTAGACCATACGGAGACGATCAAGCGCGCCGTGCTGGCCGGTCTGGGAATCGCGTTCGTCTCCCGATACGCCATCGAGGACGAAGTGCGGGCGAGGCGCCTGCGTGTGGTCGCCGTCGAGAGCCTGAAAATCCGGCGGCACTTTCATGTGATCCACGACGAACGCCGGCCGCTGAGCGCGAGTGCGCGCGCCTTCGTAGGCTTCCTCGAGAAGAGGCGGCCGTGAGCAAGGCGATGCGTCGCGTGCAGCACAGAGTGGCACCCCGGCCGAAGCAATGCCCGATCTGCAGGAGCGAGCTCGGGCTACGCTGGCAGCATCTCGACTGCAAGAGCGTCGACATTCGGAGGAGGGGCCGTCCTCGATCACACGGCTAACGGCCGGCAACGATCATTCCGCGCCTTCACCCAGAGAACCGCGGCAAAAACGGCGCCCACTGCACCAACCACTCCTCCGATGCTAAAGCCCGTCGCATACCCGTAACGCATGATGACGGGTCCAAGCGCAAAGGATCCGAGCGCCAGCCCCAGGTAGAGCGCGGTGCCATAGCCCCCCATGACGAGCCCGCGAGCGGCCGGCGTCGCTGTGCCCGCGAGCGCGACGCCGATCGCGACGCCCGCGGTTCCGCTGACCACGCCGTACCCCGCGACCAGTGACAGGAGCGGCCCCCGGTCGGTGAGGTGAGGCAGCAGCGCGGTTGCCACGCACCCGGCGAGCACGCCACCGACGGCATACGGAGCCGACCGCTGCGTGCGATCCATCAGCCATCCGGCGGGGACGCGCGCGGCGGTGTTGGCGATGCCAAGGACCAGGAAGACGAGGCCGATGGCCGCCGGCGAAAGGCCCCTCGCCTCGCCGAGTAATGGAAAGAACGTGAAGACCACGCCCTGGGTGAGAAGACCGCTGGCCGCGACGATCCACCCTGCCCAGACTCTCGGATTGGCTCGAACCTCGCGGAACGTCACGCGCGCTCCGGCGGTGATATGCGCGGGAGGTACGGTAGTCGCTAAGCCGACGGCGAAGGCGAGTGCCGCACCGGCGGCACTGGCCACGAAGGCCGCGTGGTAACCCCACCACTCGGCGGCCAGTCCACCCAGGAAGGGTCCGACGCCAATCGCGCCGTAGTGCGCCGTTGCATACCACGCGTACGCGCGGCCGGCCGCCCCCGGCGGGGCCGCGTCGCCCACCAACGACATGGCGCTGGGCGTGAAGGCCGCCACGCCGAGCCCTGCGACACCGTAGATCAGCGCGAGGGCGACTCCGCCCTCGACGAGCGGCAGCATCAGCGAGGTGACGGCGCTCGTGGCCATTCCACCCAGGAGCAGGGTGCGACGGCCCCAAACGTCCGAGGCCCGGCCGAGTGGGACCGACGCCAACGCTGCCACGGCCATGTGCGCGGCCACGATGAAGCCAACGCCGGTTGCCGTCGCGCCGTGCGCGACCGCATAGAGCGGCACCAGGGGGCCACGCATCTGCGCGGCGGCAAAGTGGACGAACGTCAACGTGCAGACGACGGCGACGAGTGAAGCGGCCGCCGTCACGGCAGGTCAGTCGCCCGCCGGAATTGGTCGGTAGCGATGAGGCTCCGCAGCGCCGGGACGATATCCGGCGCGTCGTAAAACGGGTGGTCGCGAAAGATCCGCGCGCACTGCGCGTCGATCGCGGCGAGCGCTTCGTACGCTTCGGGCACCACTTCCCGCACGCGTCTGACGCGTGCACGGGCGAACAGAAGATTAGCGGGATCGACGTAGCCGGCCTGGATGAAGCCGCGCGTCTTCTTCTCACAGCGGCACGGATTGCCCGGATCGACCAGTCCACACTTGTCGTTCATGAAGTTGTGCAGATCGCGGCGTGCCCGCGTGAGGCGCTGACGGAAGTTGTCGCGGCTGATCTCCAGCAGCTCGGCGCCGACCGCATCGGTGACGTCGAAAACCTCGCCGAGGATATAGACAAGCCGTTGGGCGCGGTCGAGGCACAGCAGCATGCCGGATGTGCAGCTGAGTCGGGCCTCGTCGACGATCAGGCGAACGTCGACCGGGACACTGGCCTCATCGGGCAGATCGAGGTCGGGGGTGTTGTCGAGCCCATGCGCGTAACAGCTGAACGTCAGGGTCTCCGGCTCCAGCCGCCCGCGCTTCGTGTTCAAGACGTGGTTGACGACGATCCGGTAGAGCCAGGTCCGGACGCTGCTACGCCCTTCGAACGACGACAGGCGCGTGATCGCCTTGATCAGGATCTCCTGCGTGGCATCCTCGGCATCCTGGGGATGCGCGAGCATTCGGACAGCGATGTTGTAGATCCAGGCCTGATGACGCCGGACGAGCTCCTCGACGGCGACCCGCTCACCCGCCGCCCCACGTTCCACCAGGACGCGATCGGCGTCGTCCGTGATTGCACTGTCGGCGAGCGGCGAGCGGGTGATCATCGATGCCTCCTGACTGTTTAGACCCGTGCCCGAGGTGAGTGTGACAGGCGGGAGTAACTGGCGCCAGAGAGCTCGTCGTTCGTAACCCTTGACCTTCCAGTAGCTGGAAGGTCTATCGTGCCCCGGGGTTGGAGAGGAGGCGAGTCAATGGCCCGAATCTTCACCATCAGCGAGGTTGCCAGGGCGACCGGCGTGGCCGCGAAGACCATTCGCTACTACGAGGAGATCGGCGTGCTGCCGGCTCCGAGCCGGACCGTGTCGGGCTATCGACAGTACGATGAGCCGGGCGCGCAGCGGGTGCGCTTCATCCGTCGTGCACGCGCCCTGGGGTTGCCGCTTCGACATCTCAAACCCCTCGTCGTCGCGCTGAATGGCCAGCCCCGCACAGCTGTCCGCCCTCGCCTGCTCGCGCTGGTTCGCGAGGAACTCTCTGCGGTGAAGCAGCGGATCGCAGAGCTTCAATTGCTCCAGGGAGAACTTGAACGGGTGTTGCAGCGTCCTTTGGCTTCCGACCACGAGCGCCGCGCGGGCTGCCGATGTCTGGATGTCGAGACTGCTCGCAAGACCGCCATGACCACGGACGCCGGGCGCGACGGGTGACAATGTTCGGGATCAGGCCGCGCGTACCGATTACCGTCTTGGCGGCGGCCTTCCTATTCAACCTCGGCCAGGGCGTTCTCCGCCCATCGATGCCGCTCTACCTACAGCGAGTGTTCGCGGCCAACTATCGAATGGTGACGTTGATCCCGGTCGTGTTCGGGCTGGGGAAGTGGGTCGCCAGCTTGCCGACCGGTTACCTGCTGAACCGCTGCGGGCGGCCGTTGATGATTAGCGGCCTGCTCTTGATCGCGCTCATCGACGTCGCGAGTGTGATGGCATCCAACTATGCTGCCTTCCTCGGATTACGCGCGCTCGGCGGTGTGGGTTGGGCGATGTTCGCAACGGTGGCCACCACGGCCATGGTTAATCCGCCGGCCGCGCAACGCCGCGGACGAGCGGTCAGCTTGTTGTTGATGAGTGAGACGTCGGGCCTGCTCGTGGGCAGTGCGGCGGGCGGTTGGCTCTATCAGGACGCGGGCGTAACAAGCCCATTCTTCTTTGAAGCGGCGTGCATGGGCATCGCGGCCGTGGCAGTCGGAAGTTGGGCGGCTCTCCCGACTGATAAGGCGACCGCGCCACGCGCATCGCAGAAGCGCCACGCCCTCGGAGAGGTGCTACGGACACGCGGCGTGCTTGTCATGGGCGTCACCAACGCCGTCTTGATTGCGATTCAGACGGGCATCCTCGTCTTCCTGTTCCCGCTCTACTTGTTCAAACGCGCCGGCCTCGGACCGGAGGCGGTCGGCCTCCTCGTCAGTCTCGGCGTGTTCGGTCGGCTCGTGGCGCTGTGGCTGGGAGGCAGCTTGTCGGATCGGTGGGGCCGCATACGCGTTCTGACACCCGGACTGCTCGCCTATGCTGTGCTGCTTGGGAGCATGTTACTCCTGGCGCATCCTCTGCTCCTCGGCGTCTGGAGCTTCGCAATTGGCGCCGCGGCGGGCTTAGTGGCGCCCGTCCCGACGGCTCTCATCAGCGACCTGGTTCCGCGCTCCCGACAAGGCGTTGCAATCGGTTGGCTACGAACGATGACTGATGGTGGCCAGATCGTCGGGCCTCTCGTGATGGGCTTCCTTGCCGATGCCATAGACCTGTCCGCGCCGTTTCTGTTTGGGGCCGCACTACTTGCCACGACTGCGTGGCGATGCCATCGCCAAGCCGCCACCATGTCAGTGGCCATAGAAGAAACCGCAGTCACGGCAAGCGACGGCCAAGGCGAGTAGGGCCAAAGCAGCCTAAACGGGTCCGCCCAGCGTAGGCAGGGGTGGGACGCCCAGCTCCCGCGTGCACTCGCCGAACCACTGCAGCACTTCCTTGTGCAGCGGGATGCCCGTGGCCCGGCGCTTCTGCGTCTCTTCGAACTCCGACAGCCCGGGATAGAGCACGCGCTCGTGGCCCGGCGCCGGCGGCGCCGTCCGCAGTGTCTCCAGCATGCGATCCATCGTGTCCTTGAACTGCTCGACGTCGCCGAACGCCTCGATGTTGTACGCGGCGAAATGATTCTTCGATCCGCTCCCGGGCGCCAGCATCGTGGGCAGCGCGCCGGCCAGCACCGTCGACAGGACCTCGGCCATGAGGGCGAGGCCGTAGCCCTTGTGCGAGCCCTGCTCGCGGGTGCCGCCCAGCGGCAGCTGGTGATACTCGTCGCGGTCGAAGACGGGCTTTTCTTCCGTGATCGGGTTGCCCTCCTTGTCCGTGACCCAGCCGGGCAGCAGCGGCGAGCCCAGGCGAATGGCCAGCCGGATCTTGTTGCCGGCGATCGCGGAGGTGGCGGCGTCGAAGAGCATCGGCGCCTCACGCCGCGCGGGCGCGGCGACGGCGATCGGGTTGGTGCCGAGCAGCGGCTTGGCCGCGAACGTGGGCACGACGCTCAGCCCGGCGCCGGTGAAGCAGACGCCGACCATGTCCTGCTGGGCGGCCTGCATCGCGAAGTGGCCGATGGCGCCGAAGTGGCCGGCGTTGTACACGGTGACGACGCCGACGCCGACGGCGCGCGCCTTCTCGATGGCCAGCCGCATCGCCTTCGATCCGACGATGATGCCGAGCCGCCGCTCGCCGTCGATCACCGCGGTGGCGGGCGACTGCCGCACGATGCGCCATCCCGGCCGCGGATCGAGCTTGCCGGCCCGGTAGTCGCGGACGTAGGCGCGCAGCATGTTCGACACGCCGTGCGTCTCGACGCCGCGCAGGTCGGTCATCGTCAGCACGTCCGCCGCATCCGCGGCGTCGTCCGCGCTCACGCCGAGCTTCTCGAAGATCTGGGCGACCGTCCGTCGCAGCGCCGCTTCCGAGACGAGGACCTGGTCCTGCTGGGGTACCTTGAAGCGCTCGAGGATCATGGCCGACTCCTTCCCGCGCTGGAGGATACACCGCGCACCGGCGTCATGGAGGCCCTGGCGATGTCTTGACCACATGCGGCGCGCCGGATAGGGTCTGGCATCGGCGAGTGATCCGGGAGGGACGGCATGACGCTCGACAAGCCGCAGCTCGTGCAGATGTTGCGCACCATGATCCTGATCCGTGAGTTCGACGAGCGGGCCATCCAGCTGCGGCTCGCCGGCAAGATCTACGGCGCGGTGCATCCCTACGTGGGCCAGGAGGCCGTGGCGGTCGGTGTCTGCGCGTGCCTGTCGGTGACGGATCGCGTGACGAGCACGCACCGAGGGCACGGCCACTGCATCGCCAAGGGCGCCGACGTTCGACGGATGATGGCCGAGCTGTTCGGCCGGGTGGACGGGTATTGCAAGGGCAAAGGCGGCTCCATGCACATCGCGGACTTCGCGGTGGGCATGCTGGGCGCCAACGGCATCGTGGGCGGAGGGCTGCCCATCGCGTGCGGCGCCGCTCTCGCCGGCCAGCTCGAGGGCAAGGGCGCCGTGACCGTGTGCTTCTTCGGCGACGGCGCCGCGGCCGAGGGCGAGTTCCACGAGTCGCTGAACATCGCCTCGGTCTGGAAGCTCCCCATCGTGTTCGTCTGTGAGAACAACCAGTACGCGGCGAACAATCCGATCGGCGTCCAGCATCCGCGCGTCGACATCGCGGCCCATGCGGCTCCCTACGACATGCCGGGCGTCGTCGTGGATGGCAATGACGTTCTCGCGGTTCACGCGGCGACCGGGGACGCCGTGACGCGTGCCCGCCGCGGCGAGGGGCCGAGCCTGCTCGAGTGCAAGACCTATCGCTGGCACTTTCACGCCATGCGCGCCGTACGGCCGCCCGAGACGCGGCCCGCCGAGGAGATCGCGTCGTGGAAGGCCGGCGATCCCGTCGCGCGCCTGGAGCAGCACCTGGTCGGCCGCGCCATGCTCTCGCCGGACGAGCTGCGCGCCATCCGCGACGGCGTGGCCGCCGACCTCGACGACGCCGTTGCCTTCGCGGACGCCAGTCCGTTTCCCGATCCCAAGGACCTGATGGCCGACATGTTCGCGCAGTAAGACGCGGAGCCAGCCATGCGAGAGATCAGCTTTCAGAAAGCGCTCGACGAGGCCGTGGCCGAGGAAATGCGGCGCGACCCCCGGGTCATCACGCTGGGAACGGATTTCACCGGCGACCCCATCAAGGAGTTCGGCCCGGCGCGCGTGCGCTTCACGCCGATCTCCGAGGCGGTGCTGACCGGCATGGGCCTCGGCGCGGCCGGCTGCGGTGTCCGCCCCATCGTCAACTGGCGGATGGTGACGTTCTCCTTCGTGGCGATGGATCAAGTCGTCAACCAGGCGAGCAAGATCCGCTACATGTTCGGTGGCCAGGCGGACTTCCCCGTGACGTACCGCTGCTCGACCGGCGGCGGTATCGGGCTCGCCGCCCAGCACTCGCAGAGCCCCTATTCGATGTGGATGCACCTCGCCGGCCTCAAGATCGTCCTGCCGTCGACACCGGCGGACGCCAAGGGGCTGCTCAAGAGCGCCATCCGCGACAACAACCCGGTGGTCTCCTTCGAGTGCAGCCGGCTCGCGACGCTGACCGGGCCGGTGCCCGACGGCGACCATCTCGTGCCGATCGGCGTGGCGGACGTGAAGCGCGCGGGCACGGATGTGACCATCGTGGCCCTCGCCTACTACGTGCAGGAGTCCCTCGCCGTGGCCGACGAGCTGGCGCGCGAGGGCATCTCGATCGAGGTGATCGATCCGCGCACCCTCGTCCCGATGGACGTCGACACGCTGCGCGAGTCCGTTCAGAGGACCGGCCGACTCGTCATCGTGGACGAGGCGCCGGCGACCTGCTCGGCGGCCTCGGAGATCGCCGCGCTGATCGTCGAGGATCGCGACACCTTCCGCGCGTTGAAAGCGCCGGTGCGACGGGTGTGCGCGATGCCCGTCCCCGTGCCCTACAGCCCGCCCCTCGAGCAGGCCGCGCTGCCGAGCCGGGAAGACATCAAGGCGGCAGTGTACGACGTCCTGAAGGAGTCTCTATGACCTGCGTGTGGCGACGGTCGATCGCACCGCTCTTGGCTCTCGCCATAGGGCTCCTCCTGGCGTCGCCGACCGACGCCGGCGCTTTCCAGCTCTTCCAGACGGAGGAGGCGACCATCGCCGACATCCAGGCGGCCCTGAAGGCCCGCACGCTCACCTGTCGCGCGCTGGTGCAGATGTACCTGGACCGCATCGAGGCGTACGACAAGAAGGGGCCGGCCCTGAACGCGATCGTCGCCATCAACGCCGACGCGCTGAAGACCGCCGACGCGCTCGACGTGAAGTACGCCCAGTCCGGCCCAACCGGCCCGCTGCACTGCGTGCCGATCATCGTGAAGGACAACTACGACACGGTCGACATGCCAACCTCAGCCGGGTCGCTTTCCCTGAAGGGCTCGATTCCCTCGCGGGACGCTTTCCAGGTCCGCAAGCTGCGCGAGGCCGGTGCCATCATGCTGGTGAAGACCAACATGGCGGAGTT
>Ga0137403_10002376_pt1 | contig 23059 bp, 20 predicted proteins | sample CZOMad2_1_16fung_FD_122057 | JGI IMG/M metagenome (GOLD analysis project Ga0137403, IMG submission 122057) | Vadose zone soil fungal communities from Angelo Coast Range Reserve, California, USA - CZOMad2_1_16fungal (Hybrid Assembly) | ecosystem: Environmental > Terrestrial > Soil > Vadose zone...
CGGCATTCGATGGCATGCCCACGAAAGCTGACATCCTTCTGCCGGAACGGCAACTTCTCCCCGGCTGCGACCAGTATCTGGGTTTTGACTATATCCACTCCGGTGATCATCTCGGTGACCGGATGTTCCACCTGGACGCGAGTGTTCATTTCAATAAAATAGAACTCGCCATTTTCGTACAGGAACTCGAAGGTACCAGCGCCACGATAGCCGATCTTGCGGCAGGCATCTGCGCAGCGCTCGCCTATGCGTACGCGCTCCTTCATCGGGATCAGCGGCGCGGGCGCCTCCTCTATGATCTTCTGGTGACGACGCTGCATGGAACAATCCCGGTCGCCGAGATATACGGCATTGCGATGTTCATCGGCAAGCACCTGGATCTCGACATGACGAGGGGTTTCGAGAAACTTTTCCATGTACACGGTCGGATTGCCAAAAGCTGCCTTGGCCTCCTGGCGTGTCATGGCCACCGCGTTGATCAATGCGGCTTCGGTATGCACGACACGCATGCCACGGCCGCCTCCGCCGCCTGAAGCCTTGATGATGACCGGGTAGCCGACCTTGCGCGCAATCTTGACGATTTCCTGCGGCTCCTCGGGCAATGCGCCCTCGCTGCCGGGAACGACGGGAACGCCCGCCTTGATCATGGTGTTCTTGGCGCTGACCTTGTCGCCCATCAGTCGAATGGTGTCGGGACGCGGACCGATGAAGACGAACCCGCTTTTCTCTACCCGTTCGGCAAAATCGGCGTTCTCGGACAGGAAGCCATAGCCTGGATGGATCGCTTCGGCGTCAGTGACCTCAGCGGCGCTGATGATGGCCGGAATGTTGAGATAACTGTCAGCGGACGCCGCAGGGCCGATGCAGACCGATTCATCGGCCAACCGCACATATTTGGCGTCGGCATCGGCGACGGAATGCACCGCAACGGTCTTAATCCCCAGTTCGCGGCAGGCACGCTGGACACGGAGGGCGATTTCACCCCGATTCGCGATGAGTATCTTTTCAAACATGCGGGACTCCGGCTGGGCGGCTCGGCACTGTGCCGGCCGGAATTGCTACCCGATTATGAATAGCGGCTGGCCGTATTCGACCGGTTGCCCGTTCTCGACCAGTACTTTCTTGACGACGCCACTCTGGTCGGCTTCTATTTCGTTCAACAGCTTCATCGCCTCGATGATGCAGAGCGTTTCTCCCGCATTGATGTTCTGGCCAATTTCGATAAAGGGCTTCGATCCAGGTGCGGACGACCGGTAAAAGGTCCCGACCATGGGCGACTTCACCACATGGCCTTCCGGCTCGGCCGGGGCCTCCGCGACCGCGGACGCTGCTATCACCGCGGTCGTTGTCGGGGCTGCCATCGGCGCGGATGCCTGCGGCATGGTCATCATGCCGGGATGCCCGGGTATGCCAACGCGGTTGATCCTGACCTTTTCCTCGCCTTCGGTAATCTCCAGTTCGGCAATACCGGACTCCTGCACCAGATCGATCAGCTTTTTCAGTTTTCTAAGGTCCATTTCGCAAGTCCTATTTCGTGGGCACGTAGGCAATCGCATACGCCAGGGCGTATTCGTAACCACGTGAGCCCAGGCCGCAGATGGTGCCGACCGCCAGATCGCTGAAATACGAATGGCGCCGGAATGACTCCCGGGCATGAACATTCGACAGGTGTACCTCGATGAATGGAATCCGGACTGACGCAAGCGCATCTCTCAGGGCGACGCTGGTGTGGGTAAACGCTGCCGGATTGATGACAATGAAATCCACGCCGGAATGGCGTGATTTCTGTATTCGCTCAATGAGTTCCGACTCGGAATTGCTCTGGAAGCTGTCCAATTTAATGCTGGCACCGGTGGCTTGGGCAGCGAGCCGTCTACCGATGTCCTCCAGCGTCTCCCCCCCGTATATCTGTGGCTCTCGGGTGCCGAGAAGATTCAGGTTGGGACCATGCAGCACCAGAACCTTTCGGGGGCTTCGCGCAGAGGGAGGCCGCACTTTGCCACCCTTCGAGGTGGTTTTCATGGTGGCCAGTTTGCCGTAATTAGCAGGTTTTTGTCCAGATTTAAGCGAAATTGATCGCTTCATCCTGGGGAATGCCGGAGGCACCATGGGGCGTGCGTTGAGACCTGGGGGCAATAGATGGCCCGCCATGCATCCAGGCAACAATCAAATTGGCCGGTTTATTCAACAATCGTAAAGTTAGACGAACTTAGCCGGATTTGACGCCTTGTTCCTGCCATTTTCCGACAGGACGCCGTTGACTGTCGCACAGAAAGCGAAATAACCGATGTTTCCGCTTAGCGGATGCCGTTGACTTGAGTCAGGATCGGCAGAAATCTCTCGATTGGGCGATAGCCGATGACTCGGGCGTCTTCGATTTCCCTTCCATGGCGATCGAAGAAGATAATTCCGGGCGGCCCGAAAAGCCCAAACCGCTTCAGGAGTGCCGCATCGTCTGCAGAATTGGCGGTAACGTCGGCCTGAAGTAGCAACATGGCCGCAAATTCACTTTTTACATTTTTGTCCTGAAACGTCAGCCGCTCCATTTCCTTACAGGACACACACCAGTCGGCGTAAAAATCCAGCATGATCGGTTTTCCGGCATTGGCGACGGCGCGCTCGAGTTCAGCAACCGAGGCCACACGAACAAATGAGGTCGCGCGCTCCGGCTCCGCCCCCGTCATCCGCATGCGCAAGCCGGATAACGGTTGAAAGAGATCCCGTCCGCCGGAAAGTCCGCCAACCAGAAGTGCAATGCCCGTCAACAGGACGATGACGCCGATACCCTTCCACAGTTTGCGCAAGCCACCTGCCCCCGCCGGCAGGGCGTCTATGGCGTGAAGGTAAATCCCTGACATGATCAATAACGCCGACCAGCACAGCATCTGCGCGATGACCGGAATGAGCGGCGAAATCATCCATATGGCCGCGCCGAGCAACAACACGCCGAAGAAATTTTTCACCGCCTGCATCCACGCGCCGGCCTTGGGCAGCAATGCGCCTGCCGATGCGCCGATGACGAGCAGCGGCAGGCCCATGCCCACGGCCATCGTGAACAGCGCCGCCCCCCCCAGGAACACGTCGCGCGACTGGCTGACGTAGAGCAACGCTCCCGCCAGCGGCGCCGCGACGCACGGTCCCACGATCACGGCCGACACGGCGCCCATGACAAATACGCCGATCAGCGTCCCTCCGGTCAGCCGGTTGCTGGTATCGGTTGCCCCGCTCTGCCATGCGCTTGGCAATTGAAGTTCGTAGAAGCCGAACATGGATAGGGCCAGCACGACGAATACGCAGGCGAACGCGCCTAACACCCAGGGATTCTGCAGCGCGGCGGACAGCAGCGTTCCGGACAATCCCGCGAGGACGCCTGCAATCGCGTAGGCGATGGCCATGCCGAGAACATACGTCGCGGACAGCGTGAAGCCACGCCATCGCGTTACCTTGACCCCCTGGCCCGCGATCATTCCGGACAGAATTGGAATCATTGGCAAGACACAGGGCGTAAATGACAGAAGCAATCCGAACCCCAGGAAGCTGGCCATGACCAGCCAGAAGTTGCCAGTCTTCAGCAACCCCGCGATCTGGCGATCTTCCGAAGGCTGCCGGATCGATCCGGCCGCTGACGGCGAGATCGCTTCGGCGACGGATTGCTGCGGCGGGTCCGAAAACGAAAGCGCCGCGAGCGTGATCGGAAATTGCCGGGTTGCAGGGGGGTAACACAATCCTTTTTCGCTGCAACCCTGAAAACCGACCGTCAATACCAGGGGAATCTGATCCGCGCCATCCCTGCGCAATCTTATCAATGCCTGCACGGGCGCATGGAATACTTCGGTCTTGCCGAAATTCGGATCCTGCTTCGCTTCTCCCGGGGGCAAATGCACCGAATCGATGGCCGCTTTCTCGGCCGGCACGATCGTGAAATGAATCTTGTCGCGGTACAAATAATAACTGTCCGCCGGACTCAAGCGGGCAATCAGCGTTTGCGCATCGGCAGCGCGAACCTCGACAGTGAAGGCCTTTTCCACTGGAAGAAATTCTTCCTCGCCGGCGGATCCCGCGGTCTCGCCTTGAAGACGCGCCAGCAGCCCTCCACTTTTGCCCGGCGCCGGCGGGCTCGCTTCGGAGTACGCGGCCGGCACCAGTTTCGCGCTCTGGGTCAATGGCGTGTAGCACACACCGACGTCGGCACAGCCCTGTGAAACCGCTTTCAGCGTAAAGCCGCCGGCCGGAATCGAAGACTTGAGCGGCAACTCGAATACCAGTTCGCCGCGATAAGTCGCGACCCTGCCGAAGAACTCGTCCTCCTTGATGGTGCCGGGAGGCAGATGCGGCGCGCCAAATTTTACCGGGCCTTGCGTCACGGAAAAGTGAAAGCGCTCACGGTACATGTAGTAGCCATCTGCGATCTGGTAACGCACCTGGACGGTTTCCGGGTCGACCATCCTTGCCGTAAAGCGGAAGGCCACATCAGGCTCGAGAAGGTCCTCGGTGGCGAATGCGGGCACGAACAGGATCGACGGCAGAACTGCCAGCAGCATTGCGGTGACGCGTGGCGAAAAGAATTTCATGTTTCAATTATCGAATCGGCGACCCGGCGTTTCATGCGGCGGTGGATTGCATCGCCACCCACTCCAGATAGGCTGGCAATCCGTTGCAGACCGGCATACTCACGATTTCGGGAAGCGCATAAGGATGATTGGCGCGAATTTTCTCTTCCAGGCCCGGATACGCGGAAGCGGTGGTCTTGATCAGCAGCGGGACTTCAGTGGCCATCTCGATCTTGCCCTCCCAGCGATATATGGACGTGCAATCGGCGAGAATGTTCACGCACGCGGCATGGCGATGCTCTACGAGCAATGCGGCTAGTCGCGTTGCAGCGTCCCTGTCCGGCAGATTGGTCAGTACGATAACGATATCGCGGTTACCGGCGGCCATGCGATTCCTCCGATTCCAGGACTCCCCGCGGGATGCATCGATCAGGATGACCGGGTCGCTTCCCAGGCAGCCACGACGCCCTGCTGCGCTGACGGATAGAGCAACCGGACACGCAACTCCTTCTTCAATCTCCGATTGGCAAGCCGCCGGGATTCCTGCATGAACGAGAGCAGGTTTTCCGGAAGTTGGGCCTGCGCAACTTCCCAACTCACGCGTGGAGGACTGGGAAGGCTGAACTGCCTGGCAACCATGTCGAAATACTCGCCCATCTTCATCCAGCAGTCATCCGATGCGTTGTAGGCACGCCCGCCGCGTCCGCGGGTAAGCGCCGCCAATACGCTACGCGCCAGATCGTCGGCGTGGATGTGGTTCGTGTAAGGATCGTGTTCCGGCACCAATGCCGGCACGCCAGCCTTGAGACGCGCAATCGGTAGGCGTCCGGCGGAATAGATTCCCGGCACGCGCAGAATACTGACTTGGACACCGGTTTCGGCGCCCCAACCCCGTAACTGTTGTTCTGCATCGAGGCGGCGCCGGGCGCGATTGCTGGACGGACGAGCACGACGCGTTTCGTCGACAACATCGCCGCCACAGTCGCCGTACACGCCGCTGGTGCTTAGGTATACGAGGCGCTGTGGTAGACTGCCGCCCTTCGCGAGGGCCCTAATCAAGTTGATGGTCCGCGTATCGCGCGTGCCCGAACCTGGTGGTGGTGCAAGATGTACGACGTCCTGGGCGAGACCGGCAATTCGTACCAATGTTTCCGGATGATCCAAGTCCCCCGGGACCGGCATGATGCCTTCCGCGCGCAACGTCGAAAAACGATCGTGCGAGTGGGTAAGCGCGTAGATGCGCCAGCGGCCTTTCAGCGCCTTTGCAAGACGCAGGCCGACGTCCCCGCAACCGATGATCAACAATCGCCTCATGCGTTCATTTTAACCCGGACCCGGCGGGGCTTCGGCAGAGTATCGATGTCATGTCTCACCAGGTAACAATCAAACCCAGCAACCATACCTTCACGTGCGGCGACGGCGAGACCGTCCTCGCAGCGGCGTTGCGCGAAGGATTTACGCTGCCTTATGGCTGCCGTAACGGCGCCTGCGGGGCCTGCAAGGGCAAAATCCTCGAGGGCGATGTGGACTATGGCAATCCGCAACCCTATGTTCTGGTCGAGTTCGAGAAGAAGGCAGGATTGGCATTGTTCTGTCAGGCCAAGCCGCTCACGGATCTGGTAATCGAAGCGCGCGAGATACGCGGCCTCGGCCAGCTCGACATACGAAAACTGCCTTGCCGGGTGCAGGAGATGCACCGGGTCGCGCCCGACGTCATTATCCTTAAACTGAAATTGCCGGCGAACGAACGCCTGCAGTTTCTGGCCGGGCAATACATCGACATCCTCATGAAGGACGGTAAACGCCGCTCCTATTCGATGGGCAACCCGCCGCACGACGACGAATATCTCGAACTGCACGTGCGCAACATGGCCAACGGCGCATTCACCGAGTTCGTCTTCAACAAAATGAAGGAAAAGGATATCCTGCGCTTCGAGGGGCCCCTGGGTACGTTCTTCATGCGCGAGGATTCCGACAAGCCGATGATCCTGGTCGCCAGCGGCACCGGCTTCGCGCCGATCAAGAGCATTATCGAACGCGCCTTCCACATGGAAACCACCCGTCAGATGGTGCTTTACTGGGGTGGCCGCCGCCCGGCCGACCTGTACATGGCGGATCTGGCGGGAAAATGGCAGCAGGAGCACGACAATTTCAGTTTCATCCCGGTGATTTCGGATGCCGTGGCAGAGGATGCCTGGAACGGACGAACGGGATTCGTCCACAAAGCGGTCATGCAAGACCTTTCCGATCTGTCGGGATATCAGGTGTACGCCTGCGGCGCCCCGGTCGTCGTCGAATCCGCCCACAGGGATTTCACCGCCCTGTGCAAGCTGCCGGAAGACGAGTTCTTCTCCGATGCTTTCACGCCCTCCGTCGACCCCAAACCCGCAACTGCGTAGAGTTCATCTGCCGCCAACAGTGCCAAGAAGGGCAAAACACAAGAATCCAGTAAAAAGCAAAGGGCGCGGTAACCGGCGCTTCGTGCGACCGTGTGCTCGTGGAGCTATTTTTGGGGTTTACCTTGGCGTTCTTGGCGCACCCCTCAAGGGGGTATTAAAAAGAATCAAAGAATCTTGGCGGCAAACAGGTTTGTTAGCCGCTGTTGCGCAAACCGGCGGCGATTCCATTCAGAGTCAGCAGGATCGCCCGGCGCGTGCGCTCATTTGTGTCCCCCGCGCGATAACGCTTCAGCAATTCGACTTGCAGGTGGTTGAGCGGGTCGATATACGGCGAACGGTTGCGCAAGCTGCGCGACAGCGCCGGATTCGCCTCCAGCAGTTCGCTCTGACCGGTAATCGTCAGAAGGTAGCGTACCGTGCGATGCCATTCGTCCTGGATCTGCCCGAATATGGCTTCGCGCAGTGCCACGTCCGTGACGAGTTCCGCATAACGCGACGCGATACTGATGTCGCTTTTCGCCAGCAGCATGTCCATGTTCGAGAGCAACGTGCGGAAGAACGGCCAGTCCTGATACATCCGTTTCAGCAAATCGATGCCGGCATCACCGCGACGTCCCGCCATCTCTTCGACTGCTGCGCCGAAGCCATACCAGCCGGGAAGCATGATGCGCGACAGCGACCATGAGAACACCCAGGGGATCGCGCGCAGGTCTTCGATGCGATCGGTTTTCTTGCGCGATGCGGGGCGGCTGCCGACATTCAAATCGGCGATTTCCGTAATCGGCGTTGCACTCCGGAAGAACTGCACGAAACCCGGCGTCTCGTAGACCAGTTTTCTGTAGGCAGCGAACGCAGTCGCGCTCATTTCCTCCATGACCTCGAGGTAGGCTGGTTGTCCGCCGCCCTCCGGATTCAGGACCGTGGCTTCGAAGGTCGCCGCCACGAGCGTTTCCAGATTGCGCCGGCCGATGTCCGGATCGGAGTACTTGCTGGCTATCACTTCCCCTTGTTCCGTGATGCGGATCTGCCCGGCGACGCTGCCGGGTGGCTGGGCGAGAATGGCCTGGTAGCTGGGGCCACCACCACGGCCGACCGAACCGCCGCGGCCGTGAAACAGCCGCAGTTTCACGCCGTGGCGGTCGAACACCTTGACCAGTTCGACTTCCGCCTTGAACAATTCCCAGTTTGCGGTAAGGAAACCGCCGTCCTTGTTGCTGTCGGAATAACCGAGCATGACTTCCTGTACGCCGTCGCGACTCGCCAGTAACTGCCGGTAGTAAGGTTCCGAGAACAATGCATCCATGATCGGACCGCAGCCTCGCAGGTCTTCGATCGTCTCGAACAGCGGAATGATGTTGACTTCGAGCCGCGGGCTTTCGCCCGGATGCAGCAAACCGGCTTCCTTGAGCAGGAGCGCGACTTCGAACAAATCGCTGACGCTGTCGGCCTTGGAAATGATGTAGTTCGGCAGCGCCTGGGCGCCGAAACGCCGATGCATCTGCCCTGCGGTATCCAGGATCGCCAGCTCTTTTGCGACATCCTCGCTGTACTCCAGATAGGGTGAGCGCAGCAGTCTCGGCATCGCAAGTTCCTGCAACAGCCATTCGCGGCGCCCGTTTTCGTCGAGCCCGGCATAGCCCTGCCGGCACGCGCCAAGCGCGAACAACTCGGTGACGACTTGTTCGTGTACGCCGCTGTGCTGGCGCATGTCGAGCGGCGCCAGATGGAAGCCGAAGATGTCCGCCGCCCGCAACAGATTGCGCAACCTGCCGCGGGCAACGCGCGTCGAACCGTTCGCGGCAAGCGAGTCCGCCAGAACCGCAAGATCCCTGGCAAACTCGGCATTGTCCGGATAGGGCTGGGCATCGGCGACCGCGGGCCTGCCGGGCGCGCGGTGACCAAGCGCATGCGAGGTCGCGGAAAGCCGGGCATAGATCCCGGTCAATGCCCGTCGATAAGGCTCGTCACGGCGATGTTCGGAGACGTCCGGAGAACGTTCCGCCAGATCGTCGAGCGCCGGTGTGGTCTCCACGATGCGCACCGACTGCGACAGCTCGCCGCCCAATTGATGGAGCTCGTCGAAGTAGAAATCCATCGCCGTCGCGGAATGCCGCGTCAGCGCGTGCCGCATGACGTCGGCGGTGACATAGGGATTGCCGTCACGATCGCCGCCGATCCAGCTGCCCAGTTTCAGGAAATTGGCGGATCCGACCTTGCCATAATTGCGCTCCGCGAGAAGATCTTCGATCTCCGCATAAAGCTTGGGCAACTGGCGCAGAAAGGTATAGCGGTAGTACGACAGTCCATTCTCGATCTCGTCATTCACTGTCAGCCGCAACTCGCGCAGAATACGCGTCTGCCACAGAGTAAGCACTATGCGGCGCAGAGCCTCTTCATTTTGCGCCAGTTCATCCGGTGTGAGCTGGATGCGGTCACGCTCGGTCAGCAGGCGCGCGATCTCCAGCTGGCAATCGAGGATGCTCTTGCGCTGGACTTCGGTCGGATGTGCGGTCAGTACCGGCGAGATCAATGCCCGGGAGAAAAATTCCGAAATCCGATTCGCCGTTACCCCGTCCGCGCGCGCGCGGGCCAGCGCCAGCGCCATGCTGCTTTCCTGCGGGGGCGAACCCGCAATCAGGTGGGCGCGACGCCTGCGGTTGTGATGCTGATCTTCGGCGATATTGGCCAGTTGCGAAAAGTAACTGAACGCACGCACCACTGCGACGGTGCGTACGGGATCGAGCTTGTTGAGCATGGCTTCCAACTCGCGCTTGGCATCCGGATTGCGATCCCGGCGGAAGCGGATTGCGTTTTGCCGCGTGCGCTCGATCAGGTCGAATATCGCTTCGCCCTCCTGTTCACGCAAGGTGTCGCCGAGGATGCGTCCGAGCAGCCGGATATCTTCCCGCAGCGGCGATTCCTTGTCGGTTGCATCCGGATTCTGGCCTGGAGCATTCATGTGGACAGACTCGTTTGTGGTTGCGCCGCGCTCGATCTGCGGCATGGGAAACGGGTTGCGGTTAGGACTCGCATCCCATCAAGCAAACGTTGCGCCCGCCTGCAAGGCAGATCATTATCCCCGGCAACTCAAGGCGTTGAACAGACCCTGCGACCCGGTGCCCGGCGCATCTCCGCGCAATAATAGTGCGCGGCGTCAAACCACGGGCCTTCTGCGCCCGCCGCCGTGATGCTTCAATTGTTCGAGCGTGACTTCCAGCGCCTTCTGATACTCCGCTGCGGCCTCGGCGGGCTTGCCCTCACGCTCCAGCAGGCGTCCGATTTCGAGGTGCGCCGAGTGTGTGGGTTCGATCGACAAACTGGCCTCGAGATAACTGCGTGCCTTGCCCCACAAGCCCTGGCGGGCGCAAAGCCGTCCCAAGGTCAGCAGCAGCACCGCATCGCGCGGATGCTTTTCCAGCCACATTTCCGCGCGCTCCAGCTGCTGCCTCACGTCCGTGCCGAGACATTCGGAATAAATCGCCAGAAGCGCCGGATCCCACTGGCGTTCGAGGCCCTCCTCGACGATCCGGTGGGCATCCTCGCAAACGTCGAGCGCCATGAAGGACTGCGCTGCAGTTGCGGCAATGCGGGTGTCCTGCCGATCTTCGGAAGACAGCCTGTCCCAATAATCCCGCAACGATTTGTCGTCCACCGCCTTGCGTTTGATGCTTTCGATGACGGCCTGACGGCGCAGCTGCGCGACGACCGGACGTTCGAACACCCTGCGTTTTTCCAGTTGCGGGATCAGCGCAAGCACGCGTTCCCAGTTCATTGCCATCTGTTGTGCGCGCAACTCGAGCCGTAACGCCGCGGTATGTTTCTCCGGAAGCTTCCTGAGTACGTCCAGCGCGTCGTAGTAGCGGCGCTCGTCGAGCAGCATTTCGGCCTGCGCCATCAACTTCATGGCGTCCTCCTCAGGATCCGCGCCGCTCGATCTGGCGAGGTATTTGTCGCGGGTGGCGAATGCGCGCATGCCGTGCGCGGCACGCGCGGCGAGCATCGCGGAAAGCGCTGGCGATTCTCCGGCCTTGAGCGCGGCGGACGCCGCTTTTTCCGCCCTGCCGAAGCGGCCCTCGAAAAAATTGATCAGCGCTTCGTTGAAGGTGGCCCGGGCGCGGCTTTCGGAGCGCCTCTTATGGAATGCCCGCACGCGCGACGGCATGGTCGCGGTGACGATTACCGTGCGCGCAAGGACGTAGGCCAGCAGGAAAACCCCCAGCGCGAGGATGATCGCGAGGTTGAGCGAAAGCTCGGCACGCCACGGCGGCAGCACCACCAGTACATAACCGTTGTTGTAGCGCGCTGCGATGACCAGGCCGACCGCAACCGCAAACAGCCCCAGCACCCATAAAAGTGCCCGCATCAGGTCACCTTGCCGCGTTCAGGACGCATCGGTCAGCGGAGCGTACGCTCGCGCACCAGTTTGAAATTGCGCACAGCATCCAGGCTTGCGGAAATATCCGGCAGCTGGCCGCCGATGTCGGATTGGAGCAATTGCTTGAGCGTGGACTGCGCCGTCGCAACCGTCTTGTTGCCGTCGTCATAGTAACGAGCCAGCCATTCGGAAGCCGCCTTGAGGTCCGCCCGGAAACTCGCCTCGTCGCGCGCGAGCAGGGACAGACGCGCCCCAAGCAGGCGGAATTTCAGATTCTCCCGCAGGAAAAACGCCTGCTCCGGCGAAAGCAGCGGGACTTCGGGCTTCTCTACGTTCTGGATGCGGATCAAATCGTGCAAGTCCCGTTTCCCCTCGCGCCACAATCGCTGCCAGAAGCCGGCACCGGCCGGATCCAATTCGGAACTGGGCCGGGCGGGCCTTTGTTCCTTGGCCAGTGAAAGGCTGTCCACCTGGCTCATGACGTTGTCCAGGCGCAGCGCCATGCCGACGACGTCAACGTAAGGTGCCGCCTTCAACTGTTCCATGTCCTGGTTGATGATGCGGCGCAAGGCCGTCAACTGCGGCCGGTCCATGCGCGCCAGGCGGACATCCGCCGTTTCCAGTGCGATCAGCGCTGCCTTCACGTTGCCGGCCAGTTGCAACTGCTGGTTGGCGATCAACAGAACCTGTTCAACCTCGGCCAGCGTCCATTCGTCGCGGCTGCGCGAGAGGTCGCGATAGAGCGACTCGAGCGCAAGCCGCTGGTTCTGGGTTTCAACCATGCGTGCCTCGAGTTGTCCGAGCCGCGCGCTCACGTCGCCCATCGTATCGCGCGATTGCGCGGCCAGCACGCGGGATTCACGGCTGATGGCATCGACTTCGCCAAGACGCTTCGCCACCTCGTGCTCGAGCAAGCCAAAACTGCGGCGCGAATCGAACCACTGCCACCCGGCGAGTACAACCGCCGCGAGTGCCAGCATCAAGGCAAAGGCCGCCAACGCCGAACGGCGCGGCACCGGTACGGTCGTGACCAAAAGCTTATCCTCGGATTGATCGGCCATCTCTATTTTCTGCGTAAACTCCAATGACTCATGAAGCGGCGTGGGGCGGACGCAAACGTGCGAACCAGGTTTGCGCTCCCGCGACTAGCGCTTCATCGCCGTTGCCGGCAACGAACACAGTTCTCACCCCGCGGGTAAATGCCGTGGCGGCCACGCGCGGATGGGGAACGATAAACAGCATGCTGCACAGCCAGGCGCGCCCCGCGGCGCCAGCCATCTCGAACAGGTTTTCGACGATGTTCGCACTGGTCGCCACGCAGGCCTTCACGCCATCGCGGCCCTGCCGCGACAACAACTCCCGCATATCGCGATCCGGCTTCACCCGTCGATAGCACTCGAGATGGTCGACGGCGGCTCCGCGCGACCCCAGCGTTTCGCCCAGGAATTCACGGCCGCCACGGCCCCTGACGATGAGAATCCGGGTCCCGCGGAGCGGCATGGTCGACAGTTCATCGATCAAGGACTCGCTATCGAAGCCTGTCCGCGGTGAGATGATGTTCCGCACCCCGGATTTTTTCAACTCGGCCGCCGTTCCGGGCCCGACGGCGGCAACCTTGGCGCGGGCGGGCAGGCCGCCTTTCCTCAGAATATAGGGCATGGCCACGCGTGCGGCATTCGAGCTGACGAAAACAACCAGGTCGAATTGCGGCAAATTATCGAGGGCGGGTGCAATTGCCGTTTCCGCCAGCGGTTCGATCTCCAGGGCCGGGAACAAGACGGGTTCGCCGCCCGCATCGCGGATGAGCCGGGCAAGTTGAACCGATTGTTCTGCGGGCCGCGTCACCAGGATTTCCACTCCGGTCAACTGCGGTTTCATTCGGGCTGCCCGTCCAGCCCTGCCAGAATCTCGCGTGCACCCTTCGCGATCAGGCGCTGCGCCACCGCGTTGCCGAGTTCCTGCGGCATGCCCGAACGCGGCGCGGTGATCTCGTCATAAACCATGCGGCTGCCGTCCGGACGGGCGACGAAACCTCGCAAACGTGCGCTGCCGCCGCTGATCTCGGCAAAACCGCCCAGGGGTACCTGGCAACTGCCGGCCAGCGCGCGGCTCAGCGCGCGTTCGGCTTCCACGCACCAGCGGGTGTCCGGGTCGTTCAGCGGAGCCAGCGCCGCAATCACATCGCTGCGTTCCGATCGGCATTCGATCCCCAGGGCACCCTGCCCGACTGCCGGCAGGCAGTATGCCGGTTCGAGAATCGCGGTAATGCGTTCGGAAAGCCCGAGTCGTTTGAGTCCGGCGGCCGCGAGAATGATGGCGGCGTAGTGGCCTTCGTCCAGTTTGCGCAGTCGCGTCTGGACATTGCCGCGCAAGGACTCGACGCGAAAATGCGGAAAGCGCGCGCGCAACTGGCTCTCGCGCCTCAGGCTGGAAGTACCGATCACGCTGCCCGGCGGCAGGCTCTCCAGGTCCCGATAGCCGTTGCAGACAAAGGCGTCCCGCGGATCCTCGCGTTCGGTGATGGCGGCGATGCTGAATCCGGCCGCCAGATTCATCGGGACGTCCTTCATCGAATGCACCGCTATGTCCGCCTGCCCCGATTCGAGAGCGAGTTCGAGTTCCTTGACGAACAATCCCTTGCCGCCGATCTTCGCGAGCGGCGTGCCGAGCAGGCGATCGCCTTCGGTGGTCATGCCGAGCAGATGCATTTGCATTGCCGGATAGAGCGCGCGCAGTCTTGCCTCGATGTGGCGTGCCTGCCACATTGCCAGCGCGCTCTCGCGGGTTGCGATGACGATTCGGGGAGGATGATTCAAGGCGGAAGGCAAACCTGGGCTAGGACAGAAAAAATGGCGCCGCTACAATTGACCGGCAGCGGCCCGGGGGTTCGAAAAGGCCGGATAAAATTGTGGATCCGCGTACCGGATTATTTCTCCGGCAGGCTTCTCAGCATCCAGGCAGTCTTCTCGTGTACCTCCATGCGCTGGGTCAGCAGATCCATGGTGGGTTGATCGCCGGCCTTCTCAGCCGCGGGGAAAGCCTTGCGTGCCGTACGGGTGACTGCCTCGTGTCCATCCAGCAGGATCCTGATCATGTCCTGCGCCTTCGGCACACCCACGGTTTCCCGGATGGACGCGAGCTTCGAAAACTGCGCATAAGTACCCGGTGCGGGAGAATCCAGGGAGCGGATGCGCTCTGCAATGAGGTCGATATTGGTCCACAGCTCGGTGTACTGCGTCTGGAACATGAGATGCAGGGTCTGGAACATCGGGCCGGTCACGTTCCAGTGAAAATTATGGGTTTTCAGGTAAAGCGTGTAGCTGTCGGCAAGCAGCTTCGACAGATTCTCCACGATCTTCAGGCGATCCTTTTCCTTGATACCGAGATCAGCGGCCACGATGTTTTCCCTTTTTGGCGGAATGAAATGTTGATTGCCGAATGATAGGCCAATTCCGCGACCGCTTCAGCGGACCCGCGACGCAACGCCTTGCCGATACGCAGCGATGACGGGTCACAGCAAATTTCGTCCGAATTCCTTGACGATGTGTTGCTGACGGCGGCTCACCGGCAGTTTCTCATCCAGGCCGTTGAGCATCACGGTCCAGTGCGATTCGCCGGGCTCCATGGCATCCTTCTCGAATCCGAGGATATGCGCCTTCGCCACCAGGCAACTGCGATGGATGCGCACGAACTGATCGGTGAATTCCTGCTCCAGGCGCGAAAGCGACTCTTCCACGAGATGCTCCCGGGTGGCCGTGCGCACGGTCACGTATTTGAGCTCCGCCCGGAGATAGCGAATATCGGACACGGCGATCAGCATGACCTTGCCGCGCTCCTGCACCGAAAGATGTTTGCGCGGCTCGGGCGCGATGCGCTGCAGGACATCCAGGCTGAGCGGGGTGATCGCCCGCGCCCTCGTCAATGCATCGTGCAGGCGCCGCAACCGGATCGGCTTGACCAGATAATCGACGGCATGCAGTTCGAATGCCTTCAGCGCATAGTCATCGTAGGCAGTGGTAAAAATAACCGAGGGCGGATCCGGCAATTTCAGCAGATGTTGCGCCGCTTCGAGGCCATCCATCTCGGGCATGCGGATGTCGAGCAGCACCACGTCCGCCGGCGTTTTTGCGAGCAAGGCGAGCAATTCGCGCCCGCTCGCGGCTTCGCCGACGAGCTCGATCGGGAAACTGCTGGCGCAGTCCTCCAGCAGGTCGCGCACCCGGCTGCGGGCGGGCGTTTCGTCGTCGGTTATGACGACCTTCAATGCCTGGGGATGTTTCGTCATTCGTCTGCCTTCACGTACGGGATCGTGATATGGACCTCGTATTCGCTGTCGCCGACACGCGCCCGCAGACTGGCCTCCGCGTCGAAATGCAACGCCAGCCTCTCGCGGATATTGCCAAGGGCCATCTTGTTGCCGGCGTGGTGACTGCCGTCCTTGCGATAGGGGTTGCGAAGAACCATGTGCACCTGATCGCGGACATGGTAGATGTTGACGCTGACGACGCCGGGTTCGATGGACGGTTCGATGCCGTGGTAGACCGCGTTCTCCAGCAGCGGCTGCAGCACCAATGGGGGCATGAGCGCATCTTTGGGCATGTTGTCCACGTGCCAGTCGATCTGCAGCCGGTCTCCCAGACGCAGTTGCTCGAGGGCGAGATACTGGCGGCAAAGTTCGACCTCGTTTTCCAGCGGTGCAAGGTCGCGATTGTCGGCCATCAGCACACGGAACAGATCGGCCATGTCTTCCAGTGCCGCCTCAGCGCGCCGCGGATTGGCCCGTATCAGCGAGAGTACCGCATTTATGCTGTTGAACAGGAAATGCGGCCGGATGCGTGCCTGCAGCGCTTGCAGCCGGGCCTCGGCCAGTGCCGGCGACAGCGCACGATTGCGCAGATTGAAATAACCGATCAGGATGAGCGTCGTCGCGACGGAAAAAAAAACATAACGTCCGGCATCCTCCATTTCGGACTCCAGGATCAGCGCCCCGAAACGCAACACCAGCAGGGTAATGGCAAGTTCCGCAAATACGATCAGCACGACTGCAGCACGATATTCGAGCTTGTGCAGCCACGAGTTCGATGCTCCGAGCAGCAATACCGACAGGATCGCGATCGGCTGCACCACGGCGGCGATGGCAAACCATTGCTGCAGGAAGCCGCTCCAACTGGACGATTTCAACATCGCCGCTATGACGGTCAGCGCCGTAATGATGACCAGCATCCGCAGCATCACTCCGAGATTGCGGAAATTCGGCAGCAGGGTCGCTGTGGGGTTTTGATTTATACTTGCCATCTGTAGAGACGTACCGAAACGCGCGCCAAAACAATTGTTTAACGCATTCCATTGTGAACGGGGCAGATCGCCAATGCAACAACAGGAACCGCCGGCAGACAAGGACGGCAAGACATGGTCGGGGAGATTCGACGAACCGGTCGCGGAACTGGTCAAACGCTATACGGCGTCCGTCGGCTTCGATCAGAGGCTGGCTGAATTCGACATCCAGGGTTCGCTTGCGCATGCGCGCATGCTGCACGCGGTCGGCGTATTGTCCAAAACCGATCTCGCCGACATCGAACGCGGCATGGCTGGCATCCTCGGCGATATCCGCGCGGGGAAATTCGCGTGGTCGATCGACCTCGAAGATGTTCACCTGAATATCGAGAAGCGTCTGATCGATCTGGTCGGCGACGCCGGCAAGCGGCTGCACACCGGCCGTTCGCGCAACGACCAGGTCGCAACGGATATCCGGCTTTATCTGCGCGCGGCGATCGACGAGATGCTCGCGCTGATCACCGCATTCCAGGGTCGCCTGCTCGATCTCGCGGACCAGCATGTCGATACGCTGATGCCCGGTTTCACGCACCTGCAGGTGGCACAGCCGGTGAGTTTCGCACATCATCTGATGGCCTATCACGAAATGCTCGGGCGCGACGCATCGCGCCTAGCCGATTGCCGCAAGCGGCTCAATCAGCTTCCGCTGGGCGCCGGCGCGCTCGCCGGAACGACGTTCCCGATCGATCGTGAACGGGTTGCAAAGGAGCTTGGCTTCGACGGCGTCTGCGAAAACTCGCTGGACGCGGTGTCCGACCGGGATTTCGCGATCGAGTTTTGCGCCTGCGCGGCATTGATCATGACGCACCTTTCCCGGCTTTCCGAGGAGTTGATCCTGTGGATGAACCCGCGCTTCGGCTTCGTCCGGCTCGCCGACCGGTTTTGCACCGGCTCGTCGATGATGCCGCAGAAGAAAAACCCGGATGTGCCTGAACTCGTGCGCGGCAAGACCGGACGCGTCAACGGCCACCTGGTCGGGCTGCTGACGCTCATGAAGGGCCAGCCGCTTGCCTACAACAAGGACAACCAGGAAGACAAGGAACCGCTGTTCGACACGGTGGACACTCTCGGCGCGACGCTGCGGATCTATGCCGACATGATTGGCGGCATCACGGTTGACAAGGAGGCGATGCGCCGCGCCGCCATGGAGGGCTATGCCACGGCGACCGATCTCGCCGACTATCTGGTGAAAAAGGGCGTGCCGTTCCGCGAAGCCCACGAAGTCGTCGCGCGCGCGGTACGCCGCGCCGCGGACAAAGGCGTCGATCTCGCGCAACTCGGCGCAGACGAGTTGAAACAGTTCTCGAAACTGATCGATAAGGACGTAATCGACAAGCTGTCGCTCGAGGGTTCCCTGGCGGCGCGCGATCATATCGGCGGCACCGCACCCAAGCAGGTGCGTGCGGCCATCGCGCGCGCGCGCCAGCGGCTGAGCGGACGTTAGCCGTTTCGCCGGACGGCCGCCACCGGCATCCGGCGATTGTCGTGCGGCACGCCGCCGCGCTATCGATGCATTGCTGGGCCAGGTCAAAACCTGATAGATTCCGGCTGAATTCGAATCGTCCGGCGAGGGAGATGACTCGCCAGATTGGTTTTCCGAAGAATCATAAGAATCTGGGGGGAGAGCATATGAACACGCAGGCTTCGAAGTTCCTGAAATCCGGGGCAGCCCTGCTCGCGGCAGTCCTGGTCAGCGCAAACTGTTACGCGCAGGACAAGCCGATCCGCATCGGCCTGGTGACTTTTCTTTCGGGCCCGGCTTCCGGGCCGTTCGGCGTTCCAGCGAAGCTCGCCGCCGAAGCGATCGTGGATTCGCTCAATGCGGGCAAGGTGCCCGCGCCGTATGCCACGAAAGGTTTCGGCGGAACCCCGCTGGAACTGGTGGTAATCGACGAAGCCGGCGGCGCCACCAAGCAAGTCTCCGAATTACGCAATCTCGTCGAGCGCCAGGATGTCGATTTCGTGATCGGCTACATCGGCAGCGGCGATTGCCTGGCCGTCGCGCCGGTGGCCGAGGAACTCAAGAAGATCACCATCCTGTTCGATTGCGGCACGCCGCGCGTATTCGAGGATGCGAGTTACAAGTACGTGTTTCGTACCAGGCCGCACGCCACCATGGACGCCGTGGCCGGCGCAATGTATTTGCTGGAAAACCGTCCCGGCATGAAAAGCTACGGCGGCATCAACCAGAATTACGCATACGGTCAGGATTCCTGGGCCGACTTCACTGCCGTGATGGGGACGCTGAAACCCGATGTCGCCATCACCACGTCCCAGATGCCGAAGTTCGGTGCCGGCCAGTACGGGCCGGAGATTTCGACCCTGCTGCAGAGCAATTCCGACGTGATTCACTCCAGCCTGTGGGGCGGTGATCTGGAAGCCTTCATGTTGCAGGCCATGCCGCGCAATCTGTTCACCCGCAGCCAGCTCATCCTGGTGGCCGGCGAACCCTATCTGCACAGACTGCCAGGCAGCATTCCCGACGGCACCATCATCGGCGCGCGCGGCCCGAGCGGCGTTTATGCCCAGAAAAGCGCGTTGAACGACTGGTTGCGGCAGATCTACAAGGAGCGCGCGGAGAATTTTCCGAATTACCCGGCCTATAGCGTCGCGCAGGCGTTTCTCGGCCTGAAGACCGCTTATGAGAAGGCAAAGGCGCAGGGCACGCCCGGAACCGAGGAGATCATCAAGGCATTCGAATACGAGAATTTCGATTCGCCGAGCGGCAAGGTCATGATGAAGCTGGGCAAGGGACATCAGGCCGTGACCGGCACCGCCTATGGCACGACGCGCACGGTCAATGGCGTGATCACCGTCGGCAACATCAAGTATTACCCGGTCGAACGTGTGCAACCCCCCGAAGGTATAAAAAGCGTCGACTGGATCAAGGCGGGCATGAAACCCGGCAAGTGGTAGCAGTACCCCGCACTGAATCATGGCCCAGCTACTCGCCGTCCTGATCGACGGACTGATCTACTCGTCCTGGCTCTTCATCATCGCCGTGGGCCTCACGCTGATATACGGCGTGATGAAGATCCTGAACATCGCCCACGGCAGCCTGTACGCGCTTGGCGCCTACAGCGCCGCTTCGCTCGCCGGTTATTGGATCAAGCAAGGCTATCCCCCCATGGGTAGTTACGCCGTCATGCTGGTTGCGGCGATCCTGGTGGGGTTGATCGCCGGACCGGTGATCGAACGCGGCCTGCTGCGTTTCATGTACGGCAAGGACGAGATCGTGCTCGTGCTCGTCACTTATGCGGTATTCCTGATCCTCGAGGACTTCGTCAAGCTGGTATGGGGTGTCGATCCCTATTTCATCGCGCAACCCTACGGCCTGCTCGGCAGCTTCGACATCGGCGACCTGACTTACCCGAACTACAACCTTGTGTTGTTCGGTGCGGCGGTGTTCATCGGCGTGGTGCTCGCCTGGGTGCTGACCAAGACGCGGCAGGGCAAGATGTTGCTCGCCGTGATCCATGACCGGGAAATGTCGGGCGCGATGGGCATCAATGTCGGTCGCGTGTACTTCATCACCTTTACCGTCGGCGCAATGCTCGGCGCGCTGGGCGGCGCGCTGACGGCACCGATGATTTCGGTGCAGCCCGGCATCGGCGCCGAGACCATCGTGCTCGCGTTCGCCGTCGTGGTAATCGGCGGACTGGGCAGCCTGCCGGGGGCCGCGCTCGCCGCCTTGCTCGTCGGCATCGTGCGTGCGGCGGCCGTTCACTACCGGCCTGAGCTCGACCTGTTCAGCATTTACCTTGTCATGGCCGTCGTGCTGATCATGCGTCCCAAGGGCCTGTTCAGCGCACAGGAAGCCCGCAAGATATGAATCGCGACCCGACACTTCCGATTCTCGTTGCGGTATCGGTCATCCTTCTCGCCGCCGGTCCTTTCCTGCCGCGCTGGGCGATGTTTCTGATCAACGTATCCCTGTGCTACGGCATCGTCGTTCTCGGCATGATGCTGCTGATGCGTACCGGCGTCGTGTCCTTCGGTCATGGTTTGTATTACTGCCTCGGCGCCTATGCTGCCGGCACGCTCGACCAGGTCTGCAAGATTTCGGACATGGCCGTGATGCTGGTCGCCGCCGTGATCGTCACCGCCCTGGCATCCGCCGCGCTCGGATTGCTGTTGCGCAAGTATCGGGACATCTTCTTCGCCATGCTGTCGCTCGCGTTTTCGATGATTCTGTACGGCTTGCTGGTCAAGACTTCGTCCTTGGGATCGAGCGATGGTTTCAATATCGCGGCAACCAAGATCGCGGGCTTTACGGTCGCCGGAACCTCGGTCGAACGCTATGTGCGCTACGCATTGACGGTGGTATGCGCTTTCGCGGCCGGCGCGTTCATGTACAGGTATCTGAACTCGCACATGGGCAGGCTCGCCGAAGCGATCCGCGACAACGAGTTGCGCGTAGAGTACATGGGCGCGTCGGTGCGCAACGTCATTCACGTGAACTATATGATCTCGGCGGTGCTCGCCGGCGTCGGCGGTGCGCTTGCTGCGATCGCCGTGGGCCACATCGATCCCGAAATGGCGTACTGGACGACGTCCGGCGAGTTCGTCTTCGTCGGCATCCTCTCCGGCACCAGCAGCATCCTGGCGCCTTTCCTCGGCGCATTCATATTCGAGACCATCCGCAGCTTTGCCTATGAATATTCGCCGAACACCTGGCAGATGGCGCTCGGCATCACCATGCTGGTGGTGATTATGTTCCTGCCCGGCGGGTTGTGGTCGCTGTTCACCCGTAAGCGCAAGGCCGCCTGACGTGGCGATCGTTCTCGAAGCCAAGGGACTGAACAAGAGTTTCGGCGCAGTAACTGCAGCCAACGACATCAACGTTGCGGTCGAGCGGGATGCCGTGGTCGGGTTGATCGGCAGCAACGGTGCCGGCAAGACGACCTTCATCAACATGGTGACCGGCTACCTCAAGCCCAGCTCCGGTACCATTGATTTCGGCGGCCGCGACATCACCCCGTTGAGCCCGCGCCAGATTACGCGGCTGGGCATCTGCCGTTCGTTCCAGATTCCACAGCTGTTCAATTCGCTGTCGGTTTACGAAAACCTGCTGGTCGGAATTGGCATCGTCGTATCCGGAGGGAAGAACTGGTCCGAAACCAGCCACCACGTCGGCACGCCGGGCGAAGCGGTCGACGGCATGCTGGAGCGCTTCAAGCTCTCCGATTATCGCGACAAGTTTGCCGGGGTGCTGCCCGAGGGCATCCGCAAATTGCTCGATATCGCGATGGCGATGGCCGTCAAGCCGAAGATCCTGTTACTCGACGAGCCGACGTCCGGTGTTTCGGCCGACGAGAAATTCACGCTGATGGACATGGTGATGGAAGCAGTGCGGGCGCAGAAGGTCACCGTGCTGTTTGTCGAACACGACATGGAAATCGTCACCCGCTATACCCAACGCGTACTCGCCTTTTACGAAGGCCGCATCATTGCCGACGGCCTGCCGGCCGTGGTGCTGGGCGACATCGAAGTCCGCAAATACGTTACCGGGGAAGCTCACGTGGCCGGAGGACATCATGCTGCGCATTGAGGGACTCGACGTCTCGATCGCATCGGTGGGCATCCTGCGCAGCGTGAACATGGATGTGCCGACCGGAAAATTCGTAGGCCTCATCGGCCGCAATGGCGCCGGCAAGACCACGTTGATGCGCTCGGTGATGGGCATTCTGCCGCCGCGCCAGGGAAGCATCAGTTTCGACGGCTCGCCGCTCGGGAAGACGCCGGTCCACCAGCGCGCGCGCAATGGCATCGGCTACATGCCGGAAGACCGCCGTCTGGTGCCCTCTCTGAGCGTCGAGGAAAACGTGCTGATCCCGGCCTGGTCCGCGGGCGTGGCCGATACCCGTGCGCGGCTGGCCGTTGACGTTGGTCTGCAGCGAGCTCGGCGCATTGAAGGCCTGCGAGTGTTGGAACGTCTCCACGGAAGTTCCCGGCACCAGGTCCAGAAGACTCTGGAAATTGCGGTTGACGCCGAGCGGCAGCTCTTCGATCATTTGGGCGTCGATGGAACGGCCCGTGTCGGTGCGGTCGGTTTGGAGAATCGCCGCCTCGCCGCTCACCACCACGGTTTCGTTCACGCTGCCGGGCTGCAACTGGACGTCGACGCGGGTACTGGAATTGAATTCCACGTTGATATCCCGGCGAGACTCCTTCTTGAAGCCGCTCTGTTCGACGGTGACCTCGTATCGCCCTTCCTGCTCCGGTCTGGTGAGCTCGAGCGCCGTCGCCATCGCGGCGCAGCCGCGCCTGACCCTCGACTATCCCGCGATCGCGAAGCGGCTGGTGCAGCAGCTCGCGCTGAAGCCAGGCGAACGGGTGTTGTCGATCGCGCATCCCGGCACCTTCGAAGATCTGCTGCCCTATATCCGCTATGAGGTCAT
>Ga0137403_10002377_pt1 | contig 23058 bp, 16 predicted proteins | sample CZOMad2_1_16fung_FD_122057 | JGI IMG/M metagenome (GOLD analysis project Ga0137403, IMG submission 122057) | Vadose zone soil fungal communities from Angelo Coast Range Reserve, California, USA - CZOMad2_1_16fungal (Hybrid Assembly) | ecosystem: Environmental > Terrestrial > Soil > Vadose zone...
TCTTTAGAACTTTTTGAGTTCGCGCTCGGCTGCTTCACGCAGTAAAATCTCTCTGCCGGCAACGCGCATCGGATGTCCCCTCCGCAAGAGTAGAATGTCCGGATATTCTTTTGCGTTCGACTCAAACTTAGACAAGGCCCCTGATGAAATACGCCGATGCCGGAGTCAACATCGCAGTCGCCGATGACGCCAAACAGCGCATCCGTCACCACGCCAGCCGCACTTTCACTTCCGCCGTTCTCGGTGGCATCGGCAGCTTCGGCGCGCTCTATGCGCTGGACACAAAAAAATATAAAGAGCCAATCCTTGTCTCTAGCGCGGATGGCGTCGGCACCAAGCTGAAAATTGCCATGGCCACCGGCGTGCACTCAACCGTTGGCGGCGATCTCGTCAATCACTGCATCAACGATATTCTCGTACAAGGCGCCGAGCCGCTCTTCTTTCTCGACTACCTGGCCATGGGCAAGCTCGAGCCGGACGTCGTCGAGCAGCTCGTCGAAGGCATGAGCCGCTCTTGCCGCAAGGCCGGCTGCGCGCTCATCGGCGGCGAAACCGCGGAAATGCCGGGCTTCTACCCGCCAGGCGAATACGACCTTGCCGGATTCATCGTCGGCGTCGTCGAGCGCAAGAAACTTCTCACTGGAAAAAATATCAAGCCCGGCGATGCGTTGATCGCGCTGCCGTCCGTCGGCCTGCACACCAACGGCTATTCGCTCGCTCGCAAGCTAATCTTTGAAGTCGCCAATCTCAAGCCGGATACGTACGTGGCTGATGTCGGTAACAAAATCGGCGCCGAGCTTCTCAAGCCGCACGTCTGCTATGCGCCGGCCCTCAAAAATATCATCGCGCGCGGCTGGGTCTCCGCTCTCGCGCATATCACCGGCGGCGGCATTCCCGGCAATCTGCCCCGTGTGCTTCCCAGCGGTGTCCGCGCGCAAATCGATCTGGAATCCTGGCCTGTTCCCCCGATCTTCAAATTCCTCGCCAAACTCGGCAAAATCGATACCGGCGAACTGCTGCAGTCTTTCAATATGGGCGTCGGTATGATTCTAGTCGTTCCGCCCGCCAACGTAAAATCCGTCGAAGCCGATCTCAAAAAGCGGCGCGAGAAGTTCTACCTCATCGGCCGTATCGAACGCTGCGATTCCGGCAAAGCCCGCGTCGCCTACTCCGGCTCCCTGCACCTGTAAAAGCTCACTCTCCTACTTCTCCGCGTAAGCCGGACTCTTGGCCTTTCCCCGCTTCTCGACCTCTTTCTCCACTTTCTTGAGCCATCGCAGCTCCGTCTCGAACTGTTCGATCATCAGCGTAATCATCCACACTGCTTCGTGATACGCATGCCCTACTTCCGCCATCACCGCATCGAGCGTAGCCTTCTCCTGCGCAATCTCTCGCTCCAGAAATTCCCTGCGCCGTCCGAGTTGCTCAGCGAAAGCGCCCTGTCGCGCCTGCCAGGACAGCGCCATCCACGTCAGAAACGCCGGTCGCTCGCGCTGCGTTGTCCACTCCTCCTTCTCTAACGCCGCTGCCAGCGCCGCTCGCCCCCTTGCGGTCGTCTCATATTCTTGGCGCGCCGGACCCGCAGCCGGCACATCGCTATCGGCGCTGCGAATCAACCCGCCGCGCACCAGTTTCTCCAGCGAATAATAAATCTGTGGGCGCGAAATCGCCGCCCAGTCCCGCACACACCTCCGCTCCAGCTCCGCATTTGCCTGGTATCCATGCATCGGCCGCTCCGCCAGCAAGCTCAGCAGCACTAGGTCCGGTGTAGTCAGCTCCGTGCGCTTCGTCCTCTTCATCCGCCCACTCTGGCTCTGCGTTTCCTCGGCGCACTCCGCTTGCCCTGAGCCTCGAAGCGCTTCTCTGCGCTATCTTTTCTCTTCCTGCTCCAATACCACCATTGGCACCGCTCCGCAGGCAGCAGCGGATCCCGCGCCTGCGCCACTGCCGCGCGAAACACATCCAGCACGCAAATATCCTGGTGCTGCCGCGCCACTCGGCCCAGCTTGGCATACATCCTTTCCGGATCCTGCTTGGCCAGCTGCTCGACGCTGCGTATCCCCAGCAGCTTGAAATCTCGCAGCATCGCTGGCCCAATCGACATCAGCTCGCCCAGTTCTTTCGTTTTCGCGGTCATGAAAAATCTCCTTGACATCGTTCTTTGCGATGTCTTATTCTTTTACTAGTCTAATTTAGACTAGCATCTTTGTCAAGGAGGACTTTCCACCATGAACCGGCTCCCGTACCTCGCCGTTCTCGCAATTGCTATCGCCTTTCCATCTCTACAATCCAATTCCACTCAGGAGAAACACACCATGAACGTCAAGCGCATCACCCCGGTCCTGCTGGTCAACGAAATCGAGCCGCAAATTCCCTTCTGGGTCGGCCAGCTCGGTTTCACCAAAACCATCGAAGTCCCCGACGGCAACAAACTGGGCTTTGTCTCTTTTCAAAAGGGCACAACCGAAGTGATGTACCAAACCTACGCCAGCGTGGAAAAAGATGCTCCCCAACCCATGGCCGCCGAAGCCCGCAAAGGTCCCACCTATCTCTATATGGAAGTTGACGATCTGGACGCCGTGCTAGCCGCCACCAAGGACAAAAAGGTAGTGATGCCCCTTCGCACCGCCTTCTACGGCATGCGCGAATTCGCCATCCAGGACCCTGCCGGCCACTTCATCACCTTCGCCCAACCCGTAGCCGCGCCAAAGCCTTGAGGCGCTGCGGATCGGTCGATGGGGCGCAGCACTGCTGCGCCCCATCTCGGCAAGCTCTCCACCGCAACGCTCCCTACTGCTGCGTCGCCCGGTCAATAAAGCTCGCAATCTGGCTATGCAGACTCACGCGATCCGCATCGTGCAAATACATCATGTGCCCGGCGTTGTAGTAGTCCTCTTTAATATTCTTCAGCAGTGCATCCGGCAGCCCGAGGTGCTCCATGGTGTGTTCCGTGGCAAAAAACGGAGTGGCCATGTCGTAGTATCCGTTCTCGACTTGCACCAGCAGCCGCGGATTGGTGATCATCGCCTGTGCCAGATCGCCTTCGACGTTTGGCGCTCCGGGGAATCCGAATCGCCGCTGGTCCTTGCGCACCCAGTTCCAGCTGCCAAACGCATTCGCCGTGTTGTGATACACCTTATCCTTCCCGAATTTCAGTTCGTCGTGGTTGTAGGCGTTGATCAGCGCCGTAAACGCCCCGCCTACCGCCGGCCCTTCCGGATCGCCTTGCGCATTCTCGGTCAGCAAGTCGTAGGTATATCCCGTAAACCGCGAATCGATTCGCCCGGTTGTCAGCCCGGCACTTCGTTGCAGCTCAGCCATGAACTGCCCGAGGTTCACCCGCAGATCGGCCTTTTTCAAATAGTCTTCGCTCAATCCCGTGAAGTATGCCAGCTTCTTCGCCACCGCCGCTTTCTCGCTCGCTGGAAGTTCTCCGCCTTTGAACAGCGCCGAAGCGTATTCCCCCTGCGCATACTTCCGCGCTTCATCAATGAATCCGGCGACATCCGCTGGCCGCTCTTTCAACACCTTGTGATACCACGCCGTCGCCGCATAGCTCGGCAAATAGAAAATGTACGGCCGGTCGTCGCCCGGTCCAAACGTGATCGACGAAAGATCCAGCACCGTCGATATCAGCACGATCCCATTCAAATGCACGGTATCGCGCGACTGCAGATAATTTCCCAGCACCGCCGAGCGAAACGTTCCGTAACTCTCGCCAATCAAAAACTTCGGCGAATTCCACCGGTCATTCCGGCTGAGGTACGTCACGATGAATTGCGCAAACGCCTCGGCATCTTCATCGACACCATAGAAATCCTTCGCCTCAGCCTTGCACACCGCGTGGCTATAGCCAGTTCCCATCGCATCGATGAAAACGAGGTCTGTCTTGTCCAGCAAACTTTCGCCGTTGTCCACCAGCTTGTACGGTGCCGGAGGCGTAAAGCTTCCATCGATCGTGTACGCGCGCTTCGGTCCGAACGCGCCCATATGCAGCCACATCGTTGCCGAGCCGGGCCCGCCGTTATATAGAAACGACACCGGCCGCTGCGTCAAATCCTTCACGTCGCTCCGCGTGTACGCCACCGAATACAGCAATCCCGTCGAATCGCCCTTGTCATTCTTCAGCAGCGTAGTGCTAGCCGTAGCCTTGTACGCAATCGTCTGCGAACCAATCCGGATCGTGTGATCCGTCACCGACGATTCTTCCTTCGCGTCACACTTTTCCCCAGCCTTAGCCTCCGCCGCTTTTGCATCCTTATCCTGCGCCCCCGCGACGCCAACTAGCCCCAAGTCAAGCACAAACACCAACACGCAGATCCAGAAACTCCTTCTCATCTCGATCTCCTCTCCGTCAGAACAAAATCTCAAGAAAATTGCGCCTACCTATTGCTTCGGCGACGGCAAGGGCGGCGGCCGCCGCTCCATCTCCGTCGGTACCGCAATTGACCGCGCCCCGTTCTTCCCCACCGCCCGCACTGCAAAAAAATGATTGTCCGTCGAAACGCCCTTCAACACCGTCTCGCCCGCCGACATCGCCAAGTCAAAGACGCGCCAGCGGGCCTCCGTGGTTTCACGCCACAAAATCTCGAACCCTGCCCGGTCCTCATCCTCGCCGGCTGCCCAGGAAATCTTCGCGTCGGACGTCACCGCGCCCGTCAGCCGCGCATTCGTCGGCGCAGCCGGAGCCAGAGCAAGCTGCCGCAGTGCTTCCGCATTATCGCGAGCCACATCGCCCATAAACGTAAAGTTCAAATACTTCTCGAGATCGCCGTACTCCACTCCGTTTTCCGCCCGCGGCGTCTGGTGCTGGTGATCGTAATTCTCCAGCGGCTCGGTAAACCGCACTGCCGGTAGTCCGGCCTTGTAAAAGGGATAGTGATCCCCGCCGCGCCCGTAGCGGTCCACGCGGAAAACCATGCGAATCGCCGCTCGCCCATCGATTTCCTCGATGGCTCGTGCCAATTCTCGCGAGGACGAATCGGCATCATCAATCTCGCCATTGCCTGAGAATAACCGCACGCGATGCGGTGCTCCCGCAGCGGGATCGGCTCCCACGATGTCGTCGTCCAGCATCCCGCCCACCTTGTATCCCTGTTGCGCGACCCATTCCACCATGTGCGTGCTGCCCAGCAATCCCTGCTCTTCACCCGACACCACGGCAAAAATCAATGTCGCGCGATTGGTTGGCTTCTTGCTCAGCAGCCGCGCGCACTCCACGCTGACCGCCACGCCTGATGCGTCGTCATCCGCTCCCGGAGCGTCCAGCTCCGCCTTCATCGGATCGGAAGCCCGCGAATCCATATGTCCGGACACGATGAACACCGTCTTCGCCAGCTTCTCGTCCGTCCCTGGAAGAATCGCGTACACATTCTCCATCGCCACCGGCTTGTCGCCCGTCCGCGCCGAAGTCATCTCAAACTTGTCCACCACCACCTGCAGCTTGCCGCCGCTTTCCTTTGCAATCTCGTTCAATCGCGCCGCCACCACATCCCCCCCGCAGCCAATTCCGCGCCTCGAATCGCTCCACGACGAAATCGTCAGCCGCGTCCCACACCCCACCACCTGCGAGATCAGCTTGCGCATCCCTTTTTCATCTACCGTCGCTCGAGCAATCGCCCCCAGCGGTCGCGCCGCTATTTTTGCGGCTGGCGCTCCCTTCGGAGGCTCCGCTGGATCACGCGGTGCACTCTGCTGTCCCATGACCGCTCCCGCAGCTGCAATCAGCAACACTGCCGAGCACACAAAACGATTCACTCCAAAACACCAATTGATTTCCCGACGCATTGTCACCCACTCCCGTTCAAGCGCACCAACGAACGCGGCATTCTATCTCGACTCTGCCCCAACGGGTAGCGCGGACTCCGCGTTTTTCGCTCCACCCAAACTGTGCTAACGTTTTTCGTTCATGACCAAACGCCTAGGCGTGCTCTTAAGCGGTCGCGGCTCCAATTTTGAAGCCTTGGCGGATAGCGTCGCGTCCGGCCGTATCCCCAACGCCGAAATCGCCGTCGTGGTCAGCAATCGCGAGGGTGCGCCCGGCATCGACCGCGCCAAGTCCCGCGGCCTGACGACCCGCGTCCTAGCCTCTAAGGGCCTCGAACGTGAAGCTTTCGACCGCCAGGTCGTCGCCGTCCTCAATGAACACCAGGTCGATCTGGTCTGCCTGGCCGGGTACATGCGCCTGCTCTCTCCCTATTTCGTAAAATCTTTCCCTAATCGCATCCTCAATATTCATCCGTCGCTGCTCCCGTCTTTCCCTGGCCTCGAATCCCAGCGCCAGGCCCTCGAATACGGCGTAAAATACGCCGGCTGCACCGTCCATTTGGTCGACGAAAATCTCGACGCTGGCCCGATCATCCTCCAGGCCGTAGTCCCCATCGCCGACAACGACACCGAAGCCACCCTCTCCGAGAAAATCTTGCGCGAAGAGCACCGAATCTACTCCGAAGCCGTTAAAATCATCCTGGAAGGAAACTTCCGAATCGAAGGACGGAGAGTGCTTTTGTAGGTCCGCCTTCCGAGGCGGACCTGTCTGAGTAGCACAGGCACTCCTGCCGGTGCAGCGCTAAGGACGGCAACGATGCACAATTCCAGTACCCAACGCACACACAAAATGCCTGACTCCCACTTCCCACCCGTCCCCGAACAACTCGCCTACCTGAAAAAAGGCGCCGCTGAGGTCATTCCCGAAGACGAGCTGAAAGCCAAGCTCGAGAACTCCGTGAAAACCGGCAAGCCTCTGCGCGTCTACCTTGGCGTCGACCCTACCGCTCCCGACTTGCACCTCGGCCACACCGTCGTCCTCCGCAAGCTCAAACACTTCCAGGATCTCGGCCACACCGCGGTTTTCCTCATCGGCGATTTCTCCGCGATGATCGGTGATCCCACCGGCGTTTCCGAGACTCGGCCGCCGCTCAACCGCGACCAAGTCAACGCCAACGCCAGAACCTACCTCGAGCAAGTCTTCAAAATCCTGGACCGCAAGAAAACCGAAGTCCGCTACAACTCCGAATGGCTCGATCCGCTCTCCGCCGCGGATGTCGTGCGGCTGGGCTCGCACTATCGTCTCGCCCGCATGCTCGAACGCGAGGATTTTCGCTCCCGCCTCGCCAACAACCAGCCCATTTCCGTTCACGAACTGCTCTATCCGCTGCTCACCGCCTACGACGCCGTCTCTCTCCAATCCGACGTCGAGCTCGGCGCCACCGAGCAAAAATTCAATCTGCTGATACACCGCGAAATCCAGCGCGAATACGGCTTGCCCGGCCAGGCCATTCTCACCATGCCCATTCTCGTCGGCCTCGATGGCTCGCGTAAAATGTCCAAGAGCCTGGGCAACTACATCGGTATCACCGAGCCGCCCGACGACATTTTTGGCAAAATCATGTCCATCCCCGATGAGCTGATGTGGTCCTACTACGAACTCCTCACCGACCGCACCCCCGTCGAAATCGCCGCGCTTAAGACCGAAGTCGCCGACGGTAAGCTCCATCCCATGGAAGCAAAAATGAAGCTCGGCCAGGAAGTCGTCTCTACGTTCCATGGTCCCGACGCAGCGAAAACCGCCGCCGACCATTTCCAGCGCGTCTTCCGCGACCGCCAAGCTCCAGAGCAAATCCAGGAACTGAAAGTCAATCGCCTGGGAGATCGCTTTATCGTAATTTCGCAAACACGCGCCGGAGTCGCCGAGATCTCCCAGCCGCACGAAATCTCGCCCATCGGAAAAGAGCGCTGGTCCAAGTTTCTGGCTCTCTCCGGCCACGTCGCCTCTACCGCTGAAGCCGAGCGCCTCATCAAACAAAAAGCCCTTGAAGTCAACGGCGAGATCATGTCCGATCCCACCGCAAGAATCGATTTCAACGAAAAAGCCGAATACGTAATCCGTATCGGCAAAAAGAAATTCCTCCGCCTCATCGTCGAATAGCCCATCGCCAAATGCGCGCTATCCATCTCCTTGTAGTGGCCCAGCATGCTGCGCCAGTGTGGACTTTGCCTAGTATGTTCCGCCTATCACCGCTCCTCGCTTGTCCGAATCGCTACACTCGTTGCATCCGTCCGCTGTTTTCTTCCCAAAAACCCGCGATACTGTAGATCCCATGGAACAGGCCAATATCCTCATCATCGGCGGCGGCGTAATCGGCTGCGCCATCGCCCACGCGCTTGCCGAACGCCACCAAGACGTCTTCCTCGTCGAGCAAAACCCGCGCGTCGGCATGGCCACCAGCACCCGCAACAGCGGCGTGATTCACTCCGGCATTTACTATCCCAAAGGTTCGCTCAAAGCCCGTCTGTGTGTCGCCGGCAATCCGCTGGCTTACGAATTCTGCGTCAAACACAACGTTCCGCACCGCCACACCGGCAAACTGGTCGTCGCCGCCGATGCTCGCGAAGAAGCAGAACTTCTCGCCCTGAAAACGCGCGGCGAAGACAATGGCGTGGAAGGCCTGCGCATCGTCGGCCGTGCCGAGATTCGCGCCCGCGAACCGCACATCCGCGGCACCGCGGCCCTCGAAGTTCCCTCGACCGGCATCCTTTCGTCGGAAGACCTGGTCCGCACTTTCGCGCGCATGGCCGTCGAACGCGGTGCCAATCTGGTCACTCACGCCCGCGTCACCGCGCTCGAACCGAAAGGCAATTCCATTCGCGCTACCGTCCGCATTGGCGATAAATCCGAAGCTCAGATCGAAACGATAGAAGCGCGCTGTGTGGTCAATGCCGCCGGCCTGTTTTCCGACGAAATCGCCGCCCTGCTTGGCAATCATTCCTGGAAGATTTATCCCGTGCGCGGAGAATATTGCGAGATTCGCGGACCGCGCGCTTCGCTGATTAATTCTCTGGTCTACCCGCTGCCACATGCCGACGGCTTGAGCCTCGGCGTGCACTTTACCAAAACGCTGTGGGGCACCGTGCTGCTCGGCCCCAGCGCCACTTACGTCGACTCCAAAGACAATTACGAACGCGACCGCTTGCCCATCGCCGATTTCGCTGAAAGCGCCAGGCATCTGCTGCCTGAAGTTGCAGAAAGCGACCTGCAACTGGGCTACTCGGGGTTGCGTCCCAAGCTCGTTCCTCCAACCGGCAGAGGCATCGCCGATTTCGTCATCACCCGCGACCCCAACGTCCCGCAAGCCATCCAGCTCGTCGGTATCGAATCCCCCGGCCTCACGGCCGCCCCGGCCATCGCCCGCCACGTAGCCCAACTTGTCGCCGAAACGCTGCACTAGCCCTGCCGCTTGTTGTTGCCGCGCGTGCAAATCACGAAGCCAGTATTGTCCGCTGTGGCAGCAACCGGAATCTCGATGCTTCTCGTCTTTCGTGCCTTTCTCTAGTAGAAGAACAAAAATCGCACACATGCTCAGGTCCTTCGCGTACAATCGCGCGCCATAAGCCCGCTCGACGCTCGCATTCACGCGGAAAGCAGACGGACGAGGTCAAGATGAACATCCTCACGAAGAGATTCGCACTCGCCGCGACGCTGCTAACCATGCTGCTGTCGCCCGGCTGCAAGAATGACCAGGCGCAGCCCACGCGCGTCTCGGCCTTCGGCGCATACAGCGGCTACAGCGAAGCTACTTACGATGGCTATCAGCGCACCTCGCAATACATCACGGCTCGTGACGGAACCAAACTCGCCGTCGACATCTTCCGCCCAACCAAAAACGGCCAAGTCGCGCAAGAACCGCTGCCCGCGATCTGGACGCACTCGCGTTATCACCGCGCTTCGTTGAAGGAAGATGGATCGCTGATCACGGTCCTCGATCAAATGAAATGGGCCGTGGAAGTAATGAAGCACGGCTATGTGGTCGCCTCGATGGATACGCGCGGCGGCGGAGCATCCTTCGGCACGCAGCCGGGATTCTTTTCGCGCGAAGAAACGCAGGATGCGTACGACTTCACGGAATGGCTGGCGTCGCAGCCGTGGTGCAGCGGGAAGATCGGGATGTTCGGGCGCTCGTACCTGGGAATTACGCAGTACATGGCCGCGGGCGAAGTGCCGCCACACCTGAAGGCGATCTTTCCGGAAATGGCGTCATTCGAGTGGTATGCGTGGGTGTATGCGGGTGGAATCTATCGGGACGACTTTCTGCGGCAATGGGGGCGTTTGACCAAAGAACTGGACTCTCCGGCCCCGAAGGATCTGGCGTTCTTCAAATTGAAGATGCTGGTTCCTGTAGCGAAGGTGGATGAAGACAAGGATGGCGCCTTGCTGGCGGCGGCGATGAAGGAGCATCAAAAGAATCGTGACATTTTTCAGATGTTCGTGCCGTTGCGCTTCCGCGACAGCATCGATCCGGTGACGAAGAAAAACATCTACGAGGAGCGCAGTCCGTGGACGTATGCGGCGGGAATCGAGAAGTCAGGAGTTGGAATCTACCATCTGGCCGGATGGTTCGACATTTTCACGCGCGACACGACACTGTGGTTCAACAATTCGCACAATCCACAGAAGGTAGTGATCGGGCCTTGGTTCCATGGCGGCACTGATGGACTGGACTTGGCCGCGGAGCACCTGCGCTGGTACGACTTCTGGCTCAAGGGAATTGACAACGGCGTGATGAAAGAGCCGGCATTTCACTACTGGACGATGGGTGCGCCGAAGGGGCAGGAGTGGCGCGCGACTGCGAAGTGGCCACTGCCCAACCAAAACCTGACGCAATACTTTTTTCAGGAACATGAAGGGCTGGACCCAGCGGCGATTACGTCAAGTAGCGGGCAGGACGCGTTTAAGGTGGACTACACGGCGACGACAGGGACGGCCAACCGGTGGACGAACGGATATGGCGGGGGAGTCGGGTATCCGGATATGGCGCCAAACGACAAGAAGGGACTTTCGTATACCACGGCTCCGCTGACGTCGGCGGTAGAGGTGACGGGGCATCCCGTCGTTCATCTGTGGGTGACTTCGACAGCGAGCGATGGCGACTTCTTCGTGTATCTGGAAGAGGTGTCGCCTGACGGCTACTCGCATTATGTGACGGAAGGGGCGCTGCGAGCGTCGCATCGCGCGACTTCGGAAGCGCCGTACAACGTGATGGGTGTGCCGTATCACCGCAGTTTTGCGGCGGACGTGAAGCCGCTGCCGCGGACACCGGTCGAGCTGGCGTTGGATTTGCAGCCGACGTCGAAGATATTCGCCGCGGGAAATCGCATTCGCGTGACCATCGTGGGCGCCGACAAGGACAATTCGCTCACGCCCAAAGTTTCTCCCCCGCCCAAAGTCAGCGTGTACCGCAACACCGCCCACGCTTCCTTCATCACGCTACCGGTGATCCCAGCCGCAGCAGCTGCGGCCGGCGGCGCGCACTGACCAGGCACATTAAACCAAGCCGAAGCGAACCGGCGCGTACCGAACACGCGCCGAATTGCGGAATCTACTGGTCTCCGTTCAGTTCGTCGAAGAAGGGCGAACACTCGGTCAATCGCGCCGCCGTGCCATCGTGCACGGCAAATGCCGCGCGCTTGTTCGGCTCATACCCGTTACGCCATAGCGAAGCGCTGCCGTACGCGCCAGCCTTGTTGATCGCGTAGAAATAAAGATGAAATGTCCCCAGTTTTTTCTTGTCGTTCTGGTAGTTGCGCGCCACCCGAGCCATCGCTTCGAGGCAGGCGTCCGTCGGCGATTTTCCCTGCCGCATCATTTCGATGATGGTATGCCCGCCGGAAATCTTGATGTTTTCTTCGCCTTTACCCGTCGATCCCGCCGCGCCCACCTCATTGTCCACGCAGCAACCCGCCCCAATAATCGGCGAATCGCCCACACGTCCCGGAATCTTCCACGCCAAGCCGGAAGTCGTCGTCGTCGCAGAGATGTCGCCCTTGGCATCCACCGCCATGCACGGAATCGTTCCCGTCGGCGGCCGCGCAATCACTCGCTGCGCATACGCAATCTTGTTTTCGTCACCGTCAAATAGTTCGGTGAGATGCTCTTTCCATTCTGGCGAATCGATTCCCGGACGCCAGTTGAACGAGCTTTTCGCTTTCCACGCCAGCCAAATCTTCCGCGAATGCTCGGTCAGCAAATTCTCTTCCTGAAAGCCTTGGGCCACCGCGAATTTCCGCGCTCCGTCGCCCACGATCATCACGTGATTCGTCCGCTGCAAAACCGTTTGCGCCAGCCGTGAAACATTCTTGATCCGCCGAACGCCGCCGACCGCTCCCGCGCGGTGCGTTGGGCCATGCATCACGCTGGCGTCCAGCTCCACTTCGCCTTCTTCATTTGGCAAACCGCCGTAGCCAACGGAATCATCTTCAGGATCGTTCTCGACAATCGTTACCGCTGCCACCACGGCGTCGAGCGTGTCGCCGCCGGCTTTCAAGATGTCCATGCCCTTACTGAGGGCGTTCACTCCATTGGCGCTCGAGATGATGAGTGGGCGTTTGCCGCCCACTGCGGGGGCCAGCGGCTTTGCACTATCCCCTGATTCAATCCCGTTCGAGGGGACTGCGCCGAAGAGTCTGCCTGCACTTGCGACTGCGCTGCCCGCCAGCGAAGTAAGAAAGAATTTGCGTCGTGACCACGGTTCCATCGGTTGCTCCTGATCGTGCGCTCGAAATATACAAGCGGAGGCCTGGGAAACAAAGTTGAATGTCAACTTGAGGCCGCCGGGACTATTGCAGCGCGGGCACGGCCGCCGCTGCCGGGTTCGGCAGCTCGCCTTCCCATCGCGCGATAACTACGCACGCCACGCAATTCCCAAGCACCGTTACCGCGGTCCGCCCCATATCCATCAATTGATCGATCGCGAAGAGCAGGAAGAGCGGCTCCATCGGAAGATGAAAGGAAGTAGCCGCGCCGAAAACGATCAGAAATGAAGCGCGCGCAACACCGGCAGTGCCCTTGCTGCTGACAAACAACGTCAGCAACATCATCCCTTGCTGTCCCCAGGTCAGGTGCACCCCAGCCGCCTGCGCAACAAAGATTAATCCCAGCGCCTGGTAGATACTGGCCCCGGCCATATTGAAGCTGTAGCCCGTAGGCAAAACGAAAGCGACCGTTTCTCGAGGAACGCCAAACACCACCATTTCTTCCATCGCTCGCGGCAAAGTAGCTTCCGAGCTCGCCGTTGCGAATCCCAGAGTCACCGGCTCGATGATGCAGCGAAAAAACGGTTTCAGCGGAATGCGCGCGAATTTCAGAATGGGCAGTACGACAAAAATAATAAAAACCGCGAAGGCGATATAACAGGTGGCCAGCAATTTCAGCAGGGGAAGAAGCACGGCCAATCCCATGTGGCCTACGGTATATGCAACGGCGCCAAAGATGCCGATGGGAGCCGCATACATCACCAGATTCGTGAACTTGAACATCGTTTCCGAGAGGCTCTCCGCGAAAACCAGCATAGGCCGGCGCTTTGTCTCCGGCACCATCAGAAGCCCCATGGCGAAGAGGATGCTGAAAACAACCACCTGCAGCACTTGGCCTTCGGCTACGGACTTGGCGATATTCTCTGGAAAAATGTCGGTGATGATTTGCGTCGCGGTGTGCGGAGTAACGTTAAGTGATTCCGTGCCGGTCGAAGGCGGCAGATGGATGCTCTCTCCCGCGCGGCTTATATTGATCGCGGCAAAACCGATCAGCAAAGCAATCGTTGAAACCACTTCAAAATAAATCAGTGATTTCACGCCCAGACGGCCAACCTTTTTCAAGTTGGCGTGCCCGGCAATTCCCGTCACCAAAATTCCGAAAAGCAGCGGCGCGATGATTACTTTGATCAAACGCAAGAAAATATTGCCGAGAAATTGCATCTGCACGGCGACAGTGGGCCAGTCGTACCCAAGCTCCGTCCCGGCGAAAAGTCCCGCAAAAATCCAGGAAGTAAGCGAACGCCGAGCCGTCGCGTAAACGGCAAAAAGCAGAATCGCCAGCCAGCGCAGGGACGCAAGAGCAGCCGCAGGCAGCGCCACCAAGTGCGCGGCGGAGAGCGATGATCCGGCAATCGCCACAGTAGCGGCCACCAGCGCCGCGAGCAGAAATTTGCTTTTCACTTGGGCGGGTTCCGATTTACTCATAGCGAAGGGCGATGATGGGGTCGACGCGCATGGCGCGGCGCGCGGGGACATAACACGCGACCAGCGCGACTAAGGCGAGAAGCAGCGTTACCGCAATGACTGTGATGGGATCGCGCGCGCTGACGCCGAACAGAAGTTTGGCGACGACCGGCGCGAGGAACAGGAATGCGATCACGCCCAGCGCGGCGCCCACGAGAGTGATCAGCATACCGCGGCCAAGAATCATTTTTAGGACCTGCATGCGGTCAGCGCCGAGCGACATACGGATGCCAATTTCAGCGGTGCGCTGAGCCACGGAGTGCGCCATCACGCCATAAATCCCGATGGTCGCCAGGATAAGGGCCAGCAATCCGAAAACGCCAAGCAGCGTTGCGCCCATGCGCGGTGCCCACAGACCTTGATCCATCAGCTGACCGATAGTCTGAAAATTCGTGAGCGGCAGATTCGGATCGATCGGCTGGATGACCGAGCGGACTGCGCTCATCACCGCTTCCGGATTTCCCGAGGTACGCACCTGGAAACTGGCGGCCGGCGAAAAGCGCTGGCGCATGGAGTAGTACATGACCGGTTGAGGCTCTTCGCCGATGGTGTTGACGATGCTGTCGGCCACGATGCCCACCACTTCAAACGGAGCCTTATTGCCGTAGTAGGTGAACCGTTTGTGCAGCGCGTCCTGGTCGGGCCAGAGGAGGCGAGCGGCTGTCTCGTTGATGACGGCGACGGGAGCGGAGGCGGGGCCGTCGAAGGTGTTGATGTTGCGCCCACGGTGCAGCGGGATGCGCACGGTGTCGAAGTATTCGGGGGTGACAACGTCGAAGTTACAGAGCGTGCCGCGATAGTTCGGATTGTCTGCTTCCCCTTCACGGAAGATTGTGCCGGAGAAGCCGCCGCCGAGCGGAAAATTCGTGGCCACCGCGGCGGCCTGCACGCCGGGAACAGTGAGGGCGCGCTGGATGGCGTCGCGGAAAAATTGCTGACCGCGCTCGTCTTCGTAGTGCTGACTTCCGAGATCGAAAAAGAAGACGAAGAGATTCTTGGACTCGAAGCCAAGATTGGTTTGCTGCGCATTGCTCATGCTGCGCAGAAAAAGGCCGGCGCTGCATAGCGCGACGAGTGTCAGCGCAATTTCCGAGACGACCAGAAAGCTGCGCACGCGATTTTGCTTCCAGCCCAGAGTATTTCCACGCGTGCCAAGCTTGAGCACTTCCGCGAGATTCGGATTGGAAGCGCGCAATGCTGGAAACAGGCCGAAGAGCAAGCCAGTCAGCAGCGAGATCCCGGCCGTGAATGCCAGCACCTTGCCATCGAGCGAAAGGCTGATTGAGTTCGCGTTCAAAAAAGGCGGACGGAAGGACCACAAGAGCGAGCGGCCCCAGAACGCGAGAAGCAATCCCACGCCGCCGCCGAGACTCGCGAGCAAAACGCTTTCGGTGAGGAGCTGTGACACCAGACGCCAGCGGTTAGCGCCCATCGCCGCGCGAATGGTCATTTCCCTTTCGCGTTGCGCCGATTGGGCGAGCAGCAGGTTCGCGAGATTGACGCAGGCGATCAGCAGCACCAGACCGACAACAGCCATCAGCACGCCGCCGGCGAGCTCGAACTGGCGGCGGTTGTTGATGCCGAGAGCGGATTGCGAGAGCAAAGCGGTTTCGATGGTGCGGCCGCGATTTTCGTTGGGATATTCTTTTTCGAGAGCGGAGGCGAGGATTTTCAGTTCGGCGTGCGCTTGCCGTTCGGTGACGCCGGGCTTCAGGCGCCCGATGAGCGTAAGCCAGCGGAGGCGGCGCGTCTCGGAATATTCCTTGAGGATGCCGGTGGCGATGCGGGTGCGCATGCTGAGCGGAACCCAGATGAGATCGGGATTGGCGAGAGAGAAAGTACCTTTGAATCCGGCAGGCGCGACACCAATGACGGTGTAGGTGTCCTGATTCAAGGTCATGGTGCGGCCGAGGACGTTTTGGTCGGAGCCGAAGCGCCGAGCCCAGAGCGTGTGGCTCAGGATGACCAGAGGATTGCCGCCAGGCTTGGTGTCTTCGTCGGGGGCGAAGAAGCGGCCCACGATTGGTTTGACGCCGAGGACGTCGAAGTAATTCGAGGAGACCATGAAGGCGTTGATCTGCTCGGGCTGGGAGTTGCCACTCCAATCGAGAGGCAGAGGGAAATTGGTGGAGGCACCGAGGTCCGTGAAGACGGTGTTGCGTTCGCGGTAGTCCTTGAAATTGGGGAGCGAGGTGGGAGTGAAAGTGGCTGTGGTGGTGGCGTCGACAGTACGCGTGTCCAGCGTGAACAGTTCGACGAGGCGAGAAGGCTCCTCGACGGGCAGCGGATGGAGAAAGACCGCGTTGATGATGGTGAAGATGGCGGTGTTGGCGCCGATGCCGAGGCCGAGCGAGAGGACCGCGATCACGGTGAAGCCCGGGCGTTTCAGCAGGTTGCGCAGACCACCGCGAAGGTTTTGCCGAAAATTCTCGAGCATGAGCCACCCCCTTATCTTGGCGCCGAAGTGGTGAGAATACAGGGTCAGACGACGTTCGGGTAGAGGCGTTTTGAGAGCAGGGACGGTATGAGTGTGGCGAGGGTTGCATGGGAGACTACTCAACACGACATCCCCTCCCCCGGTGTTTTCGTAAGTGCTGATTCTAAAGAACTTACAGCGCGTCCGCAGTGTGGAGAAGAATAAAGAAAAAATTGAAGGAGTTGCAAAAACACTCTTGGTGCCATCCCGGGTAAACGCACAAAGAGTGCGGAAGCAATTGAAAAGAAAACAGGATGCTTTTCGTTCTGGTGCAAAAGAGTGCACCCTTCGCGGCTCAGGGCAAGTAAAGTAAGGAGTTGGGGATGGAGTGTGGGGGAGTTAGAAGTACAGCCGGGCGGCGGGGCATAAAAGGGCGATCACGGACAGTATCCGTGCTCGCGAAACTGACTTCACTATACCATGGCTATTTGTCAAGTGGTACTGTAAGCGACTGAGAAGAAGAGGAATGGAGAAGGGTGACGGGATCGGGAGGCTATGGGCTTAGATTCCCAAAACGGGACGGCGGAAGCGTCTCCGCATGCGCTGGTGAGCGTTAACGGATGAAGAGACCTAAGGTAGGTTTGCTGGAGCTACGGAAATCGCCAGCGAGGAAGAGTCAACCCGCACCCCTCAAAACCGGAGGGTGCAGCACCCGCGTCCACTCTGGACGTGTGTCGAAATGAGTGGCGGCGAGGGTATCCAATTCCTTTGAGTGCTGAAATCGTGAAGAAACGGGTTCCGGCACGCGAGCGGGAAGGACGTTAGGGAGTAGGAACGCTGGCAGTCGGTTGGGGTTGGTTTTCGAGTTGAGCCAGTTCTTCGCGCAGGCGCGCCGCTTCGGCGCGATACTTTGCCGCCTCAATGTGGTACTTGACGGCGGGAACGCTGCCGACCGCATTGAAGAGCTTGGTGATAGCGTCGTTTTTGCCTTTGCCGGTATGTTCTAGTTGGTTGGCAAGATTATCTTGGTTTTGTGCGTCGCCCTCCAATCCGGCAATGCGGCGCTGAAGATCGTCGATTTTCGCCCAACGCTGAGCCCGCGCGATGGCCGCATCGGTTACGGAAGTATTGGCAGCTTCCCACAGCCCCGAGCCGCGGTCCTCCAGCACCTCTTCGAAAGCATGGAGATTATCGATGCCGCGTCGATTGCCAAGATCGGCAGACATGCGGTACCAAGTCACAGCCCTGGCGTCGTCGGGCTCTACACCTTGGCCGAACTGATACATCCAACCAAGCTGATTTTCCGCGTTGCTGTTGCCGTGCGCCGCAGCTTCGACGAACCAAGACATGGCCGTACCATAGTCGGTTTGCACGCCGAGGCCATTTTGAAACATATAGCCGATGTTTTCCTCGGCGTCGTTGCTGGCTTGTTCCGCGGCTTTGTAAAACCAGCTAAGAGCCTCGGCGTAATTCTTCGGCTGGCCCCATCCTTCTTCAGCAAAGAAGCCTAACTGGTTTTCGGCTTCGGAGTTGCCGTGTCCCGCCGCGCGGAGATACCAAGCATGCGCTTGAGCGTAATCCTGCTTCACTCCATATCCGCACTGGTAAAAATAGCCGACTTGCTTTTCCGCCTGCGGCAGATTTTGGTCCGCCGCTTTGCGGTACCAATCAAAGGCCTGTTTGTAATCACGCTTGACGCCAACCCCATCCTCGAACAGGCGGCCCACATTATATTGCCCCAGCGCATAGCCCTGCTTCGCTGCGGAACGATAGTAGGCTACGGCTCGCTTGTAATCCCGCGGCACACCAAACTTATGTTGGTACATGTAGCCCAGGTGATTTTGAGCCGGAGCAAAGCCCTGGTTCGCGGACTTCGTAAACCAGAAGAGCGCCTGACCGTAGTCTTGAGGAACGCCGACGCCGTTAAAATAATGGCTCCCGAGGGAGAACTGCGCCTGCGCATCTCCCGCAGCGGCGGCCTCGCGAACAGCATAAAAGTCGTTGTCCGGCGGCAGTGCTGTCGCCTGGGTCGACGTTTGTACCGGTGCCTGCGCTCGCGCCGCGGAAAGCAGTGCGAACACGAAGAAAGCAGCCACCGTGGCCCTCGTTAGAAAGCTCATGGACGCATCTCCCCGTTGAGAAACGCCAACAGCCTGGCAGGCGGAAACGCGTATAGCTATGGGCCACTGGGTGCTAAAAGGTCAGAATGTGCCCAATATCGTATGTGTGGGCTGGCAGCCAGTAATGTCAGGATCCTACTATCGCCATTGTGGGAAGCGCGAGAAGAGTTTCTGAACGAGTGGTCGACTAACCGGAAGCTATCCGGCTTCCACGGCGGGATTACTCCTGGGAAGTCGGCTTGCAGGAAGTGATGTCCGCACTTGGCTTTGATTCTGGGCGGTTTGACCGGCTACTCGGAAACAATCTCACCTTCGATCAATCAGGGCCGACATGCACCGCGCGCCAAGCGCTACTCGGTCAGCCGGAACTCCGCGTGAAGTGCGGCGGTGGAGTCTGCGCCTATCCACAGGTCAAATTGTTCAGGCTCCACGACCCATCTCTTCAGGGGGGGACTCCAGAATTGCAGCTCGTCCTTTCCCAGCGCGAAATGTACCGTTTGTTTCACGCCGGGTTCTAGCGTAAGCCGTTCAAAGCCCTTCAATTGCCGCACTGGCCGTGAAGCGCTCCCCGCGCGCTGGTGGATGTAGAGCCGAACCACCGCATCGCCTGCGCGTTTGCCGGTATTGGTCACGCCGACCGAGACATCGATTGTTGCCCCGGCTCGCGCTGCTGGAGTTACTTTTAAATTGTCGAATGTGAAGGTCGTATAACTCAGGCCATGACCGAAGGGATAGAGGGGCGTGCTGCGAACATCCCAGTAGCGCGACTTGAAATCGGGCGAGGTCTCGGGTAGTTGAGTGAGGTTGTGACTGTAGTAAAGAGGGGTCTGTCCGGTGCTGCGGGGCCAGCTTACTGGCAAGTGTCCTGAGGGATTCGCATCGCCGAACAGCACATCAGCGATGCCATTGCCGCCTTGGCTGCCTGGGTACCAGGCTTCGAGAATCGCGGGGACATGCTCGGCAGCCCACGAGATATCCAGCGGACGGCCATTGATAAGCACGAGAACTAGGGGCTTCCCGGTGGCGAACACGGCTTCCAGTAGTTCTTGCTGGCCGTTGGAAAGTCTCAGCGAAGCTCGCGATGCGGACTCGGCACTCATCAGGTCAATCTCGCCCAGCACCAGCACAGCCACATCACTCCTCCGGGCCAGAGAGACGGCTTCTTCGATGGCCTTGTGCGCTTCTTCCGGGGTCTGGGCTGGCTGTTCCTTCATCGCCGAGATGGGGAGATCCTCGAAGGGCGAGGGAATGTCGCGGCGGAGGTTCGGTCCGTGGGCGTATGCCACGCTTACTGCCGAGCCTACCTTATCCTTGATTCCCTTCAGAATGCTGACGGTTGGACCCGGCTTTGTCATCGCGCCCCACATTGTCAGCAGGTCGGTGTCGGCTTCACCCAATGGCCCTATTACCGCGATGGAACGGATCGTCTTGCCGGACTTATCGAGAGGTAATGTTTCACCTTCGTTGCGAAGCAAAACTACAGAGCGTTGCACAGCCCTACGTGCCTGCTGCTGATGAGAGGGATCGTTCAACACCTGCTCGATGCGCGATTCGTCAAAGTAAGGATGTTCAAACAATCCTAAGCGGATCTTGCTCTCGAGAATAGGCCGCACGGCATCGTCGATCTGCTGCATCGTGACGCGCCCTTGCTGTACTTCCAGGGGGAGGTATTTCAGGTAAGTGCCGCTGGCCATATCCATGTTCATTCCGGCAGCGAAAGCCTTGTGGGCGGCGTCCTGATAGTCGCGGGCGTAGCCGTGCGTTACCAGACTGCGGACTGCGAACGCGTCGCTGACTACGAATCCCTGGAACTTCCACGACTCGCGAAGGACATCGTGCAACAGCCATGCGTTACCGCTCGCCGGCACATCGTTGAGATCCATGTAGGCGCTCATCAAGGTTCCGACGCCGGCGTCCAGGGCTGCCTTGAAGGGAGGGAGGTACACATTCCACAGTTGCTCTTCTGGAACATAGGAGGAATCGTAGTCGCGTCCGCCCTCGGCCGCTCCGTATCCGGCGAAATGTTTGACGCAGGCGAGCACGCGATCGGGCGCGCCTGGTTGCTTGCCCTGAAATCCCAATACCTGGGCTCGGGCCATCGCGGCTCCGAGGTAGGGGTCTTCACCTGCGCCTTCGACCATCCTCCCCCAACGTGCATCGCGCGCAATGTCCACCATGGGGGCAAAGGTCCACTGAATTCCAGCGGCTCTGGACTCCCTTGCAGCCACGGCTTGCGCATCCTCGACCATCTTTGTGTCCCAGGAGGATGCCATCGCGATGGGTGCCGGGAAAATCGTATGGTAGCCGTGTATGACGTCGAGTCCGAAGAGAACGGGAATGTGCAGGCGCGATTGTTCGACCGCCACGTGCTGAAGGCGGTTGATCTCTTTCGGATCCGATACCCAAAGGATGGAACCCGCCCCGACCTGTTTGAGAATCTCTTCCAGTGTCTTGCTGACGTTTTCTTTGAATTCGGGCACGGGGAAACCGGGCAACTGCGATAGCTGCGCAATTTTCTCGTTGAGAGTCATCTGCCGCAGCAGATTGCTGGCCTTGTCGCGGACCTGCTCGTCGGTCAGCGAGTTTGGCAACGCGGTCTGACCAGCGGCTTGCCCAAGCTGACCGATCACCGCCAGGGCAATGGCGAAGTCCATGCACCAGCGCAGGGCAATTGGTCTTCCCATTCTTTCCCTCCGGTTCCTTCAACGACCGGTTGGGAGTATATACCTGGCGCAAGCGGACGCCCGCAATCGACCGTCGGTGAAGCTGGTTCGCGGAATTATTTTCACGGATCACCGGCTAATCGGACGCAGGTGTCGAAAGCAGATTCCACCAACTACCTTCGTTTCGCGCAGTCCACCGCACTAAGCCTGAGTCTCCACCCGCAGCCCATCTCGCGCCACTCTGAGCGGCAGAATGTGCCCTCCCGCCTGGGCAACGGCCTGGGCCACCGCTTCCTTCGCGCCCTCTTCGACCATCATCAGGACGCAGCCACCGCCGCCCGCCCCACAGACCTTGGCCGCGCGCCCGCCGTTTTTGCCGGCGACCGCAATCAGCTTGTCGATGAGTGGGGTCGTGATGCCAGGAGCATTGGTGCGACGCAACTTCCACTCTTCGCGGAGCAGGCGCGCCACGTCTTGCCAGTCGTGGCGAAGCAGAGCCTGGTGCATGTAGCGCGCGATGGCTGCGATCTTTTCCAGATTGTGAAACACATGCTTGTCGCCGTTCATATGCGCTTTGAAGACTTCCCAGTTGTTGATACCGGACTGGCGCGGCGCACCCGTGTAGGCCAACACAAAGCGCAGTTCGATCTCCTCGGGCGCAACCGGAACAGCCGCGCGCCGGATTCCGTCTGGAGCCAGATGGATTGCGCTTACCCCGCCATACAGGGCGGGATAGTAATCCTGACAGCCGGTGGGCACGCGGATGACCTGGGCTTCAACATTCTGCGCGATCACGCGCATGGTCTCCGGATCCAGATCGCGCCCCGTGAACCGGGCCAGAGCAGCAGTGGTTGCAATCATTAGCGCCGACGATCCGGAGATTCCGGCCCCAGCTGGCGACTGGGAGTCGGTTTCAACGCGCAGCCCCCGCTCGGGCGCAAAAAAGCGCACCAGATAGGCTGCCAGGACATGCCTATGGCTCCGGCTGGCAATCAACTCGTCGAGGTTGGTGAACGTTTCCTCGCGGTGGGTATCGATAGAACAAAGTTCGATGCGCTGACCCTTAAGTGGCGTGACGCGGCAGCTAGTCAGAATTTCAACAGCAAAGTTCAGCGTCAACGCGCCCGGATGAAACAGGTAAAGAGGCCAAAGGTCGATGGTGCCTCCAGCCAGATCTGCGCGACACGGGGCGTGCGCGGTAATGGCAGGCTGCAGGGGCAAAGCGGGCTTTCCGGGCATGCCAAGGTTGTATCACGCGGCCTGCCGGAATTGAGTGACGTGGAACACTACAATGCAACCCGGACTTTGGATTGGCGGCCAAGCAAGACCGAAGTCGCATGCCGATTGGGTACTTCCGTAACGGTCAGCTGTACCAGCAGCACCTAAGGCTTCGACACTCCACAATCCTAGAATAGGCTCAGACGGAACGAGCGTGCCCCGCGCTCGCGCCGCAGGACTGTCTTTTGTCACTGAAGCTGCCCATACCTAATCGCGTGCCGCTGCTCTACGTCATCCTTGGCGTGTTGCTGGCGCTCAGTGTTGTCCCGATGTACTTCTATTCGGCGCAGATTGAAAGTATGAATCGGGAGCGCCTCAAAACTAATGAAATGCTGTTGCAGAACACGGTTACCCGGTCGCTCGCCGACGATATTTCCCAGCATCAGGAAACGTTACGGATGATGCTGTCTAACCTGGCGTCATCGATCCAGGTAACGACGGGAAATGACATCGGGTCTCAGAATATTGCGGCTCCGGAACTGCGAGCGCTACTTGAAAATTTCGTCTCGTCCTCGAATGATATTGCGTA
>Ga0137403_10002378_pt1 | contig 23058 bp, 13 predicted proteins | sample CZOMad2_1_16fung_FD_122057 | JGI IMG/M metagenome (GOLD analysis project Ga0137403, IMG submission 122057) | Vadose zone soil fungal communities from Angelo Coast Range Reserve, California, USA - CZOMad2_1_16fungal (Hybrid Assembly) | ecosystem: Environmental > Terrestrial > Soil > Vadose zone...
CTCTTGTCCTGTCGCGAATTATCGGGCGCGCCCAATTCGTCGCCGAAAGGTGTTGGCCCGGCCCCATACACTGCCTCTCCATTCACCTTCAGCCATCGGCCCACGGCACGCAGATTGTCCTGGCTGGCCTGCGGGATCACGCCCTCCGACGTCGGCCCCACATTCAACAGATAATTCCCGCCCTTGCTCACGATGTCCACCAGCTTGAAAGTGAGATCGGCCGGCGATTTCCAATCGGTATCGTCCTTTTTGAAACCCCACGTCTTATTCAGTGTCGCGGGAACTTCCCAGTCTTCATTCACCACCTGGTTGGGAATCGCATTATCGCCCATCGACCGGTAGTCGCCCTTCTCCCCGAGCCGTCCATCGATCAGCGTCCACGGCTGCAGCGACCTCAATATGTTGGTGAATCGCGTGGCCCGGTCGCCGGTCATCATGCGCGCCGTGTCGAACCAGAGCAGGCAGACGGGGCCGTAGTTCGTGAGCAGCTCCTTCACCTGCGGCTCGGCCTTGCCGCGCAGATACTCGTCGTAGTCTTTCTTATCGTCGGGCCCGAAGTCCCAGATATTGCCGGCGCCGTTGGGCTCATGCCAGTCCTGCGACTGCGAGTAGTAGAACCCGAACGGCATCTTGTGGCGCGCACAGGCCGCCGCGAGCTCCTTCAGCGGATCGCGATGAAAAGGAGTTGCGTCCACGATGTTGTACTTGCTGACCTTGGAGCCGTACATGGCAAAGCCGTCGTGATGTTTGCTGGTGATCACGATGTACTTCATGCCCGCGTCCTCGGCCATCTTGACCCACGATTCGGCGTCGAACTGGGTGGGATTGAACTGGCTGGCGAGCTGTTCGTATTCCTTCACTGGAATCTTAGCGCGATTCATGATCCACTCGCCGATACCGGCGATGGGCTGTCCCTTCCACTCGCCCGCTGGGATGGCGTACAGGCCCCAGTGGATGAACAGGCCGAACTTGGCCTGGCGGAACCATTGCATCCTCTCGTCCTGCGATTTGGGCGGGTTTTTCCTGATCGGCTGCGCGAACGCGGCGCAGACGGCGAAGAGGGCGACGACGGATATTAACGATAAATGTGGGGGTTTCATAGTGACTCTATATTCCCTCACAAACCACGTGCGAATGCAAGTTGTATTGCTCCATGGCTTGATGGCATCGCTGATATCGTGATCAGCTCATACCTTGCGCTTCTACTGGTCATGGTACAGGATAGATAGAAGTGAAAGGTATCGCGGCAGATCTCCCAGGATCCGGTTGTTGTCATTAGTCATGCTCGCTGGTGACGGAGCTTTGGCGGAGACACCAAGATCATCGGTCAGACGCTGACCGTTAACACCCAGCCCTTTACAGTCGTGGGAATGGCTCCTCAATCCTTCCAAGGCATAGCCCTCCGGCGCTGCGCCGCTGACATCTGGATTCCGGCGTGTGGATACGCTTGCGCCTCGACAAGCGCGGTCGCTTGTTCGGAACCCGCCACACTGAAGACGCCCGCAACCTTCGTAGTCCAGGTCCGCCGAAGAGACGTAGCGCGTCGGCCCCCACCCGCCTGGCTTCAAAACGATCGAGGAAGCAGAAGCGTCGCAGCAAGTGGCGCATTGAGAGAGGGAGAACATCCCCGGGGTTACAGCACAGATCATCAATGAGCAATAATCGTTTCCCGGCTTGAAATGGCCGACCCGTCCCCTTAAGATTTCGCGACCTGTGCGCAATGGTACGCAGTGTTGGTGTCGCCGGACGCCGAAACGCCCTGATCCTCTGTTACAAACTCGTTACACTGGATAGTCAAATATGATCACGGACGATCGCGATACGCAGATCGCGCAAAAACCGTTGCCGCGCGAGAAACTTCCAGGCGATGTAGCCAGCAAGTCCGCCGATGATCAGAACAGCCAGCGAACCACCCAGCCTGGCGGCGTGTTCCGCGATGCGCTCGATCTGCTCGCTGAAGATGTAGCCGGCGCCGAGAATTGACCCGCCCCAGACCAGCGAGCCCAGGCCATCAAACAGCAGGAACTTGCGCGCGCGCATGTGAAAAATTCCCGCGAGTGGCGGCGCCACAGTGCTGAGGCCGGGAATGAATTTTGCCAGCAACAGCGAACGCGCACCCTGCTTGGAGAAAATGCCTTCGGTGCGGCGAACGCAGGAATCAGGTTCGAGCGAAATCTTGCAGAGGAATTGCAGGATGCGAATGCCCTTCTTGCGGCCGAGGATGTACCAGATGGAGTCGGCGGAGAGAGCCGCGATGGCCACGAAAAATAGCGAGGCCCAAAAGCTGAGATGGCCGGCGCCAGCCAACGCTCCAGCGGCCAAAACTACCGGCAGCGATGGAATTGGCAGGCCGAGTTGCTCGGCGAAGACCCAGGCCAGCAGGACGACGTATCCGTGTTTGATGAGAAATTCGAGGGTGCTGTGCATCGAGCCGGGTTGGTTCCTTACGAAGCTTAGACAAATAGTAGAACTGATTTTGTTCGCGCTGTCATCTTTCGTTCTGTTGTCTATTGTACAGCGAACCGCGGGTGAAGCCCTGTGGTGACGGGGCGTTTCGGCACTGAAGCCCTCCCGCTCGGAAGGACGGCGGTAAGGTTGGGGGGCAATAGGGTTCTTGTCGGGTGCCCGGTCGCGCCGCGCGCTAGCGAGAGGCGCAGGGAGATTCCTCGCTTCGCTCGGAATGACGACCAGGCCAAATAGTTACTTGGAGATGAAGTCGGCGGTGTGGCCCCATTTGCCGGACATCACGAATTCGCGGATGGGTTTGCGTACGCGCGGCGCGGTTTCGCGATCACGGTAGGGCTGCGGCAGGGAATTGGGATCGCCGGGATAGCCCATGGCAAAAGCGGCGATGGCGTCCCAGCCGGCTGGGATTTCGAAAACATCGCGCGCGGTGTCTGGATCGAAGCCGGCCATCTGGTGAACGAGAATTCCGAGCGAAGTCGCTTCGGTGGTGAGCTGCGACATGGCAGCGCCGGTGTCGTATTGCGCGTTGCGATTGGGGGTCTTGTTTTTTGCGAATGCGAGCTGGGAAACCGCGAATCCGAGAACATACGCGTTCTTGGCCCAGTTGACGTTGAACTCCACGAGCGGCTGCAAAGCTTTGGTGAAATTCTCCTGGTCATTGCGCGTGGCTACGATGAAGGCCCAGGGCTGTTCGTTACTGCTGGAAGGGGCCCAGCGGGCCGCTTCGAACAGGCTGCGGAGATCCGCGGGAGCGATTGCTTTGTCAGAGAAGGCGCGCGGGCTCCAGCGATCGCGGATAAATTCGTGGACAGGATATTCGGTTGGTGCGGGATTCTTCATTATGTTTCTCCAAAGTTTTTCAGTTTTTTCGCGGGCGTGAAAGCGGCGGTTACTTGGCTTCTTTCTTGGTCATCTCGAGGTCGATGGTGATATCCACATTGTCGCTGACCACCATGCCGCCGCCGTCCAATTTGGCGTTCCACTTTACGCCGTAATCCATGCGATTGACGGTGGTGGTGGCGTTGAGAGCCACGCGGGTCTTGCCGTAGGGATCTTTGATAGCGCCGGATGGACCTTCGACATTTAGAACGACTGATTTGGTTACGCCACGAATCGTGAGATTGCCGGCAACTTTCATTTTTCCGGCGGAAACCCGTTCGATTTTTGTGGACTTGAAAGTGATGGCCGGATTGTTAGCGACATCGAGAAAATTAGCGCTCTTGAGGTCAGCATCGCGCTTGGGTTCTCCGGTATCGACGGTAGCCGCGTCGATGGTCACATCCACAGTGGATTTTGCGAGGTCTTGATCATCCCAGTTGACGGTGCCGGTGACGCCTTTAAATTGTCCGCGCACGGTAGCGATCATCATGTGCTTGACGGAAAATCCCGCAGCGGTGTGGGCCGGGTCAATTTGCCAGGCGGTGGTGGCGGCCGGAGATGGAACGGCCAAAGATGCAACCAGCGTTGCGGTGAGGGAAAACTTTGCGAGTGATTGGCCCATTTTATTGTTCCTCTCTAATTTGAATGTATCCTTCAGCGAATCCTTTGGATGCGCGCTATGCGGCTTCTGGTGTTTGCGGGACTTCTTCCAGCGCAGCAGCAAGACTTCGCAAGCGGGCAACAGCAATATTGCGGAACTGTCTTCGGTGTAATTCTTCCACCGGGGCGTCGAGCTTTCGCAGAATTTCCAGGCCCTGCGCGGTGATGCGGGTTTTGACCACGCGGCGATCATCCGTCTGGCGCACGCGGGAAATCAAGCCGCGCTTTTCCATGCGGTCGAGCAAGCGAGTCATGTCGGGGTCGTGAGAAATCATGCGGTCGCTGATGCCCTTGCAGGGCAGGCCATGGGGCTCAGCTCCGCGCAAGATGCGCAGAACGTTGTACTGAGTTCCGGTTAAGGAGTGCTGTTTCATTAATTGTTCGGCTTGCTGGCTCAGGCGGTCGGCGGCGATGAGCAAGGCCACGAAGACTCGGGATTCGAGGGACGCGGCGGTACGTTTTTGCGGTTTGCCGGCAGTCACGAAGGTGACTATAGTCGTCATAACGACTATTGTCAAGAGGAAAGTGTGGTTGCGCAGCCGGGCCGGCGCGCGGGACTCACGAGCGGCGCGGTGCGAACCGAGGACCCAAGAGAAATCCCTCCCGACAAGGTCGGAACCTTCAGCCGCCTGCGCTCGGAATGGCGATCCGTGCTTTTTGTCAGGGTTTGGCGACGGGGCGGAGGTGCACTTCGCTGAGGAAGCTTTGCGGGCCTTGGGTGGCGATCATGGCGACGGCGTGGGCGACGTCCTGAGCGGTCAGGACTTTGCTGGGGTCTTTTGGGCCGCGACCGGAAAATTCAGTGGCGACGCTGCCGGGACAGACAGTGCTTACGCGAATGTTGTAGGCGCGCAAATCTTCCGCCATGCAGCCGCTGAGGCCTTGCACGGCCCATTTTGAGGCACAATAAATTCCGCCTCCGGCGAAGGTATTTTTGCCGGCGAGCGAACTGATGTTGATGATGTCGCCGCGCTGGCGTTGAATCATGCCGGGAATGACTGCGCGCGAGACGAGAAACAAACTCTTTACATTGGTGTTTATTAGAGTGTCCCATTGCTGCTCGGTTTTCTCGTGAACGGGACCGAACAGGCCCATGCCGGCGTTGTTGACGAGGATGGAGACTCCGCCGAGGGAGGATTCGGATTGCGCGACAAGCGAAGCGACATCGGCGGAGTTGGTGACATCGGCGCGCTGCCAGTGAACGCGAGCGCCAGTGGCTTGAAGCTCGTTCGCCGTGGATTTGAGGGTGTTGAGATCGCGGCCGCAGATGGCGACGGCGGCTCCCAAAGCGGCCAGGCGAGCAGCAATGGCTTTGCCGATGCCGCGATTTCCGCCGGTGACCAATGCCACCTGGCCGGCGAGTGCGCCAGCAGGCTGTTTGCCGCCATCGGTTCCATGAATACTGTTCATGCGAAATCTTCCTTCCTCAGGCCACGCTTTTTGTGCCATGCTCATCTTAGTCTGCAAGCAGGTACCGGCAAAGCTAAAGCGTTATTTCCGACAACTGAAAATCATTTGATGAAGGCACAAGGAAAGTTGAGCTTTTTTCGCAAGCGCGAACGGAAGAAGTTGCCAGCGCATGGGCGAATTTTTCTGGCAAGATACCAGTTTTGCGGTAAGAGAATTCCTTGCGATACGGGTGAAGCTTTCCCTATAATCCGAAGGATTCACGGAGCGGCAGAATTTCCGCCCGCGCCGTCTTCTACAACGTACCCGGAAACAGACAGTCCGGGGTGCACCGGAACAAAATCTCAGGAGTGTGAAGTTTCAGTGAGGAGAATGGGAATGAATCGAATCAGACGAGTTGCGGTGCTGGCGATTTCCGCGGCGATGTGTATGGTGCTGGGCAGCGGAAGCATGGTTCGCGCGCAGGCACCGGCCGGGCAGGATCCAGCTGGCAGCAAGCAGCCTTATACGATGCCTGAGTACAACGCGGAACAGGCTTGCGGCGCCGACAAGAATCCCACCTCGCAAATAAAGTGCCTGGACGATTTTGTGGCGAAGTATCCGAATTCCAATCTCTTGATTTACGTGCATCCGATGTATTACGGGGCGTATTACCAGCTGAAAAACTGGGCGAAAGTGATCGAGTATGCGGACAAGACCGCGAGCCTGGGCGACAAAATCGGGCCGAACGAACGGTACAACGCGCTGTACGTGAGGGCATTGGCGTACAACAGCCTGAGTCCGGCAGATCAAACCACGCAAGCGAAGGGGGCCATCGCCGCGGTTGGCGAAGCATTGAAGTTGTTGCCAGCTTTGAAGAAACCCGATCAAATCGATGACAAGGCGTTTGAGGAAGAAAAGAAAAAGGGTGCGGTCCTGCTCAACGGCACGGCTGGCCAAGCCGCGCTGCTGGTGAAAGATTATGCGACGGCGATTACTTACTATAAGGCCATCCTTGCGGTAAATCCGGACGAGCCCATTGCCAATTACCGGCTGGGACAGTCGTATATGTCATCGACGCCTCCGCAGCCAATGGATGGTTTCTGGTACATCGCGCGCGCGGTGACTTCGAAGTCCGCCACGCAGCAGCAGGCCACGCAGCTCAAGCCTTACTTACGGAAATTGATCGTGAATTATCAGCAGGCTGCCTGCGAGAACCTGGTGGACGCGGAGCTGAACGAACTGCTGCAACTTGCGGGAAGCGCGACGGAAAGGCCGGGAACTTATAAGGTTGCCAGCGCTGCAGATCTGGATGCAGCGCGCAAAGACATGACGATCGCATCGGTGATTACGGACCTGAAGACCGGCGGAGACAAGGCAAAGATTATCTGGCTGGCGTCCTGCGGACTGGAATTTCCGGATGTGCCGGGAAAGCTGATTGAAGTTACGCCCGGCGCGGCGGCCACCGATCCGACCGTCTTGCATGTGGCGTTTGTTACCAGCGATGCCGAATTCCAGGCAGCCACGACTCCTAACATGATTGTGAATGTCGTGGGGCAGCCGGAAGCCGCCAAACTGGAGAAGGACAATCCAGTTCGCTTTACCGGGACTTTGGCGTCCTATGATCCTGATCCGGCGTTCATGCTGCATTGGGACAAAGCTAAAGTGAACGCGGAAGATCTGCCGAAGGAAAAGGCTCCGGTGAAGAAACCGCCAGTAAAAAAACCTGCGGCGAAGAAGCCGACCGGCTGATCGGTCCGGAACAGTTGATTTGAAGAAACGGCTCTCCGGGAATCCGGAGGGCCGTTTCTCTTATAATGTCACGTAGAGCGCAGGGGGCTTCGGGCTAGGAGTGACTAGCGAGGATAGAAAAAAACGCTAGGATCGGCGTGAGCCGTTACGGTCGAGCTTGTACTCGCCGATTTTGCGGCTCAGCGTATTGCGGTGAATGCCTAGCATTTTTGCGGCACGGCACTGGTTGCCTTGTGCGCGTTCCAGAGCTCGCTTGATAAAGCGTTTTTCAAATTCTCCAAGCGCTTCTTCGAACAAAATTCCTCTTTCCACCATTTGGCTGACTAGCCCTTCCAATTGATCCTTCACGATTCCTCGCTCCTGGTGCGAATTAGGTTTTCTTGAGGGCCCGGCTTGCTGGGTTACTAGTTCAGTTCATGGCCAACCAGGATGCGATAGGCTTCCCGGTACTTGGCACGAGTTGCCGCGACCACGTCGGGGGGCAGTTCGGGTCCAGGAGGAGTTTTGGGCCACTGGATCCTTTCCAGATAGTCACGAACAAACTGTTTATCAAATGAGGGCTGCGCGCCGCCGGGGCGGTATTGCGAGGCGGGCCAGAAGCGCGAGGAATCTGGCGTGAGCGCTTCATCGATCCAGATGAGGTCCGCGGCTGCTTCGCGGTCGGGGCGCAAATTATTGAGCAGACCGAATTCAAATTTAGTGTCGGCCAGAAGCACGCCACGAGGCGCGGCGTAAGCTGAGGCCCGGTTATAAATTTCGATGCTGATGGCGCGAACTTTTTCTGCGAGCGGTTGGCCGATTAATTCGGCGGCGCGTCCGAACGAAATATTTTCGTCGTGGCCGCTAGTGGCTTTGGTTGCGGGGGTGAAGATCGGTTCGGGCAATTTGTCTGACTCGCGCAGTCCAGAAGGAAGCGCGATGCCACAGACCTTTCCGGTCGCTCGGTATTCTTTCCAGCCTGAGCCACTGAGATAGCCGCGCACTACACATTCGATGGGGAGAGGCTGCGTTTTGCGAACCACCATAGCGCGTCCGGCGAGTTGTTCGTGGTAGGCGTCGAAGGGAGCGGGAAAATCCGTGGCGCTCAGGATGTGGCTTGGAATTACGTTCTGCAGAAGGTTGAACCAGAAGAGGGAAAGCTGCGTCAGGACTTTTCCTTTATCGGGAATTGGAGTGGGCATTACGACGTCGAATGCGGAAAGACGGTCGGTGGCCACGATCAGGAGTTTATCGCCGAGATCGTATATGTCGCGAACTTTGCCGCGAGCGGCGGGGGCGATTCCCGGGAAATTGGTTTCTCTTATAACGGTCATCGCAGCCGCGGAGGACACAGAACGCTTCTCCAGAAGAACGAGGGAGGATTCTAGCGCAGAGAGTTGTGAACGCCAAGCGGTTGGGCGGTGGATTTTGGTGCAAAACTTTTTTGCGAATGTTGTGAAACAGGACACGCGTTGCACCGTCGCGGATGTTGCGATGGATCGTTCGTTGCTTTAGCCAACGCCGAAGAGAGATTCCTCGCTTCGCTCGGAATGACGGCTTTGCTTGTGGGCGGTACGCCAGCCGCACTGTCCGAATTAGGCGGCGGTGGCTGCTGCGGCGCGTTGTTTTGGAGCGGGCGATTCATCGCCTTCCCAGCGGACGCTGACGATTTTGGAGACGCCGGGTTCCTGCATGGTGACGCCGTAGAGAACGCTGCCGGTTTCCATGGTTTTGCGATTGTGAGTTACGACGATGAATTGCGTTTGCGCGCTCATATCGCCGATCAGGCGGGTAAAGCGTCCGACGTTGGCTTCGTCGAGTGGCGCGTCCACTTCGTCAAGAATACAGAAGGGGCTGGGCTGATAGCGGAAGATGGCGATCAGCAACGCGAGGGCGGTCATGGCTTTTTCTCCGCCGGAGAGAAGCAAGACGTTTTGCAAGCGCTTGCCGGGAGGCGATGCGACTACGTCGATGCCGGCGTCGCCGGAACTGTCGGGCTCGGTCAAGCGCATTTCCGCCATGCCGCCGCCGAAAATAGCGTGGAACGCGGTGGAGAAATTCGCGTTGATGGCATTGAAGGCTTGTTCGAATTTATCTTTGGAGATGAGATCCAGTTCGGCGATGGCTTGCTGAGTGTCGGCGATGGATTGCAGCAAGTCGTCGCGTTCGCGCGTGAGAAAAGTGAAGCGCTGGTCGCATTCGTTAAATTCTTCGAGAGCCATCATGTTTACCGCGCCCATGGAATCGATGCGCTGCTTCATTTCGCGGTAGCTGGCCTCGGCGGCCGCGAGCTCTTCGCCGGTCATGAACACGGCTTCGCTGGCGATCAAGTCTTCCGGCTGGGCGTTGACTTCGCTCACGCAGGTTTCGCGGAGGTGCTGACGGTCGCTTTCATTTTTGGCGCGCTCCACTTCGGCGTGGCCGCGCTTTTCGCGCAGTTCCATTAAGGACTGACGGCCCATGCGCAGACGATCTTCCATTTGTGTGAGGCGGGTACGGCCGGCATCCCATTCCTGTTCTAGTTCTTGTTGGCGAGCATCGAGGCGTAATTTTTCCGCGCGCAAGGCTTCGAGGTGTCGGCCTAGTTCTTCGCTCTGGATCAGGAGCGTCGCAGTTTCTTCTTTCATCGCAACTTCCTGCTGGCGCAGCGCGTTCTCGCGACGATCCAGTTCGGCGCGCTCTTCGGCAAGCCTGGCGGCGATGGCTTCCGCGGCGGCCAAGCGTTCCTGGCGCGCCGCCATTTCCGCGCGGCCAGCGGCAAGTTCGTCCTGCTCGGACTGAACGGAACTGCGCAGCTCCACAAGAGTTTCGGCCAGGCGCGCGCGTTCCGCCTCGGCTTCCGCGCGGCTCATGGCCGCGGTTTGGTGCTCGGCGCTTGCGCGATCGGCGCGCTTGCGCGCTTCGGCGACATCCAGCCGCAAACGCGCGAGATCGTGCTGGCAGACCGTTAGTTCCAGACCCAGCCGCGCCAGTTCGCCTTGCGTCTGCTGGTGTTTGTGCGAGGCGTTGATTACGTCGCGCTCGGCTTCGTGATGGGTGGTGGTGACGGTTTCGAGCGACGCTTCGGTCTGGCGAATTTCCGCGGCAGTGCGTTCGACCTCGTCCTGCATTGCGCTCATGCGAACTTCGAGCACCGCGACTTCCGCATCCAGAGCGCGAAGTTCGCGCTTCATGCCGAGCGGTCCGGCTTCATCGGGACGTCCGCCGGTGACCATGCGGCCCTGGTAAGTTGTGCCGTCGGGGGTAACGAAGGCGTATTGCGGATTTTCGCGTGCCAGTTTTTCCGCGCCTACTGCGCTGTCGGTAAGATATGCACCACGCAATCTTGGCAGAAACTGTTTTGCGGCGGGGCCGAGCGGATCGCGAAATTCGACCAGCTTATCGAGGCGGGCGTAAACGCCGTCTTCAGCGCGGAAAGGAATGATCGGCTCGTAGTCGTTAATCTGGAGATTTTTTGTGGAGTCCACGAAGAAAGTGGCGCGTCCGCCGACTTCGTCGCGCAGCAACGAAACGCCGGCGCGGGCGTGATCGAAAGTTTCGACGACCACGTATTCGAGTTCATCGCGAAGGTATTGTTCGATGGCGCCTTCGTGGGCTTCCGGCACTTCGGCGTAGTCGGCAAGCACGCCGACTGCGCGGAAATCGTGACTGGCGCCACGTTCATTGGCCGCGAAAAGTTTTTGCACGGCGTCAGCGGTATAAGATCGGTCGTTCAGGATTTGCGTGAGTGTGGCGTGGCGGGCGCGGACTCCGGCCAGCGAATCGCGCAGAGTTTCGGCGTGTTTTGCGCGTTCTTCGCGCTCATTACGCAGCGTGGCCAATTTTTCGTGAAGCTGCAGAACCTGTTGCTTCGAAGCAGACATTTGTCCATTTGCCGCGTCCAGCGCGTACGCCGCTTCTTCGGCATCTCCCCGCACGCGAATGGAAAATTCCAGCAATTCGTGTTCGTTGGCTTCGCGGCGGCGCAGCGCTTCGCCCTGGTGGACCAGCGCTTCTTCGGCCTGCTTCTGTTCGCCATGCAGACGCAACAGGCTTTCGCCAGTATCGGAAGCGGTCTTGCGCAGCACCTCAATGCGAGTTTCGGATTGCGAGATTTGCGCCATGCGCGACTGCGCGTGGGTCTGCAATTCTTCCACGCGCGCAGCCAGCCCGGTGGCTTCTTCGCGCAGCATGGTAACGGTTTGCCGCTGCGACGCGCTGCGCGTTTCCCAGTCCGTTGCGTGTCCGCTTAATTCGCTTAAGTCGGCGCCGATCTGGCTTTGGCGGCCGGTAAGTTCGCTGGCACGCTGGGTATTGAAGGTAATCTTATTTTCTGCGCGGTCGACTTCCAGCGCGGTCAGGTTCAGCTGATTTTGATTCTGGCGAATTTCGCTATCCAGTTCGTAGTTGCGTTGGCTCAGACGATCTTGTTCGCCTTCTTCCTGTTGAATGGCTTGGGCGCGCTGCGTTTCAGCGGCGGTAAATTCCGCCAGCTGTGTGGCGATGCGCTCGGCTTCAGCTTCGAGTTCGCGTGCTTTGCCAGCGAGCATCTGGCGGACGATGCCGCGCATCTGCTCGCGAATTTCAGAGTAGCGACGAGCCTTGGCCGCCTGACGCTTCAGGGAGCCAAGCTGCTTTTCCACTTCGACGACGATGTCGTTGACGCGCGAGAGATTGAGTTTGGACGATTCCAGCTTGGCTTCGGCCAGGCGTTTCTTGGTTTTGAATTTTGTAACGCCGGCGGCTTCTTCGATGATGGCGCGGCGCTCCATGGGCTTGGTGGAAAGAATTTGTCCGATGCGGCCCTGCTCGATGATGGCGTAAGAATCAGGACCCAGGCCGACGCCCATGAACATTTCCTGAATATCGCGGAGGCGAGCTACGCGACCATTGATGAGATATTCGCTTTGCCCGCTGCGGTAAAGCCTGCGGCTGACCACGACTTCACCGGGCTTGGCTACCAGCACCGGCTTTTCTGATTTTTTCTTGCGCTTGGTTTTCAAAAACTCAGGCTGGCCATTTTCCGAGGCAACGACAACTGTGTCGTCTGGCAAGGGAGCGTCAGATGGCGCTCCCTCTTCCGTTAAGGGCTGCGCGGGGACATCCGCGAGAAATTCGTTGGGCTCGGCGAGGCTCTGCGTCTCTGCGTTGTCTTTTTCTTCCAAAGCATCGGCGGCTTCGGCACTGGCTTCGAGGACAAAACGCGCAGCCTCGGCGAGCTCCGGATCTTCCATGGTGATGGTAACTTCCGCCAGGCCCATCGGCGGGCGTTTCACGGTGCCGTTGAAGATGCAATCGCTCATGCGCCCCGCGCGCAGGGATTTGTGACTCTGTTCGCCGAGCACCCAACTGATTGCGTCCACCACGTTGGACTTGCCGCAACCGTTCGGGCCGACGATGCACGTCGTTCCGGTGCCGCTGAACGTCACCACGGTGCGTTCGCTGAACGATTTGAATCCTGTAATTTCGACTTTGCGGAGTTTTAGCAAGATATCCCCTTTAACTCTCTCGTTCCCGGCGCGGAAACCTTCCGGCGCGGGGAACCCTTCTCAAGTCCGCGTCCGAAGGTTCCGTTGGCGTTCGGACACACTACAGGCGAAGAGAGACGACTCATCGTTCCCTGATGGAGGGATTGTTCTCGCGATGCTTGCACTGCAGAGCAGTACAAGCTGTCTGTCAACAGTTGTAACTCGTTGACAAGACACACGTTTGGCAGGTTCTCAGTCAGAGGCCCAGCCGCCTGGCGCATGGATGGCGGTACGGGAGGAAAATGTAGCATGTAGGCTGACGAGTGTAAAGGCTTACCCCACAGGTTGTGGCTTAATTCTTACGGGTACTACAATGCGGTTTTCTGGGCGGCGATGCGGAGTCTGCGATAATCCAATTCCCAGTGATCGGTCTTCCAGAGGGTGGAGCGCGCGGCACGCTCCACTGCTCGCAAGAACTCGGTTTTCTTGTTTTGCGGCACGCAGTCTAGAAATGCGCCGCCAAACATGGTGATCCACGTCTGCAAGCCACGCTCGCCATCTTCCAGTTTTGTCGGCCGTTCGAACAGCGCTGCTTCGCGCACTTCCAAGTCGTGTTTTTCAAGTAGCGACGCGTACTCCGCGACGCTCGGATAGAACCACGGATTCACGCCGTTCGCAGAAATTCCGAGGTCGGCGAAAACTGTTTCGATCGCCGCTACCACGTTTCGTACATTCCCTTTGCCGCCAAACTCCGCCACGAATCTTCCGCCGGGCTTTAGCGCCCGTGCTACCCCTTGGATTACGCGTTCTGCTTCCGGAATCCAGTGCAATGCGGCATTGGAAAACACTGCGTCGAACTCATTCGAGAATTGCAAGGTTCGCGCGTCGCAGACTGCGAACCGCAGATGCGGAAATTTCTTGCGGGCTTCTGCGATCATCTCGGGCGAGCGGTCCACACCCAGCAATTCTGCTCCGCTTGCAGCCAGTTCCGCGGCGAGTGCGCCGGTGCCGCATCCCAGATCCAAAATGCGCTCGCCGGCTCTGGCCGCGAGCAAGTCCACCAGGCCCTTGGCCTTCTCCCAAACAAATGTGTGTTTGGCGTCGTACAACCCGGCGTCCCATGTGGAGCTCATCGGAAATGCCTCGCGAAATTTCCCTCGTATTGCATCCAGCGGAGGGCTTCAGTTTGTAGGATTGCGGGGAAATTTAAAATACGGAAGCCTGACTCCATCGATGGAAATCTGATCTGCGCGAATTGCGGTTGGCGCTTCGAATCCGGCGGTTCCGGCGCTGCTTACAAAATCGTCCTGATCGACGCCGTCGCCGCTGACGCCGAGGCCGCCGACGAGGACGCCATTTTTATACAGGCCAGCGCTTCCGGGGAAAAACACGATACCGCTTTTTTTTTCGTTGGGCGGGCCCTGGAAACCTTGGGTGCATGGATTTAGCGTATCCATGGTGTACAAATTGAAAAATGGTCCGTCGCTTGAGCCATCGATGCCCGGAGGAAACAGCGGCATCGCGCCAAAACTTATGGTTCGATTGGTGACTGCGGTGCCCATGGGCACTTGATTCAAATCTGCGGCAAGGCGCGCGCCACTGTTGAAGTACACCATGTTGCGTGCCTTGGTTGCCGCGACGTCGATGCTGAAGACGGTGGAGTCGGGCATTCGGCGCAGGCCAATAATTGTACCGTCGGTATCGGCCACAGCGATAACCATACGGGCGCGGGATCCTTCGGGCAGGCGAATCGCTGCACGGGTAAGCTTTGCTTCCGCCTCGGCATTGCTGAGAATGGTTGTCACGTCGGTTGCGGACAATCCTCCGGCTCCTGTCACTGGCGCAATCAAATCGCCTTCCGCGGGCGTTCCGGTGCCGCCGGTCGCCGCCGCAAACCATGTTCCACCCGTGATTGTTCCAGTGCCGACTCCGGCTGGCGGGCTGGTATTGTCAATCGCCGGCAAGACTACGCCGCCGAGGAAAACAGCGCCTGGCGGCGGCAAGTTCGAAAAGAAATCGCCAAATCCGGTGGAGGTCGCGCCCTTGAACGCAGCGTATTCCGCCCCGTCAGGCGAAACTCCGGTTACACCGATTCCGCCTACCAGCACGTTGCCGCGATAAATCGGGATTCCTCCCGGATTGACGGTGTTGGGGTCGGAGTCGTTTAGATCCTTTTTGCCGGTAATGATTCCGAGAGGCTTCGCTCCGCTGATCGCGGTTGCGGGTTTGAATCCGTGACTTTCGAGTTCCGCGGAGAGCGTGCAGCCTCGATTGGTATTCTCAATGCCGTAGAGATCTGCGGGAGGCTGATTTGTCACTCCGGGCGGAAGATGAATCCCGCTGATGAAGCGAACGGTGCGAGAGGTCAGCGGCGCCTGGTTGTTGCTGAAAAAAGCGCCGGTTCGCGCCAGCGATATAGCTACATCGTTGGCATCTTCCATGATGGAAAAATTGCCCAGTACCGTGTTTGGTGCATTGGGCTTTCGAAATACGCCCAAGACTTTTCCCTGCCGGTCCACAACCGCAATAACCATGGTGTCGGCCGAGGCTGCAAGCGCCGCGGATGTAACTATCTGCGTGACTTCAGACTGAGTGAGCGGCTGAAATGTGGGTGTGGGAGGCGGAGGAAGGATCACTGCGTTGCTGCCACCGCCACACCCGACTAGCAAGAGCGCAACCGCGCAGGCGACGCCAAACGCAAGAGCAATTCCCAGGATGAGCAATTTCTTTTGCCGTCCAAGCGCCCTGTGTGCGGCAATCGGTTTTCGTAGTGTGCGAAGTTTTGGGACGAAACTGGCCACGTATGTTGGTAACACAAAGGCTGATGGCGGCTCAATCATCACACGCTCCGTTGCCGCCAAATGGTGAATGACTTCCGTGAGTTACTGGTGGTCGTTATCTACTGTTCTCACCTCCTCGCGAAAATCATTGCTCGCCCCGCTCTCCTGTTGTTAGCTTGCTGTTGATTTCCGTTCCTCGCTGGCGCAGTCTGGGCGTCATTCTCGGGCATAAGGCATGCAAACAAACTCCAAGCGCTTCGCGCGCCGCTCGCTTCGCCTGTGTCGCTGGCTTCTTTTATTTCTGCCCCTTACGCCCTTCTTCGGCAGTTGCGTTGCCGGAGCGCAAGAGGCACAACAGTCGCGCGAATCGGGCGGCCAGCTACGTCTGCCGCGGCAGCAAGCTCAAACTAACGCTGCTCTCGACGGAGTGATTCGCTCCGGTCCTGCCAGCGGTGGGCAAATTCCGGTGGTCGGCGCAACTGTCCAGCTGCGAAATGTCAGTTCGAATTCGACTAGGGAATATTCCGCAAATGGTGAAGGAGTTTTTCGTATTTTCCCGCTGGTTCCCGGCGATTATTCTCTTCTCGTTCATGCCCAGGGCTACAGTTCTTTTTCGGCGGAAAAAATCACCCTGCATGCAAATGAAGTTCTTACGCTGGAAATTTTGTTGCTTGCCCAGCCGTCTGCTGAAGTCCGCTCGCGGCTTCCACGGTTGCCCGAACTCGGCGGACCGCTTCCGGCGGAGTCCGTCACCTCAAATGGGAGCTACCGTGAATTTCGCCATCGCCTGGATTCCGATCCCAATTACGTGCTGAATCCCGCGCCGGAAAGCTTGCCACCGGTGGCCGACGTGTTTGCGACCGTTCCCGATCGCTGGGCGTTGCAGCAACCTGAATACAGGCGCTATTCCTCGCCAGGCGAATATGTTTACACACGCTCGCGCTGGTACGATCCATTCAATCGCAATCGTCTGAAAGGCGATGAGCCCATCTGGCCTGCAGTCTTCGGACCACAGGTTTTCTTGAACCTGACCGCGACTTCGGATACGACGTTTGACGGGCGTCGAGTGCCTTCGCCGAGCGGGGTCAGTGCAGAAAATCCAGGCAGCGCAACCTTTTTCGGTCACGGTGAACAGGAATTCGCCGATCAAACTTTGCGTCTCACCTTTGATTTGTTTCACGGCGACGCTTCGTTCAAACCGGTTGACTGGCGAATTCGTATCACGCCGGAAATCAGCCTTAATGATCTGAATGTCCGCGAACTCGGAATTGTCGGCCCGGATGTCCGCAGCGGAACCAATCGCCTGGACTCCCATGTCGGATTGCAGGAAGCCTTTGCCGAGGTAAAGCTACATGATCTTGGCCCCAATTATGATTTCGTGAGCGCGCGCGCTGGCATTCAACAATTCAACGCGGATTTCCGTGGTTTTTTGTTTGTAGATGAGCAGCCCGCGGTGCGTATCTTCGGTGACTTGCACTCCGATAAGATCGAATACAACGCCGCTTATTTCCAATTCCTGGAGAAGAACACCAACAGCGGACTGAATACGCTCGATCGCCGCCACCAGCAGGTGGTGCTGGGCAATGTCTACCTTCAGGATTTTTTCTTTCCTGGCTACACCGTCGAATTTGTTGCCGCCTGGAACAAAGACGACGCGTCGATCCACTATGATGACAACGGATTTCTGGTGCGGCCCGCTCCAGTGGGAAATGTTGTGAACCAGAATCCGGGAGCCGGGCCTATTCCGCACGCCATTCGCGTGGGCTACTTTGGCTGGCTGGGCAGCGGGCACATCCGACGTTTCAACCTCACGCACGTGTTTTATCAAGCGGTGGGCGAAGACACTTTCAATCCGATCGCTGGCCGGCCGGTTACCGTGAACGCGCAACTGGCCGCAGCAGAAATTTCCTACGACCGCGACTGGGTGCGTTATCGCGTTTCAGCGTTTTATACCAGTGGCGACGCAAATCCGCGTGATGGGCGAGCGCGAGGTTTCGATTCAATCCTAGATCTGGACGCGTTTGCCGGCGGCCTTTTTAGTTTCTGGAACCGCGAAGGATTTCGACTTACCGGTTCCGGAGTTCTACTCACTACACCGGGCAGCTTGATTCCTTCGCTGCGCGCCAGCAAGGACGAGGGGCAAGCCAACTTTGTGAATCCGGGAATTTTTTTGCTCAACGCCGGAGTGGATTTTGATATCACGCCGAAGCTGAAAGGTTTCGTCAATGCGAACTTTCTGCGCTTCGAACGCACCGAGCCGCTGGAATTTATTCTGCTGCAAGCGCCCATTCGGCACACGATCGGCGTAGACTACGGCACCGGCGTGACGTATCGCCCGCCACTCTCGGAAAATATCGTGCTCACTGGAGGTGCGGCGATGCTTACACCTGGTGATGGCTTTCGCGATATTTACGGTGGCAAGACTTTGTTTTCGCTGTTTGGCTCGGTGAAATTAACATTCTGATGATCTGCGATATGAAAACAGGGTTGTCATTCCGAACGGAGTTTGTGAAGTGAAGTCACACTTGATTGCTCGGGGAGTGCGTCGAAGAGAGATTGCTCGCTTGGCTCGGAATGACGGCGGTGCGGGCGTTGCAAGGCTTTTTCTTCTTGCCGCATTTGTGGTCACGGCGATCGTTTGTTTGACAGTCGGGCTCAGCGCGGAATTGCGGGTGCCGCAGGAGAATGAGGCGGTTGCGCGCGGGCAATCTCGCGAAGAGGCTGAGCGAAAATCTGCGGGATGCATGAGCTGCCATTCGCCGATGGACGAACCTACCATGCATCCCACGAAGACGGTTCCACTTGGATGCACGGATTGCCATGGCGGAAATTCTGAGGCAAGAGTCGCAGCCGGAACGGCAGCGAATTCGCCCGAATACATTGTGGCGAAACAAAAAGCGCACATTCAGCCGCACGATACCATTTTTCGCGATCGCACAGCCAGGCCGCCGAATGTATTCGCGAAGTGGCTGCGCGAGTCGGCGGAATACGTAAAATTTGTAAACCCTGGAGACTTACGCGTTGCGGGGGAAACTTGCGGAGCCGCCGGCTGTCATGCCAATGAAACGCGCGCCGTTTCCACCAGCATGATGACGCACACCGGATTTTTGTGGGGAGCGGCGCTTTATAACAACGGAGCGATACCCGGGAAAAATACACGTTTTGGCGAAAGCTACGATCGCGAAGGCAAACCGCAATCGATCAAAACTTTTCCGCCGCCAGCGCTCGAAGAAACTCGCCGCAAAGGTGTCCTGGCAGAACTTTCACCCCTCTATCGTTGGGAGATTTCGCAGCCTGGGAACGTGTTGCGGGTGTTCGAACGGGGCGGCGGGAAAAGAGCGGAACTGGGCAATCCCTCGCGCAATGAAGATCCCGGAAAGCCGGACGACAAATTGAGCGACCGCGGTTTTGGTACCGAGCTACGCACCGATCCTGTATTTCTCGGCTTGCAAAAAACACGTCTCGTTGATCCGGTGATGTCGCTGCCCGGCACGAACGATCACCCCGGAGATTATCGCGCCAGCGGTTGCTCCTCCTGCCACGCGGTTTACGCCAACGATCGCGACCCGGCACATTCCGGCGCGTACGCGGCCTTCGGGCACTCAGGAAACAGCGCGACAGCTGATCCGACCATCGACAAATCCCAGTCCGGCCACCCCATCAAGCACGTTTTTACGCGCTCGATTCCCTCCAGCCAGTGCATGGTCTGCCATATGCATCCGGGCACGAATATGCTCACCACCTATTTTGGCGTCACCTGGTGGGACAACGAAATCGACGGCGAAAAGATGTATCCCGGGAAGCAGAAAAATCCCACGGAAGAAGAGCGCTACCAAACTGCGCTGAGAAATCCAGAAGCCGCGGCCGCACGCGGACTCTGGAGCGACGAGAAATTCCTGGAACAAACTGGCAGCCCTGATTTCAACAAACAATTGAAGACCACACAATTTGCGGACTTTCATGGGCACGGCTGGGTTTATCGCAACGTTTATTCGCACGATCGCAAAGGCAACTGGCTCGACAAGGCCGGAAAGCAAATCGCGTTTGAAGATCCAGAGCGTTTTGGCAAAGCCGTGCATCTTGCGGACATCCATCTTGAAAAGGGAATGCAGTGCACGGATTGCCATTTCGGGCAGGACAATCACGGCAATGGAAAAGTTTACGGCGAGCCACGGGCCGCCGTTGAAATAGATTGCATCGATTGTCATGGCACCATCGACGCGCACGCAAACCTGATTACCTCCGGCCCGGCCGCTCCTGCAGGCGGGCGCCGGCTGGAGACGTTGCGCACGCCGTGGGGCTTGCGCCGCTTCGAATGGCGCCGTGACGCGCTGGTGCAGCGCTCGATGAACGAGCCGAACAAGGAATGGGAAGTTGTGCAGACCCGCGACACGATCACGCGTGGCAACGTGCATTTCAGTGCAAAGTCGTATCGCGCGAAATTGATGGGCAAGTCGGGTGAAGTGCTGAGTACATTCCCAAGTGAAGACTCGATGCTGGCTCATTCGAACCTTTCGATGACTTGTTATTCGTGCCATACATCATGGACGCCTACGTGCTTTGGTTGCCATCTGCAAATGACAGCCAATGTCAAGCGCGACATGCTGCACAACGAAGGGCTCACGACGAGGAACTACACCAGCTACAATTTTCAGATTTTGCGCGACGACATTTACATGCTCGCTGTGGACGGCACCGTGACCGGGCATCGCATCGCGCCGGCGCGTTCTTCGTGCGCGGTGTTGGTCAGTTCGCAAAATGCGAACCGCGAGTGGCTGTACTACCAGCAGCAGACCATTTCCTCGCCCGGATTGTCCGGCCAAGCGTTCAGCACTTTTGTACCTCACACCGTGCGTGCGCGCGAGACTAAGCAGTGCAGCGATTGCCACGTCTCTGCCGCTAACGACAACAACGCCTGGATGGCTCAGCTCCTGCTGCAGGGAAGCAATTTCATGAATTTCATGGGCCGCTATATTTATGTGGCGACTGGTGACCACGGACTGGAAGCCGTGGCCGTAGCCGAACATGACGAGCCCAACGCAATTTACGGCAGCGATTTGCAGCGCGTTGCTTATCCGGACAATTTCAAGAAATTCGTCGCGCGCGGCCGCGAGATCAACACTGCGTTCGAACATCCGGGAACTGTGCTCGACGTTCAGGCGCGTGGGGAATATGCGTATGCCGCGCAGGGCAAAGGCGGCTTCCGCGTTTTCGATATCGCCAATATAGACAACAAAGGTTTTTCCGAACACATCACCACCGCACCAGTTTCTCCTTTCGGTCAGAAATTCTTTGTGCCGACGAAAAACGCAGTCGCGGTCGCGTCGCCCACCACGCTGGGCGTTGACCCTCTTCGAGTTCAGCTTCCCGAGAATGAAGAGCAGCCCATTCCGCTGTTGTACGGTTTTCTTTACGTTGCCGACAGGGAAGAAGGGCTGGTGGTCGTCGGCAATGCAAATCTGAAAGCGCGGAGCCCCGGGGTTGGCACGTTGCTAGACGGAAATCCCGCTAACAATTTCCTGCAGCGGGCGTTGGCTTTCAACCCCAATGGAGTACTCACCGGCGCGCGAAGAATTACCATCGCCGGGAATTTCGCCTACATACTCACCGAGAAGAATCTAGTAGTTGTTGATCTGCAAAATCCGCTCGCGCCAAGAGTCACCGCCACCATCGGCGCTCCGGCACTCGACGATCCTCGCGGTATCGCGGTGCAATTTCGTTACGCGTTTGTGGTGGACGGCTATGGTTTGAAAGTGCTCGACGTCACCGACCTGGCGCATCCCAAGCCGCTCGAGCAAGCACGAGTCGCTCTTGACGATGCGCGAAATGTCTATGTGGCGCGCACCTATGCCTACATCGCCGCGGGGAAAAACGGTCTTGGCATCATCGACGTCGAAAATCCGGAAGCGCCACATCTTGATCAGACGTTCAACGCCAACAATCGGATGAACGATGTGAACGATGTAAAGATCGGGATGGTAGCGGGGAGCGCTTTCGCGTTCGTTGCCGACGGCCACAACGGCCTGCGGATTCTACAAATCGTATCGCCGTGGGATGATCCCGCGCATTTTTCCGGATTCAGCCCACGCCCCACACCCAAATTAATTGCTACAGCAAAGACGAAAGGTCCGGCGCTCACGATCTCAAAAGGCATCGACCGCGACCGGGCAGTGGACGAATCCGGAAACCAAATTTCCGTGTTTGGCAGACGCGGCGCGCGCCCGTTAAATCTCGCCGAGTCCCAAGCGCTCTATTTGCGGAATGGCCAGCTATATCTGGTGGATGACAAACAGGGAGAGACCGAAAATGCCGGCAACGCGGACCTGAGCGGTCGGACATTATGGGAGCGTTGGGAAGAACGCGCGAAAGGTTGGCTAGCAACTCCGCAAAGCGCCAAAAAATGATTCGTCTTTTGTTCGCCCAGAACATTGGTACAGGTTTCGCTTTGCCGCATCGAATAGTCAGCGATAAAGTCCTCAAATCCTTTGGTTTTAACCCTTTACCAATGAGCCGCATCTAATCAATATTCAACAGAGTGTTCACGTTTCTGTGCATAGCACCCATCAAAATAATTCGTGACCCCTCGAGCGATGAACACAGGTAAGGTGTAAAAAGCGAGGGCGAAGAGGCCGCAAAGGGCGGCGGCGCAAGGTCTGCACTGGCAGGCCACGAGAAAGGGGTAGTTCAAATGGTACAGCAGTATCTACTGGCTAGCGATTTTGACCAGACGCTGAGCTTCAACGATTCCGGCGTGGTGCTTGCCGAATTGGTCGGCGTACAGGGCTTTAACGACAAGGTTCGGGGTTTGGCGCAAATCAATCTGGTGCAACAAGGCGCGGAGCTTTCGTACCTGATTCTGCACGATCCGGAATTTCGCCGCATTCGGCGCGAACATCTGATCGAAGCTGGCAAACTGATTCGTTTGAAGCATGACGTAAAGTTGTTCACGAAAACTCTGGACACTCTCGCGGACGGTTATAAATTTAATTTCCACGTAATTTCTGCCGCGCCACAGGAAATTATCCAGTCGGCGCTCGAAGGCATCGTGGCGCCGGAAAATATTCATGGCACCAAGTTTTATTACGAGCCGGGCAACGGGGAAGTGAAAGCCATCGTGCGCGCTTCTGCAGGCTGGGGCAAAGTCACGGTGCTCGAGGAAATTCGTGCGCAGCTAGGCATAAGCCACGATCATATCGTTTACATGGGCGATGGCAGTTCCGACCTGCCGGTGATGATGCACGTCAATCAATACGACGGCTTGACCATCGCGGTCAGTGAAGCCGAATTCATCACCCGCATCGCGCGCCGCACCGTGCTCAGCGACAACGCCATGAGCGTGCTGGTGCCGGTGCTGGAAGAAGTCATGCGCTGGGATTCGTCCAAGATTCGCCGGTATTTCGCCACTCAGGGCTTGATGCTTCGCGAGTGGGGCAAAATTCGTACCGACCTTTTGACCATTGAGGAATCGCCAGAACCGATTCCCGCGGCCGAGCAAGTTCCCGCACAGACTCCGCTGATCACTCACTAACCGATCGGCACCAATTCGTCGGGCGCGGAGCGTCGCCGCAATTGCGGGCGGCTTCCGCGCCCGAACTGTTTTTACCGCTGATGCGGTAAGATACTGGGCGCATTGACGAGACGCATGAGTTTCGGCAGTTGCTTGGGAGGCGGGAATGGCGAAGAAAAAGATTTTGGTTTTGGTCGGTGAT
>Ga0137403_10002379_pt1 | contig 23055 bp, 17 predicted proteins | sample CZOMad2_1_16fung_FD_122057 | JGI IMG/M metagenome (GOLD analysis project Ga0137403, IMG submission 122057) | Vadose zone soil fungal communities from Angelo Coast Range Reserve, California, USA - CZOMad2_1_16fungal (Hybrid Assembly) | ecosystem: Environmental > Terrestrial > Soil > Vadose zone...
GCGCGATCGCAGTGCGCAGCCGGCGATAGCTATCGCGCGCGAACTTGCGGAAGATCATCGTCGCCCAGAAGATCAGCGGCAGCACCAGCAAAGTGATCAATGCCAGGCGTGCATTCATCCAAAGCAGTACGCTCGCAATCCCTATCAGGACAACAACATCTTCAAAGATGGAGACCACCCCGGCGGTGAACATCTCGTTCAGCGCGTCGACGTCGGTGGTAACGCGCGTGACCAGGCGGCCCACCGGGTTCTTGTCGAAGAAGCCAATGTGCATATGCTGCAGGTGGCGGAAGATCTGGCTGCGCAGATCGAACATTACCTTCTGTCCGGTCCACTGCATGAAGTAGGTCTGAGCGTATTCAAGCCAGAACCCGAAGACGACAAGCGCCACATAGATACCGGCGATCTGCGCGATCCCGACCAAGGGCTCCGTACTCAGCCGCTGGTTAAGGAACCGAACCAAATAGGGCAGTGGATTGTGGGCACCCCACGGTTCCATGAATTGCGGACTCAAAACCTTGGTGGCCATCGCACCGTGCGTCAGATATTTGTCGATAGCGATGGCGGTGAGGACGGGGCCGAGCACGTCCAGAATGGCGCGCAGCATGATCGAGACCAGTGAGATCGCGACCTGCCAGCGATACGGCCGCAGATAGGTGAGCAGCCGCTTCATCAGCCGGCTGTCATACGCTTTACCTAGTATTTCCTCTTCGTGGGCGTCGGCCATCGGGGATTAGACCGATTATAAGGAAGAAAAGGCGCAAAATTCTTGCAGCACCCTAGACTTTTCGCAGCACCATCGCGGAATTCTTCGACCCGAAGGCGATGCAATTGCAGACCGCGTGCTCGATGGCGGCGCGCCGCGGCGAGTAAGGCGACCCATGGTTCATCATAGGGACGTAATCCAGATCGCAATCAGGATCGGCGACATCCACGTTGATCGTCGGCGCGATCTCGCTGTGCTTCATCGCAACCAGTGTTGCCGCCACTCCAGCTGCGCCGCATGCCCCTTGCGGGTGGCCGATCTGCGATTTCAATGACGACATCGGGACTTTGTAGGCATGGTTGCCAAGGGCAAGCTTCATGGCGCGCGTCTCGATGCGGTCGTTGAGTTGAGTCGAAGTGCCGTGGAGATTAGCGTATTGCACGTCACTGCCGGAGATCCCAGCTTCCTTCATGGCGATTCCGATGGCGCGCGCCGGTTCTTCGCCGCATTCTTCCAAACGGACGCGGTGGAAAGCTTCGCACGTGGACCCGTATCCAGCGATCTCGGCGTAGATCTTGGCCCCGCGCGCCTTCGCACGATCGTAATCTTCCAGGACAAACATCCACGCACCCTCGGCGACCACGAATCCGTCGCGATCTTTCGAGAACGGCCGCGATGCGCGGTGAGGTTCATTGTTCCATGCCGAGGTCATGATCTTCATCAGCGTGAATCCCTTCATGATGCCGGGCGCGATCGGTGCATCCACTCCGCCGGTCAGGATCATAGGCAACACGCCGGCCTGGATCTGGCGCAGCGAATATCCGAATGCGTCGGTGGAAGATGTGCAGCCGGTGGTGATGACGTGGCTCATGCCTCGGAAGCCGAAGCGCATGCTGATCTCACTCGACAGCGTGCCCATCGTCCCGCTTGGAATGGAAAACAGGGATACCTGTTTGATGTGTCCGGTGAGCCAGAGCCGGATCTGCTCTTCGCTGAATTCCTGCGCGCCGCCGCCCGAGCCGATCACCACGCCGACCTCGCGCTTGGCTTCCATGTCCATGGCGGCAAAGTCCACGCCGGAATCCTGCAGCGCTTCCGTTCCTGCGGCAACGGCCAGTGGGACCACGCGTCCTACGTGCTTGCGCTCTTTGGCGTCGATCCACTTGGATTCGTCGAAATCGTCGATTTCGCCGGCGATTTGCACCGGCAGGTCGCTGGCATCGAACCGGGTCACGCGCTTGACGCCGCTTTTTCCTGCAAGAATGGCTCGGCAAAACGCTTCATTGCCGATGCCGTTAGGGCTTACGCAGCCCATTCCGGTGATCACGACTCGTTTGGACATGAGTCTCTGATTGTATCGCAGCTAACATAAGACCAGGCGGAATATTCCTTATAGAATCGGATTGCCATGGCGCTAGGAGTTTACATATCAGTACCCTTCTGCAGGACCAAGTGCAGCTTCTGCAACTTCGCCAGCGACGTCTTTTCCCGCGCCAAGATGCAGGGGTACGTAGACCGCGTGGCGCAGGACATCGCTGCGGCGCCGTCGGTCGCCCAGGAGTACGAGGCCGAGCTTCCGTGCGACGCTGATTCTATCTATCTCGGCGGCGGGACACCCAGCACGCTTGCGCCCGAACAGTTGGTACAACTCTTTGAGGCCGTGCGGAAAAATTTCAAAGTAAGTTATGACGCAGAAGTCACAGTCGAGTGCGCCCCGGGGACGCTGACACCCGAGATGATCGCCACCCTGCTCCGCTGCGGGGTGAACCGCGTCAGCCTGGGAGTGCAGTCGTTTGTTGACCAGGAATCGCGCGCCGTCGGCCGCCTGCACACGCGCCAGATCGTGCTCGACGACATCGCCCGCCTCCGCGCCGCCGGTATCAGCGAGATCAGCGTAGACCTCATAGCCGGCCTGCCCCATCAGACACGCGAGAGCTGGCTCGCCTCGCTCGACGACGTGATTGCCACCGGCGTGCCGCATGTTTCCGTATACATGCTCGAGGTGGATGAGGATTCGCGGCTGGGCAAAGAGTTGCTTGCCGGCGGCCAGCGCTACCACGCGCACTTTGTTCCCAACGAAGACGATGTCGCCGAATTCTATGAGCTCGCGTGCGAGCGGTTGAACGCCGCTGGCATCCAGCAGTATGAGATCTCGAACTTCGCGCGCGCCGGGCACGAATCAAAACACAATCTGAAGTACTGGACGCGTCAGCCCTATATCGGCTTTGGCGTGGACGCGCACTCGATGCTCCGCGCCTCCTTACAGAGCGATCTGGATGCAGTCCGCTTCGCCACCGCTGATTCTCTCGAACGATTCGACGCGGGCACCCCGCTTACTCGGACCGACGTCACACGAGAGAGCGCCCTCGAAGAGGAATTTTTCTTGGGATTGCGCCTGAATCGGGGAGTGGACTTGACCCGGCTTTCCGAAAAGTACGGCGAGAGGATGCAGTCACTGCAAGTGCAACCTCTGATTGCCGATGACTTCTTACAGAACATTGGCGGTCCCGTCTCGCTGACCGCCAAAGGCCGCTTGCTCTCGAACGAAGTCTTCGAACGGCTGCTGCTCTCCGGGATCGCCTCCTGATGCAGACCATCGACCGTTCCAAACTTCCGCAGCTCATGCGGCGCGAGCAGGAGCGCTTCTCTTCCACCCATCCAAAATCACGCGCGCTCTTCGAACGCGCTCAATCCTCACTGTTGGGCGGCGTTCCCATGAACTGGATGAAGAAGTGGCCCGGCGGCTTTCCGCTCTTCGTCGATCGCGCCTTCGGCGCGCACTTCAAAGACGTTGACGGCCACGAGTATGTTGATTTTTGCCTTGGCGACACCGGCGCGATGACCGGGCACTCACCGAATCCGGCCATCGAAGCCGCCACTTATCGTTTGCAGAACGGCGTCACCTTCATGCTGCCCACCGAGGACGCGATCTGGGTGGGCGAAGAGCTGGCGCGGCGTTTCGGCCTGCCGTTCTGGCAATTCGCTCTCACCGCCACCGACGCCAACCGCTTCTCAATCCGCATCGCGCGCGAGATCACGCAGCGCAACAAGATCCTGGTCTTCAATTGGTGCTACCACGGCACCGTCGACGAGAGCTTCATCACCCTGCAGCCCTCAGGCAAGGGCGCAGCGCGCCGCGGCAATATCGGACCGCCTATTGATCCAGCCATTACCACGGAAGTGGTCGAGTTTAACGACGTCGCAGGACTGGAACATGCGTTAGCCGCCGGCGAGATCGCCTGCGTCCTCGCCGAGCCGGCGCTGACCAATGTCGGCATCGTGCATCCCGAGCCTGGCTTTCATACCGCCTTGCGCGAACTGACCCGCAAACATGGAACGCTGCTGATCATCGACGAGACCCACACCATCTGCGCCGGCCCCGGCGGCTACACGAAAGCCGAAAATCTCGATCCGGATTTTCTGGTCATGGGCAAACCCATCGCGGGAGGAATTCCCGGTGCTGCCTACGGGTTCACACAGGAAGTTGCCGACCGCATCAGTGCGCGCATCCAGACCGCCGACTGCGACACCGGCGGTATCGGCGGCACGTTGGCGGCGAACGCCTTGTCACTCGCCGCCATGAAGGCGACCCTGCAACATGTGCTTACGCAGCAGGCCTACGATCACATGATCGCGCTGGCCGAGGAATTCACCACCGGCGCTGCGAAGGCCATCGCCGACGCAGGCGTCCCCTGGCACGTGACTCGTCTCGGCTGCCGCGCAGAATATCTCTTCTGCAAGGAGCGGCCGCGCAATGGGGGCGAGGCTGCTGCGGCTGCCGATTTCGAGCTTGAGCGCTACATGCATCTGCATGCGCTCAATCGCGGCGTGCTGCTCACCCCATTCCACAACATGGCGCTGATGTCTCCTGCAACCACGAAGGCCGACGTCGACTGTCACACTCGCATCTTCCGCGAGGCTATCGCCGAACTCGTCTAGGCGCGTATTGGATTAGACTATTTGCGATAGAACTTCCGCCCATGAGCACCTCTGTAACCAAGCCGGAGCGCATCGAGCAGACGCGCATTGCGGCCGTTGTCGATCTGCGCAGCGACACTGTCACCAAACCCACGCCGGCGATGCGGCGCGCCATGGCCGAAGCCGAGGTTGGCGACGACGTTTACGGCGAGGACCCCACCGTCAACAAGCTCGAGCAGCGCGCGGCCGAGACTTTCGCGCGCGAAGCGGCGATCTTTGTCCCCACCGGATCGATGGGCAACTCGATCGCCATCAAGATCCATACCAAGCCCGGACAGGAAGTGATCTGCGAGGAGCGCGGGCATATCTTTAATTATGAGATGGCCATGCTGTCGTTCTTCTCCGGATGCATGCCGCGTCCCATCTTCGGCGAGAACGGCGCACTGAACTGGAGCGACATCAAGAAGAAGATCGCGCCCGGCATCTACTACCGCGCGCAGACCGGGTTGGTCTCGCTGGAGAACACCCACAACATGGCCGGCGGTACCGTGTACCCGCAGGCCATGGCCGATGAAGTCTGCGACGGTGCCCACGCAGCGGGTATCCCCGTGCATCTGGACGGCGCGCGCATCTTCAATGCCTCGGTTGCGCTCGGCAAACCCGTCGCGGAGATCACAAAGAAATTTGATTCGGTCATGTTCTGCTTGTCTAAGGGACTGGGCGCGCCAGTCGGCTCGCTGTTGGTCGGTTCGAAGAAATTCATTGAGCAGGCGCGCATCTACCGCAAGGCGCTTGGCGGAGGTATGCGCCAGGCGGGCGTTCTCGCTGCAGCCGGACTCATTGCGCTCGAAGAAGGTCCGAAACGCCTCCACGAAGATCATGCCAACGCCAAGTTTCTCGCTGATGGCCTGCAAAAACTCCGTGGCATCAAGTTGAATGGCAAAGTCGAGACCAACATCGTCGTCTTCGACATCAGCGGTACTGGAATGGACTCCGCCACCTTCACCCGCAAGCTGATGGAAAAAAATGTGCTCGCCAGCGGTATCAGTCCTACCGAGATCCGCATTGTCACCCATACGGATGTGGACCGTGGCGGCTGCGAACGTGCACTCGCGGCCATCACGGAGATGATCTCTTAAATGACCCAACCCATCTTGTCGCGTTCACGCGATCGGCGTTGCGCGTGGTTGTTGTTCTTTTTTTTGAATGCAGCCTTCATCCTGACTTCGACCGGCCGGATCCACACACAAGACGAAAACATGACGTTGCTGACGACGGAGAGTCTTGCCTTGCGTCAAACCACTGAGCTTGCTGATTCGGAGATCCCGAACGGCTTTTTTGGGAGGTACGACATACACGGTCGTGCGCGCGCTGCATACGGCTTCGCTCACTCCGCAGTGCTGGTTCCCTGGTTCATGATCGGGGACGCGTTGGGGCAGAACTTGCCCGGCGTGCCGGAAACGGCCGCGACGTTTACAGTGGCTTTCTTCGCGGTATTGAGTAGCGCGACTTTTTCGGCGGGCACGATCGCCCTTATGTTCATGTTGTTCCGAGCACTTGCAATACCGCTGGGGACCAGCTTGTTGGTTGCGCTAGCGATCGCCTTTGGCACGCCTATCTTCGCTTATTCTGCATGGTTGTTCTCCGAGCCCTTGATCACTCTTCTTGTCGTTGCGGCTGCCTACGCGTGTTTTGGCATACCGGCTACAGAAGAGATATCTGCGCGGCGCGGCTTCTGGGCCGGGCTTTTTTTAGGATATGCGGTGATGGTGCGCCCTAGCGTGATCATCCTAATTCCCATCTTTGTGCTGGCGATCCTGGTTGCAAGGGGGAGAAATGGATTGCGCGCCGCGCTCGATCTGGTGCTGATGGTGTGCTTAGGCACAGCACTTTCCTTGGCGTACAACACCGCTGTATTCGGATCGCCATTTGAATTCGGATATCCGGCCGTGGCGGAGGGCGGCAAACAACTCAATACCGGGCATATCCCGTTCCTCCACGGACTGAGGGCTTTCCTCTTCTCGCCCGGCAAGAGCATTTTTATCTTTGCACCCATGGTCCTCCTCTCTATTGCGGCCATGCCGCGGTTGTGGCGGCGAAACCGGGGGCTGGCAGTTCTTGCCTGCGGCGCACCGGTCGCTTATCTATTGTTTTTCTCGCGCTACGCGCACTTCGAGGGCGGATTCTGTTATGGGCCCCGCTATTTTCTGCCGGTGCTCACCTTGCTGGCGGTCGCCGTTGGGATCTACTTCCATGAAGTACCAAAGCGGTGGAGAGTTTTTGGTTATGCAGTAGTGCTGGCCGGCTTTGCGGTGCAAGTCCTCGGTATCTCGATCAATTTCACGGAAGCCGCACTTGCTGGCGGTTATTACGATGCACACTGGGACTACCGCATCGGTTACAACGCGATCACCCAGCACTTGCAGGTACTGTCAAAATATTTATGGGACCCCAACCCAGCTCCCGCCGGGCTTGGATTCGACCGCTGGTTCGTCTTTCTTCATAGACAACGCTTTTCCAACGGGGCTCTGTGGGAAATAGCCACTCCGGTCTTGTGCATAGCGTTAGCTTCCGCTTACGGACTATATCGTTGCATTCGCCAGCATCAGCGGGAAAGCCTAGCCGTGATGGACACAGCTTCGACGGCGAGCTGACCCATCCCGACGAGCCCGCCTGCATCACTGCAGAATGTGTTCTAATCTTCTGTTCGCCCTGTAACTTTGGCCCGCCCGTGCGCGCGCCCATCCTGAGGGACCTTTGGACTTCCAACTCAACGAAGAGCAGTTGCATTTGAAGAAGAGCGTGCGCCAGTTCGCCGAGCGCGAGATTGCCCCCAACGTCATGAAGTGGGACGAGGAATCGCACTTCCCCGCGGAAATAGTGAAAGAGATCGGCAAGCTTGGCCTGATGGGCTCCATTTTTCCCGCTGAGTACGGCGGCGCTGGCATGGGTTACGTCGAGTACGTCACTATCATCGACGAACTCTCGCGCGTCGATGGCTCCATCGGCATCATTGTCGCCGCGCACACTTCGCTCTGCTCGAACCACATCTGGATCGCGGGCAACGAGGCGCAGAAGCGCAAGTACATCCCCAAGCTGGCGACAGGAGAATTCCTCGGTTGCTGGGGATTGACCGAGCCCGGATCGGGTTCCGACGCCGGCGGCGCCCGCATGTCGGCCGTGCGCAAAGGCGGCGAGTGGGTGCTCAACGGGACAAAAACATTTATCACCAACGGCCACTATGCAGACATCGCGGTTGTCATCGCCGTCACCGACAAGAGCAAGGGCACGAAAGGAATGACCGCCTTCCTGGTCGACAAAGGGACCAAGGGCTTTCGTCCCGGAAAAAAAGAGAACAAGCTCGGCCTGCGCGCCAGCGATACCTCGGAGCTGATCTTTGAAGATTGCGTGGTACCGGCATCGGCCATGTGCGGCCAGGAAGGCGAGGGCTTCGTCGACGCCATGAAGGTCCTCGACGGCGGGCGTATCTCCATCGCCGCGCTCGGGCTGGGGATGGCGCAGGGCGCGTATGAATCGGCTCTGAAATATTCCAAGTCGCGCAAGCAGTTCGGGCAGGCTATCAGCGAGTTTCAGGGGATCCAATGGAAGCTGGCCGATATGGCCACCGAGATCGACGCGGCGCGGCTGCTGACCATGCGCGCGGCTTCAATGAAGGACGCCGGCCTGAAGACCACGCAGGAATCTGCGATGGCGAAACTCTACACCAGTGAAGTGGCGGTGCGCTGCGCCAACGAGAGCGTGCAGATCCACGGCGGCTACGGCTTCATCAAGGACTATCCGGCGGAAAAGTTTTATCGCGACGTGAAGCTTTGCACCATCGGCGAAGGTACCAGTGAGATCCAGCGCCTGGTGATTGCGCGCAATCTGCTCAAGGAATAGGGTGGAGCAGGCCTTCAGGCCTGCATTGAACCCCAGATGCGAGCTGGGCTTTAGCCCCTGAGGGAAATAGCATGTGCAACAATGATTTCCTGAACCCATCCGCGTAATCCGTGTGATCTGCGGTAAGTTTTTCCCCATGCGCATCCTTGTCTCCGCCGGCGAAGCATCGAGCGAACTCTACGGCGCGCAACTCATCGAAGCTTTGCGCCGCCGCGTTCCCGATGCGGAATTCTTTGGTGTCGGAGGCCAGCGCATGCAGCAGGCTGGCTGCGACCTCGTAATTGACGCGCGCGTTCACCTTAGCGTCGTCGGCATCAGCGAGATCGTCTCCAGACTTCCGGGCATCTACGCGCAATTCCGCAAGCTCATCCAGGAAGTCGACTGGCGGAAGCCCGACCTCGCCGTTATCATCGATTCACCGGCTTTCAACTTTCGTGTCGCGCGCGAGCTTCACCAGCGCGGCGTCCCCGTGGTTTATTACGTTACGCCCCAGCTGTGGGCCTGGCGACAATATCGCGTGGAGCGTGTGCGCAAATGGGTGACGAAGGCCCTGCCCATCTTCCCTTTTGAAGAGAAGTTCTTTCGCGAGAACGGAGTCGACGCCGAATACGTCGGCCATCCTCTCGCCGACATGCCGCCGCCCAGCATCGCGCGCGAGCAGTTCGCCGATGAGTTCAAGCTTGATCTCGCAAAGCCGTGGATCGCGATCCTTCCCGGCAGCCGTCGCAAAGAAGTAAAGATGAACCTGCCTGCGATGCTCGACACCGCCGCGGAACTCGGCGACGCGTACGAATACCTGCTACCGGTCGCCTCAACCATTCACCCCGGGTGGTTGGCCTCGCGCCTGCGCAACAGCTCGCAGCGCATCCACTTAGTTTCGGATGCATTCGCGAGCATGAAGCACTCGCGGGCCAGTATCGTTGCAAGCGGCACGGCAACGGTGGAAGCCGCGCTGAGCGGAACGCCGTTCGTGGTCGTTTACCGCGTCTCGCCGCTAACCTGGCAGCTCGGCCACCGTCTGTTGAAGGTCCCTTTCGTCGCCATGCCCAATCTGATCGCCGGAAAAGAGATCGTGCCCGAGCTGCTGCAGCAAGATTTCACGTCTAAGAATGTGGTGGGGTGTCTCCGCCCTCTGCTCGAAGACAGCCCGACGCGAGCAACGATGATCAAGGAACTGGAAGCCGTGCAGGCTCAGCTGAAGCGCCAAAAGGGTCACAGCACCGCCGCCGACCGCGCCGCCGACGCGGTCCTTAAAGTGATGACTGCAACCAAGCCGCATGCATCTTAAGCGGAGGTTCCTCCCGAGCGAGGCGGAGCAGCGCCACGGTGAGTCGTGGGATCTGCATTTCCTGCCTCCTATCTCCTGGTGGGTGCACCATTTCTTGTGCAATCCATCTTTTATTCTCTGGAATTCATCTACTATGATTAGTAATTCACTCTGGAGCGTTCCCCTATGGCAGTAGCACGACGCCTGCGTGCGTTCGTTTTCATCCTTAGCGCACTAAGCCTGGCCCTGCCTGCTCTCGCCGCGGAAAAGCCGCGGGTTCAGGTGGATAGCTATGCCATCAACGCCGAGCTGAATCCCAAGACGCATCACCTGATCGCCGCTGCGCGCCTGCGCTTCACCGCGCTCGACGACATCAGCTCCGCCAGCTTCGAATTGAACAACGCACTGCGTCCGCGCGTGCTCGACGCCACCGGAAAGCCGCTCGCCATTGAGCGCATCTCGCAGGAAAACCTGGTGCGGGTGAATTTCCCCAAGCCGCTCGCCAAGGGTGAGGCCAGCACCATCACTTTCGAATACGACGGCGAACTTGCCACCGCCGACGAGAGCCCGGTGGAGGGCTTGAAGCTCGCCTATGTCGGCGATACCTCGTACCTTCTTTATCCCGGCCGCTGGTTCCCGGTGGTGAATTATGGCGTCGACCGTTTCACTGCCGACGTCAACGTCACCGTTCCCACCGGCATAACCGTGATCGGCAGCGGAAGGAAGCCGGCAACCTCGGTCATGCCCGCGAGGGAGCCGGGCAAAACGATCTTCGCCTTCTCCTGGCCGAAGGCCAGCTTTCCGGGAAGCATCATCGCCGGCAGGTTCGAAGAGCAGACTTTCAAGTCCGGCGGGCTGAACGTGCACACGTATTTCACCGCGGCCAAAAAGCCGTTCGTGCAGGCCTACGCCGACAGCGCGACCAAGTCGTTCGAATATTTCTCTTCACTCTATGGGCCGCCACCGTCGCTCGAGCTCAACGTCGTCGAACTTCCCGATGACACGCTGCCCACGGTGTGGGCGCCGGAGATCGCCGGCCTCGCCTCGCGCGCCATTCAGGAGAAGACCAACTATCGTCTGCTTGCCAACACCATCGCGCACCAATGGTGGGGAGTGAGCGTCAGTCCCGCGAGCCTGCAGGACGCATGGCTTACCGACGGCTTCGCGCGTTACGCGCAGGCCCGCTATGTCGAGGAAGCAGCCGGCGGCTCGGCGTACAACGAGGAGATCAAGGACATGTCGGTCGGCGCGCTTGCTTACGACGCCGTCCCGCTTTCCGGCGTCGGCAAGCTCGACCCGTTCTCGCCCGAGTTCCAGAGCCTCACCACCAACAAAGGCGCGATGATCCTCGGCATGTTGCGCTGGGTCATCGGCGACATGCTCTTCGACAACACCGTCCGCGTCTTCGCCATTACTCACGCCGGCAAGAGCGCATCCAGCGAAGACTTCCAGAGCGAAGCGGAGAAGCATTACGGATCGAAGCTGCAAAGCTTCTTCTCGCAGTGGCTCGACTCCACCGGCGCGCCCGAGTTCAAGAACAAGTACACCGTCTATCGCGCCGGCAAAGGCTTCCGCGTCGCCGGACAGATCTCGCAGGACCTCGACCTGTTCAGCATGCCGGTCGAGCTGAAGATCGATACCGACGGCAAGACCGAGCTGAAGCGCATCGAGGTCAAAGGGACGAACTCGCCCTACGTCGTCGAGACCTTCGGCAAGCCGCGCCGCATCTCCATCGATCCCAACGATCATGTGCTGAAGAATTCGTCGGAGTTCAAAGTTCGGGTCGCCATCCAGCGCGGGCAGGACTTCGTCCAGCAAAGCGACTTCGAGTCGGCGCTGCGCGAATTCCAGAAGGCGCTCGACGTCAACAAGAACAGCTCGCTGGCTCAGTACCGCATCGCCGAGGTCTTCTTCCTGCAGCGCAACTACCAAGCCGCGGCCAACGCGTATCGCGCCTCACTCAACGGCGACGGCGAGCCGCGCTGGACTGAAGTCTGGAGCCACGTCCAGTTAGGCAAGATCTTCGACGCCACCGGCCAGCGCGACCGCGCGACGAATGAATACCGGCAGGCCTTGCAGACCAACGACAATACGCAGGGCGCGCTCGACGAAGCCCGCCGCTATCAGCAGAAGCCCTATCAGCGGGAGAAGCAGAGCAGCTAGACGCGGCTTGCCGCGCCTCATCCCGCGATTAACTTCCATTTGTCATCCTGAGCGAAGCGAAGGACCCTGCGTTTCGCTTCCAGTGCGATAATGCGGCTCGTGCGCGAACGCCGCTACTACGTCTACATGCTCACCAGCAGCTCCCGCCGCGCGCTCTACACGGGAGTTACGAATAATATTTACACGCGCCACCCCCAACACTTTTGTGCTGATGAAGATACCTTTGCAGGTCGATACAAGACTTTTCGATTAGTCTATGTTGAAGTATTCCAAGATGTCCGAAACGCGATTCGACGTGAGAAAGAGATCAAAGGCTGGACGCGAGCGAAGAAAGACGCTCTCATCAGATCTGTTAACCCCGGCTGGAAAGATTTGAGCGCCGACGTTGGAACTCAGTACAAACCCGAGAGTCAAACGCAAGGTCCTTCGCGCCTAAAATCGGGCGCTCAGGATGACAATCCGTAAAATGATTGGTAAGGGTGCTACGAAACCGGCTTCTTCTCCGGCTTGATCTTGATCTCTTTGACTTGCTTGTCTTTTCCGAACGGCGCTTCGGTCTTGCCGTTGTAGGTCACTTCCACGCCGCCGGCGTTGCCGGTCTTGAAGATCAATTCTTTTGCGGCAAAGGATTTTTCCGTGGCGGCGTCGAGCGTCCCATCCAGGATGACTTTCCCATCCGCTTTCACCAGTATCCACGAATCCTGAAGCGCGCGTACCTTCAAGTGGGCCAATCCGTCGAACTCGGGCACGGGAGCTGGTGCTGGATCAGAAGCCATCGGCGGAGGTGTAACTGGGGCCTTCGCAACCGGAGGCGCCACCGCTCTCGGCTGAGCCGTCACAGCCTCGCGTACCGGATGCGAATATCTCCACCACCCGACCAGCGCGCCCAACAAGCAGACGACCGCCAGTACCACCCAAACCTTATTGCCAGTGTTGGTAGGATTCAGCGGAGGATTGTTCTTCTTGTCGGCCTCGCGCCGCGCTGCGATCGCCTCCAGTTCGCGGCTGCGTTCTCTGCGCGTCTTCTTGGCAGCGTCGCCGTTTGTTCCAGAAGCGTCTGCCGTTGCCGGGACCGGATCGACCGCCAAGCGGATCCCGGTGGATGCGGCATTCTCGGCAGCCAGGAAGTCCGTCACCGCCTGGTCTTCATCGAGGCCAAGATACTTCGCGTAGGCGCGGACGAAGCCCTTGTTGAAGATGCCACCGGGAAGCTTGTTGAACTCCTCGGTTTCCAGCGCCAGCAGGTTGCGCTTGCCAATTTTCGTCGATTCCGCGATCTCTTCCAGCGACACGCCGCGCATCTCGCGCTCGCGCTTCAGCCGTTCCCCAAACGATGCCATGTTTTTCCTTGTGCCCGAGCCCTGCTGGGAGGAGTTGGCAAATCATAGGATTCCTGCCCGCGAGTGTCAACGCCCGAATGGTCTAAGCCTTTCGTAGTAAAAGAGTTCCTGTCCTGTAAGGCCATTAACCGTCAAGGAACTAAGCCCATCTTCCGGGTTGCTGAATCGGAAAACCGGGCGCTATAATACGCGCCACAGTGCAATCCCCCTACATCAGGACCCTTTTCCTATGAGCGAGGTTGGCGCGGACAGGAAGCGGCAGGTGCAGGAGCTTAGCGTCTTTCACGACGTTGCCAAGGCTCTTACCTCTTCGCTCAATCTCGATTCGGTACTCCAGACCATCATGCAGAAGATGGCGGAATACTTCCGTCCGGATACCTGGTCGCTGCTCATGGTCGACGAGACTACCGATGAGCTCTATTTCGCCATCGCCGTCGGACCCGCTGCCGATAGCCTGAAGTCACTGCGGTTGAAGATGGGCGAAGGCATCGCCGGATGGGTCGCCAAGCATGGCGAGTCGCTCATCGTCCCCGATGTCTACAAGGAACCGCGCTTCGCAAAGCGCATCGACGAGATGACTAAGTGGCAAACCAAAAGCGTCATCTGTGTGCCGCTGCGCGCCAAGCATCGCTCTCTGGGCGTGATCCAGCTGATCAACTGCCCCATGGAGACCTTCGGCGACAACGAGATGTTCTTCCTCAACGCGCTCTGCGACTACGCCGCCATCGCCATTGATAATGCGCGCGCCGTCGAACGCATCCAGGAACTCACCATCACCGACGATTGCACCGGCCTCTATAACGCTCGCCATCTTTACAAAACGCTTGAGGCTGAGGTCTATCGCTCGGCGCGCTTCGGACACGAGTTCAGCGTCATCTTCATCGATCTCGATCACTTCAAGGCCGTGAACGATACCCATGGGCATTTGGTCGGGTCGAAGCTGCTCGCCGAGGTGGGTTACGTGATCAAGAGTCACCTGCGACTGATCGATTACGCCTTCCGCTACGGCGGCGACGAGTTCGTCATCCTGCTGCCGCAGACTTCCAAAGAGGCCGCGCTGATCGTCGCCCGCCGCCTGCTCGAGGTCATGCGCCTCAGCGAGTTCATGGCCGCCGAAGGGCTCAAGCTCAATGTCCGCTGCTCCATGGGCCTCGCTACCTACCCCGAAGATGCCAAGAGCGCGCACGAGATCATCCGCCAGGCCGACGAGATGATGTACTCGGTCAAGAACACCACCCGCGACAACATCGCCATCGCCCAGCAGGGCATGCTGAAGTAGCAACTCGCCCTGCTTCTTCAACCTAAGCACCATCGCCTTAGAACAGTGTAGGCACGGGCGTCCTCGCCCGTGCACAAGTTCCAGTGACCAAAAAATACCCAGCACATTTTGAAACCGTGTAGGCACGGGCGTCTCGCCCGTGCGCAAGTTCCAATCGCGAAAACATAACCAGAAGCAATTTGAACCGTGTAGGCACGGGCGTCCCCGCCCGTGCGCAAGTGTGGGGTTGCTGAAATGTACAATTCCGCTGTGACTCTGAAGGGTAAGTACGAGTACCGCCGCAAACTGCCTCATTTGCAAAGTACAGGTCACCCGATTTTCGTCACTTTTAACACGAAGGACAAATGGATTCTCTCTCCCAAAGCTCGTGACATTGTTCTCGAAGCATGTCTCTTTGCAAATGGGAGGCGTATTGATCTTGAAGCGATGGTCGTCATGCCCGAACACGTTCACATGCTGTTCTGGACACGTCGCGACAAGGAAGGCACACCATATTCGTTGCCAGAGATCATGCAAGGGATCAAAGGAACTTCCGCACACCAGATCAATAAGCTTCTAAACTCGAAGGGTCCCGTATGGCAGCCAGAATCGTTCGACTACGTACTTAGAAAAGACGAAGACATCGAAGAAAATATTAAGTACATTCGCTTGAACCCAGTTCGTCGTGGTCTGGTCAAATCTCCTTCCGACTACAAGTGGCTCTGGATTGCCGAGAAGCCGATTCTCTGACGCAGCACTGCACAGGCGAGGACGCCCGTGCCTACACTAATCTAAGGAGGCCGCGGCTACCCCAGAGAGTTCGGGAACTTCACCCTCCAAAACCTCGTATCTAGCTGGGGATTGGCCTGTTCTGCCCCAATTCGAGTAGCATCATCAGTCGTTGCATCTCGCGTCCAGGAGCGACGGTTGCCGCCCACTCCCCTGACAGAAGAACAGGAGCAAGCATCTCTCGTCCGACGCTGTGTCGAGGGCGACGGGGCTGCTTGGGGCGACTTGGTGCGCTTGCACAACCGGCGCGTCTACAATATCTGTTATCGCTTCACCGGCTCGCCCGATGACGCCGAAGACCTGGCGCAGGAGGTCTTCATCAAGGTGTACCGGACCCTCAAAACGTACGACTCGAGCAAAGGCGCCTTCACCACTTGGGTGACTACCGTCACCCGCAACCTTCTTGTCGACCATTTCCGCCGTAGCAAGCAGGAGCGCCTTACCGACTCGCTCGATGCCCCCGCCTCCACCGACTCCGACGCCGGATCCACCACCCGCGGCGACCTCATCGAGGACATGGCTGCCGTTTCGCCTGACCGGAAGGTCGGGCGCTCGGACACCCAAAAGCTCGTGCAACAGGCCCTTCAGAAGCTCTCACCCGACCTGCGTGAAGCGGTGATTTTGCGCGACTTACAGGACATGGACTATAAGGAAATAGCAGCGGCTTTGCACGTCCCCGAGGGGACGGTAAAGTCTCGGATCAACCGGGGGCGGGCGGAACTTTCCCGCCTCTTACAGCGTACTTATAAGCAGGTGATGTGATGGTAGACAACACCCAATCCGGAATGCCGTGCAGCGAGTTCGACGCCCTTCTGCTGGAGGCGGTCGAAGGCAAGCTGAACCCCGAGCAGATGCAGCGCTTCCGCTCGCACGCCGACTCCTGCGGAGTCTGCGGACCGCTGTTTGCGGACGCCCGATCCGGCTTCACCTGGCTGCAATCTCTGGCAGAAGTTGAGCCGCCGGCATCTTTGGTGCACAACATTCTGGCTGCGACCTCTGAGCGCGACGCCGCTCCGGGCAAAGTCTCCGCCGCCGATCTTAGCTTCACCGATCGCCTGCGCGCCGGCATCGCTTCGCTGGTCACGCCGCTCATGCAACCGCGCCTGGCGGGAACCTTTGCCATGGCGTTCTTCTCGCTGTCGCTGCTGATGAACGTGGCCGGCATCAAGGTCAGCGACATCCGCAAGCTCGATCTTCGCCCCAGCGCCATCAGGAATTCTTATTACTCTGCCTCTTCGCGTGTGGTGAAGTATTACGAGAATCTCCGGATCGTCTACGAGTTCCAGACCAAAGCCCGCGAGATCAAGGAAGCGATGCCGGCGAAGGAAGACGAGCGCAAGGACAAAGACGGCTCCAAGCCGGAGCGCAAGCAGAACCAGAAGCGCGACGAAAACATCAGCAACCGGCCGAACAGCAACGAACGCGACAACGCAAAGCGTTATAAGCGGGAGAATGCGGGTGTGACGCTGGTGGTTTACAACTCCGCCTTATATCAACACTCCTTCAAGCGCGCGACTTACACTCGCGCAACCCGTAACGACAGGAGGACCGCATGAACTGTGCGATCCACAACGAAGTGCCCGCGACTGCTTATTGCCGCACCTGCGGGAAAGCCATGTGCGCCCAATGTACCCGTGAGGTGAAGGGCGTTATTTATTGCGAAGATTGCATCGCCAACAGCCTGCGCCAGGCCGCGCCCGCAGCGGTTCCGCCTCCTCCGGCCTACGGCTCTCAAGCTCCCTACGCGCAACCATTCCGCGGCGAGGGCCCCAATCCGGTGGTAGCTGGCATTCTTTCTTTCTTTTTGCCGGGCATGGGCGCTGTTTATTGCGGCGAAGTGATGCGTGGCGTGATGCAGATCGCCGTCTTTGCCGCTCTCATTTATGCGCTGATTAATTTTGGCGGAGGAATTGTAGTTGTATTCGCACTGGGGATTGGATTTTGGTACATCTACCAGATCATCGACTCGGTTCGGCTGGCGCACGCCAAGCAGCGCGGAACGGTTGCTCCTGATCCCTTCGGTTTGTCCGACCCGGGTTGGGCGGCCAGCTTTCGTCCTGCCGGAAAAGGGCTACCCAGCGGCGCCATGTTCTTGATTTTTGTCGGCTGCTTGTTCCTGCTCGGCAACTGGATCAGTTACCGCTTTTTTTCGCACGCCTGGCCCGTGATCCTGATTTACCTCGGAGTAATGCGCATCATGCAGATCCGGGAGCGCACCGCCTGCCGTTGCATGCGTTGCCAGTCTGCCAGCCTCACAGGCCCGGCTGTGTTGATCACGCTCGGAATCTTGTTCCTGCTGGATGGCTTCTTGGGCATCGACTTCAGCAGGACTTGGCCCGCGCTGCTCATCGTGATCGGCGGCATCAAGTTCCTGCAGATGTCAGGTTCCACCGAGGGCCACATCGGCCCCGGCGAACCGGGAGCACGCTACCGAGATATTCCCCCACCGCCACCGGTCGCCGAAGAACAGAAGGAAAGCCAGGTGAACCATGGGTAACCCGACGCAGATCCCCAACATGCCGCCTCCGCCAGCGCCGCCGCCCTATCAACCGCGGCGTCGCCGCTCCATGGCCGGGCCCATCGTGCTGATCTTTATCGGCTTCCTCTTCTTGCTGGGAAATATGGGCGTTATCAACGTCCACAATCTCTTTCACGGCTTCGCGCACTTCTGGCCTGTCCTCCTGATCCTGTGGGGGCTGGTCAAGGTGTTCGAGCACTATCGCGCCCAGCAGGAGGGATATGAGAGTCCTGGCATCGGTGCAGGCGGAGTGGTCTTCCTCATCTTCCTGGTGATCATCGGTGGCATCGCTAGCGTCGCATCCAGGGCTGACTGGTCGGGCGTCGGCTTCGACATGGGCAGCTCCGGATACACATTTCAAACTGATCTGGAACAGCCGTTCCCGGCAGGCGCAAACTTCAAGGCGATCGCTGATCATGGCGATGTAGTGATCCGCGCCTGGGATGAGAACAAAGTAAAAGTCCACGTCCGCGAGACGGTGCGCGGAAAAGACGAAGCCACCGCGAAGCAGGTCTTTGAAGGTAACAAGCCCACTCTTTCGACCGAAGGCAACATGGTCACGCTGCGCAGCGGCAGCCGCCAGGAAGGCCCCAAGATCCAGATCGGCTTCTGGACCGGTCCGGCGCAGGAAACGAATCTTGAGATCTATTTGCCGCGCAAAGCTGCCGCCGACCTCGAGCTTGACCATAGCGACCTGGCGATGTCAGACCGCGACGGCAACATCAAGATCAACAACGATCATGGCGACGTCTCCCTGCGCGATATCACCGGCAACGTCGAGATCAGCAGCGACCACGGCGATACATCCATCAACAACGTGACCGGCAATGTCCGAATGGCAGGCGGCCCCGGAGACCTCTCCATCTCCGGCATCAACGGCCAGCTCACCATCAACAGCGAACGGTTCAGCGACATGAGTCTGTCGAAGATCACCAAAGGCGTGCACTTCACCTCGCCGCGCACCGACCTCGATCTTGGCAAGCTCGACGGCCACCTGCAGATGGATGAAGGCGACCTGAACGGCAGCTCCATCTCTAACGGCTTCAAAGTCACTGCCCGCAACAAAGACATCACCCTCTCCGGCGTCTCCGGCGATGTCGCCATCGAAAATTCACATGGCGATATCGAGGTGCAACTTACGCAGCCCCTGGGTAATGTCGACATCAAGAACCAGAACGCCTCGGTGCGCGTCTCGCTGCCGGAGAATGCTGCCTTCCAAATGGAAGCCACTTCGCAGGGTGGCGATATCGATTCCCAATTCAGTGGCATCTCGGTCAGCTCGGCCGGCAGTCAGACGCGTGCGACCGGAGCGGTGGGAACGAACGGCCCGCGCATCCGCATCGAGACCGAGCACGCCGATATCGAGATCGCGCGCGGCATGGGCGGCTTCCATTCGAGCAGCAGCATCGATTCCAAGGCAGAGAAGTTTGACCGCAAAATGGAGCAGAAGTCCGACCAGCTCGATAAGAAGCTCGATCAGAAGTCCCGCGAACTGGAACGCAAGATGGAGAACCTGGATAAGAAGATTAGTCAGTGATCAATCGCCGCCAATGACCAACTAACTTACGCGTTGTCATCCTGAGCGTAGCGAAGGACCTTGCGTTTGAATTTTTTTTGGAATCCCGAGCGAGGCCGAGTCCGCCGCGGCGGGCGCGAAGCGACTCGACGAATCCGCATTTGGGTGGAGCAGGCCTTCAGGCCTGCAATTTGCAGCTGAACAGAACTGAGGGCTTTAGCCCCTGAGGGAAGCTTTCCGCACCGCCGCCTCCACCCGCTCCAAAACTTCATCGATGGAAAGCTGCGTGGAGTCGATCACCACCGCATCTGAAGCAGCGACTAGAGGAGACGTCGCCCGCGTACGGTCGCGATGGTCGCGCTGGCGCAACTCCGCAACCAGCGCCTCCGCCTTTTTGGGATCGTGCTCATTTCCCTGCTGACGGTATCGGCGATCGCCGCGAACCGAAGGATCGGCGTCGAGAAATATCTTCACGTCGGCATTCGGAAAGACTTTCGTTCCAATATCGCGGCCTTCCATCACGATGCCCCCGCCGGCGCCCATGGCGCGCTGACGCGCCACCATCCACTCCCGCACCCGCGGATGCACGGACACCTTCGAAGCCGCCTCGGTCACATCGCGATCGCGGATTCGCTGCGAAACATTCTGCGCGTCGAGCAGCACGCGGTTGCCATCGAAGCTCGGCTCCAGATCGATGTGCGATTTTTCCGCCAGCTCCACCAATCCGGCTTCGTCGTCGAAGCCAACGTCGCCTTCGATCGCCTTCAGCGCCAGCGCGCGGTACATGGCGCCACTTTCCAGGTTCACGTATCCCAGCTTGCGCGCGATCCGTGAAGCGATGGTGCTCTTGCCCGCGCCAGCGGGCCCATCGATGGCGATCACCAGCTTTCGCTCCGAGTTCATTGCACGGGACCCTTCGGGCGCGGACGCCCGCCAAATTTTTTCCCGCTGCCGAACTTCTTCCCGCCAAATTTATTTCCCTGTCCGCCGAATTTCTTGCCACCGCCAAATTTTCCCGCTCCGAACTTCTTTGGACCGCCAAACTTCTTACCTGAAGGAGGCTTGCGATCTCCCACTGGACGCGGCTTGTAGTTCCCTTCCGCATCACGCGACTGCGTGGGACGATCTCCCGCCGTCGGCGCGTCTGCGCTGCCGCCCGGACGTGGCCGCCCAACTTTTCTATCGCGCCGCTCGAACCCGCCCTCGCCCGGTCTACCACCGAATTTGCGATCCCCTTTGCCATACCTCGGCTTCGAAACCGGCCGCTCCGCCACCGGCACGATGGTCACCGGCCTCGTGTCGCGCACCTTGGGGACGAACACCTCGCGCGCCGGCGTCATCTGCAGCATGGTCTTCGAGCCGACCATCACGAAGCTGACCTCGCGTGCCGCCAGCAGCGCGTGGATGGCATCGCGCGTCTTCGCCCGCGAGGTGAAGTGCGAGAAGAAGTCCTCCACTTCGCTCTGCTCCGCCGCAGCGACGGCATCAAGATACTTCGACACCAGCGCGCTGAGTGCTTCCTGCTGCGAGAGTTCTATGCCTTCCTTCACCGCATCCGGCGACCAGCGATACATCGCGTCCCACGAAGAGCCCTGCCCCGCCACGTTGTCCACTCGCGTGATCTTTAGCGGCGTCCACAATTCATGCAGAGCGCGGTCAATGGCCACGTTCGACGGAGCGCCGCCCAGTTGCTCCTGCATCTGCTGCTTGGTCAGCGCGCCCTTCTCTTGGATCAGCTTGAAGATGTCGTTCGCGAGCGGCGAAGTCTTGGTGGTAGAAAACTTTTTCGGATCGTGCTTGGGATTCTTGTCGCCGACCAGCGCGTAGAAATACGGAAACGCCGAGGCCGAGACCAGGAAGCTCGATTCGCCGAAAAGATTCGCTTCGTACGCGCCCTTGCTGCGCAGCAGACGCACCATCAGCGGCAGTGCTTCCTGTGCACGCGCGTCGGAATAGGCGTGCTGCCAGGTTGGCAGATTCGCATCGTCGCCCACGTACGCGCCCAAAAACGTGGGAGCGAGCAGCGTGGGCTTCATCGGATACAGCGTCGCGAAGCCCACCGCGTCGACGAACTCCTGCGCGTCCTCGAGCGTGCGCATCGGCCGCTCGGCATTTTCCAGCCGCCACTTGGCGCGGCGCAATTGTCGCAATTCTTGTTCAGTCATTTTTGAAGTTGCTGGTTGTTAGTTGTTGGTTGCTGGTGACGAAGCCCGTCGCAAGGTCATGGTGCATGTACGAACAACTAGCAACCAACAACCAGCAACTAGATCCTCTTGAATGCCTTCTGAATGTCCTCTACAGAATATCGCAAGACCACGGGACGGCCATGCGGACAGCTCATCGGGGCTTCGGTTTTGGCAAGTTCGGCGAGCAGCCACTCCATCTTGTTCTGCTCGAGCGCCATGTTCACCTTGATAGCGGCGTGGCAAGCGATCGACGCCGCGATGCCGGCGCGCAACTTCTCGATGTTGGTTGCCTGCTCCTGTTTTTCGAAGTGATCGAGCAGCTCGTGCAGCAAGTGTTCGATCTGTTCCGCCTTCACTCCGGCGGGCGCGGTCTTCACCGCGATAGTGCGCGCGCCAAAGGGTTCCACCTCGAAGCCGTTGGCGCGCAATTCGTCTGATATCTCGGTAAAGACCGCCTGCTGCCCTGGCGTCAGCTCCAGGATCATCGGCAGCAGCAGCCGCTGCCCTTCGACGGCGTTCGCCCCGCGCTGCCGTAAGATCTTTTCGAACAACACGCGCTCGTGGGCGACGTGCTGATCGATGATCCACAACCCGGCGCCGTTCACCGCAAGGATGAACGAATTTCGGATCTGCCCCAGCGGCTTCAGCGTGGCCAGCAACGGCTTGTCAGCATCTTCTTCTTCCACTACCGCATCGATCTCGACACCACAACTGCCATTCGAACCCGCCACCATCCCACGAAGGTCATCCCGAGTGGAGCGAGCCGCGGCGAGCACAGTCGAGGGACCTGCATTTATCGTCGCGAGATCCGGAACCGCCATCGCCGCATTCGTCGCAACTTCGATCCCACCTTCAAACGTGAACCTTGCATTGCTCGGCGGCAGCGTCGGAGGCTGTAGTTGAAAATTTTCCATCGTGAGATCTGCGCCCGCACTCCGCGCGCGCGGCGTGAGCGCCTGCCCTGCCGTGGGCTGCGCCTTGATCTCATTCACGAACTGCGGCACCGGACGCGCCTTCATCAGCGCCGTCCGCACCGAATCGCGGACGAAATCGTGCACCGCCTGCTGCTGGCGGAAGCGCACCTCGGTCTTCGAAGGATGCACGTTCACGTCAACCTCGACGTACGGCATCTCGATGAACAGCAGCACCACCGGAAAGACGGTCGGCGGAAGGATGTTGCGATACGCCTCGGTGATGGCGTGCTGCACGGTGCGATCGCGGATCAGCCGTCCGTTGACGAAGACAAAGATGGAGTTGCGGTTCAGCTTCTGCACCTCCGGCTTCGAGACGAACCCATGCAGCCGCAACTCACCCGGCACCGGCGCCGAGTAATCTTCTTCTTGCAATTTCTTCGACCATGGCGGTGGCTGCGGGATTCCTACGCGCTCCAGCGGCAACGCCGCCGCGAGCGGCACCAGTTGATTGAGCGTCTCTTTACCGAAGACCTGATAGATGCGTTCGCCGTGCGTCTTCACCGGCGCAGCGACCAGCAGC
>Ga0137403_10002380_pt1 | contig 23054 bp, 23 predicted proteins | sample CZOMad2_1_16fung_FD_122057 | JGI IMG/M metagenome (GOLD analysis project Ga0137403, IMG submission 122057) | Vadose zone soil fungal communities from Angelo Coast Range Reserve, California, USA - CZOMad2_1_16fungal (Hybrid Assembly) | ecosystem: Environmental > Terrestrial > Soil > Vadose zone...
CCGAACATGCAGCGCTCCGGGCCGAAGAGCTCGACGGTCTCCCGGATCACCGGGCTCCAGAGATCCACCGAGCACGCCCGCGCGAAGGTGCCGAGGCCGGAGAGCTTCACGTGGACGTTCGGCGCCGCGGCCAGCGCGCGCATGCCAGCCCGCCAGCGGGTCCAGCCGTCGGGCGAGCGGTCTTCCAGCATGCCCGCGTGCATGAGCACGAAGGTGGCCTGCGGAAAGTCCCGGACGAGCCGCGCGCTCGCGGCCATCTGGCCGGCGAACACCTGGAGCTCGAAGAGGAGCCCGCGCCGGGCCACCTCCGCAAGCCCGGAGCGCCACGCCGGATCGTCCATGAGATCGGGACGGGCGGCGAACCGATAGAGCGGCTGCTCGTGCCAGTGCAGCTGCTGCCGGATGCCGCGCAGCCGCGCGTGCTTCATCATCCGGTCGAGCGCGGCCCCGACGGTCGGCGCGGCCAGATCGGCGTAGCCCACGATGGCGTGCGGGAAGCCGTGCCGGTCGGCCACCGCCTGCACCCAGGCGACCTCCTCCTCTTCCCGCCCGGCGGGCCAGTTGGTCTGCACGTAGACCGACCGGACCACGCCGGCGGCGTGCGCCTCGGCCATGTACTCCTCGATCGGGTAGTCACGGCAGAGCGCCGCGTACTCGCCGAAGATGCGGGGCTGCGGGGGCCCCTGCAGCCACGCCAGGTCGGCCCGGCGCCAGATATGGTGGTGCGCGTCCACGACGAGCGGGGGCATGGCGTCTCCTCGGAGGTGGAGAGTACACCATCGCTCGGACACGGTCGGGCGGTTGCCAACCACCCCGCTCTCGGCGCAGAATCCTCCCCATGGAGGAGAGCCATGGCTGACCGCGGCATCGACGTCGTTCGCGCGCACCTCGCGAAGCTGCCCCCGTCCGATTCGCTGACCATCGCCGAGCGCCGCGCCCAGTACGAGCGCGCCGAGAAGGTCTTCCCCACTCCGTCCGACGTCAAGGTGGAGCGCGTGAACGCCCCGGTCGCGCCCGCGGAGTGGCTGCGCCCGCCTTCCGCCGAGCCCGGCCGCGTGGTGCTCTATCTCCACGGCGGCGGCTACGTGATCGGCTCCCCGCGCTCGCACCGCCACCTCGCCGCCGCCATCGCGGGCGGCGCCGGGGCCAGCGCGCTCCTGCTCGACTACCGCCTGGCCCCGGAGCATCCGTTCCCGGCCGCGGTGGAGGACGCGACCGCCGCGTATCGCTGGCTGCTGGACCAGGCCATCGCCCCCGAGCGCATCGTGATCGCGGGCGACTCCGCGGGCGGCGGGCTCACGGTGGCCACGCTGCTCGCCCTGCGCGAGGCGCGCGTGCCGCTGCCCGCGGGCGGCGTCTGCATCTCACCCTGGGTGGATCTCACCTGCAGCGGCGCCAGCTACGCCACCAAGGCGGATGCGGACCCGATCGTGCAGCGCAGCGGCGTCGAGGAGATGGCCCGGGCCTACCTGGGCGCCACGCCGCCCCGGACGCCGCTCGCCTCGCCGCTCTTCGCCGACCTGCGCGGCCTGCCCCCGCTGCTGATCCACGTGGGCAGCGACGAGGTGCTGCTCGACGACGCGGTCCAGCTCGCCGCGCGGGCGAAGGCGGCCGGAGTGGACGTGACCCTCGAGGTCTACGACCGCATGATCCACGTCTGGCACTGGTTCCTGCCGATGCTCGACGAGGCGCAGACCGCCGTCGAGGCCATCGGCCGGTTCGTGAGGAGTCGCGCATGACCACCCGTACCGCCTACTTCAACGGCCGGCTCGTCCCCGAGACCGAGGTCGTCATCCCCTATCGCGATCGCAGCTTCAACCGGGGCGACGGCTGCTTCGACATGACCCGCACCTTCGACGGGCGCATCTTCCGCCTCGAGGAACACGTCGAGCGGCTCTATCGCTCGCTCTCGTACCTGGGGATCGACGTCGGCCTCGAGCCCAAGGAGATGATCGCGATCTCCGAGGAAGTCGTCGAGCGGAACGAGCCCCTGCGGCCCGCCGCCGGGGACTGGTGGGTGGCCCAGCGCATCAGCCGGGGCGTGGACGCCATCGGCGACGAAGGCTGGGCGCACACCGGCCCCCAGGTGATCGTGGACTGCACGCCGCTGCCGCTCCGCAAGCGGGCCGCTCACTTCCGCGACGGGATCGACGTCGCGGTGCCGTCGATCCGGCGCACACCCCCGTCGATCCTGAGCCCTCGGGCCAAGACTCACAACTACCTCAACCTCATCCTGGCCGACCGCGAGGTCAAGCGCGCCCACCCCGAGGCGTGGTCGGTCCTCCTGGACGAGCACGGCAACCTCTGCGAAGGGGTCGGCAGCAACATCTTCGTGGTGCGCGGCGGCCGCGTCTACACCCCACGGGAGCAGTTCGTGCTCCCCGGGGTCAGCCGGCGGACCGCGATGGAGCTGGCCGCGCAGCTCGGCATCCCCTGCGAGGAGCGCGACCTCGATCTCTACGACGCGGTGACCGCCGACGAGGTCTTCCTGACGTCGACCAGTCTCTGCCTCTGCGGCGTGCGCTCGGTGAACGGGCAGCCGATCGGGGACGGCCGGGCGCCCGGCCCCATCACGAAGCGGCTCACGGAGGCCTACGTGGCGCTCGTCGGCACCGACTTCGTGGCCCAGTACCTCTCCCGTCTCGGCTGAGGCCGCATGACCGTTCGCTTCGATCCCACCGGTCCGTACGAGGTGGACGAGACGGATACGCCCTTCGCGCGGCCGGCAGGGGCGGAGCTGCTGGCACGGATCTATCGCCCACGGGGGGAGGCGGACCGCCCGCTCGGGGCGGTGGTCTACGTGCACGGCGGCGCGTGGGCCCGGCTCGACCGCACCGCCGACGCGATCATGTGCGGGGCCCTCGCCGCGTCCGGGCTCGTCGTCGTCGCGCTCGATTTCCGCCAGGCGCCCGACCACCGGTACCCGGTGGCGAGCGCCGACATCGCGGCCGGCGTTCGCTACGGCCGCGCGCACGCGGGCCGCCTGGGCGTGGATCCGGCGCGCGTCGGGCTCCTCGGCAGCTCCAGCGGAGCCCTGCTGGCCCTGCTCCACGCGGTGCAGCCCGGCGCGCCCGAGCGCCTGGGCACGCCGATCGTGCGGCCGGACGGCTCGCTCGACCCGGCCGCTACCGACGCCTCGGTGGCCTTCGTGGTGGCCCTCTATCCGGTGGCCGACCCGCTGGCCCGCTATCACTACGCGCTGTCCCGCGAGCACGAGCCGCCCCCGCCCTCGGGGTTCGACGCCAAGCGGCTGATCGCCTCGCATCGCGCCTTCTTCGCGGACGAGGCCGCGATGGCCGCCGCGAGCGTCACCCGGCTCGTCTCCGCCGGCCAGGCCACCGCGCTGCCGCCGGTCTGGGTCGCCCAGCCGGACGAGGACGACAACGTGCCCGCCGCCATCACCGAGGCCTTCGTGAAGGCCTATCGGGGCGCGGGCGGGTCCGTGGAGCACGCGCACTTCCCTGGCGCGCGCCACAGCTTCGTCCAGCAGGCGAGCCCCGACACCGACAAGTGCGTCGCCCTCGTCCGCGACTTCGTCGGCCGGCAGCTCGGCCGGAGCTGATGGAGCAACCCTTCCCGATCGTCCGGCGCCCGGCGGACGGCAAGCGCACGCCGATCCTGGTGAGCGTGCCCCACTACGGCACGCAGCCTCTCCCCGACATCACCCGCGCCGACTACTCGGAGCCCTGGTTCGAGACCTTCGCCTACGGCTTCGCCGACACCTTCGTGGGCGAGATCTACAGCGACCTGCACGAGCACGGGGCCACCGTGCTGGCCACGCCGTTCTCGCGCATGTTCGTGGACGTCAACCGCCGCCGCGACGACTTCGAGCACCACGACGGTGCCGTGCGCTCGCGACGCGGGGTGGTGCGCACCCACACCATGCGCGACGTGGCCATCTTCTCGCGGCCGCTCGGGCTCCCGGACCTCGAAGCGCGACTCTGCGCGCTGTACGACCCCTACTACGCGACACTCCACGAGCTCCTGACCGGCCTGCACCGGACCCACGGCTATGCCCTGCTCCTCGACGGCCACACCGGCAGCCCGCGGCGGATGAAGGACCACCAGGTGATCATCGGCACGCGCCACGACGCCACCTGCGCCCCGCAGATCGTGGCCACGGTGGCCGAGATCTTCACGCGCCACGGCTTCGAGGTCCACGAGAACGTCAGCGGCTACACCGGCGGCAATATCGTGGCCACCTTCGGCCAGCCGTGGACGCGGCGCATCCACGCGCTCCAGCTCGAGATCAACGCGTCGCTGCTGATGGCGACGAGCCGCGAGGAGTTCATCGCCTTGATCTCCCGCGGGGGCATCCCGGAGAAGGCGGAGGCGAACATCGCGCGCGTGCGCCGGTGCCTCCAGGACGTCATGGCCGCCCTCCCCTCGGTCCTCGCCACGGTCCACGAGTCATAACGGGGTAAGATCACCTCCATGCCCAACTCCGACCGCAAGCTCGAGATCGTCACCGACGTCCCCGAGTCCGCCATGGTGGTCTTCGCCCATCCCGACGACGCGGAGATCGGCTCGGGCGGGGTCATCGCCACCTGGGTGGCCGCCGGCTGCGAGGTGACCTACGTGCTGTGCACCAATGGCGACGCGGGGACGGCCGACCGCGACCTCCCTCGGGCCGAGCTGGCCCGCGAGCGGGCCCAGGAGCAGCGGGCCGCCGCCGACTTCATGGGCGTGCGCCACGTGGAGATGCTCGGATACCCCGACGGCCGCCTGGAGGACACGCGCGAGTTCCTGGGCGACGTGGTCCGGGCCATCCGCCGCCACCGGCCGCACACCGTCTTCGTGCACGACCCCTACCGGATGAAGGGCTTCCAGCACCGCGATCACCGCAAGGCCGGCATCGCCACCACCGACGCGGTCTACCCCTACGCCCGCGACCACCTGCACTTCGCGGAGCACATCACCCGGGAAGGACTCGAGCCCCACAAGGTGCGCGAGCTCTGGTACTGGGGCGCCGACGAGCCGGACGTCATCGTGGACGTCACCCCCGGCATCGAGCGCCAGATCGCCGCCCTGGTCCGGCACCAGAGCCAGATGCCGGGCTTCAACGTGCCGGAGGGCGTGACGATCGGCGAGCGCGTCAAGAAGGGCGCGTCCGAGCTGGGCGCCGGCTACGGCTTCGAGTACGGCGCGGCGTTCCGCCGGCTGGTCGCCCGGCGGTAGAAGGCGCCCAGGCCAACGAGCACGAGCAGGACGAGGACCGCGGCCAAGACCGGGGCGAGCACCGCGAGCACGCTGAGCGAGACCGAGCCCGCCAGCTCCCCGGTGGCCACCACCGGGTTCCCGAGTCCGGCCGTGAAGGTCGTGGAGTGCAGCCGCAGGAGCGCCGTACCCGACTGGACGAGCCCGGCCGCCCCGCCGCCCGCGATGACCGCCAGCGTCCACCGCAGGAGTGGCGAGAGGTCCGGGGTGACCGCGGCCCATGCGATCACGCCGGCCAGGATCGCGGTCGGCGTGGCGACCGTGTCCAGCAGATTGTCGAGCCAGGGCACGTAGTAGGCGCACACCTCGAGGACGGTGGCGGTGGCCAGGGCCACCAGGGCCGCGTCGGACCCGAGCCAGGCCATGTCCGCGGTCAGCTCGAGATAACCGAGTCGCGCGGCCGAGCCGGCGAGCAGGAGCGGGACGAAGACCCGGAACCCCACCGCCGCGCTCAGGGCCAGACCGGCAAAGACTCCGATGAGGGCGTCCACCCCTATCCCAGCGTCCGCGCCCAGCCGACGACCGCGCGCGCGAGCACGGGCTCGTGGCCGCGAAACCCGTGCGACGCGCGGGGCACGATGATGCCGGTGAACGCCCGCGTGCCGGTCGCGTGCCGCTCGAAGGCGGCGACCAGGTCCGCCGCGCGTCGGTCCAGATACTCGTCCCGGCTGCCGACGATCACTGCGGTCGGCACCCGGATGCGTCCCAGCGCGCGCCAGTCCCCGTCGGACCGGTAGTACTGGAAGACGTCCTCCGTCTCGCCCGGGCGGAAGAGGCTGACGAAGCGCGCGGCACTCCGGAAGCCCCAGGCGCGGGGGATGAGCGCCCCCGGGTCCCGCCGGGCCATCCGCGCCGCGGCGACGACACGCCGGGCGAGCGCGCGGCGCCCGATCCGCTTCCGCTCGCCCGCGATGTCGGAGACGGGCCCCAGCAGGATCAGCCCCGCCACGCGCCGATCGCGGCTCCGCGCCATGTAGTGGAGCACCTTGTTGGCGCCCGTGGAATGCCCGGCGAGGATCACCCGGCGGTAGCCGCTCGCACCCGCCAGCGCGATCGCGGCCCGGACGTCGTGGACGCTCTCCCCGAAGTCCTCGAAGGCCGCGCCCGCGAGCCGCGTGCCGGCCCGGGTGACCACGCCGTGGCCGCGCGTGTTGAGCTTGAGATAGCCGATGCCCGCGGCGTTGAGGCGCCCGGACAGCGCCCGGATGAGCGGCTGCCCCGACGAGAACGTCGACCCGAGGCCGTGCACCCAGATGAGCGCGGTCCGCCGGCGGCCGCGCGGGTGGGCGGCCGCGCCGTCCAAAACGACGCCGTCACGCGTGCGAACGCTGACGAGGGACACGGGCACGCCGGTCGGTCGTGGCATTCCCGCACCATGGCCAGTTTCCTCGCGGCCGTCAAGTGCCGGCCGTCCCCCGGTTTGACCTGTCTCCCCCGCTCTGGCAGGATCGGTCGCGATGCGAACCGTGCTCGCGAACGCGACGGTGATCGGCTGCGTCAGCCCCCGCCCCGTCCCCGGCGCCAGCGTCACCATCGACCGCGGCCGCATCGTGGAGGTGCTCGGCGCGGGCCGCTCCCCCGACACGCGCGACGCCCACGTGATCGACCTCGGGGGCGCCTACCTCCTGCCCGGCCTGTGGGACGTCCACATCCACCCCGACTACCTCGCGTCGACCGGCGCCTCCGTCGCCGAGCAGACCGCCATCTTCGGCCACCGGCTGATGCAGGCGCTGACCGAGAGTGGGGTGGTCGGGGTGCGGTGCGCGGGCGCGGCGCACTTCATGGACGTGGCGTGGAAGCGGGCCTTCGAGGCGGGCCAATACATCGGCCCGCGCGTCTTCGCGGCCGGGTACTTCCTCACCACGACCGGCGGGCACTTCCTCACGTCCGGGCACGCGCGGGAGTGCGACGGGCCCTACGGCTTCGTCCGGGCCATCCGCGAGCAGATCAAGAACGGCGTGGACCACATCAAGCTGAACCTGACCGGCGGCATCATGGGCCCCGCGTGGGATCGGCACTCGCAGGCGTTCCTGCTGGACGACGAGCTCGAGGCCGCCTTCGCGATCTGCCGCCAGCGGGGATTCCGCGTGATGGCGCACGCGGCCAGCCCGGAGACCGTCCAGGCCGCCGCGCGACTCGGCGCCCACAGCGTGGAGCACGGCTACATCATGGACGGCCCGTCCATCGAGAGCCTGCGCGCGAATCGCACCTGGTACGTGCCGACCCTGGCCATCACCCAGCTCACGCCGGACCAGGCGAGAGATCCGTGGGAGAAGCGCTGGGTGGAAGAGCGCAATCTCGCGCTCGATCTCTGCCATCGCGCGGACGCGGCGGCCGAGCCGCACCGCGAGGCCTTCCGCCAGGCTCTCGCCGCCGGCGTCCGGATGGCGCTCGGCTCCGACATTCGGCCGCTCAAGGAGGCCGCCCTGCTCGAGCTGGGCCTCTGGGTGGCGGCGGGCGCCACGCCGTGGCAGGCGCTGCTGGCCGCCACCCGCCACGCCGCGGAGCTGTGCGGGGTCGGCGACGAGCTCGGGACCATCGAGCCCGGGAAGCTCGCGGATCTCATCGTGGTGGCCGCCGATCCGCTCGAGAACATCACGAACCTGCGCCGGCTGCTCCTCGTCCTGAAGGAAGGGCGGATCGTCTCGGACAAGCGCGGCCTCAACCAGCATGGAGGACTTTCGGCATGACCAGGATCGATCCGGTATGGGCCGGCGTCGCCCTACTCTCGCAGGCCTTCGGCGCACGGACGCTTTCTCCCGTCGACGTGGTGGACGCGCTGCTCGATCGCATCCGCCGCCACGACGGGCGCCTGCACGCCTTCGTCGCGGTCTACGCCGACGAGGCGCGCCTGGCCGCCGAGGGCGCCGACCGGGCGATCCGCTCGGGTCATCGCGTCGGGCCGCTCCACGGCGTGCCGATCGCCCTGAAGGATCTCGTGGACCTCGAGGGCCGCGTCACCACCGGCGGCTCGAAGGTCTGGGCCGCGCGGGTGTCGCCGGCCACCGCCACGCTCGCGGAGCGGGCCGTCGCGGCGGGGATGATCGTGCTCGGCAAGACCCACACCGTGGAGTTCGCGATGGGGAGCTGGGGCACCAACACGCACATGGGTACGCCCTGGAACCCGTGGGACCCGGCGGTGCACCGCACGCCGGGCGGCTCCTCGAGCGGCTCCGGCGTCTCGGTGGCCGCGGGGCTGGCGCCCGTGGCCATCGGCACCGACACCGGCGGCTCGGTGCGCTTGCCCGCCGCGTGGTGTGGGATCGTGGGCCTGAAGGTCACCGCGGGGCGCATCAGCACCTTCGGCGTGCTGCCGCTCTCGTTCACCCTCGACACGCCGGGCCCGCTCGCGCGCTCGGTCGAAGATGCCGCCCTGATCTTCCGGCTGCTCAACGGGCCGGATCCCCGCGACCGGCAGACGCTCGCCTGGGCGCCCGCCGACCCGATGCCGACCCTGCGGCGCGGCGCCGCCGGGCTTCGTCTCGCGGTGATGCCGGACGTCGAGCGCGTGGGTGTCGACAAGGACGTCCTCGCCGCCTACGACGCCTCGGTGGAGACCCTCGCGAAGCTCGGCGCGCGGATCGAGCGCGTCAAGCTCCCCCATCGCTTCAGCGACTACGCGGCGGCGACCGGCCGCATCATCGGCGCCGAGGGCTATCGCTTCGTCGGGCACCTGGTGGACGACGAGAAACAGCCGGTGGATCCGCACGTGCGCCCGCGCATCCAGATCGGCCGCGGGGTCTCCGCGCGCGACTATCTCCTCGCCCTGGCCGAGCGCGAGGAGCGGAGCCGCGAGGTGGCCGCCGCGCTCGCCGACGTGGACGCGCTCCTCACGCCGACCGCGCTGACCCCGCCCATCCCGATCGAGCAGGCGGATCAGGCCGGCACCGCGGCGCACTTCACGCGACCGGTGAACTACCTGGGACTCTGCGGGCTTGCGGTGCCCAACGGCTTCACCCCCGGCGGCCTGCCGACGTCACTGCAGATCGTGGCGCACGCGGGCGACGAGGCGATGGCCCTCCGGATCGGGCACGCCTACGAGGAAGCCACCGACTGGAAGACCCGGCGGCCCCCGGAGCCGGCGCCGACGGAGCGGACGCGCTGACCTAGAGACGCGGACCCTCCCGCGCCACCAGCGCGATGACGCCCCCGACCGTCAGGACGGCGCCGAGCGCGGCCGCGATCACCACCACCGGGAGCGTGGCGCCCCGGAGTGCGACGCCGAGCGGGGCCGCCGCCGCGGTGAGCGCGACCGCGGCGACGATGCCCAGGCCGACCACCGCCAGCCACTGCCGCGCCTGCGCGGCGATGACCGACGCGCCGACGACCGCCCCGCGAACACGGGCCCCGAAGTGGACGAGCGCGAGCACGAGGACGAGCGCCGAGCCCAGCGCGATCGCCGCGAGCGGCTCGGCCGCCGGCCCGGCGACCACGAGCGCGAGCGCGTAGGCGATCACCACCAGCGAGCCGGCCGCGGCCACGAGCGGTACGGACCACGCGATCACCCCGACGCCGCCCATCACCAGCGCGGCCGTCGCGAGCCAGGTGACGGGCGGGGTCGACGGCTGCACGCCGAGCGGACACGCGGTCAGGATCACGAGCAGCACCATCGCGGCCAGGCGCATCATCCGGCCAGCACGCGCCGCCGCGCCCGTCGGCTGAAGGCGGCCAGGACCGCATCGAGGGGCTCGGCCCCGTCCCACTCGACGATGGTCAGCCCGCGGCGACGGTACTCGTCGAGCTCGGCGCGGCGCTCGAGCGTCCACAACCGCGCCGCCACCTCGGCGACCGCGGACCGGCGGGCCGCGGCACGGGCCGCCGGGATCGGCGAGACCGCGATGATGAGGAGGTCGAAGCCCCGCGCGGCGAGGTCGGTCGCGACCCGCACGAAGCGCCGATCGAGCAGCGGGCTCAGCGCCACCACCAGGGCCTGGGGGGGCAGGATCCGCGGCGGCACCAGATCGAGATCGCGGTCCACGTAGGTGAAGACGACCGACGCGCTCAGCAGGGCATCGAGCAACCGCTCGAGATGGGCGCGGCCCGCGCCCGGCCTCACCCAGCGAGGCTGGCCGCCGTACTCGATCAGCCCGACGCGATCCTTGCGGGCGAGGTAGGCCGCGGCGAGCGCGGCCGCGCCGCGGGCCACCGCGTCCACGACCGTCCCGCCGTCCGGACCCACCTCGGACAGGGTGTCGAGCAGGAGGACCACGTCGGCGTTCCGCTCCTGATGATGCCGCGTGACGTGCAGCGGGCCGAGCTTCAGGGTGGCGCGCCAGTTCACGTGCCGGATCTGATCGCCGGGCGCGAACGGCCGGATGTCGCCGGGCTCGATGCCCTCCCCCTGCGTCGGCGACACGTAGTTGCCCACGAACGTCTGCGTGCGCAGCGGGTACGGCAGATACCGGATCGGCGCCTGCCGCGGATAGACCGCCACCGTCGCGGGCACGCGATACTGGGCCTCGGCGGCCGCGAGCCCGAGCGGGCCCCATACCCGCAGATGCGGACCCTCGAGGCGCAGGTGCTGCCGGCCGGCGGCGCGCAGGTCGTACGTCCAGCGCATCTCCTGCCCGGCCGGCAGCGTGAAGAAGGCGTGGCAGCTCCCGCGCTCGAGACCCACCCGCGGCGGGAGCGGCTCCAGGAGCTCCACGAGGGGCACCGGTCCGTCCGCCCGGAGCGTGAGGGTGACCGTCACGCACTCGTCCTCGAGCAGGCGGCGGCTCGACAGCTCGCGACGGATCCGCCAGGCGGGCGGCGGCCCGGGGCGCCGGCCGGCCACGAGGGCCACGACCGCGGGGACCGCGACCACTGCGAGCTCGACGCGCCCGGTGAGGACGGCCAGGAAGAGCGCCCAGCCGACCACGGTCAGGAACGAGATGTTCAGCGCCGTCGGCCGCCAGGTCACGCGGGCTCTCCGGCCGGCGCCGGCACCTCCCGGAGCACGCCGTCCACCACGTGCCGCGGCGTCGTGCTCGAGACCCACAGCTCCGGGCGGAGGACGAGCCGGTGGGCGAGCGCGGCCACCGCCACCGCCTTCACGTCGTCGGGCAGCACGAAGTCACGGCCGCGGATGGCCGCTTCCGCCCGGGCGAGCTTGAGCAGGGCCAGGCTGCCCCGCGGCGAGGCACCCAGCGTCACGCGCGGGTCGGCCCGGGTGGCCTGGGCGAGCGCCACGATATAGCGCTCGAGCGCCTCGCTCACGAAGATATCCTCCAGCGCGCCCTGCATCGCGAGGAGCTCGGAGCGGGTCACGATGGTCGGCACGGTGGTGGCGTCGGTGCGGCGCTCGCGGCGACGCTTCAGGATCTCCCGCTCGGCGTCCGCATCCGGGTAGCCGACGCCCACGCGCAGCAAGAACCGATCGAGCTGAGCTTCCGGCAGCGGGTAGGTGCCCTCCATCTCGATCGGGTTCTGGGTGGCGATCACCACGAACGGCTGCTCGAGCGGAAACGACTGGCCCTCGATCGTGACCTGCGCCTCCTGCATCGCCTCGAGCAGCGCGGCCTGCGTCTTGGGCGTGGCGCGATTGATCTCGTCGGCGAGCAGGAGGTTCGTGAACACCGGGCCGGCCCGGAACTCGAACCGGCCCTCGCGCTGGTCGTAGAGAAAGCTGCCCGTGATGTCGCTCGGCAGCAGATCGGGCGTGAACTGGATCCGCCGGAAGCCGAGGTCGAGCGCCTGGGCCAGCAGCCGGGCGATCAGGGTCTTGGCGAGGCCGGGGTAGTCCTCGATGAGGACGTGGCCGTTGGCCAGGATGCCGGCCAGGATCCGCTCGAGCACGTCGTCCTTGCCCACCACGATCCGGCCGAGCGTCGCGACCACCTCGCGGACCCGCTCGGCGACGACCGCGACTCTCACCGCTCGCGCTCGATGTCCGCGATCACGCGGCGAAGGTCACCCAGGGTGGGTCCGCGGCCGAGCCGGGCGGGCGGGCCGACGAGGGGGCGCGACGCGAGCGCGGTCAGCCGCGGCCACATGATCCGCTCGAAGTGGCCCCGGCTGCGTCGCGTCGCCCGCACGTCGTCGATCAGCTCTTCGAATCGCAGCGGAACCGCGGGCGGACTCCCGGGGCGTGCGAGCTCGTCCTCGAGCGGCGACGCGCCGGCCCGCGCGAGCCGCGCCGCGACCACGCCCCGCAGCTGCAGGAGCACGACACCCAGCACGAACGCCACCGCCAGCCGCGCCACGAGCGGGCGCCAGGGGGCCTCGACGAAGACGTACACCGGCGCCGCGGCCAGGAGCACGATCCCGGCCAGCGCGGCGCAGCGAATGGCGATCGGCGCGAGGAGGCGGTCACCGCTCACGCGCCGCGTCCTCCTCGAGGGCGGTGCCGATCTCGTCCAGGCAATCGCAGGCCGCGTCGCGCGCCTCCACCCCCAGCGGGTGGGCGCTGAATCGCGCGACCTCGAAGAGCGCGGTGAGGCGTCGGACGGGCCCGGCCGCCACCGGGAGCCGGGCCAACGTGGCCCGCATGAATTCGGCCGGCGTCTGCCACACCGCCCGCGGGGCCCGGGCGGCCGCGAGCGCGCGCTCGAAGCGGCCGTACGCGCGGATGATCGCGAGGCGCGCGTCGGGCTCGGCCCGCAGATCGCCCTGGATCCGGGCGAGCGTCTCGGGGATCGCCGGCGCGCGAACGTCGCGTCCCCGCTCCGCCCACCATGTCTCCAGCCGATCGGCCAGCGCGACCAGGACCATCAGCGCGAAGATCCCGAGCGTGACCAGCACGAGGAGCGCGGTGATCGCCAGATCGAGGGACGGAATCGAGGTCGGCGGCTTGTCGGCCAGCGTGAAGAGATCGAGGAGTCCCGCGAGCGCGGCGAAGGCCTTCTCGATCGGCTGGCCGCCCGGACCGGACCAGAAGCGCGACACGAGATACCAGCCCAGCACCACCAGCAGCAGCGGGAGCAGCGAGACGAGCGCGGCCGCCCACGGAGGGAGGCGCCGAGGCGGCGGCGAGGGCGGCGGCGTCTCTCCGGTCGGCCGCCGCCGCTGCACCGAGATCAGGATGATCGCGGACAGGGCGAGCAGGCCGAGCACCATGACCCGCGCCACGTCGGGCAGCCGGATGATCACCTTCGCGCCCGGGTCGCCCGCGGGCGCGGGCAACGGCCCGACGGTCGCGGCCAGCACGAGCAGCAGGCCGGTGGCGATCACGGCCCCCGTCCCCAGGCGGACGCGCATGCCGGAGCGAACGGGTGAAGGAGTCCTCATGCCGCTGCGGATGATGCAGCCGGAGGGCTCCGCGGTCAATCGAATGCTGCTGCCGCTGGCGAATGCGGCTGCCGCTGGCGAATGCGGCTGCCGCCGGCGGATCCTGCTACCGCTGGCTGGTCGCCGCGCGTCCCCCGACCGTCACGCTCGACCCATCCGGGTCTGCACGTCGATGATCTCGTCCGGGCTGGCGCCCATGTGGGACAGGATCACCTGCCACTGCAACTTCGTGATCTCGTCGGTCCGGATCTCCGGCGGACCGAGCACCCGGGTTCCGAAGGCGACGAGCCACGCGGCCTTGAGCATCCGGGTGTCACGGTCGAACAGCTTCCCGAGGATGAAGCGGCCTCGACACTCCATCGAGGCCCCGCACGCCTTGTAGTCGCGCTCCTCCCACAAGGCACTCAAGCCCAGCCCCGTCGCAGACATACTATCGGCTAGAGCGTCCCGCCGTCGTACCATTACGCTCCTTGTCGAGCTTGGCCTTGAGTCCCCGCTCCGCCTGTCCGATGGCTCCCTGCTTGGTCTTGCCCTCGAAGAGGGCGAAGAAGGTGCCGGGGCCCGGACGGCGCGGTTGCGCGTTGGCGCGGATGAAGTAGAGCTCGGCCACCACGCGAGTCGCCTCCGTCCTCACGATGATCGTGTACTTGACGTCTCCGTACATTCGCTCGGGCAGTCGCTCGCGCACGACGGTTCCCGCCTCCCGCTGCTCGATCACCTGCCGGATCCCGGCCTCGGCCTGCTTGAGCGCGCTGTCCGAGGTCTCGTCCACGATCGAGACCTCCGGGCCGGAGGGCGAGAGCCGCGCGTGCGCCTTGAACACGCTCTCCTCGACGGCTTCGAGCTCCAGCGTGTAGGTCAATCCCTTGTACGTCCGGTTCCCCATGAAGTGGCGCCGCGCCATCACTCGATTTCTGCCCCCCATGATCGTCCCCCTCGCTCGCCTGACGGTTGCTTCGCCGTCGCGCGGTGGCGCATACTCGGTCAATGGTCGAGCATCTCCGACCTGCACCATGACCTACACCACCGAGGACTTCGTCCGGCATTCACTGCCGCGCATTCTCCACAGCGCCAAGTACCGGAACACCTTCCTCTGCCTTCCCTGCCTCGTCACGATGACGCTCGAGCGCCTGCACCCGGGATGGCGACCGTCGGAGATCGCCCGGGCATTGGACAAGGTCTACGCGGCGCCGGGCGTCCCCATGGAGTCCCGAGCCGCGGTCCGGTGCGCGGCCTGCCGGACCGTCAAGCCCGGCCTCGGTTCCCCGTACCTCTGATCACCCGCTCGCCGAACCCGGTGCCCCGAGGCACGGGACCTTCTTCCGCCCGCACGCGGCGCACGTGGAGGCCGACGCGTGCGCCAAGGCGCCGGGCGCACTGAAGATCTCGTCCATCACCTCCACGACCTCGCGGGTCGTGTAGCTCCGATCCAGGTGGCCCTTGGTCAGCTTGACCAGGCACCGCGCGCAGAGGAATTTCCCTCGGCAATCACCACGGAGGAGACTATCGACCACCCGCCGGATGAAATCCCCAACCGTGAAGATCGTCGCCGCCATTCAGCTCCTTCGCCCGCTCGCCCGGGCGCTCGCCCTCGTGGACCGGGCCAGCGCGCCCGGCCGGCGGCCTCGGCTGCGGACTTCCTGCACCGCCCGCATCTGGACCTCGATGTTGGTCAGGAGGGATCGGTCGTGCTCGCGCCGGAGCCCCTGGTCGATGAGCGCGCGCAGCACCATCTGCAAGCTCACTGGTCCCTTCAGTTTCGTCATCGCTTCGCCGGCGAACACGCGCGCCCGGTCGAGGACCTCTCGAGGGAGAATGAGCAGGACCTTGGCCCTGTCCTCGAACATTGTCACCTCCATATTGCCGGCCGTTCGACCGCACTCTCGAGACGAGGCGTCCGAGTTCATACATCGCGAATATACGTTCTTATTGTTATTTAAGTTATATCATACATACATGGTGCCCGGCAATCCGGTGGCCTCTCCCTTCGACGAGCTTGCCGTGCCCGCTATCTCCGAGCGAGGAGGGGATCCCATGGACCCGCAAGGACAGCCCAAGTTCGTTCAGATCACGACGACGGTGGCCCCGCTGTCGCCCACCCTGCTGTACGCCCTCGACTCCACCGGCAGCGTGTGGCTGTTCAACTTCGCGAAGAAGAAGTGGGGCCGCCTGTCCAACGATCGGGAGACGTAGAGCCGACCCGAGGCCACGTCATGGCGATCAAACCGAAGCACGTTCTCCTCGCGGTCGGTATCGCGTTCGTCATCATCGGCCACCTCGGAGACGGCACCTCGACTCGCGAGGTGACCTTCTGGCTCGGCGTCCTGCTGAGCTTCGCCGCGCTGGGGTGGCAGCTGCGTGACGAAAGCGCCCGCTAGCGCCGGCGGCCGGACGCGAGAAAGGCCGGGCCCCCCGAAGGGGACCCGGCCTTCCGTTTGACGCGGGGTTCTCGTCAGGCCTTCCGAACGTTCGCGGCCTGGAGCCCCTTGGGGCCCTTGGTCACCTCGAACTCGACCTTGTCGCCCTCGGCCAGGCTCTTGAAGCCCTGGGCCTGAATGGCGTTGAAATGCACGAAGACGTCCTCGCCACCCTCCTGGGTAATGAAGCCGTAACCCTTCGCATCGTTGAACCACTTGACCGTGCCAGTTGCCATTGAACCGACCTCTTATTCTGAGGCTTTCGCCTCGGTGAAACCCCGCCACCATGGCGGGGGCGTCCTCCAGGAGTGGAGGACAAACAAAAACGCCGAGCGGGTTGATGCCCGCGCGGCGTTACTCGCGATTCGTCGTCATCTGCTCGCAGCGACCGATAGCCGGGTGAATCAGCACCGCCACTGACTCTACAGGCCGTTCTCCCCGCTGTCAAGCAATTAACACTCACGGCATCATGCATGTCACTTATGTGCCTCATATCAATGGTACATTTGATCCTCGATGCGGACATTGAAGGCCTGATCGCGGCATGAATTTGCGAGATCTCCAGTCGCCCGCCGCCTCTTCTCCCCCGGCCCGCGAGTCCCAGGATCCCATTCGCGCCGAGCTCCTGAGCCCCGAGCGGCTCGAGGAGCTCGCGGAGCGTCTCGCGCGCCGGCCGGTCCTGGCCGACGGCACATCCGGTCACCGTGTCTCGCCGCGCTTGCGCGACAGCGGCCGGATCCTGCTGCAATGCTATCGAGAGATCGCCGCGGTGATCCGGGAGGAAGGCGCCATCACTCCCGCCGCGGAGTGGTTCGTCGACAACTTCCACGTCGCGGACGAGGTGTTGCGGCAGGTGCGCGAGGATCTCCCGAGCGGATTCTACCGCCAGCTCCCCAAGCTCGCGGAGGAGCCGCTGCAGGGATATCCCCGCGTGCTCGGGGTGGCCTGGGAGTACGTCGCACACACCGACAGCCGCTTCGAGCCGGAGACGCTTCAGCGCTTCGTCCGCCGCTTCCAGCGGGTCCAGCCCCTGACGATCGGCGAGCTCTGGGCCATCCCGATCGCCCTGCGGCTCGTGCTCGTCGAGAACCTCCGGCGCCTGGCCGAGCGGATCGTGAAGAGCCGCGCGGCGCGGCTCGGGGCCGACGCGCTGGCCGACGAGCTGCTCGGGCTCGGCGGACGGACCCGCCGCCCGCTCGCCTTCCAGCGGTTCGAAGCCGCCGCGCTGTCCCCCGCCTTCATGGTGAACCTCGTGCAGCGCCTGCGCGAGCAGGACCCCGAGTCCACCCCCGCGCTGCGATGGCTCGATGAGAAGATGAGCGCGCGGGGAACGTCGGCCGACGAGCTCGTGCAGCTCGAGCACCACAACCAGGCCGCCATGAACGTGACCGTGCGCAACGTGATCACGAGCATGCGGATGATGTCGACGCTGGACTGGGCCGACTTCTTCGAGAGCGTCAGCCTCGTGGACGACCTGCTCCGGGCCGACCGCCACTTCCGCGCGATGGACTTTGCCACCCGCGATCAGTATCGTCACGCGATCGAGGATCTCGCCCGCGGCGCCGGGCGCTCCGAGCTCGACATCACCCGGCTCGCGATGGCCCACGCCACGCGCGCCGCCGCGGCCTCGCCGCGTGGCGACGCCGCGCCGGATGAGCGCGCGGCCGATCCCGGCTACTACCTGGTCGCCCAGGGTCGCACCCTCCTGGAGGCCGAGATCGGCTACCGCGCGCCGCCCAGCCAGCGGCTGCTCCGGATCTTCCTGTCCGGCGCGACCCCCGGCTACCTGGCGACCATCGCCACCGTGACCAGCCTCCTCCTGGCTCTCCCCCTCCTGGCCGGGCACATCGCCGGCATGAGCCCCCGCGCCCTCGCCCTGCTCGCGGTCCTCGCGGTGATCCCGGCCTCCGACCTCGCGCTCGCCCTCGTCAATCGCGCGGTGATGGATCTGGTCGGCCCGGCGCCGCTCCCGAGGCTCGAGCTGGCCGAGGGCGTGCCCGTGAGTCTGCGCACCCTCGTGGTGGTGCCCACCCTGCTGACCGCCGCGGCCGAGATCGAAGAGCACATCAATCGCCTGGAGATCCACTACCTCGCCAATCCGGACGGCCACGTCCACTTCGCCCTGCTCTCGGACTGGAAGGACGCGGCCACCGAACACCTGGCGGAGGACGATCGACTGCTCGCGCTGGCGGCGGACGGCGTCGCGCGCCTCAACGCGCGGAGCGGCGCGGCGCCCGGCGGGGGCGATCGCTTCCTCCTGCTCCATCGCCGCCGAACCTGGAACGCGCGGGAGGGGACGTGGATGGGCTGGGAGCGCAAGCGCGGCAAGCTCGACCAGCTCAACCAGCTCCTGACCGGGACGGGGGACGTGGTATTCGTCACTCCGCGGGGGCCGGCGGAGGTGCCCGCCGGAGTCCGCTTCGTCATCACGCTCGATGCCGACACGCGCCTGCCGCGCGGCGCGATCAATCGCCTCGTCGGCACCCTGGCCCATCCGCTGAACCGGCCCGTCTTCGACGCGGACGCGGGCCGCGTGATGGATGGCTACGCGATCCTTCAGCCACGGATCACGCCCACGATCCCCTCGGATCGCGACCGGTCCCTCTTCCAGCGGGTCTTCGCCGGTCCGGCCGGGATCGATCCCTATGCGACCGCGACCTCCGACGTCTACCAGGACCTCTTCGGCGAGGGCTCCTACACCGGGAAGGGCATCTACGACGTGGCCGCGTTCACCGCGGCCCTCCAGCGACGCGTCCCCGAGAACGCGCTCCTGAGCCACGATCTCTTCGAGGGGATCTTCGCGCGCGCGGGACTCGTCACCGACGTCGAGCTCTTCGAGGACTTCCCCACCGACTACGAAGTGGCCGTCGGACGCCAGCACCGCTGGGCGCGCGGCGACTGGCAGCTCCTCCCCTGGATCATCCGCGGAGACACCCGCGCGCGCGGGCGGCCGCGGTGGATCCCGGTCGTCGGCCTGTGGAAGATCATCGACAATCTCCGCCGGACCCTGTCCGCGCCGGCCATCGTGCTCACCCTCATCGTCAGCTGGCTCCTGCCGCACGGGGTCCCGCTCGTGTGGACCTCGTTCGTCCTCGCCACGATGGCGCTCCCGTCCCTTCTTCCCGCGCTCGCCGAGATCATCCCGAAACGATCGGGCATCTCCAAGCGGACCCACTTCCGCGGCGTCGGACGGAGTCTCACGATCGCGGTCGCCCAGATCACGCTCGGCATCACCTTTCTCGCCCACCAGGCGTGGCTCATGAGCGACGCGATCGCCCGGACCCTCGTGCGCCTGTATCTGACCCACCGCCGGCTCCTTGAATGGACGACCGCGGCCCAGACCAAGTCGGACCTTTCCCGCGACATCAGCGGCGTGTACTGGCGCATGGGCGGAGCGCTCATCCTCGCCGCGGCCGTCGGCGCCTTCGTGGTCCTGCTGCGGCCAAGCAGCCTCGCGGTGGCCGCGCCCTTCCTGCTGCTGTGGAGTCTCTCCCCGGCGGTGGCCCGGTGGGTCAGCCAGCCACCCCGGCCGTCGCCCCGGCAGCGGCTCTCACCCGCGGATGCCGCCGTCCTCCGCTCGACCGCGCGCCGGACCTGGCGCTTCTTCGAAGCCTTCGTCGGGCCCGACGACGGCTTCCTCCCGCCCGACAACTTCCAGGAAGACCCCCGGCCCGTTCTCGCGCACCGCACGTCTCCCACCAATATCGGTCTCTACCTGCTGTCGGTGGTCTCCGCGCGAGACTTCGGCTGGGTCGGTCTCCTCGACACGCTCGACCGGCTCGAAGCGACCCTCGCGACGATGGGTCGGCTCGAGCGTTTCCGCGGCCACTTCTACAACTGGTACGACACGGGCGGGCTGCGCCCGCTGGAGCCCCGCTACGTGTCCACCGTGGACAGCGGCAACCTCGCCGCCCATCTGCTCGCCCTCGGCCACGCCTGTCGCAGCGCGGTGCACGACAAGCTCCCGCACCACGACGTGCTCGCCGGCATCGACGACGCGCTCCAGCTCGCCGAGGAAGCCGCCACCGCGCTGCCCGACAGCCACCGCAGCCAGACGGTCACCGTCCGCTAGCTCGCCGAGGCCCGCGACGCCCTGGCCGCGGCGCTCCGCGGAGCGCCACCGAGCCCGGCCGAGGTGGCCGCCCACGTCCGGCGCCTGGCGCAATACGCCGACACCCTGGTGGACGTCTCGCGCGTGCTGACGGTCGATGGCGGGGGCGAAGAAGCCGGGGCCGCCGGCGTTCTGATCTGGGCCCAGGCCGTGCGCGCCACCATCGCCAGCCACGAGCGCGACCTCGCCACGCTCATGCCCTGGGCGCCGAATCTCGCGACCTTCCAGACCGAGGCCCTGGGCCAGACCGAGGCCCTGGGCCAGCCCGAGGCCCCGGGCGATGCTCCCGAGATCGCAGGCGCGCTCGCCCGGCTCTTCACCCCGCCCCCCAGCCCGGCGGATCTCCCCGAGCGCTGCCGCGTCGTGATCGAGGAGCTCACGATCGCTCGCGAGACCGTCCTCCGCGCGGGCCCCACGCCCGCGCTCGCGCGCATCGACGAGCTGATCGCGAGCCTCGGGCGCTCATCCGCGGCCGCCCTCGAGGTCGTCGCGCGGCTCCAGGCCGTCGCCCGAACGACGGCGGACCTCTTCGATGACATGGACTTCGCCTTTCTCTTCGATCCGGCCCGCAGGATCTTCTCGATCGGCTACCGGAGCTCCGACGGCAGCCTCGATGCCAGCGCCTACGATCTTCTCGCCTCGGAAGCGCGCCTCGCGAGCTTCATCGCCATCGCCAAGGGTGACGTCCCGGTGTCGCACTGGTTCCACCTCGGCCGCCAGATGGCCCCGGTCGGGCTCGGCTCGGTCCTCGTCTCCTGGTCCGGCTCGATGTTCGAGTACCTGATGCCCGCGCTCGTGATGAACTCCCCCTCGGGCAGCCTCCTCGAAGACACGTGCCAGCTCGTGGTGCAGCGACAGATCGGCTACGGCGCCGAGAACGGCGTGCCCTGGGGCGTCTCCGAGTCGGCCTACAACGTGCGCGATCTGGACTTCACCTTCCAGTACTCGAACTTCGGCGTGCCGGGCCTGGGCCTCGAGCGAGGCCTGGGCGAGGACCTGGTGGTGGCCCCCTACGCGACCGCGCTCGCCGCCATGATCGACCCGGTCGCGGCGGCCCGGAACTTCTCCGCGCTCGTCGCGGTGGACGCCCGAGGACCCTACGGCTTCTACGAGGCCCTCGACTACACGCCGTCACGGGTGCCCGACGGCGCGACGGTGGCGATCGTTCGCGCCTACATGGCGCACCACCAGGGGATGACGCTGCTCGCCCTGGCCAACGTGCTCCACGACGGGGTCATGCGCACGCGGTTCCATGCCGAGCCCATCGTCCAGGCCACCGATCTGCTCCTGCAGGAGCGCGCGCCTCGCGACGTCGCGGTCGCCCGCCCCCGACTCGAGGAAGTGGACGTCCCCGCTCACGTCCGCGAGTTCGTGGAGCCCGTCTTCCGCCGGTTCACGAGTCCACACGGGCCGGTTCCCCGCACGCACCTCCTCTCCAACGGGCGCTATGCGGTGATGCTGACGACCGCGGGCTCGGGCTACAGCCGCTGCGCCGGGCTCGGGATCACCCGCTGGCGTGAGGACGTCACCCGGGACCCGTGGGGAACCTACGTGTTCCTGCGGGACGTCGAGAGCGGCGCGGTCTGGTCGGCCGCGTACCAGCCCACCGGCGTCGAGCCGACCGTCTACCGGGCGACGTTCTCGGAGGACCGCGCGGAGTTCCATCGCCAGGACGGCACGATCGCGACCGCGCTCGAGGTGATCGTCTCGCCCGAGGACGACGCCGAGATGCGGCGCGTTTCGGTCACGAACCTGGGCACCGGCGTCAGGGAGATCGAGCTCACGTCCTACGCCGAGCTCCAGCTCGCCACGCCGGCGGCCGATTCCGCCCACCCCGCGTTCTCCAACCTCTTCGTCCAGACCGAGCTGCTCACGGATCTCGGCGCGCTGCTGGCCACCCGCCGCGTCCGTTCGCCCGCGGAGCCGGCGATCTGGGCGGCTCACACCGTCGTGGTCGAAGGTCAGCCCGCGCACGGCGCCCAGTACGAGACGGATCGAGCCCGCTTCCTGGGCCGGGGCCGCACGATCCGCACCCCGATGTCGGTCATCGACGGCCGGCCCCTGTCGAATACCGCGGGATCGGTGCTCGATCCCATCTTCAGCCTGAGGCGCCGGATTCGACTCGCCCCGGGCGAGTGCGCCCGGCTCATCTTCTCCACCCTGGTCGCCCCATCGCGGCCGGCCGCGGTGGCCCTGGCCGACAAGTACCGCGACCCCGCGACCTTCGAGCGGACCGTCACCCTGGCCTGGACCCAGGCGCAGGTGCAGCTCCACCACCTGCGGATCGACGCGGACGAAGCCCACCTGTTCCAGGATCTCGCGAGCCGGATCCTCTACTCCGACCCGGCGATGCGCCCGGCCCCGGACGTGCTCCGACGGAACACGGCCGGCCAGTCGGCCCTCTGGGCCCAGCAGGTCTCCGGCGATGTTCCGATCGTCCTCGTGCGGATCGACGAGCCGGAGGATCGCGGGATCGTGCGCCAGCTCCTCCGCGCGCACGAGTACTGGCGCATGAAGGGGCTCGCGGTGGATCTGGTCATCCTGAACGAGAAGGCTCACTCCTATGTCCAGGAATTCCAGACCTCCCTCGAGGCCCTCGTCCGGACGAGCCAGTCCGCTCCCCGGCCCGAGCGGCTCGAGACGCAGGGCCGCGTGTTCATCTTGCGCAAAGAGCTCCTCTCGCCCGAGGACCACAGCGCCCTGCAGGCGGCCGCCCGGGCCGTGCTCCTGAGCCGGCAGGGGACGCTGGCGGAACAGCTCGCGCGTGCGGAGCCGGCTCCCGGGGCCGTGGCGCTTCCCCCGCGCCGGCGCGCCAGGCCCGAGGCCTCCGGGGACGCCGCGACTCCGCGAGTCGAATCCGAGTTCTTCAACGGCATCGGGGGCTTCCTGGATGGGGGCCGCGAGTACGTCACCGTGCTCGGCGAGGGACAGTGGGCGCCCGCCCCCTGGATCAATGTCATCTCCAACCCCGGCTTCGGCTTCCAGGTCTCGGAGTCCGGGGCCGGGTACACGTGGGCACTCAACAGCCGCGAGAACCAGCTGACCCCGTGGTCCAACGATGCGGTCAGCGACCCGCCGGGCGAGGCGATCTACGTCCGCGA
>Ga0137403_10002381_pt1 | contig 23053 bp, 22 predicted proteins | sample CZOMad2_1_16fung_FD_122057 | JGI IMG/M metagenome (GOLD analysis project Ga0137403, IMG submission 122057) | Vadose zone soil fungal communities from Angelo Coast Range Reserve, California, USA - CZOMad2_1_16fungal (Hybrid Assembly) | ecosystem: Environmental > Terrestrial > Soil > Vadose zone...
GTTGGAGCCAAGGCCGTTGGTCGGCGGATGCCGGTGTACGGCATCGCGCATGCAGAACACCCGACCAGATGAATAATGTCCCGCATACATCTCGTTGACGGTCCAGGTCGAAGTCGAACGTATGGTGATGTCGAGCGTCTCGTCGCCGACCAAATTTCGAACGATCAAGATGGCTTCATGGTCGCTGAGTTGCCGTTCGCCCTGGGAAATGTCGTAGCCCCAAATGAACAGCCACTCGTTCCACGGGCGCACCATGCGCACCACACCAGCGCCGAGGCCACCGATCCGCGCGCCCGGCTGCAGCACCCAGTACAGAACGCTCGGCCGGTGCGCGACGTATTGGGTCAGATCGACATGGGCGACGATGTTCATGCTGCCGGCGCGGCCCATCTGGCCTTCCATCGGCAGGCCGATGACTTCCGCGACGCGGCTGCGGCCACCGTCGGCGCCGATCAGATATTTGGCGCGGATCTGGTAAGTCTCGCCCGAAAGGCGATCCTTTACGGTTGCGGTGACATGAGCCGCATCCTGAACCAAATCGATGAATTCGGTATTGAATCGGATCGAGGTGCCGCGCTGGCCTGCGGCTTCGAGCAGGATCGGCTCCAGCAAATTCTGCGGCAGGTCGCACATGCTGACCGGGCTCGCGAGATCATAGTCGGCCCGCCGCGTCGGATGATTGCCCCACGAATACAGCCGCCCGAGTTCTTCGCCAGCGAGGCTTTCGCAGAATACGTTATTCGCCATCAAATTCTGCTTGGTCGCTTGGGCGACCGCCTTCTCCTCAAGGCCCAGATCCCGCAAGATTTCCATCGCCCGCTGGTTGGTGATGTGAGCCCGCGGCGTGTCGGCGAGCCAGCCGTATTTGGTCACCAGAATATGCTTGACCCCGTACATGCCCAGCAACGCCGCCGACGTCGCGCCGGCCGGTCCGCTTCCAACGATAAGCACATCGGTTTCGATCATATTGGCCATTGTCCTCTCCAGATTGTCTCGATCTCGTCTTTTGCGCGATCGCTTTATTCGGGTGCCTACATCAGGGGCTGAGGAACAACTCCCGTGCCCGGTTTCATCTGAAAATCATAGGTCATCACGTGCCACGGTCCGGACGCTCGCCCGCCGTCCGGCATCACCGGCTCGTCGTGATGTTCGACCCTTGAAACGAGTTCGTCTTTGACACCGAAGACGGCGTCCGATGTCAGGTATCGGTCGCCCTCAAGAAAGACATGGGTGATCAGGGGCTCGTAGCCTTGCGCCCTCACCAGGACGTGGACGTGGGCCGGCCGCATCGGCTGACGACCGGTCGCCGCGATCAGTTCGCCGACCGGGCCATCAGTCTGAATCGGATAGCTGCAGGGCGGAATCGTTCGAAACGAGAAGCGCCAGCTGCGCATGACTTCCGCCGTGAGTTCCTGATCGTCAAACCGAGTCATATTTTTTCCTTCGAAGTCTTTGGAAGACCACACCGCATTCATTGAAGCAGCGGGGGATCGCCGCGATAGGCACGCGCAATCAAATCGCGCACGGATGCACGGTCGACCGGTCGAGGGTTGGCGTATGGATTCTGGACGACGATATCGGCCGCTCGCTCGATACCTGATTCCGGCATCCCGATATCCGAAAGTGCACTCGGAAGCTGCAGGCGCCGCGCCAGGTCATAGAGACCAAGCACCGCATTGGGCGCTGCCGCCGCGTTATACGCGGTGGCATGAGGCAGCACGATGGCGTGGGTTTCCGCGTGCGGCAGATCGAACGAACCGCCGAGCACATGGCACAGCTTGTGATGCAGCGACATCTCGACCGCACCGAGACAGGCGCCGCACAACCACGCCCCGTAGAGCGCGTCTCGCCTGGCCGCCTTGTCCGATGGTGTCACGACGATCCGCGGCAAGGCGTGCCCAAACGTGGCGATGCCCTCTTCGGCCAGCAGCGATATCACCGGATTCGCAGCGGGCGCATAGAGCGCTTCGACTGCGTGAGCGATTGCATTCACTCCGCTCGCAGCTGATGCCCTTGGCGGAAGTCCGAATGTCAGATCGACATCGTAGATCACGGTATCGGGAACGAGATCATGCGATCGCTGCGTGGTCTTGATGCCTCCGCGGCTCTCGCCGAGGATCGGCGTCATCTCGGACCCAGCATAGGTCGTCGGCACCGCAATCTGGGGCAGCCCTGTCCGCAACGAGAGTGCCTTTCCGAGCCCGACCGTCGATCCGCCGCCGACCGCGATCAGACCATCGATGTCGCTCGCCTCTACCACCTGGATCGCGGCTTCCGTCACCTCAATCGGCGTACGCATTGTCGCATCCGAGAAAATTCCCGCGAATCGGCTGCCGAGACGTGTGCCGAGCCGTGCGCCCTCCTCGAGCTGTCGATGCGTCGTCAGAACGAGTGCGCGCTTGATCCCGAGACGCTCGGCCTCGTCGCCGAGACAAGCAACCGTTCCGAAGCCGAACACCACCCGGTATTGCGGGGAGTTATAGGCAAATGTGCCGAGAGGTGTCGCATTCGACACCCCTTTTTCATCAGCATTTGCGATGCTCATGGGCATTTTCTCGTGCCGTATTTTCGGCGATCTCGAAATTGATTTGTTCGGGGATACGTTGTCGGAAATGACAATCGCGGGCGCCTGCACGAAACAGGTCAAATCCTGCACAAAATTGAGAAAATGACGCAGGCTTGGGTGGCGAGACACCGGAAGCATTTTAGCGAGTGCTGAGCCTGTATCGGCCCGGCGTAACTCCCGTAAAGCGCCGGAACATTCGCGTCAGATGTTCCTGGTGGGAAAAGCCACACTGCAAAGCAACTTCAGCGATGCTCGGTCCATCCCGGCCGAGCAATGCCTTCGCGCGCTCAATCCGCAGATTAAGGACGTATTGGTAGGGAGAGACACCGGCAGTCGCCTTGAAGATACGCACGAAATATTCCGTGCTGCGACCGCAAACGCGCGCCATCATTTCCAAGCGGATGTCGGTATCGAGGTTAGCTTCGACAAAGTTTCGTACGCGCTCCATCTGCCGATTCGTCAGTTGATACCTCTGCTTTCCGGAATCGGAGGCCGACTTGTGATAGTTGATCGCTATGAAACGATTTGCGATAGCCTTCGCGATCGGATCGATGAACAGCGACGATGCTGGAAGACCCTCAATAATCGTATCGCCGATCGCTGTCGCGAGAGGTTCAAGGATTGCGTCCCTCTCCCCCAAAATCGGCGCGAGGCCGCCGACCAAGCTGCGTGCCGCATTCTCCTCGTCCGCGAACAGATCGGAGCGAAGATAGATGTGTGTGGAATCCAGCGAAGCATGAAGAACCACATCACATTCGTGCCCCCCCGGGAGAAAGAACACACCGCCTTTAGGAATATGTCGGACGACAGATTTTCCTTCGACGGTGTAAGTAATATTCACCGGACCGCCACGGTGCAAAACCATCAAGCTGTCGGACAGCGCATGCAGCTTTCCGTCATATGGACGTTCCCGCTGTATCGATGCAAATGCCGACGACCAGCCCAATCCTTCGCTAGACCCACGAATGTTGGCTTGAAATTGATGCAGGATACGATGCGTATCCTCTATCCCAAAAACCGGTTTCGGTTGCATCGATCTGGCCAATCAGGTTGCCGCCATTAAAATGCATATTAATTAATCGCAGCGCCGAGGCGAGTCCGCAGATAGGTCAAGATCACGATCTCCCGATCTATCTGATGTGGCAGGTTCAGTCTCCGCCCATCACGAGAACTGGCTTGATCGTCTTACCAGTCTTCATGTCATCGACAGCTTGGTTCACCTTCGCGAACGGATAATGCCGGATCAACCTGTCAATCGGGAATAGGCCATCGCGATAGAGCTGAACCAGACGTGGAATGAATTCTTGAGGTACGCTGTCGCCCTGCAGTATACCGCGGACTGTGCGACCGAACAGAATATGGGTCATCTCGAAGCATGCTTCGGTACCTAGCTTTGCGCCACCGATCAGCCCGCAGATGCCCCGCGTCTGCAACATGTCGACTGCGGCGCGGAAGACCTTTGGGTTTGCCGTGGTATCGATCGAGTATTGCACCCCGCCCGCAACAATCTCGCGCACGCGGGCGACGATGTCATCCTCCTGCGCATTTATTGCATGGGTTGCCCCGATCTCCAGGGCCAGGGCAAGTCGTTCGGCATTGACGTCAATCGCGATAACGGTGCCGCATTTGGCGATCCTGGCCGCCATGATCGCCGCCATACCAACCGTTCCGGTGCCGGTGACGGCAATCGACGCCCCCGGTTTCGGGCGGAGCGTATTCAGCACAGCCCCTGCGCCGGTCTGCAGGCCGCAGCCGAGTGGTGCGAGCGTGGTCAGGGGCAGGTCCCGGTCGACCACCACCGCGTTCTTCTCGGTTGCGATGGCAAGTGTAGCGAAGGAGGATTGGTGAAAGAATGCTCCGCTGATTTCTTCGGTCCGAACCTCTCCGCTGGAGCTCCGGACTTGCTTACTGATCGGTGAAGGGATATCCCAGCCCTTGCCTGAATAGCGGTGGCCCGAGAAGTTCATCTCCATATGGTGCCAGCAGTAAGCAGCCTGGCCGTCGATGCAGCTTGGACAGGTTCCGCAGGCCGCAAATGACATCAGCACGTGATCGCCCGGCTTGATTCTTGTCACGTCGGGGCCCACGGCTTCGACTATTCCTGCCCCTTCATGTCCAAGGACTGCCGGAAGCGGTGTTGGATAGAACTGATCCCGGATGATTAGGTCGGTGTGGCAGATGCCACTTGCTACAATCCTGACTCGGACCTCGTCCTTGACGGGATCGGCGAGATCGAGCGTTTCGAAGGTGAAGGGGGCACCCTTCTCGCGGACAACCGCGGCAATTGTCTGCATGGTGTGATGTCTTTCTGTCGTTGCGAGGAGGCGGGACCGATGGCCCGGTTTCACCGATGCGACTCACTGCGGCTCAGAATGGATATGGGGGTATGGTTTCGTTCACAGTGATCCACTGCCACTGGCTGTACTCGTCCATCACGGACGGACCGCCGGAACGCGCTCCGTTGCCCGAGGCGCCCATGCCGCCGATCGGCCCGAAGACCTCGTGGTTCACGGTCTGATCGTTAATATGGACGATGCCCGTTCTCAGCTGCGAGGCGATGTTCATGGCGCGAGACTGATTTGGCGTGAAGATCGAGGCGACCAGTCCGTAGGCCGTATCGTTCGCCAGGGCCACCGCGTCGTCGTCTGTGCGGAAGGTCATGATCGGAGCCACGGGACCGAAAATCTCCTCTTGGTAGACAGACATCTGCGGATTGATACCTTCGAGCACCGTGGCCTTGAAGAATTGCCCATTGCGTTCTCCGCCGGCCATCACTTTGGCACCGGCCTTGACGCTGGTATTGATCATGTCCTCGACACGCGCGGCCTGCTTCTCGTTGACGATCGGTCCGAGATGGACCTGCTCTTTATTGGGATCGCCCACATACAGCTTGCGTGCGCGCTCTGCCAGTTTCTCGCTGTAGGCCTTGGCAACAGACTCCTGCACGAGATGGCGGCCAATGGAGAAACAAATCTGGCCCTGATGGAAGAAGGAACCGAAGGCTGCGGCCGATGTTGCGGCATCGAGATCCGCATCCTCGAGGATGATGGCCGCGTTGTTGCCGCCGAGCTCGAGCGCCACCTTCTTGAGGGTCTTGCCGGCATTCTCGGCGACCTTGCGGCCGGCAAGCGTCGAGCCGGTAAACGAAATCATGTCGACATTCGGATCGAGCGTCAGCGCCTCACCGGCATCAATGCCTCCTGGAACGACGCACAGCACGCCCTTGGGAAGCCCGGCCAGCTCGAACAGCTTTGCTATGGCATATCCGCCGCACACCGGGCTCTGTACATCCGGCTTGAGGACCACGGCATTGCCCATTGCCAGTGCCGGAAGCACGGCGCGCGCGGCCAGAATGAAAGGCGAATTCCACGGAGTTATTATGCCGACGACACCCAGCGGAATGCGCCGCGCATAGCTTGCCCGTTTCTGAGAGCTGGAGAGAATATGGCCGACAGGCTGGCCGGTGAGTGCTGCAATCTCGATGGCCTCGCGCGCCGAGGTCATGATCTCGAAAGGAGCTTTCGGGGGGATCGACCCTGTTTCGCGAATGATCCAGCGGCCGATCTCCTCGGCGTGCTGCTCGCAGAGCCCGGCAAACTCGCGTAGAACGTCGCCCCGCTCGGTCGGTGGCAGCGCAGCCCAGCCGGGTTGCGCTTCCTTTGCCGTCTTCGCGGCAAGTGCCACATCTGCCGCATTTGCAGTTGCGCCCTCAAAAAGAGTTTCGAGCGAAGCCTTGTCAATAACCGGCGTCTTGCCGCCCATCGCGGGTTGGAATGCACCGACATAGATGGAACCGGCCATTGTGGCTGAGATGACGTCGCGCATCATACTCTGATCGTGGTGCATCGCAGTACTCCCTTGGTTCAGGTCGTTGAGTTCGGGCATGGTCGGAAAGCCTGAGATCGTGCCCGCCGGCGAACGGGGAACAGCTCAAAATCGGTCCATTGGGACAAAAGGCCCCAAAGACCCTTCGGCGCGAACAGCATGACGACAACCGCTACCACTCCGAGAATGACGAGGTAGATCGATCCGAAGTCGGCAAACAGCGCACGCAGAATGAAGAAGACGACCGTTCCGACGAACGGTCCCTCGATGCGGCCGCTTCCGCCAATGATCACGATGAACAGCACATAGGCCGTCCAATCTAGGACGCTGAAGGCGGCATCCGGAGTCATGCGCAACTTGAGGAGGAAGATGAGGCCGCCCACCAGCGCCGTAGCGAAGCCGACGGCGATATAGACCATGCGTCTGATCCTCATGGCATCTATGCCAAGGGACTCGGCCGCGCGCTCCGAGTCTCGCGCGGCCATGAGGGCGAGGCCGTTGTGCGATCGCATGAACACGTAGATCAGTGCGACGGTGATGGTGGCAAGGCAGAATGCCATCAAGAAATAGAGAACCTCTCGCTCCTGGCGCCCTGCACCCAGTGTGCGGACGATGCTGGCGGGTAGGCTCATGCCAGATCCGCCTCCTAGTGTGGGAATAACAGCGACCGTCAGCAGGCAAATTTCCGCAACAACCCAGGTTCCGATTGCAAAATGCGCGCCCTTGAGCCTGAAGATGACTTTCGAGGCAAGGGTTGCTGCTGCAAACCCGACCAGACCACCGAGCAGCAACGCCGGGATCGGAGGAACAACGAGGGCGGTCGCAAAGTAGAAGAATGCGTAGCCTCCGAGACCCACGAAGGCTTGCTGCCCGACAGACACGAGCCCTGCGTAGCCTGCGAGAAGGTTCCAGAGCTGCGCCAATGTCAGATAGATCAGCATTTCCGTCAGAAGGCGGAGACTGGAAGAATCGAGAAGACTCGCGGAGGCTATGCCCAGGACGATCATGCACAGGAGAAACACCCCGGGCGCCTTTGCGGAGTCCAGGTTTCTGAGCAGTCCGGAAGCGGCCGGTCCTTCCAGCCGGCGGTTCATGAGTGGGTAACCATTGGAAACAGGCCATTGGGACGAAGCAAGAGCACGGCGAGGAAGACGACGTGGCCCGCGAGCATTTGGATCCCGGGGTCGATCCTCGCGCCAATGGTCTGGGCGAGGCCGAGCATGATCCCGCCCACCAGTGCGCCCCAAAAGCTTCCGAGGCCTCCAATTATGACGACCTCGAAGGCCGTCAGTAGGCGCGCGGGGCCCTGGGTCGGGTCGAAATTTGTCCGGATGGCCATCAGCACGCCCGCAATTCCAATCACAACAAAGGCGATGGCTGATGCAACCGCATAGATGTGATTCTGGTTCACGCCCATCAGGCGCACGGTTTGCGAATCGTCCGAGGTTGCACGGAGCACGCGGCCGATCTCGGTGTTGTAGAACAGATATTGCAGGGCAGCGATGACGGTAACGGCGACAACAAAGACGACTATGGGATAGAGACCGATGGCTGAGTCGCCGAAGGCGACGCTGGCCGTTTCCAGAACGCCTGCCTGCAGTTTCCTTGTATCGCCTGAGAAGATCTGCAGCAGCACATTTTGCAGAATGATGGAAATACCGAAAGTGATCAGCAGAGCTGCCATAGGATCCGCGCCGACCACGCGGTTGAGGATAAAGCGTTGCAACGCGTAGCCTAGCGTCGCCATGATGGGTACGACTACGACAAGTGACAGTAAGGGATGCACCGGGACCGTCCAGGTGACCGTCAGCGCGATGAAGCCCGCAAGAACAATGAAATCGCCATGCGCTAGATTGACGATGCGCATGCTGCCGAACACCAGCGCCAAGCCGGCCGCGAAGAGGCAATAGAGCCCGCCGAGCATCAAGGCCTGAAAGACGGCGTCAATGATGGGCATGTGCGGCCTCTAGTCCGAAATAAGCTTCGGTAATGGCATGCCGCGACAGCTCCGCAGGTCGGCCCTCAAGGGCAACTCGTCCGGACCGGAGGCAGTAGAGGCGGTCCGCAACGCGCATGGCTTGAGTGATGTCCTGTTCCACGATCACCATCGCCACACCCTCACTCCGGATCGCGGTCAGGCGCTGGTAAAGTTCGCGCACTACGACCGGCGCGAGGCCGAGAGATATCTCGTCGCAAAGCAGTAGTTGCGGATTGGACATGAGCGCCCGGCCGATTGCCACCATCTGCTGCTGGCCGCCCGAAAGGGCGGTACTGAGGTTGTTCTTGCGTTCCGCAATGTTCGGAAAAACCTCGTAGATGCGCGGCAACGTCCACGCCCCCCGCCGACCCGCCTTCGCTCCCATCAACAAATTCTCTTCAACTGTCAGCGAGGGAAAGAGTTTGCGCCCTTCTGGCACGAGCGCGAGTCCGAGCTTCACAATCTTCTCTGCCGGAAAGCCACCAATCGGTTGCCCAGAAAAACGGATCGCATCGGGACTTGTGGCTATGAGGCCGGCGATTGACTTCAGCAGCGTGGACTTGCCTGCACCATTTGAACCAACCAGTGCAACGCATTCACCTGGCTCGACGTGAAGGCTCATGTCGAACAGCGCCTGAAAGGCGCCATAGTGGGAATTCAGTGAGTTGACTGACAAAAGGGATCCCATCAATGGAGCTCCTCCGTGTCGGGTTCCAACCCAAGGTAGATTTCCCGAACCTGGGGTGAGTTCAGCACGCTGTGCGGCTCGCCCGCAGCGACGATGCAGCCGCGATCGAGTACAATGAGATGATTGACCACCTTCACCAGGGCGTGGACAATGTGTTCGATCCACAGCACCGTGGTTCCGTCGTGAATGATCGCCTGGATGAGCTCAATGAGCTCGTGGCACTCTGCTTCGGTCAGGCCTCCGGCGATCTCATCCAGCAGAAGCAATTTGGGTCGTGTCGCCAGCGCACGTGCGAGTTCAAGACGTTTTCTGTCCAACAGCGTGAGCGTGCCCGCTAGGGAGTCTACCCGGTGCAGCAAGCCCGTTCGGCTAAGCACTTCAATTGAGCGGTCTTCAGCGGATTCGCCCGCCGGCTTGGCGGAGAAAACCGCTGCCACAAGAACGTTCTCGAACACCGACAATCCTATGAATGGAAGCGGGACCTGATAGGTCCGCGCGACACCAAGTCGGCTGCGCTGCCGCGTCGAGAGGCCCGTGGCGTCGTTGCGGTCAATTTCAATCCTCCCGCTATCCGGGGCCAAGTCCCCACTGATGAGATTGAAAAGCGATGTCTTTCCGGCGCCGTTGGGACCGATGATCCCAACGGCTTCGCCAGCCTTTATGTTGAACGAGACGTTGGCAGCAACCTGGACAGCACCGAAGCTCTTGGATAGCGACTGTATGGACAAAACCATGGCGTTCTTCCCTCACGCCTTGTCGTTGATCACGTAATTGGCTGCATCTCGCCTGCCACGGGAATGTTCGGCGCAGTGGCATTGGACGTGATGACAAGATCGTACTTGTACTTGCCACCTTTGGAGAGCCGCCACTGTCCGCCGACAAGGGGTGTCTTAGCGACATTCTTTATTTTAGATGTCTTCCAGTCGACCTTGCCAACGACTGTATCCACCGTCGTGTCCCGCATTGCCGAGATCATGGCACCGGGATTGCCAATTTCGGCTGTACGCTTGATCACATCAATCGCGACTTCGAAGAGTGCGTGGATGAAGCCAATGGGCTGCGTCCACTGCTTGCCCGTCGCTGCGGTGTATTCTTCGGCCAGTCTCTGGGCCGAAAAGCCGCTGATGGAGGATTGGAAGGGATGGCGCGGCGACCACCAGATTTCGCTGGAGAGGTTGTGCGCGGCGTCCCCCAGCGCCTCAACCGCGCCAGGGAACAATATGGCCTTGGCGACAGATGCTACCTTCGGTTTGAAGCCCTGTTGCCGCGCCTGCGTCCAGAACGTCGTAAAGTCAGGCGGGATTGGCGGGCCGGTGATCAGCTCGCAGTTGGCGTGCTTAAAGGTCGAGATGATGGCGGAGAAGTCATCGCTCAGGTTCTTGTAGAAACCCGATTTCGTCGTGTTGTAGCCGCGTGCCTTCAGCAGCGGCGGCACCCCCACCTTGTCATCGCCCCAGCCCTTGCCATCCTCGTCGTTGGGGAATAGGCCTCCCACGCTTTTGTTGGTCGGGATCATGTCCCACATGTTCGCGAACACCATCGTGATGTCCTCCAAGCCCCAGAAGAAATGGAAGGTGGACGCAAAGCCCTTGTCGGGCGTGCTGCCGCGGCCGAAGATCCAAGGCTGCCAAGGGCAGATCGACGAGATGCAAGGCACACCGTTAAGTTCGCACTGATCGGAGACCGGGTTCACGGTTTCCGGCGCCGAGGCCACTACTACAAGATCGACCTTGGCCCCCGAAATTAGGTCATTGGCGACCTCAGCCGCGCGGTTTGGGTTGGATTGGGTGTCCCTGGTGAGGATCTCAACCGGATGGGACTTTCCGCCCACGCTGACGCCGCCCTTGAGCGCGCCCCGGATCGCGTCGAGAATGAATGCATCCGCCTCGCCGAATAGCGCCAGCGGCCCTGACTGCGGGCTGATGTAACCGATCTTAATCGTGCGGGTCTGCGCGATGGCCGGAGAATACGCGGCGTTTACAGCGCCGAGGAGACCGGCAGAGGCGCCTGCCCGGATCACAGCGCGGCGCGAAATCTTGTTGACAGCAAAGTTCCCCATCTTTTCCTCCACAAGTCCTAGTTTTGTGGTCGAAAGATACGAGGATCACTCGTGTCCCGCTTTGCTGAGAAGGCAAGGTCCGTTTGCTCAGCAAGAACGGGCGGCGTGCTAAAGGCGATCGAGGATGATCTTGAATACTTGAAATCGTCTTTTTGAGCGGCGAGCCGGTTGTAGAACGCGCTGCGTCCCGATCAAGAGTGCGCCTTCAGACGGTCCTGGTTCGCCCATAAACTCAACACCCGCGTTTTCGAACGCGCGTCGAATCTTCTCGACCGTTTCGAAATGCGCCCCAATCGGCCCCTCAAGTCCTTCGAGGCGCCTGATGGTCGAGATCGCCACGCCGGCGTTGGTGGCAAGTTGATGCTGCTCCCATCCGATCAACGATCTCGCCGCCGGAGCTTCAGGACTCGGGATGCAAGGCAAACTGTGTCTTGGCTCCCGTCCTGGCGTTGGCCGGCGACGATTTCACGAACGATGATCAAGGCATACTGGCCGGTCCGGGATATGCTTCTTACGGCAGGCAGCGCGGTGCCTATGCCACCCCATCCACCGCCAACGAGATCAGGCTGCCGCACCGGCCGCCGGAGCCTCCGCGGCAAGCTGGCGGCCGGCGCGTGCCCGTCCTCAAGCCTCTGGGCCCCCGCGCGGCGAGGTGATCCCGCCGGCGTGCGTGTTCTGTCTCAATGTTGCTCATCCCAAACCAACTTGGACGACGGCGCGACTGCCGCTACTCTGGAAGAGGACAGGCGATCATTGCGGGGCCGTGGCGGGTGTCCGGGCCAGTTGCAGAGGGGCTGCTCGCCAAGGCCGGCCCTCTATGCTATTTTTCCAGGTCGCTCCAGCCGAAGGAAGAGGTGCCAAGAATAAGGAGCCACGCAACACATAACGGAGGGCACAACTTATGACAGCGGTGACGATTGAGGCGACACGCCAAAGTTATCAGATGTTGCAAGAGTGGGGAGACTGCGTCAATCGGACATTGATCAACCTCGACTATTCGCGGGGAGGATCGCGCTTCGCAGGAAGTTACCAATACGCCCAGACGAGCGATTGTGTTGCAGCGCGCCTTTCCGGCACAGCGCACCGCACGTCCCGCTCTATGCGGAAGCTTCGTGAGGTCGAAAACGATTTCGTACTACTGGTTTATCTCAAGTCGGGACAGGCTGCGGTTTCTCACCAGCACTATGACAGCCTGGTCTCCGAGGGGTCATTCATCACCTTCGACAGTTCGAGACCGCACGACTTGGCCATGGACGGGCAGTTCGATCACCTGGTCCTTCGCCTGCCAAGAGGCCGGTTTATCTCGTTGCACCCAGCAAGTTCGTGCATTCTCAACCGGCCCATCGAGGACACTTCTGAGGAAACCCAAGCTGCGGCCGACATCCTCGGAATGATCATCTCTCTGGGAAGCGCCAAGCCCAGCACGATTTCAACCATGTCGGAGGCCGTCGTAAAACTGCTGGGCGACCGGTGCCTCAGGGAGGCCGGCGCCGAGACCGGGCCCGCCGTGCGGCATCGCGTGCTCGCCCGTCGCGTCATGAAATGCCTGGACGAAAATTTTGCCGACCCGGACTATACAGCGACCCGCCTTGCCGCTGCGATTGGAATCTCACGACGCTATGTGGACAGTCTCTTCGCCGAAATCAACAGCTCCTTCGGCAAGGCAGTGCTGGAAAAGCGCCTCGAACGCTGCCACATCTTGCTCAACGATCCACGGATGCTCGGTCGTTCGGTGAGCGAGATCGCATTTGAAAGCGGATTCAACAACCTATCCCACTTCTCGACGCGCTTCCGCGAGCGGTTTGGCATTGCACCACGGGAAGTCCGGAATTCGATACTTTTGTCGATGAGGCGCTAACATCTTAGCTTCCTGGCCCCTTGTGATTGGCTGCGGAATCAGTCGCCCGTGAAGAATTCTTAGCGCGCTGATCTGTCGTGAGTTTTTTGGTGCCGACAAGGATTCGCTTTCGCCGGATTTCGCGGGTGTGGGCGGTGCTTTCCGGCAATTTGCGTTGTGGTTCAAGGCGCGATTCCATCGTCTTTTCGGCGCGGTCTATGATGACGACCCGGGCCATCCGCCCTTGCCGACGCGGCTGTTGGCGGGCCTGGCCATCCTCAAGGCTAGCCACAACCCTCCGACGAAGTGCTGTGCGAGCGCTGGTGGGGCGGAGAGCAATCTCCGTTCCTACCGCGATCCTATGCGATTGAAATTACCTTGTAATCTGCTGTACCTCGGAGTGAGATTCAGAGTCAGAGGTACTGTTCGGCCATGTCCCTGCAATAATCGAGGTAGGCCCTCACGATCGTCGACGGGTAGCGATGCGACGGATAGAGGAGGTTCGCCGCTTGCTCAGGAAACGGGTGGTCGGGAAGGAGCCGACGCAGCCGACCTTGCGCGATGAGCGGCGCAGCAAGGAATGGAGGCAGCTCCGTCATGATCTCTGCGGACAGCGCGTAGTGTCGCAGGTGCAGATAATCGTTCGTCGCAAACACTGGACTTAGCTCGAACGACTGCTCACCGAGAGCCCAGATGGAACGCGCTCCGATGCTCGCGGCCCATGCCGCGCATGGATAGCGATGAAGGTCGGCCGGTGACCTCGGCTCGCCAAGCTTTTTGATCAGTTCCGGAGATGCGACGAGAATATGCCGATAGTTGATGATGCGCCGCGCGACCATCGACTCGTCGGCGACCGCGCCAACGCGCAGTGCGACATCAATGCCGTCCTGGATCAGATCGACACGCCGCTCAGTCGAGTAAACGCTCAGCTGAATATCAGGAAAGCGCTGCTGGAACGAGCGCAGTACTTCCCACCATGGTTCAAAGGCCGGTGGGATCGATAGTCGCAGGCGCCCGTTGAGCTGGGCCTGATCGCTCTTCACGGCCTGCTCGCCATCAGACAATGTCTCGATGCCGCGCAGGGCGTAATCGTAAAGTCGTGCCCCGGCCAACGTAAGCCGGGCGCCGCGCGTCGAGCGATCGAACAGCTGCACTTTCAACTGGCGCTCTAGCTCCCGGATTCGGCGGCTCAACGTCGGCAGCGGCACATGCGCGCGCTCCGCCGCAGCCGACAGGCTGCCGGCCTGCACAACGTGGACAAACATTCGAACCGTGTTCAGATCCATCTTTGCCTCTCATTTTTGAGAGGCAAATTACCATATCGAGCAGTTCTCTGTTACTATTGATTTGCTTACCTCTTGATCATGTCGACGGCTTGGCCGGAGCTGACACCGACACCGATCAAAAAGGTGGCAAGCTATGAAAGCCTATGTCGTCGAACAAGCGGGCGGCCCCGAAGTCCTGAAGATGAAGGACATCGCGTCGCCCGCGCCGAAACCCCACGAAGTGAAGATCCGGGTGAAAGCCTTCGGCCTGAATCGGGCCGAGGTCTACCGTCGGGCCGGCAAGATGGGGCCAATCTCGGGTCAGGTTGTTCCGGGCATCGAAGCCGTCGGTGAGGTGATTGAGGACCCTGCCGGGGTCCTTCGCATGGGCCAGCGGGTGGCGACTGCCATGGGTGGGCTCCAATTCGCCCGCAACGGCAGCTACGCCGAGGAAGTGACGGTATTGCGCAGCAACGTCGTTGATCTGAAGGGCGTAACGCTCGCGTGGGACGAATTGGCGGCTCTGCCCGAGAGCTATCTCACGGTGTGGGGTGCGCTCGGCCGCTTGATCGATCGTGCGCCACAGCAGACGCTGCTTGTTCGGGGCGCAACATCGTCGGTCGGCCAGGCGGGCGTGGCCTATGCCAAGGCGCGTGGGCTGACCGTTATTGCCACAACACGCTCAGCTGACAACGCCGCCCGCCTCAAGGCGATCGGCGCCGACGCGGTCGTGATCGACACCGGCGCGATTGCGTCCGAGGTGCGCGCTGCGGTACCTCAGGGCGTGGACCTTGCACTGGAGGTCGTGGGTGCATCGACGGTTCGCGACACGCTTAAGGCGCTGAGACCTTTCGGCCACGCCGTGGTGATCGGCCTCTTGGGCGGGGCGCCGGTCCTGGAGAGCCTAGACCTCATGAATGAGCTGCCGCAGGCCACGCGCCTGTCGTTCTTCGGCAGCGGCATCTTGGGCACGCCAGCCTTGCCGCTGTCGGATGCGCCGCTGACGTGGATTACGGACAGGCTCGCAAGCCGCGACATCCCTTCGCTACGTGTCCAGACTTTCGACTTCGATGATGTGCAGCGTGCGCACAGCCTGATCGAGAGCGATCGTGCGCTTGGAAAGCTCGTGGTTCGAGTCTGACCAGAAACATACTGCTCAACAACCAACTTCAGCAGGAGACTGACTCATGACTACGTCATACCGAAAAATGCTGGCTGGCATAGCCGTACTCTCGGCTCTGGCCGCTAATGCAGCCGCTGCCGACACTGCCGATACCAAGGCAATCCGCCAGCAACTGCAGCGTTACGAGCAGGCGCTCAAGACATCAGATGCCGAGACGGTCATGGCGCTCTACGCGGCCGATGCCGTGTTCATGCCGCAGAACAGCTTGCCGGCAGTAGGTCGCCAAGCGGTGCGCACCGCCTATGACAACGTCTTCAAAGCCATCAAGCTCGACATCCACTTCGTGATCGACGAGGTGCAGACACTGTCGAGCACATGGGCCTATGTTCGCACGCGTTCGAACGGCACCGTCAAGGTTCTCGGTACGGAGCTTCCTCCCGGGCCCGAAGCCAACCAAGAGATCTTTATTCTGAACAAAGAGGCTGACGGACAGTGGCGCTTTGCTCGCTACATCTTCTCCACCACCAACCCACCAGCCAAGCGCTGACCCCGGAATGCTCCGATGACGACCGTCAAAGATAACGCCATGACCAATCACAGCGGTGCCATGAACCCAAGCAATCTAGCCTCCGTCGCGATGCTCGCAGCCCGCGTCCTGCTTGCTTCAATCTTCGTCTTGTCGGGTCTTTCGAAGATCGTATCTCAAGGCCCGACGGAAGCCTACATGCAGGCCCTGGGCATACCCGGGGCGCTGCTCTGGCCGGCTATCCTGTTCGAGATCGTCGCCGGTATGCTGGTCATCATGGGTTACCAGACCAGAATTGCTGCGTTGCTGATGGCTGGCTTCTGCCTGGTGACAGCCGCGATCTTCCACCACCAGTTTTCGGATCAGATCCAGATGATCATGTTCCTGAAGAACGTGTCGATGGCGGGAGGATTCCTGCTCCTGGCATCCGTTGGCGGCGGCCCGATCAGCTTGGAAAAGCGGTCCTGAGGTCGACCGTGCCGATCGGCCGATTGCTCGGTTCGAGCAACGCTGCCGCATTCTTGTCCGCCTAGCGGCAACCGGGGCATGCCCCGTATCAGGTGCGCGGGTCGCCACCTCAGGTGGTGGTCGCTTGATGGGTAAGAGATCCGCGCGCCGCCCGCGGAGCCAGTCGCTAACAGCTGGCAAATCGGCGGCCGCCTACGGGCGTTTCTCCCTGACCTGCCGGGATCTCAATCGAGATCCCGGCTTTTTCAGCCCGACGTCTATCACTTGCGGCAGTGTCGGATGATGAACCCATCGACGCCAAAACATGAGTCGGACTTCAATAAAGAGGCCTCTCCGGCACGGCCATATCGGGCGTTACGATGCATCGCATTTTCCAAAATTTTATTGACTGCCTTTGCGCCAGCACATGCTAGCCGGCTGGAGATTGGACATCCTTCTTTTTTAGCCTGCAACCGACTAGTCGGTAGCTTCAATTAATTTGAACGGAGAAGGGTTTTGTGATTCGATTCCGTCGCAACGCGGGCGACGGAGGCAATCATGGCTGCCAAGGAGATTTCGGTAAAGAAGTATGTTGTTCGGCTGAGCGGCGAGGAACGCGAACGGCTTGAAGCGCTGATACGCAAAGGCAAGAGCCCGGCGCAGCGGCTGCTGAAGGCGAGAATATTGTTGAAGGCCGATGTCTCGGAAGCCGGTGCAGGTTGGAGCGACAGCCGGATCATCAAGGCTTTGGACACCAGCATTTCGATGGTTTACCGGGTCCGAAAGCAACTGGTGGAAGAAGGCTTCGAGGCCGTGTTGAGCCGCAAGCAGCGGGCGACACCTGGGGTTGCCCGGATTTTTGACGGCGAGAAGGAAGCCAAACTGATTGCCCTGGCTTGTTCCAAGCCGCCCAAGGGACGCGCGCGCTGGACCTTGCGGCTGTTGGAGAAAAAGGTCGTGGAACTCAAGATTGTCGATCGTGCCAGCGACTCAACGATCGGAAGGACGCTAAAAAAAACATTCTCCAGCCCCACCGCCGACAGTGCTGGGTCATTCCGCCGAAGGCCAATACCGCGTTCGTAGCCGCCATGGAGGACGTGCTGGCCGTCTACATGCGACCGCGCGATCCTGATCGTCCGCTGGTGTGCCTGGACGAGACCTCAAAGCAACTGCTCGCCGAAACGCGCCTGCCGATCCCGATGAAACCGGGACGTCCGGCCCGTTGCGATTACGAGTACGAGCGCAATGGCACCGCCAATCTCTTCATGATGTTTGCGCCGCTCGAAGGCTGGCGCCACGTCAAAGTCACCGATCGCCACACCGCCGTGGACTACGCTCACGTCTTGAAAGACTTGGCCGATGTCCACTTCTCCAGCGCCAGCACCATTGTCCTGGTCCAGGATAATCTCAACATCCACAGCAAGGCATCACTCTACGAAGCCTTTCCGGCCGCTGAAGCCAGGCGGCTGGTCGAGCGCTTCGAATGGCACTACACCCCAAAGCACGGCAGTTGGCTCGATCTGGCGGAATCCGAACTCGGCGTCCTGTCGTCCCAGTGCCTCGATCGCCGGATTCCCGACAAACAAACCCTCGTCGAGGAAATCGCCGCTTGGGAGCAGGACCGCAATGCCAACCACACCAAGGCCAATTGGCACTTCTCAACATCCAACGCACGTATCAAACTCAAGCACCTCTACCCCTCAATCTGAATGAATCGGGCGACTAGCTTTTACGCCATTCCTTATCAGTCAGTGAGCCGACTCAATTTTTTCTCACAATTAATTTCATTCCAAAGCGTTCATTCCGCGAACTGAGCACTCGGCACAAGATCGGCTTCGTCAATTCCGGCTCGCGAACAACATCAACCCGAAACATCGGCCCGCCGCTGACACCGCAGCGCGTTCGGTTCAGCCGGCTCACGTTGGTTGTTGTTAGATTTTCGTTGATTTTCCGGTGCATACATCGTGCACACGCCGCCCTCTAACTAATTGAAACATTTTAACTCTCGTTCCAATCCATCGTTGGACCATTCGCGTCTGCTTGACCCAATTAGATCACTATATCGCGCGTAACTCTGCCGAATTTACGCTGCGACTTTCCTCCTGCCGCTTCCACGAACGACATTGCTGGCCAAATTCTCGACAGCAAAAAGCCCTTGAAAACATCATGTTTTCAAGGGCTTTGTCTGGTTGCGGGGAGGCGCAGTCGCTCGCCCATACGCAACGATCGGGCGCCGCCTCGATATAGCGCGCGCGATCGGAATGACGTCGTCCCATGGCGGCCCGGCCTTCGAGGTCTTCTCGCCAAGCGAAAGCATGGCGAGCTTCGTCACCACTGCGCCCGGCTATTTTTTTGGTACGCTGAGCGCGCGAACTCGCCGACGCTATCCTCATATCTTCACGATTCGCTTGGGCGTCTGAAAAAGACGAGTTTTAGGGTTAGAGTGGCGCACGGCGCCGAGATTTGTTCGTCGGCTTAGTTTTTCCGACAATTTCATTTCTGGGCAACGCGGTTTGTGACTCAGGCGATGTCGCCGCTTTTTCATCGCCTGTCGAGACTAGAGCCTGCAGCATTGCAAAAATGTGACGGTGAGTTTCAATGCCCACCCGGTCTACGATGCGTTGCTCGTGCTCTGCCGCCATTCCGTGCAGTTTGCGCATGAAATCCTGACCAGCGTCCGTGAGAAAGAGCGCATAGGAGCGTCGGTCCTTCGGCGTGGAGGCGCGGCGTACAAGGCCGCGAGCTTCGAGCGCGTCGAGCATCGCCACGAAGTTCGCCTTCCGAATTCCCAGCGCATCGCAGACCTGGGTCTGGCTCAGGCCAGGGTTGCATTCAATGACGGTGAGTACGGAGTATTGCGCCGGGCGAATATCGAACTCATTGAACACCGCAAAAAAGTCTCGGAATACAGCGATCTGCGCTCGTCGCAGCAGATAGCCAAGCTGCTTCTTCAGCGGACCATAATTGAACGTCGTACGTGAGTCTGCGGTGGCGCCGCCGCCGGCGCCCGAATCCACCTGCAGGCCCAAACCTTTGCCTCGCTTTTGCACGCTCACTGCCTTCCCCCTTAGGATGATCTGCATCCTAGCAAAAAAATATCATTGACAGGAACAGTTCTCATATATAATGGTTATGATATATAACTATTATAGTTCCAATTGCCGCCTCGGCGGCCTGTTATCTCAGGGAGAGAGACATGCGTTGGATTGCAAGTGCGCTTCTTGCGAGTGCAGCCGTGTGCGCTTTGAATGCGCCGGCGCAGGCTCAGGTTAAAGTCGGCGTTATCGTTTCCCAGACGGGTCCGGCCGCGGCACTCGGCATCCCGCAGAAGAACTCGGTCGCGCAGTTGCCGAAGGAGATCGGTGGCCAGAAGATCGACTACATCGTGCTCGACGATGCGACCGATCCGACTAAGGCGGTATCCAATGCGCGCAAGCTGATTGCCGAGAACAAGATCGACATCTTGATCGGCTCATCAGCGACGCCCGCGTCACTCGCCCTCGTCGACGTTGCCGCTGAGACGACGACGCCCTATTGCGCCATGGTCCCGACGCGCGCGCTCGTCAATCCGGTCGACGACAAACGCAAGTGGGTGTTTAAGGCGCCGCAAGACGACGCCATCATGGCCGAGGCTTTGGTAGATCAAATGGTCGCCAATGGCGTCAAATCGATAGGTTTCCTGGGCTATACGGACGGATACGGCCAGGGCTGGCTCGACGAAGTTGAGAAGATAATGCCCGCCAAGGGCATCAAGGTGGTCGCCGTCGAGCGCTTTCAGCGCAGCGATACCAGCGTCACCGCACAGAGCCTCAAGATTGTCGGCGCCAACCCGGATGCAGTGCTGATCGCCGCCTCCGGCACGGTAGCGGTCATGCCGCACAAAACTCTCAAAGAGCAAGGTTTTAAGAAGCAAATCTATCAAACACACGGTGTGTCGACGATGGAATTCGTCCGCGTCGGCGGCAAGGACGTTGAGGGGACCATCTTTCCCGCCGGTCCGGTGGTTGTGGCAAGTCTGCTACCCGATAGCCATCCCTCGAAGCAGGCAGGGCTCGCCTACATCAAATCGTACGAAGAAAATAACAAGACTCCGTTTGCCGGCTTCGGAGCCCACGTCGCCGACTGTGGAACGCTGATGCTTTCCGGCGTCGTCCCGGCCCTCGCCAAAGGCAAGCCTGGAACTGCCGAGTTCCGAGCTGCGCTTCGCGAGTCGATTGAATCCTCAAAGGAAGTTGTCGCCGCTCACGGCGTCTACTCGTTCTCGCCGAGCGATCATGCCGGTCTGGACAAGCGCAGCCGCGTGTTGATCAAGGTCGAGGGTGGTAAGTGGACGCTTTTGCCAGACCCGAAGTGAAGGTCCGTGGATTGATCCAGCGGAACCGGCCGGCACGGCGAAGTGGCGGCCGGGGTCACGGGATCTTCGATGTTGCTTGATGGCTGATCAACCTCTCGCGCTTTTGGAATTCGGAGGAGTAGTATGAACTCGACAGTGGCGCTGTTCCTCGCGCAAGACGGAATCATCAACGGCTCTGTTTACGCGCTAGTCGGAGTGACGCTCGTTCTGCTGTTTGCGGTCACGCGCGTGATCTTCGTACCTCAAGGCGAGTTTGTCGCCTGGGGTGCATTGACGGTGGCGGCGCTTGAGGCAGGTAACGTTCCAGGCACGGCGTGGCTTCTGATGGGATTGGGCGTCTCGGCAGCCGTTCTCGAGCTCCTGAGGGATCGCCACCTGACCGTCAACCGGATCCGAAATATTCTGTTGCTCGATGTTGCGTTGCCCGGAGTTTTGCTGGCGCTCGTTATTTGGCTGGCTCCGCTCAAGCTGGGCCTGATCGTCAATATCCTGGTTACCGTTGCTTTGATGGTCCCGATGGGCCCCCTGGTCTATCGCATTGCATTCCAGCCTTTGGCCGATGCGACCGTGCTGGTGCTCTTCATCGCCGCTATCGGCGTTCATTTCGCTCTGACCGGACTTGGGCTGGCGTTTTTTGGCGCAGAGGGGACCCGCACCACGCCGTTCGTCGATGCGGTGCTTCCGGTCGGGCCGATGATGGTAAAGGGCCAAAGTTTGGGAGTACTTTTTGTCACAGCTGTCGCGCTGGTCAGTCTCTACCTGTTCTTTGAGCGAACCATGCTCGGGAAAACGCTACGCGCGACCGCGGTGAACCGGTTGGGCGCGCGTCTCGTTGGCATCCCCGTTCGCATGACAGGACAAATGGCGTTCGCACTGGCAGCTTTGATTGGAGCCGTGTCTGGAATTCTGATCGGCCCGCTTACAACGATCTCCTACGACACCGGATTTCTGATCGGCCTCAAAGGTTTCGTCGCCGCCATCGTCGCCGGCCTCAGCAGCTATCCCCTCACCGCGCTGGCCGCCCTCCTGGTTGGCCTGCTTGAATCCTATTCCGCCTTTTTCGCCAGCGCCTTTAAAGAGGTGATCGTCTTTTCGATCATCATCCCGGTGCTGCTGTGGCGGTCGCTCGCGGCTGGCCATCATCATGACGACGAGGAGGCTTGAAATGACCTCCTCTACCATGAGACATGCGCCGCGCTTGCTTGCAGTGTTTGCGATCGTCGCGTTTCCGCTAATTCCTGCCATTCCCGATTTCTGGGTTATCCTTGCCGACTACATCGGGCTCTACAGCCTCGTAGCCATCGGCCTTGTCCTCTTGACGGGCGTCGGCGGAATGACCTCCTTTGGCCAGGCCGCATTCGTCGGGTTCGGCGCCTATACGACAGCGGTGCTGACCTCCAAGCTCGGCTTTTCGCCGTGGGCAACGTTGCCCTTCGCGCTTCTCGCCACGGGACTGATGGCGCTGCTGATTGGTCTCGTTACCGTCAAGTTGTCCGGCCACTACCTCCCGCTTGGTACCATCGCCTGGGGCATCAGCTTCTATTACCTGTTCGGTAACATCGAGTGGCTCGGGCGTTATGACGGCATGAGCGGCCTGCCGCCGTTCGCTATTGGATCGTTTTCGCTGATCGATGCGCGCGCCGTTTTCTACCTAATCTGGTTCGTGGTGCTTATCGCCGTATTGCTCAGCGAAAACCTGCTCGACAGCCGCGTGGGCCGCGCTATCCGCGCGCTTCGCGGCGGCAGCGTCGCGGCCGAATCTTTCGGCGTCGACACTGCCCGCGCCAAACTGGTCGTTTTCGTATACGCGGCGCTGCTGGCCGGCGTTTCAGGCTGGCTCTACGCGCATGTGCAGCGCTCTGTCAGTCCATCGCCGTTCGGCATCAATGCAGGAATCGAGTACCTGTTGATGGCTGTGCTGGGAGGCTCTGGATATGTGCTCGGAGGCGTGCTCGGCGCGGCAATCGTCACCGTGCTCAAAGATCAGTTGCAAAACATCTTGCCGAAATTGATCGGCACGGATGGCAATTTCGAAATCATCGTGTTCGGCCTTCTGATGATCGCTGTATTGCAGCTTGCGCGGGAGGGATTGTGGCCGTTGATCGCTCGACTATTCCCGGCACGCGCCGCAAATGCCATCTCCGCGGATGCCCGCCCGCTCCCGCGTCACGCGGCACCAACATGTGGCGAGCCGCTGCTTAGCGTGCGCAAAGCCCGGAAGGAGTTCGGCGGCCTTGTAGCTGTCAACGACGTCAGCTTCGCGGTCAAAGCCGGCGAGATTGTCGGACTGATCGGTCCCAACGGGGCTGGCAAGAGCACGACCTTCAATCTGCTTACTGGCGTGCTCGGGGCCACTTCCGCAGAAATACGCTATCGCGGCGAACG
>Ga0137403_10002383_pt1 | contig 23045 bp, 19 predicted proteins | sample CZOMad2_1_16fung_FD_122057 | JGI IMG/M metagenome (GOLD analysis project Ga0137403, IMG submission 122057) | Vadose zone soil fungal communities from Angelo Coast Range Reserve, California, USA - CZOMad2_1_16fungal (Hybrid Assembly) | ecosystem: Environmental > Terrestrial > Soil > Vadose zone...
TCTGCTTCTCCAGAATCGGAACTGCTAGAAAATCAGTAGAAGGAGATCGTAGCAAAGAATGGTATTTCTGGATCTTAGGCGCCACTCTCTTCTCCCACGTCGTCGGGTTCTTCGGCATCAGTTACTTTGATCAGACCCGTGTGTCCTGGTTTGCTTTGCTGGCCATCATCGTAATCGCAACTGCGCCCTACATTGTCAAGGTACCTGTGAAACATTTTGTTCGCGCTCCGCTGCGGAATCCCAAGCCTGCGTATGCTTCATCGTTCGCAAAGCTTCACTCCAAAGAAGTCTTTCCTGTTAGAGATCCATCGCACCTAAAAACTCGGCTCTCCTGAAGCTCTAACTTTGCGGTATTTACATTCTCAAGTCTGATCCTCAAATCCAACTAGAGACTCTTCGTTCATGACCCAATCCTCTAAAAATTATGTTGTCATTTCTCCAGTACGCGACGAAGGAGTTTATCTTCGCTTTACCATCGAGAGCATGCTCGCCCAGACAATTCGCCCGGTCGAGTGGATCATCGTCAATGATGGATCAACGGATAACACCGCGGCCATCATCGACGAATATGCCTCGCAACATCCTTGGATCCGCGCGGTACATCGCGATAATCGAGGATTCCGCAAAGCTGGGGGTGGCGTTGTCGAGGCCTTCAATGATGGGTATCGCGCTCTAAGCAACGATAACTGGCAGTTTATCGTCAAGATGGACGGCGATCTCACCTTCCAGCCAGATTACTTCGAGAAATGCCTCAATAACTTTCAGCGCGACCCCCGCCTTGGCATCGGCGGCGGCGTCATTTGCTATATCGAGAATAGCGTCAAACGCATCGAGTTTTGTCCTGAGTTCCACGTACGTGGAGCGACAAAAATCTATCGTCGCGCCTGCTGGGAGGCGATCGGCGGGTTTTGGCCGGCTCCGGGATGGGACACCATGGACGAAGTCAAAGCCAACATGCTGAGTTGGGGCACGAGAAGCTTTCCCAGCCTTCATCTTCAGCATCATCGATATACTGGAACGGCAGAAGGGATATGGGCCGGCATGGTGAAGAATGGCCGCGCAAATTATGTTTGCGGTTATCACCCTCTTTTCATGCTGGTCAAGTGCTTCCTCCGTCTGCCCCGTCGACCCTATTTCATCGGTTCCGTTGGACTGCTATACGGCTTTCTGAGCGGGTACCTTAAACAAATTCCACAGGTTGATGACGTCCAAACAATTGGCTTCCTTCGTCGTCAACAACTTGGCCGCCTTTGGGGGCGTGAAACCATTTGGCGATGAAGCATGGAAGTATTCGCCCTCCCTGCAATAATTTACTCGAATTTAGCCATACAATGCCGTCTCAGCTGACTTAATCGAAGCCATGGCGGACGCTGGAAGATGGAAGGGACCTCCGTGATAGCAAATGAAAGCTGTATCGAGCGACCCCAAGCCGACCGGATCGATCCGGTCCGCGACCTGTTCGACCATCGTGAGAATTACCTCGATAGGAGACAGTTGGATATTCGTCTCCGAACGGAAACCGTGAGCAGTCTAGTTGAGGGGAAAAGTTACAACGAAATTCTCGATATTGGCTGCGGTGATGGTTCTATCTCAACCCCTCTTTTGACTTCCAGATGCCACCTTACTCTGCTCGATATATCTACCCAGATGCTGTCGCTTGCCCGGTCTCGTGTACCTTTCGATTTATCATCACATGTCAAAGTTGTGAACCAGAATTTCATGGAAGCCCAGTTTGAAGAAGGCACTTTCGACCTGGTGATTTGTCTGGGAGTCCTCGCACACGTTGCCTCTCCATCCGAAGTCGTAGCTAAGATCGTGTCCATACTTAAGCCGGGGGGGAAACTGGTCCTCGAGTGCACAGACGCATTCCATTTGATGGGCCGCATCAACCGTCTATCCAACGCAGTGGCCTGGCATTTTAGGCCACCCAAATACAAACCGAACTTGCTTTCCGCAAAAGCAATACTCAGGATGGCGGAGAAGGAGGGCTTGAAGTTAACGTCTTCATTCCGGTATTCCTTGCCGCTACCGGGAGTGGGACGGTTTTTTTCTGCTACTGGTATCTACCGGACGACCCGCTTCATGTTTGGCGATGTGATGCGCAATCGTAATCGTTGGCTCGGAAATCAGTTCATTTATTGCTTCGTTCGTCCCTCATCCGAAGGTGGGAACTAATTCTCCTGCCATGTTCCATTTTCATTGGAGTTATCTTAGTGTCTGGCGTCTGTGGGAAACTATTCTTTGACCGGGCCCAGAGGGTTTCGCCAGCTCTCATCAAGAGCATGGCCGACTCTATCAGCCATCGTGGCCCTGACGACCGTGGCTATTTCATCTCTGGTCCAATCGGTTTCGGCTTTCGTCGGCTCTCCATAATTGACCTTGGCGGCGGACATCAGCCGCTATCCAACGAAGACGGCAGCATTCACATCATTTTTAACGGCGAAATTTACAACTACCAGGAGCTTCGCCGCTACCTGATCGGTCATGGCCATATTTTCAAGACCCAAACCGATACCGAAACGATTGTCCACCTCTATGAGCAGTTGGGCGAGGCCTGCGTTGAAAAACTGCGCGGAATGTTCGCTTTCGCCATTTGGGACGATCGCAGCGAATCACTCTTTCTCGCCCGCGATCGCGTCGGAATTAAGCCCTTGTATTACTCGCAATCGCGGAACTCCGTCGTGTTTGCTTCCGAGATCAAAGCAATTCTTGCCGATCCGGAAATGAAGACGGAAGTCCGCACTTCGATGATCGACAGGTTTCTCACCTTCGACTACCTTCCCGGCGAAGAAACCCTTTTCAAGAATATCTACAAACTGGCGCCTGGACATTCGCTGACCTTCCGCGGCGGAAAGTCTTACAAACGCCAGTATTGGGATCTGCACTTCGAGCCGTCGCCGTCAACCCTTCGTCAAGCCAAAACTCGACTCTTGCATCTTCTGGAAGAATCAGTTTCGCTGCACATGATCAGCGACGTTCCTGTCGGGTTTCTTTTGAGTGGTGGCGTCGACTCCACTGCGATGCTCGGACTTGCCAAGGGCAAGACTTCATTCCCCCTGAGCAGTTATACGGTGGGCTTTTCGGATGCTCAGGTAACCGATGAGCGCCCTTATGCTCGGCTAGCGGCCGAGCAATTTGGTTCCGATCATCACGAAACCACCATCAATGCCACTCAATTCGCGGAATTCCTGCCAAATTATATTTGGCACATGGAAGAACCTGTCTGCGAACCTCCGGCAGTGGCTCTATATTATGTCTCGAAGCTCGCCAAAAACTTTGTAAAAGTCCTGATTTCCGGGGAAGGCGGCGACGAAGCCTTTGCCGGCTATTCTAATTATCGGCATCTCTTATGGATCGAACGCCTAAAGCGTTTGCCGACACCAATACGCCAGCTATTCACCTCTGGTTTTTCCATGCTCACGCATTTCGCATGGCCTGCTTCGGCGGCAAAATCTGCGCAATTCCTTTCCTCCCGTCTCGAAGAGTCGTATTTTGGCCGAACATCGCATCCTGCCCGCTTCTTCAATCGGCAATGGCACCAATTCTATTCAAGTGATTTCGCGCAAAGTGTCGATAAGAAGTTCTCCTCCCACGTTGCCACCAAACACCTCCGCAACGCGCAACATGCAGGACCGTTAGGCAAAATGCTTTATACAGATACCAAGACCTGGCTTCCTGACGATCTTCTAGTCAAAGCCGACAAAATGACCATGGCCAATTCCATCGAGCTCCGTGTGCCTTTGCTCGATCACAAAATCCTGGAATTCGCTGCTTCACTGCCACAAAATTTCAAAGTTCGCGGTTTCACCACCAAGTACATCGCCAAGAAAACCCTCAGCGAACTCGTGCCTCGTGAAATTATCCAACGCAAAAAGACCGGTTTCCCGGTGCCTTATGAAAGATGGTTCCGTCAGGACCTCAAGGACTGGGTGCGCGACCTTCTGCTCGATGCCAAGACGACCGCGCGCGGATATTTCCAGAAAAGTGCTGTAGAACGAATGCTCTCTGACGACATTGCCTCCGGAGGCTATTCCAAGGAAATCTTCGACCTCACCGTCCTCGAGCTTTGGCATCGCCAGTTTCTTGACAAGGCCCAACCGCAATCTTCACCAGGCCCAAGCTGCTATTCCGCAGCGAGCACAGCAGCCTGATCACTTTGCGAGTGACGCAAAGCCCTGATAAGGCTCAAAGACACTTTCTGATGACCACACCCGTGAGCGTTTTCAAGCTCAATCCGTTACAAGATCCACGTTGGCAGGATCTCGTCGACCGTCATCCGCACGGCTCGGTATTTCATAGCACTGCCTGGCTTGACGCTCTAAGTCGCACCTACGGCTATGAACCCGTGGTGTACACGACTTCGCCTCCCGCGAACAAACTTTCAAACGGTATCGTATTTTCCCGCGTTCGTAGCTGGGTCAGCGGTAGTCGTCTCGTTTCTCTTCCATTTTCTGATCATTGCGAGCCTCTCGCCACTCCGGAGGAGATGAGCGAATTGATGCATTCCCTCAGGGCCTCGCGCCGCCTCACGCGATGGAAATACATTGAAATTCGCCCGCTGCGCCCGGATGCTGCCGCAAATACTCGCGATCTGACTAGGAGCGAATCTTATTCTCTGCAGACGCTCGATCTTAGCCCTGATCTTTGCACACTCTTCCGCAATTTCCATAAGAGCTGCATACAAAGGAAAATTCAGCGCGCTGAACGCGAGAATCTCACCTATGAAGAGGGCCGCTCCGATGCGCTTCTCAATAAATTTTATGATCTCCTACTGCTTACGCGCCGCCGTCACGGTTTGCCTCCTCAGCCTCTAGCCTGGTTCCGCAATGCGCTTGAGTGCCTTGGCGACCGCATTCTTATCCGCATCGCTTCAAAAAATGGTCAGGCTATTGCCAGCATCATCACCATGCAATACAAGGACGTGCTCGTTTACAAATACGGATGCTCGGACTCGCGCTTCAACAATCTCGGCGGAAACTCCCTACTATTTTGGAGAGCCATACAGGACGCTAAGAAGAGTGGCCTGCTGAAATTCGATTTAGGCCGGTCCGAAGCAGACAACCGCGGACTGATCACTTTCAAGGAAAATTGGGGCGCCGTCACCACGCCTCTGGACTACTATCGGCTTCCTGCTCGTCAACCCTTCCATTTGCATTCGGGTTGGCGTTCGCGTGTCGCCAAGGGTGTTTTCTCGGTCATGCCCGACACGCTCTTCGCCGCTACCGGAAAGCTTCTTTACCGTCACATCGGCTAATCGCAACACCTACGTAAATGAACAACCAATTTCTGGAATATTTTCGTTGCCCCGCAAACTACGTGGATTTCCGGCTGCAGGCCGAGCCCCTGTCTGATCCCGGATTCTTTCGTGTTGGGCCTGATTTAACTTGTTATGGAAGAGTCTCCGGTGCTCACACCAGTCGTGATTCATCCGGTCGTCTCGAAGATGTCCTTCCGGCTGTCCGCGTAGAAAGGAACACCAGTGTTCTCCCCTTCGATCTTGATGAAGTTGTAGAAAATCTAAGATTCGAGCGCTACGAGGGCGCCATGCCCGTGGTCCGCAGGTCTCTCACCAAAACCGTTGGTCGCAAAACTTATTACGCCATGCGTCCGTTCCTGCCTACTGGGATACGCAAGCATTTACAGCGTATGGCGCTTCGCGGTTGGGAGCGCGCCGTTTTTCCTTCCTGGCCGATCGATCAAACTGTCGATCGCTTGTTCGATCGCATGATGGCAAGTGCTATACGCGCCAATTCCGGCCGGCGCATTCCTTTTATTTGGTTTTGGCCCGACGGCTATTCAAGTTGCGCCACGATGACGCACGATGTTGAAACCGTCGTCGGCCGTGATTTCTGCGGCACACTTATGGATCTGGATGACGCCTTCGGCATCAAGGCGTCCTTTCAACTTATCCCCGAAGTCCGTTACGAAGTTTCCGATGAATTTCTCCGCACCCTTCGTGATCGCGGCTTTGAAATTAATGTGCACGATTTCAACCATGACGGCGACCTCTTCCTCGATCGCGAGGAATTCCTTCGTCGTGTCGCCCGTATCAACGACTACGTCAGAAAGTTTCGGTCCGCGGGCTACCGTTCGGGCGTTCTTTATCGAAATCTCGATTGGTACGAGTACTTCGATTGCTCCTATGACATGTCCGTGCCGAATGTTGGCCATCTCGACCCGCAGCGGGGCGGTTGTTGCACAACCAAGCCTTATTTCATCGGGAAGATCCTGGAAATCCCAGTTGTTGCCACCCAGGATTACACGCTATTTCACATACTTCGCCAATATTCGATGGACCTTTGGGAGCACCAGATTGAACTAATCCTCCAGCAAAATGGTTTGATTAGCTTTATCGTTCATCCAGACTATCTGCTCGAAGAGCGCGCCCGCGACGTATACACCTGTCTGCTGGCTCGACTTTCGCAGCTTCGTGAACAGTCGAAAATGTGGATTGCGCTGCCCCGCCAGCTCAATGACTGGTGGCGAAGTCGAAATGAGATGCGTCTGATCAGGGAAGAAAACACTTGGCAAATTCAGGGCCCCGACGCCCATCGTGCCCGCGTAGCGTTTGCTAGTTTGGAAGGCGACCGCGTCGTTTACGGCTTTGATCCCGAAATCCAGGCTCACGAGATCCCAATTCTTGCGTCTTCGCAGACCAGTGTCTCCTTGAACGTCCATCGCTGACTTCCAGCACGATTCATAGACCGCCTAACGACTCAGCCGGACGACACTCAGAAAAATGCCTTGTGATGTAGCCATCATCGGAGCTGGTCCTTATGGACTGGCCGCCGCCGCCCACTTACGTAGGCTAAAGAGTCTCACTGTCTCGATCTTCGGAGAACCCATGCGCTTCTGGCGGGCCGCCATGCCCGCTGGAATGCTGCTCCGTTCCGCTTGGTCTGCTTCCCATATCGCCGGCCCCCATGCCTCCCTCACGCTGGACGCTTACAAGGTGAGCAGTGGCAATCACCTTGTCGCTCCCATTTCTCTGGAACGCTTCATTGACTACGGGTTATGGTATCAGCGCACCGCTGTACCCGACGTTGATCGTCGCACTGTATCCAGCATCGAGCCGCATGCTGGAAAGTTCCAAATCAGGCTTGAGGACGGAAGCGACTTCCTTGCTTCCCGCGTCGTCATCGCCGGCGGCATCTCCGCTTTCGCTGCCCGGCCCGCTGCGTTTGAACACATACCTCGTGCACTGGCAACACATACCTCCGAAGCACAAGATTTATCCCAATTCGCCAATAGCCGCGTAATCGTCATCGGCGGCGGCCAGAGCGCTCTCGAATCGGCCGCTCTCCTCCATGAGTTGGGTGCCGAAGTGGAAGTCCTAGTTCGCAGGTCTCGTGTGCATTGGCTCGGTTGGAAAGATCGGCTGAGTTCCCTTGGTCCTGCTTCAGATGTGCTTTTCTCTCCGACAGATGTCGGCCCCGCTGGTATCAGCCGGCTGGTCGCGGCTCCCGACCTGCTCAGAAAATTTCCACACACAGTTCGGACCCGCCTGCGTCTCCTTTCAACTCGACCCGCAGGTGCCCGATGGTTAAGAGAACGTCTGAACGGAGTTCGTCTTTCCACACGGACAACGGTGACTTCGGCCCTTCCCGTGAATGGACACATCAACCTGACCCTAAGCGACAACACCACTCGCCGTGCCGACCACGTACTTCTGGGCACCGGCTATCGTGTTGACGTTGCCCGCTATCCCTTCTTGGGACCTGGCATTCTTCGGCAACTCCAGATTGTCGATGGTTTTCCGATTCTCGGGCCTGCATTGGAATCCTCGATACCAGGGTTGCATTTTCTTGGCGCTCCTGCTGCTTGGAGCTACGGCCCCCTTATGTGCTTCGTTTCTGGAACGAAATACGCGGCAGATGCTCTCGTCCGCCATTTCTCAGTAGCTACGCGAGTCGCCGCATGAATATCTGTCGACCCGAGGACGTCCTGCGTACCAGTACCATGCTTAATCTCGGGCGACCTCCCGGAGCCGTTGTAATCGGGGGCGACTACCAAGGCCTCGGTATCGTCCGCAGCCTCGGCAAGATGGGCGTTCCAGTTTGCGTGATAGACGATGAGCATTCCATTTCGCGCTTTTCGCGCTACGCTACCCACAGCGTCCGGGTTCCCGATCTGCGTCAGGAAGAACCCACCGTAGCAACGCTTTTGCGCATTGGTCGTTCTCTCAACCTGCAGGGCTGGGTTCTCTTTCCAACTCGCGACGAAATCGTGGCCGCCTTGGCGCGCAATCGCTCAGTCCTTTCCGAAGTATTTCGTGTGCCCGTTCCTGAATGGGATACCGTCCACTGGATGCTCGACAAGCGCAATACGTATCAACTCGCTAAGCAGCTCAACATACCTTTTCCCAAGACTTGGTCGCCCCTCACCGAGGAAGCCTTAGATGAGATCGACAGCCCTTTTCCTCTCGTTCTGAAGCCTGCTATCAAGGAGCACTTCTTCTACGCGACGAAAGCCAAAGCTTGGCGCGTCAACTCACGTGCCGAGCTTCACCTCATGTTCCGGCGTGCCTGTGCGCTCACCGGCGCAAGCGAGGTGCTGATCCAAGACATGATTCCTGGGGACGGCCGCCAACAATTTAGTTACTGTGCTTTTTTCAAGGATGCCAGAGCGATCGGCAGCATGGTCACCCGGCGCCGTCGTCAACACCCCCATGACTTTGGTCGCGCCAGCACGTTCGTCGAAACAATTGACTTGCCGGCTCTGGAAGCTCTGTCCAGCCGCTTCCTGCGCAGTATCAATTACTACGGTCTGGTCGAAGTGGAATTTAAGTTGGATCCGCGCGACGGCCAGTTCAAATTATTGGACATCAACGCGCGTACCTGGGGATATCACGCGCTTGGTTCTCACGCCGGCGTCGATTTCCCCAGTTTGCTTTATCGCGATCAGCTTTCCAGCCCTGTTGAACCATGTCGCGGCCGACCCGGTGTTTCCTGGGTACGCTTGTTAACCGATGTTCCGACTGGCTTGATCGATGTTGCTGCAGGACGGCTTCGCTTCCGCGATTTTTGTCAATCCCTCCGCAACTATCACATTGAAGCGGTCTTTAACAGTCAGGACCCCGTCCCCGGGCTCATGGAATTCGCTCTGATTCCCTATCTAACGATGAAACGCGGTTTTTGACCTGACGCTAGAGTATCAAATTTTTTTGGTTAGCGAATTCACATTGGCAGCGCAGCCGAAGTTTCAATCTCAACTCCAGCCGACCAATCATAATACTTCAGGGTCCAACCTTCGCCCGCAGCTACCACTGCCCCGGCGAATCCCGGCGCTGGCTCCAGCGCATAGCAACTCCACGCTCTCCCCATTTCATCTCGGAGTACCTGTTCTCGGTTGAGGAACCCTATACTGAAGTTCCGTAAGGGAAAGCTAAGACCCTCGCCGCGCGCCTTCACGTAGGCTTCTTTTCCCGTCCAACACTCGAAAAACGCTTTATCCGCCTGTTCCGGCGGTAGCTTTGCCAGTCCGGCAATCTCCTCGCCCGAAAAAAAGTGAGACGCAATCTGCATTCCTTTAAAATCTTCCTTTACTTCTTCGACATCCACGCCGACCTCCCGGCCACTGCAAAACGCAAACAAGCCCATTGCTTGTGAATGCGAAACGCTGAAGGACACGTTTGAATCGTGCCTCGCTAAAAGGGAAGGTTTTCCTTGAGGGCCATACTGGAACTCGATCTTCTCAGGGTCAAGCCCTAAGTACATTCCCAACAGTTGGCGAAGAAGCCCTCGCGCCGCAACGAAGCGTTCGCGAGTCCGGGCAATCAAAAATTTTCCCGCCCGTTCATGCTCATTAGCACTTAGTGTCTTGGCCAATCGCTGCAGCAGCTCAGCCGGCAGATCTAGCGACGCTCGCCAGACATGCAATTCTCTATCGGCAAGCGTCAACGGTCTACCTGCACGAACCCGTGGAAGGGAATCGCCCATACGGAGAACTAGCGGTTAATTCTACTGGTCATCGAAGCGGCTTGCTCTTCGGCTTTTCGCAAGCACAGGTTCATCTTGTTCGCTAGAGCGTCGACATTCGGCTCCATGTAGATCGTGTAGTGATTGCCCGGCGTTTCGCAAATTTCCAGGTTACGCCCGAGTATCTCCGACCATCCCAGATCCAAAACATGTCCAAATCCAAAGGTTCGTTGGGTGCTCCGTATCAATACCACCGGTCCGGAATACGGTTTTGGGCGGTACTTCGCCGACGCCGCGTAGAGCACGTCTAGGGGATTCCCTGCTGCCGGATCTTCCAACTCTGGGTAAAACTTTGTCGCTTTCAAGACGCGGCGCAAGGACTGCCTTATTCTTGTAATCTTCTGCGCTGTCCGTCCCGCGATGTAGTTCCTCGTTTGCGTCGAATTCAATTGTTGTAGGTACGCGTACTCAAATTTCAGGAGATGAAACTTCAATTGTGTTCGCGCAATCAACCGCTTCCATCCATTGTACTGCTTCATTCTTACCGGGTTCACCGTTTCCAACAGCAGCAGCTGCGCCACTTCTTGCCCCTGAGCCTGCAACTGACGTGCGGTCTCATAAGCAAGCAGCCCGTGTGCACACCACCCAGCCAACATATACGGACCTTCTGGGCACCGCTCCCGAATGCTTTGCGCAAACTGTTCCGCAATGCATTCCAGTGATTCCTTATCCTTCATCTTGGCGATAAGAGACATCCGCAGTCCCAAGCTGTGGAATTCACGCAACTCGCCTAGTCGCTGTGAGAGTGGACGGAATGTAGGATCGCCTCCCAGAAAGAAAAAGGGCAGTTGCCGTGCAACTGTGTGGGGCTTTTTACCATGATCTTCTGGGCCGGTCTTTCCTCGATATTTTCTGACCAGCTGCGCCTGTCCGCGTACCGTCGGCGCTTCCAGCAGAGAAGCAAGCGGCAACTCAACTCCGAGCGAATCCTCAATTCGCGCAAGTAAGCGCGCTGCTAAAAGGGAATGGCCGCCCAAGTCAAAGAAGTCGTCAGTCGCGCGGACCGGCTTCGTGTTAAGCACCGTTTCCCAAATCGCAATCAATTCCTTTTCGGCTCCGTCTTCTTGAATAGCCTCATCTTGGGCGGTTTGTATTGCCGTCTTTACTTCGGCTTGCGGTTCTGTCTCAACGGTGCCCTGGGTTGGCATATCGACGACCCGCACATCTGACTGACATACCGCCTCAATTTCTGCAATCCCTCGCTGTACGTCTACTCGTTCGCGTAGCGCCGGATGCAGGCTCCACACCAACTCGCATTCTCTCTTGTCGGTGAGAAGCAGTGCCCACCGCATCTGCGGAAAGCGTTCGTCAGATATTCCTTGCAACCCATCCGTTTCCAAGAACGACATGATCCACTTGCGCGCCTGCCCTTTTGGCAAACCGCGCAAATCATGCTCTTGCCAAGGAATCTTTCCCCCTCTGCCCTCCGAGCCGTTCCCGTTTCCATTGCTGTGGCCATTGCCGTTGCCATTTGTGTTCTTGGCCGGCTCCGGCCTGCAGGACCGCTCCGCGATCTTCTGCAGTGCCGCGCGCAAACGCGTTGCCTCGATTTCTCCCTCAATCAGCAAACGAATCTGCACCGGAGGTTGCACGCCAAGCGTTTCGTTCCGGGCAACCCTTCGATCTATTACTTCTTCATACACGAGTTCGTCCTTACTCCGCGTTCACACGACGTCGCGTTTTCAACCCTGCGGCCCGCGAATCCACACACACATCACCCTGCTAGGTTATGGGCTTTCGCCATTCGGAAACAATCCAGTCTTCTACTAATACGTATCGGGTAAATGCTTGATGATTCGATGGAGGTTACACGCAATCCCAGGACCACTAGCGCAAGCGAAAGGCGATGGTGACGTCAGCGAACGTCTCCGCCGGATCCCCATTAACGTATGTCGGCTCGTAACGCCACTCGCGAACCGCGTTCACGGCCGCCGGATACAGCAACCAAGGGCCGCTCACGGGTGTAACCGCAATAACTCCTCCCGTTCGCCCCACGCGAGCACGCAGCTCTACGCTTCCCTCGATGCCGCGTTTTCGGGCCTCCGCTGGATAAAAAGGCTCGCTATGCGCTATTAACTTCCCAATGACAACGCGCTGCGATCCGCTAGCTGCCATCGAACTCCGCGGTGGAATCTCAAGCGTCCTTCGCGCACTCATAGCAATTGCCCCGGACGCACTCACCGCTTCCCCGGGCAGGTTCACGAAAAATGGTCGACTCCCCGGCTCCGGCGCATTCACCAGGATCGCATGCTCGGTCCCGATTCTGCTCGGCGCGGCGTCCATGCCATGGCTGCCGCGCGCCAACACGTCTTCCCCAGTATGTCGCGATCGCGGCTCATTAACTCCTGGAACGGCCGCGCCAACACCGCCGGAGGGCCCGCCCTTCGATGACTCAGTCTTGACCGGCGGTCTCTCTGCTTCTATGTCGCCTTTATTTTCACTTCCTGCTTTGCCGCTGCTGGCCGAACCTGCGGCAGGTTCAGATGTGAGATTTCCACCGCCGGCCGCTCCTCCATGACTCTCCGCGTCAGCACCTTTCGCATCCGGACGATCCTCACTCTTGTCCTCCGTGGCTCCAATATTTTGCTCCGGTGGGGCGGGAGGCGTGACCTTTGGAGCCGATGCAGTCGCGATCTGACTTAGTGTCCAGCCTCTCAGGTATGCAATCCATCGATCAACGCTTTCTTTTCCAACTGTCGCGCCCAGCGCAAAAAAGAGTCCCGCAACCAGTACCCCGACTGCCGCACGGCGCCAATTTCCCCGACGCCTCGCCGGCTGCTGCAACCAGACTCCTTCTCGTTCCGGCTCGGCGGCGAACATCGAGTAATCTGTGAAATGAAATTCCTGCGCGGGTGCCTCAGCCACCGCCGCTCCCGCCGCTTGTCGCTCGGAGGTCCTCGCCGGTTCGCTTTCCGGTCGCGTAGCGTTTGCTGGTGAATTTGGTGCCACCGATGGCTCGTGCGCCTCTCCGCCGCCACGATAGGGCGCGTCAAGAATTTGCCTGCGTGCGTCCGCTCCTTCCGTCCGCTGTATAGCTGGACCTGAAGGTCGCCCGACTGGAATTCTCTCTTTGGCCCGTGGGGATTCGCCCTCCGCCGAGACCCACTTGTGAATTTCTCTCCGCGCTTCTCCCGGCAGTTCTGTAAATTGTATCCCCGCTTCTTTCTTCGAGTCGCTAATCCAAACAATACGCCCGCTCGCCGTTAGCCATCCTTGCAGGGCTGGTACTTGAAATCGCAGCTCTGAAAATACGCGTGAGGTCAAAGCAAGCGCCGACTGCACCGCAAAGCCTCCCTCGCTGAGGTTCAGGAGAATTCCTCCGTTGTCCTGACCCAGCTCCACATATGCCATCGGCGATAGCTTCCGCCGCATATGCGCGCGGTTCCCGTGTGGGCGTGCTTCGGCAACGTCTGGGAGTTGTTCAGCTTTTGACATGGTTGCTTGGGTTGCGCTGGGTGGGTGGAGCGCAACAATATCAACTACTTAGCTACTTTGGGACTGCAACCCCATTCTACGCCCATAAAAGATGACCTTCAAGGACTCCGTGGTTGCCAGGCCAGCCCCTACCTCAGCAGTTCTTTCGCATACCTCGCGGGCACTGCCAAGTTTGATCCGCCAAATCCCTTCAAAATCGCGAAATTCACGCCGATCACTTTTCCGTCTCGATTGAAGAGCGGTCCGCCCGACCCGCCAGACGTCGTCGCTGCGTCGTATACAATCTTGTCCTGCAATACATCTCCGATATGTCCTTGCGTGGTCGTTGGCCGTATCAGTTTTTGCTGAGCCAATTGCGAGACCATTTGGTTCACATTCTGCGTGCCATCCGCAATTTTTTGCGCGACATCCGTTCCCGCTCGCGCCAAAATCCCTTCAATTCCTGTCGGATATCCGATGAGCACCACTGGTTCGCCCGATATGGTAGCGTCGCTGCGGTCATCCAACTCTAAGAGCGTCGTGTTCGAAGGAGTCGGCGCCTCCAGCTTTAGCACCGCAACATCTGCGCTCGACGAAATCTTATCCAGTTTCGCTGAAATTCCCTCCGAGCCTCCGGGAAAATACGCCTTGTACGACAGCACATAAGCCGCCGCCCCATGATCCAGCAGCTCCTTCAGTTCATCATTGCTCCACCATGGCTCGGCGACATGGTGGTTCGTTAGAATCCTTCCGTCCCGTCGCACCAAAAATCCCGTCCCAAACACGTCGATCTGCAGATGCGGGCCCGCTCCTCCCGCGTCCAACCGCACCATCCCTTTGTCATCCACCTGCGGTTTGCCCAACGCATCCACGGCAAGTTGGATCGGCTTCCCGCTGTCCTTATCTAGAAATTCAACAACCACGTGCAGCAAGCACACGCTTGGTCCATAGCTGTGTACAATCGTCTCCGCGATCTTTCCTTCGTTCTCCAGCAACTTCAGCCGTTTTTGCGTGTCCACCAATTGTTGTTTCAGCGACTGCGCATCCGGTCCTTCGGCGCTCGCCATCTTCTTTCGCAAATCTTCGGATTGCGCGCGCAGGTTCTCTCTCGCGACGGTGTTAGTTTTCGCGCTCGCATCCAGCGAATTGCGCGCCTGCTCCGTGCGTTGCAAAAGTTGATCGTGCAAACCCAGCCCGCTGTTCAGCCGCGCAATCTCCGACCGGAGTTGCAGCGTTTCCTTGCGGCTGCGCCCCGTCGAAAACACGATAAACCCTGCCGCCAGAATGGCCGCCGCGCTCACCACAAAAATCGCCGGTATCAGCCAGAATCGGTGCTTGCTCACCGCGCCGCCGCTCAGCGATTCCACCGCGATATCCGCCATCTGCTCGCGTTGCACCGCGTACTTCAGCATCGTCTTCAGATCTTCTTCCGGCTGCCGTTCCCGGAACTGCGTCCGCACGCGCGCCGCAAATTCAATCGCTTCAAATGGAAACGTAATTACGTCGTCCGCCCCCAGATCGAGCGCTCGCGCTCGTTCTAAGGCCCCTCCGCGCACCACCATCAGGATCTTCACGGAAGTCCGCGTATCTGAACGCGCCTTCAGTTGCGTAATCATCCCGCAGCAACTCAAGTCCGTCGGCGAAGCCTCCGTAACCAATACCTCGGGCGATAGCGCCAGCACCTCGTCTACCGTTAACCCGGACTCGATCGTGATGTCGTACCCTTGCCCCGCCAGGGCGCCATTCACCAGGTCATTCGTCTCGGAATTCAAATTCAGCAAGAGTACGCGCATGATTTGACAGTCTACCATCCCCCATCCGGAAGTCTCCTTTCCGCCCCCAGATGCCCATTTCCTTTTTCCGATTTTGCGTTTATCCTCCAGTTCCATACTCCGGGCGCCACTTAGCCGGTCGGCATTTCTTCTTATGCGTCAACGTGATACAACGGGCGTAAGCCTCGCGCCTAATGACGGATTTCTATTGAAACTAGAGCTGCATAGCGACCCTCAGTTGCTCTATGTCGTACGTGGAGCGCTCGAACGCCTTACCGAGGTCTTAGGTTTTTCTCCGCCTGATCGCCGCTCTGTGACCCGTGCCGTCGACGAAGCTCTCACCAATATCATGCGGCATTGTTATAACGGACGGACCGACCAGCCCATCCAACTGTATTGCAAGCGAGTACCGCCTCGCGCTTCCCAGTTCGCCGACGGTCTTGAGATTTTGCTTTGTGATCAGGGTCCCGCTATCGATCCCGCGAAGTTGCGCGGCCGCCGTCTCGATGAAATCAAGCCCGGTGGTCTCGGTCTCCACTTTATTAGGCAGAGCATGGACACGGTTGAGTACCAGCGTGTCGGCACTATCAATCAGTTTCGGCTGGTTAAGTATCTCCAGCCTGCAACGCAGTCGCGTACACCTTAAGGTTCAAAGGAGGACTTCCGTGCAGATTTCCGCGCGGCATTCCGATAGCACCACGATCTTTGACGTCACTGGAGACATTGATCTCGCCAATTCACCCGAGGTCCGCAAAGCTCTCCTCCGCGAGGTCCGTGAGAAGCGCACTCCTCGAGTGGTCATGAATCTCAGCAAAGTCCGCTACATTGATAGCTCTGGCGTCGCCTCTTTGGTCGAAGGACTCAAAGCCAGCCGCGATCTTAATTTGCGGTTCATCCTGTTCGGCCTGAGCCCCTCCGCGCGCGAAGTCTTGCAGCTCTCGCGGCTGCTGAAGATTTTCGAAGTCTACGACAACGAAGATCAGGCCTTGTCCTCCTGATTCTGTAAGTAACGTTGTCTTATGCGGGCGCGTTTTGGCGCGTCCCGGGCTTAAGGCTTTTCGCGAATTGTTTACGCAACCCTAATAGAGCATGCAATTTCTCTCTCAAGTCGGCGGCTCTGTAACGAACGGCCTTGCTTACGTCGGTTCTCTAGCCTCCCTTGGTGGCCAAGCTGCCTACTACACTTTCGTTGCTCCGTTCCAAGGTAAGCCAGTCCGCTTTCAGCGTGCGGTCTCGCAAGCCCTCGATGTTGGTGTCCGCGCCCTTCCTATTCTTTCCCTTATCACTTTTTTTATTGGCCTGATTTTGGCTCTCCAGGCTGCTTACGAACTTCGCCGCTTCGGCGCCATCAGCTACGTAGCCACTGCCGTTGCCATCTCCATGTCTCGTGAACTCGGCCCTCTGATCACAGCAATCGTAGTAATCGGCCGTTCCGGCTCCGCTTTCGCCGCCGAAATCGGCACCATGAAGGTCACCGAAGAAATCGATGCCCTCGAAACCATGGCCATCAGCCCGGTCCATTTCCTGGTGACTCCCAAATTCATCGCCATGGCCATCATGCTGCCTTGTCTCACCATTTGGGCCAACTCCATGGGCATTCTCGGTGGCTCGCTCTTTGGCGTCGCGCAGGCCGACTTCACCTTCACCCGCTATATCTCCGCCTCTATTGACTCGCTCTTTCTCCGTGATATTGTCAGCGGACTCGTTAAGAGCGTTATGTTCGGCATCACCATCACCGCTGTAGGCTGTCTTGAAGGTCTCTCCACTGGCGCCGGTGCCGAACAGGTTGGCCGCTCCACCACGCGCGCGGTGGTTATGTCCATTTTTATGGTTGTTCTCGTTGACTTGGTTTTCACGGCACTCTTCTTTTTTATAAGCGAGCACTAGAAATTCAGTCAATGGAAGCCACACTCACAGATTCGCTCGAAACCACCGCCACCATCTCCGTGCGCGATCTCCGCGTGAATTACGGCGAGCGCGAAATTCTTCACGGCATCACATTCGACGTTAATCGCGGCGAAACTCTGGTCATCCTTGGCGGCTCCGGTTCCGGTAAAAGCACCCTCTTGCGCACGCTTGTCGGGCTCGAAAAGCCAACTTCCGGCCAGATTTGGATCAAAGGTCAGGACATCGCCACAATTTCTTCGTCCGCTATGGATGAAATCCGCAAGAAAATTGGCATGTCTTTTCAAGGCGGGGCGCTCTTCGGCTCCATGACCGTCGGCGAAAACGTTGCCCTGCCGCTTCGCGAACACACCCGCCTCGAGGAATCCACTATCGAAATCATGCTCCGTCTCAAGCTCGAGCAGGTCGGACTTCAGGGCTTCGAGTACTACATGCCCTCGCAGCTCAGTGGCGGCATGAAAAAACGTGCCGCCGTCGCTCGGGCTCTGGCCATGGATCCCGAAATTCTTTTCTTCGACGAACCTTCTGCCGGACTCGATCCCATCATCGCCGCCGGCATCGACCAACTTATCCTCGAGCTCAAGCAAGCTTTTCGCATGACCATCATCGTCGTCACTCACGAGCTTGCCAGCGCCTACCTGATTGCCGACCGCATGGTTCTGATCGACAAGGGTAATATCGTCGCCATTGGTACCACCGAAGAGATGCGCGCCAGCACCCAGCCTCGCGTCCGTCAGTTTCTTGACCGCGTCGCCGAACCTGAAGTTGCGCGCGAACTGGATTACTTGCAGATGCTAACCGAGGAACGTCGTCGCTCCAGATGATCTCTGGAGCAAGGGAAGGGAACTATGAATCCTAGAAGCGAACAAGCGCTCGTCGGTCTTTTCGTTCTCGTTGCCACCGCGGTCCTGGTCGGCACAGTTTTCGCTATCAGTGGCGCTTTTGGCCGCTCCACTCACACCTACCATTCATTTGTCACTTTCGCTGGTGGCATTGAGTCCGGCTCCGGCGTCCGCTACTCCGGAGGGCCTAAAATCGGTCGCGTGGATCGCGTCCGCATCGATCCGCAAAATCCCGCGCGCATCGAAATCACCTTCAAGGTCCAATCCGATCTCCCCGTTAAAGCCGATAGCCGCGTCAAAATCATGAGCATGAGCCCGCTCGGTGACAATCACCTCGAAATTCTTCCCGGCACCTCGAAAGCCGCCCTCGCTCCCGACGGCTCTCAGATCACCGCCGAAAACTACATCGACTTCAACGCCATCACTGCCCAGATTAATGATCTCGGTCCCCATGCCACCGAGCTAATCGCTACTCTGAACGATCGCGCCACCGAATTAAAAGTCACCGTTGATCGCGTCAACGATCTTCTCAGCGTTCAGAATCGCGCTAACCTCTCTGCCACCCTCGCTAACACCCGCGGCATGCTTGAAGAAAATCGCCCTGCTCTTCACGCCACTCTCCAGCACATTAATTCCGTAAGTGAAAAGTTAGAACCGCTCTTGCAGGATTTCCAGAAGACTTCCGCGGAAGCTAACAAAGCTATCGATCATATCGATTCTCTCATCGGCGAAAATCGAGCCGACATTCGCCAGGCCGTCGCCGAACTTCGCCGCACTCTTGCCAACACCACTGACCTGACCTCGCATCTGAATCAGACCCTCGACGTCAACTCCGAGAATATCGACGAACTCTTGGACAATTTCCGGCACGTCTCCGAAAATCTCAAGGAATTCACCAACACCATCAAGTCCCGCCCGTACACCCTGATTCGCTCCTCCAACCCCCGCGAACACAAAACCGGTGAACGTCAATGATCTTTTTCCGCCACATCATCGACGCTTCAGTTAAGCGTCTTGCCGAGTTGGGATGTCCGAGCATCTATAGTCGTCGACGAGCGGTACGTGCGCCTTTGACTTTCGCCACGGTGTTCCTCTCGTTTCTCTTGGTCGGTTGTGGCGCGGCACGTCCCGCGAAGTACTATCAGCTCACCGTCCCCAAAGAAGCCGCTGCCGACCCGCCGGGAGATCCGTTGCCTGTCACCATTCTCATGGGCCCCATCATGTCCTCGCATCTCTATCGCGAGGATCGCATCGTCTACAGTTCCAGCGGCGAAGATATGGGTACCTACGAGTATCAGCGCTGGGCCGAACCGCCCACCGAAATGATCCAAGATGTTCTCTTGCGTACGCTGCGTTCCTCCGGCCGCTATCGTGCCGTCTACGCCCAGCGAAGCAGCACGCGCGGTGATTTTCTCCTGCGCGGCCATCTCTACGACTTCAAGGAGGTCAGCGGCTCACCTATGTCTGCACGCCTCTCCCTGGAGCTCGAGCTCCGCGATACCAAGACCGGCACCGCCGTCTGGACCCACTTCTACAATCACGACGAATCCGTCAGCGGCAAGGATGTCTCCGCCGTGGTCACCGCACTCAACCGTAACGTTCAGCGCGCCACCAACGAATTCAGCGCCAGCCTAAATCAGTATTTCTCTGCTCACCCGCCGGCCTCGCCGCCATCTCCGCCTCAGTAACCCTTTTCCGATTTCCTCTGCGTCGTCCGCGCACTCTGGGTCTCGGCGTTATCTTTCTCTTTCTTTTTCTTTTTCCGTTCTCGCTCTGTGTCTTCTTCTCAACTAACCCGCCGCAAAGTCAAAAGCGTAACGTCGTCTTCCAACTCCGCCTCCCCGCGATGTGTCTGCACGCCGCCCAGCAATTTTTGCGAAAACTCCGGCAAACTCATCGGCTCCTCCATCCCAAGCAGCGTCTCCTCCGCAAGCGCAAGAAATCCCAGATGCGTCAACTGCTCTCCCGCCGGCGAATGCGCCTCCGTCGCCCCATCCGAGAATGCCAGGATCATGTCGCCCACATTCAATCGAATACTCTGCTCGCAGTATTGCTCCCCGGTAATGATCCCCAGCGGCAAATTCTCCAATCCTTCCCCTAACTCGTAGAATCGCCGGTCTCGTGCGCGCCACACCAGCATCCGTGGATGCGCCGCGTACGCAAAATTGAACTCGCCACTTGTCCCGTCATAGGTCCCCGTAACTACCGTCGTCAATCGCAGCTCTTCGCCATCGTTTGCAGCGCCAAGCGTGAATTCATCGTTCAGTGCCGCCAGCAAACCAGCCGTATCGCGAATGTCGTGAAACTTGTGCAAAAGCTTATGAATGTGCCGCGCCACCAGGCTCGCCTGGTACCCATGTCCGACGCAATCCGCAAGCACCACGCGCGCAATATTATCGCTGCACGAAAATACTGCGGAAAGATCGCCGCCTGCATCGCAGCCGCTCGGCACCGCAATCACATCAGCTTCCAGCCCCGCCAACTCGAGCGACCGCTGCGCTCGCTCATTCCCCGCCCAAAGCTCCATACACCCAAAAGGCCGCGCCACCGAAGTCGTGCACTCCAGCCCATCCTTCTCAATCTTCTTAAATTGCATAACAAAACTAATGTAGCACTTTGGAGTGCGGCGGTCTTGCCGCCGCTTTTAGCGGTGTAAGTCAGGTGCAAGCGCCTGCCGGAGCACTATATGCTTCCCGCTAGCTGACAGTCTTTTTTCCATCCAAATTCCGATCCAAGTTAAACGCCGCGCTAATCAGCGCTAAATGCGTAAACGCCTGCGGAAAATTCCCCAGCATCTCCCCCTGCGAACTCGTCTGCTCCGCATACAATCCCAAATGATTCGAATATCCCAGCATCCGCTCAAACAGCAGTCGCGCTTGATACAGCATCTCCGGATCGGCCATTCCCGCCCGTGTCATCGCCTCCACCAGCCAGAACGAGCACATGTTGAATGTTCCTTCTTCCCCCGGCAAACCGTCGACCCGCGGATCCGGCGGATACCGGTACACCAATCCGTCGCTGACCAACCCGCCTTCTTTCGGGCTTTTCATGATCGCTTTGATCGTACTCACCATTCGCGGATCGCTGGGCGTCATGAAAAAAACCAGCGGCATGATCAGCACCGAAGCGTCCAAATCTTCACTCCCATAAAATTGCGTAAACGCCCGCCGCTTCTCATTCCATCCCTTCGTCATCACCTCTTCATAAATTTTGTCCCGCTCGCCAATCCACCTCTCGCGATCCGCCGGAAGCGAACGCTTGTCCGCCAATCGCACTCCGCGATCCAGCGCCACCCAGTTCATCAGCTTCGAATACACAAAATGTTCCTGGCGGTTCCGCATCTCCCATATGCCCTCGTCCGGCTCTTTCCATTTCTCGCACACCCAGTCCAGTCGATGTCGGATCCTCGTCCAAAAATCGTAACCAATCGGCAGCACATATTTGTTGTACAAATACAGCGAGTCCAGCACCTCGCCGTAAACATCACTTTGAAATTGCTTGTATGCGCCATTGCCGATTCGCACCGGCCCGGATTTTCTGTAGCCTTCCCAGTGCTTCAATTCCTGCTCAGGCAGTTCCGAATTCCCGTAAATCGAAAACATCGCAGGTATTTTCTCGGCTGCTGGCGTCTGTTTTGCCGGGTAGTCTTGCATCCACTTCACAAACCCCGCCGCTTCTTCCGTGAAACCGATGCGCACAAACGCGTACACCGTAAACGCCGCATCACGCAACCACGTATAGCGGTAATCCCAATTGCGCGGCCCCCCGATCACCTCCGGCAAGCTCGTAGTAGGCGCGGCAATAATCGCTCCGGTTGGATCAAAGGTCAGCAGCTTCAGCACCAGCGCTGATCTTTCCACGCGTTCGCGCCAGCGCCCCTTGTAAGTGCATTTCGAAAGCCACCGGTGCCAGAATTTCACGGTCTGCTGAAACAGTTCTTCGCCTTCCTCTTCCGACGCCGGGCACGGAGTATCGCCACCCGCCTGGTCGTCGCTCAATGTGAACACCTGCGACTTGCCTTCCTCCAGCACAACCTCCGCAACCACGCTTCCGTCTTCGCCTCGCCGCAGTGTCTGCCCGCAGCAAAGATGCAAGCTTTGCTTCCCCGCAACGAACGTCGCTCCATGCGGTTGCAATGTCACTTCGTGCGCCGCGCGCCCATAGTCGAACGCCGGCCTGCATACCATCCGTACTTTCACCGTGCCCCGTACGCATCGAATTCTTCGGTACAGGTGGTGATACCACTTCGAGTCCGGCGGCAATCCCACCGGCATGAAATCTTCCAGCTCCGTAATTCCGTCTTCGTGCAGGAATCGCGTGACCAAAATATTCGTCGACGGCCAATAAAATTGCCGAGACTTCACGCGCTCCGCCACCGGCACAATCTGGAACCGCCCGCCCTTTTCATCATCCAGAATCGCGCCAAACACGCTCGGCGAATCAAAATGCGGCGAGCAATACCAGTCGATCGATCCATTCATCCCCACCAGCGCCGCTGTCCGCATGTTCCCGATAATTCCGTAATTCTCAATCGGCTGATATCCCATCGTCTTCTCTCCAACTCCCCGAAAGTGCGCGCACCACCCGCACAGAAATAGATTCGCCAACCCGCTCAATCGACGCGAACCCGCCTCTTCTCCACGAATCTCCCCGCACCCTGCGTCTCTGCGTTATATTTTTCCTTCCTCCTCCTATTCCAAAGCCCCGCCACTCGCGCCCTCCCGCTCCTCGCCTGTATATTGGAATTTGCGCACGCCCAATTTTCCATGGACTTCCGCTCCCATATTCTTCGCATGCTCTTCGATCCCGATCATGGCGCCCGCGACCGCCTGCTCCGCCGCTGGCTCTTCCTCCGCGCCCTCGGCCTGATCTACTTCTCCGCTTTCTTCTCCCTAATCTTCCAAGTCCGCGGCCTGATCGGCTCCAACGGAATTCTTCCCGCCTCCGAATACCTGCGCGCCGTAACCAATTCCGTTGGCTTCGCCCGAATCTGGTACGCGCCAACCCTATTTTGGTTTTCCAGCAGCAATCACGCGGTGATGGCTATCTCTTGGGTCGGCCTACTCGCCTCCATCCTCCTGACCATCAACATCCTCCCGCGCGCCATGCTCCTCCTCTGCTTCGTCTGCTTTCTC
>Ga0137403_10002385_pt1 | contig 23040 bp, 17 predicted proteins | sample CZOMad2_1_16fung_FD_122057 | JGI IMG/M metagenome (GOLD analysis project Ga0137403, IMG submission 122057) | Vadose zone soil fungal communities from Angelo Coast Range Reserve, California, USA - CZOMad2_1_16fungal (Hybrid Assembly) | ecosystem: Environmental > Terrestrial > Soil > Vadose zone...
GACCTCCCTGGCGATGAGCTCGAGCTCGCGCATGATGTGCGCGTGCGGCATGCCTGGAAAGAAGGTCCGGCAGATCAAATGGGTCATTCCGTACTCTTCGGCGAACCGCCGGATCTGAGCGACGCACTGGTCGGGCCCGCCGATGATGAAGCGGTCGGCCATCAGCCGGTCCAGATCGGTCGCGATGGAGGCGTCGATGAAAGGATGGCGCCAGCCCCCGGCGTACTCCTTCCGGTACGCGATCATGATGTGCTGCTCGGCGAGCTCCCTGGCCTTGCGGTCGGTGTCGGCGACGATGAGGTCGCGGGTCAGGGGCCAGTCGGTGATCGGCTGGCTCCGGCCAGCGGACCGGCGGTTGTCGAGGAAGCGTTTCTTACCCGCGAGAAGCCGCTTGAGATCGGCGGTCGGACCGGGGATCCAGTTATCGGCGAGCGTCGCCGCGCGCTTGAGCGTGATGTCTCCCCAGCCGCCGATCCAGACCGGCGGGTGGGGCTTCGTCATGGGCTTGGGCTCGAGCCGCCCCTCGACGGTGTAGTACGTGCCCTTGAAGCTCAGCCGGTCCTCGGTCCAGAGCCCCTTGATGATCGCCAGCTGCTCCTCGAACCGCGCGCCGCGCTTCTCCAGCTCGACCCCGTAGAGGGCGAACTCGTCGGGCTTGTAGCCGATCGCGATGCCCAGGGTCACGCGCCCCCCGGACATGACGTCGAGCATCGCGACGTCCTCGGCGAGGCGCACCGGGTGATGGAACGCGGCGACGATGATGTCGGTGCCGAGCATCATCCGTGACGTGCGCGTCGCGAAGCCGGCCAGCACCGTCAGCGGCGAGGGCCAGTAGTGGTTCGCCACGGAGTGGTGCTCTTCCATCCAGACCGAGTCGAAGCCGAGCTCCTCGGCCTTCGTGACCTCTTCGAGCGCCTCGTTGTAGCAGTGGCCTCCTTCGATGGGGATGAAGCCGATCTTGAGTCGGGCCATGTCACCTCCTGGTGGCGAGCCCAGAGCCTAGCACGCGGTCTCGGAGCCAGTCACTTGACAGGCTCACGTTCCCGATCAATCGTGGGGCACCCCAACCGGGAGGAGGCCTCCGATGCCGAGCATGAAGGGCTATCACGCGCTCAAGAACCTGCCCGAAGAGAAAGTCACGGACACGATCTCGCGACGGATCCTCGTCGGTGACAAGGAAATGATCGTCTGGTGGTCGATGAAGGCAGGCGTCCACGCGGCCGCGCACCAGCACCCGCACGAGCAGCTCTTCTGGGTGGTCAAGGGAAAGATGGAGTTCCGTCTCGGCAACGAGAAGCGCACGTGCGGCCCGGGTGACCTCGGCGTGATCCCGGGCGGCGTCGAGCACGAGGCGTGGTTCCCCGAGGACACCGAGGTGGTCGATATCTTCGCGCCGCCGCGCGAGGACTTCCTGACGCACGAGGTGCCCGCGTACATGCGAAAGGGGTGAGCGCGCGCTTACTTGAGCCCGTCGGCGAGCGCTCCGACCAGGTGCTCCACGTGCGAGATGTAGTCCTCGGTCCCCTTCACGGCGCCGGGCGACTGTGGGACCACGAGCAGCTTCGCGCCGGTCTCTCGCGCGATCCGGTTCGTGATGTCCGGTGGATACCAGCAAGCGTGTAGTGCAGGCTCCCGAGCGAATGCACGTCCCCCATCGAACGGTCGATCCGACCGGTCAGGACCTTGAGGACCCGGACGCCCTCGGATCGACGAGTCCTCCTCGAGGCCATTGCGCACCAGGCGGTCCGCACGTCTGACGAGCAGGGCCGCCTCCCCCGCCACGACCCGGGTCAGGACGAAGAGGTCTGGCAGCGTGGCGAAGACGCGGGGCCTGGCGCCGGCACCGTGCAACGCAGGCGCCGGCCCGGTCAGCATCAGAAGAAGAACCGCGAGAGGACGAGGCGGCGGCGCTCCCGCGCCGCGGCACGCGCTAGCCGCCGTAACCCCAGTTCCAGCAAGAACGTCGCTCGACCCAGAACCAGTCGTCGCACAGCTCTTCGATACACCGCTGCCTGCATTGGCGCTCGGTCTGGTCGGATTCGCACCGGAGCTCCCCGGAGCTCCGGCAGTAGCACGACCCGGTGAATTCCCATCTCGCGCGTTCCGCGAACGATCCGTCCGTCGTGGTCAAGCCGAGCGCCAGAAGTGCGCCGAGCGTGACAGGTCCGAACCGCCGAACTCTCATTGTCGCGGCTTCACCGCCCCGCTATAGTCTCACGACATGTTCCGGCTCGGCCTCGCGGTCGCCGTGTCGCTCACGGCCCTCTCGGTCTCCGGATCGTACGGCGCAGATCTACTCTCCATGCGTCGCGTCGTCGCTACGGGGCAACCAGCGCCCGGGGGCGGCAGCTTCGATCGGTTCAGCGTCGAGTCGCTGCCAATCGTGGCGCCGGCCAACGGCAAGGGACAGATCGCGTTCTTCGCCACGGTTCTCCGCGGCCGTGCCAGCGAAGGGTTCTTTCTGGCGTCGGGAACGCGGATCGCCAAGCTGGTCGCCGACGGCGATCCGGCTCCCGGCGGTGGCGTGTTCTCGGGGTTCGGCCGGCACCCCGTGCCAGCGCTCAACGATGCCGGCGAGCTCGCGTTCGCGGCCCCGGTCGCGGGCGGCAAGGCAGTCGAAGGCATTTTCGTCGCCTCGCCGCGTCGCGTCAGAACGGTGGCGCTCGCCGGGAGCCCGGCGCCTGGCGTTCCTTCCAGCACGTTCTCGAGTCTGGACGCGCCGGCGATCAACAGTCGAGGGGAGGTCGCGTTCCTCGTCACCATCCGCCGCGGTCGCGAGAGTCTCGAGGCGATCTATCTGCACGCGGGTGGCAAGACGCGGAAGGTGGTGATCCAGGGCGATCCCGCGCCGGCGGGTGGTACGTTTGCCGCGTTCGGTCCCCCGACGTTGAACGGCCGGGGTGTGGTCGCCTTCGGTGCCGTTGTGGAGGGCCGCGCGGTTCCGGGCGGGCTCTTCGTCGCGCAGGGAGAGACGATCCGAATGCTCGTGGGCGCGGGCGACGAGACGCCGGACGGCGGAATCTTTGCGAAGTTTTCCGAGCGCATCGCCATGAACGATGCGGGGGTGGTCGCGTTCAACGCGGTGCTCAAAGGGGCGCCCATCGCCGGCGCGATCTACGTGATCGAGGATCGACTCCGCCGGGTCGCCGGGCTCGGCGACGCGGCTCCGGGAGGAGGCGTGTTCTCCCATTTCGGACTGTGGCCCTCGCTCAGCGGAACCGGTAGCGTCGGCTTTATCGCCTCGGTGGACGGCCCGGTTGGACCCGTCGCGGCGTTCGTCGCCGGCCGGCACGCAACCGTAAAGGTCGCCGCGGTCGGTGATGCGCTTCCGGGCGGGGGGACGCTCGTGTCCTTCGGGCTCTACCCCTTCGCGGCCATGAATGCGGCTGGCACCATGACCTTCGCGACCGCACCCGACGCCGTCGGCAACGGAGCCGAAGGGGTCTTCGCCGCGCAACCTTCGGCGGGACGCTGATCGGCGAGCTCAGTTCATGTCGTACGGCGGATATTCAATGAATACGTTCGCAGCAGTGATGAGGCGATGGGCGGTTAGCGTTCTCGCCGGAACCGGCTCACCGCGCAGCATCCGCATCGCGATTGGAAGGACCTCGTAGCCGTACCGGTCCAGGTAGAACGCGACCGAGCCGAGGACGACGCTCCCGCGGTTGCTGGGGTCGATCTCCTTTCGGTCGTTGATCCCACCATGCACGGAGCGATCGACGCCCTGACCCACGATCGCCCCGTCGGCGAGTCGACCCGCGGACTCCAGGGCGCTCTTCGCCGCGAGTGCGGAGGCGTCGTCCATCGCCGCCACCAGGAACTTGTGCGCCGGGTAGCTCGCGAGGAGCTTCCCGAATAGCGGACCCACCTGTGAGGGGTTCCCCTGCGTGTCGAGCGTCGTGATCTTGAGTGTCGGCAGGTTCCGTGTGAGGCCGTCGCCGGCACCCTGAACGCGGTCCGACATGCGGCGCTCCTGAGTGCGGAGATTGCCGAGCACGACTCCGATGGCCGGTAGACCGCGCCAGGTGCGCGTGGCGAACTCTGACAGGGCCTCCCCGGCGATGCGGCCGGCCGCACGGTTGTCGAGCACGTACAGCGGCGCGTCGGGCACGGGCGTGTTGATCGCCAGAACGCCGATGCCCGCCGCGCGGAGCCGCTGGCCGACCCGAACGTTGGTCCCGAGATCGTCGTGATACTGGATATAGAGATCGACTCTCCGGGCGACCGCATCCTCGGCATTCGCGAATGCTTTCTGCGGATCTCTCTGGTTGTCGTAGAAGACGAGGTCGATGGGGAAACGGCGCGCAGCGAGGACGAAGCTCTCGCGGACCTCGCGCCCGGTGAAGCCGGTTCCCTCGAGCGTCGCCCCCGGCTCCTCGGTGAGATTCGCGAAGGCCACCGTGTAGCGCCGGTCCTGCGCCGCGAGAGCGCCCACAGAGGCCAACGCCGACAACAGCAGGCACCCGACGAATCCGGACCGCAAAGAAAATCGCCGGCGCCCCGGAGGGAGCGCCGGCCGTCGTCCTGCGCCGCACACGGCAGGGCTCCTAGCGAATGCCCTCGATCGCGACAAAGTTACCCGTCAACCCGACCGCCTTGGGCACGGTCATGCTGAAGAAGAACGTTGCCCGGTTGGTCCGCGCCGCCTCCGCGGCCATGAGATCGGTTCGGACGTTCTCGATGATGTGGATCCCGTTGTCCGTGATCAAGATGTTGTGGACGATGAAGGCTTCCTTCGGGTCCTCGCCCGGGATCACCTCGACGCCCCACGTGTCCGAGCCGACCGCGACGATCTTCTGCGACACGAGCCACTGGCCGGCCTCCTTGCCGATCCCGGGCTCACCCGAGCTGAATACCGCGTTCTGCGCCGGGTACTGCTCGAAGAGGTCGCCCCAGCCCGTGTGGATGATGACGATGTCGCCCTCACGGAGCGTCACGTTGTACATCTTCAGGCCGGCCTCGAGGTCGGCCCTGCTGATGACGGTGCCCTTCTCGAGGCACGGCTTCTTGCACGCCGAGTTGCCCTTGAACTTGCCTGCCTGCTGGTACACCTTGACCATGTCGAGGAGGACGCCGCGGGTCGCGAACGACTTCAGGTGCTCGAGCCCGAGCTTGGTCATGTTGTTCTGCGTGATGAACTTGCCCATCGCGATCTGATTGAAGTAGCAGTCCTTGCGTCCGATATGCCCCAGTCCGTCCAGGTGCGTCCCCACGTGGCTCTGGCTGAGCCATGTGTCTTCCATGTAGGTGAGCTGGTTCTCCCCGAGCGCGGCACCGGGCGCGAGCGTGGTCGCCGTGAGGATCGTCTTGGTGAACCGGCTGCCGAAGAGAGGGATCCCGTCCGTCAGCGGGTACGACATGACGACGACCTTGCCCTCCTGGATCTCCGCGGCGGCGGCCTTGGTGACGGCCGGGGTCACCCGATTGGTCGCTCCGGTCTGGTCGTTCGCGCCCCACGGCGAGGGCGGGACAACCTTGGTGCAGTCGGTTTGCGCCAGGACGGCGGGCGCTGAGGCGATCAGGGTGACGAGGATGACGGCGACGACGAGCGCGGATCTGCGAGTCATGCGGCGTACTCCTTTCGACGGTGAGGGGCACGACCACATCCGGGCCGTAACGCGGAGGATGGTAGTACCGATTCCGAGGAGATTCAAGACGCTCTGCGACGGAGCGCAAGCCTGGTGCTAAGATCGCGGGAGATGACCGAGGAATTCAGCCGCGACGAGCGCGCCGCCCTCGCCCCGTACGTCACCAATCTCGACGGCCCGGTCTTCGCGCTCGTCAACCTGCCGGAGGTCGTGAAGGGCGCCCTCTTCGCCCGCTACTCCCGCTCGCCGAAATCGCTCCGCCGGCTCTTCGTGGACGAGTTCCTCGGCGCCGGCGGTCTCGCGGCCGCGGCCGGCTCCGGCGCGGCTCACGGCGATGCCGGCACGCAGCGGGCCGAGCAGCTCTACGAGCGCGTGTTCGTCGAGTACGGCGACGACTCCGTGGCCCAGCTCGGCGGCGTGCACCTGGCGTGCGAGGGCGCGTCGAACATCCTGACCAAGGTCCTGGAGTGGGGCCGCCTCATGGCCTATCTCGAGCAGTCGACGCGTTACGTCCCCTACGACGACCGCCCCGGCGGCCGGTACCGCTACCACGTGCCCGCCGAGCTGACCGGCGCGCTGCGCGAGCGCTACGTCGCGGCGCTCGATCGGAGCTTCGACACTTACCGCGCCTGGCTCCCGAAGGTGCGCGCGTTCTACGAGAGAAAGTTCCCGCGCGATCCGGCCGAGTCCGAGACCGTCTATCGCATGACGATCCGGGCCAAGGTGCTCGATACGCTGCGCGGGATGCTGCCCGCCGCGACGACCTCGAACGTGGGCATCTACGGCACCGGCCAGGCGTACGAGCAGCTGCTGCTCCGCATGCGCGCCCACCCGCTGCGGGAAGTCCGGACGTACGCGGACCTCATGCTGATCGAGCTCCGGAAGGTCATCCCCGCGTTCCTCAAGCGCGTCGACGTGCCCGAGCGCGGCGGCGTCTGGTCGGCGTACCTCGAGGAGACCCGCAACGAGACGCGGGAGGTTGCCCGGCGCCTGCTGCACGCGGACTCCGTGGCCAGGAAGGTCGCGCCGGAGGCTGAAGTCACGCTCACCGACTTCGATCCGGACGGCGAGCTGAAGGTCGTGGCGGCGGCGCTCTATGCCGTCTCCAGCCGCCCGGACGCCGAGCTGCTGGACGCCGCGCGCGCCATGACGCGGGACGAGCGCAACGCGGTGCTGGCGGCGTACGTCGGCAAGCGGCTGAACCGACGCCACCGGCCGGGGCGCGCGTTCGAGCGGACGTCCTACCGCTTCGACGTGCTGGGCGACTACGGGGCGTTCCGGGACCTGCAGCGTCACCGGCTGCTCACGCTGGAATGGCAGCGGCTCACGCCGCGTCACGGCCACGTCGTGCCCGACGCGATCGCCGAGGCGGGTGTGGCGGACGACTGGCGGCGCGTGCTGGAGGAGTCGGCCGAGCTCCACGACGCGATCGAGGCGAGCGGCCGGCCCGAGGTCGCCTCCTACGCGGTGTCCATGGCGTATCGCGTCCGCTTCTACATGGAGATGAACGCCCGCGAGGCGATGCACGTGATCGAGCTGCGGACGACGCCGCAGGGGCACCCGTCTTACCGGCGCATCTGCCAGACGATGCACCGGCTCATCGCCGAGCGCCATCCGGCCATCGCCGCCACGATGACCTTCGCCGATCACTCGGCGGTCGAGCTCGAGCGCCTGGAAGCCGAGCGCGCGGCGGAGCGCCGCCGCGCGGCGTCCGCCTAGAAGCCTTCCCACCGCTCGCCCTTGACGCGGACCCGGCGCGCCAAGATAATTGGTCGTCCAATCAAGAAAGGAGACCCCGTGAGCCCCAAGCGGGGCGTGGCGCCGCTCCGGCGCGCCGAGATCGTGCGCGCCACGATCCGGTGTCTGGCGCGCGTCGGCTACTCCGGTCTCACCATGAAGAAGGTCGCGCGCGAGGCCGGAGTGAGCCAGGGGATCCTCCACTACTACTTCGCCGACAAGCGCGCGATCCTCGTCGCCGCGCTGGAGGCGGTCGCCGCGGATCTGGACCGGCGGGTCGCCGCGGCGCAGACCCGCGGGCCGAAGGACGCGCGGGCGCGGCTCCTGGCGCTGATCGAGGCGTGCCTGCGGCTGGCGGTCGACGAGCGCGCCTTCTGGATCGTGTTCGTCGAGTTCTGGGGCGAGATGATGCACGATCGGCAGCTCCGCGAGACGAACGCGGCGCGGTACGACCGCACCCGGCGGCTGATCGGCGCCGTCGTCGCCCAGGGGGTGCGGATGGGGACCTTCCGCCGGACCGATCCCCTGCGCGCCGCCGCGGTGATCCTCGGCCTCGTCGACGGCGTGTCGCTCCAGCTCACGTTCGACCCGACGGCGTTCAGCGTCGCCGACGCGACGCGATTCTGTGGCGACGCAGTGTTGCGCTATCTCACGCGGGAGGCACGATGAATTCAGAGGCCGAGGCAAAAGCGAAGGCGCGGGAATATTTTAGGATGAAGGCGACCGAGCTCCCGCGGCCGGTGATCGTCGAGAGGGTCGCGGACGCGGTGCGCGCCTTCGAGGAGTTCGTGCTGCCGCTGTCCGCGGCGCAGGCCGCGCGCAGGTCGATCCCGGGCGAGTGGACGATCCAGGAGATCGTCGATCACGTCGTCGAGACGTACCGCCCGGGGCTCGACGAGCTCTGGTGCCTCTTGGCCGGCCAGCGGCCGCCGGGAGAGCCGATACCGGCGAGCCTTCGGTCCAAGGCGCCGCTCGTCAGGCCGTGGCCGTGGCTCCTCGAGGAGATCACGCGCATGCACGCGGAGGCTCTGCGGACCCTCCGAGCCGTTCCGGCCGACTTCGAGACCGACGCGCGGGCGCCGATCGTGATGGTCGTCAACGTGAATGACGCGCAGGGGAACATGACCCCGCTCCACTGGGTCGAGGATCTCGACTGGAAAGCGTATGCGATCGTCAGCTGGCGGCTTCACGCCATCGATCACCTCAAACAGGCGAAGAAGGTGCTCGCGGCGATGGCGCGCTGACGGCACCCGGATTGTTCATGAACGATCGACGCGATCGGCGGGCGGGTGGCGCCGGGTGCGGCCCGACGCCACCCGCCCGTTCGTCGTGGTGTCGTTCATGAATAATCCGGGCTAGGTCAGCTCCTACTTGTTTTCGAGCCGTTGAAGTGTCGCCTCACGGCGCGGCGCCGTTCAGCTCCTACTTCTATCTCGACCATCTGACGCCGCCGGCGCGGGCGTTGCTGCGCGCCGTGCAATCGGCCGCCGGCCGCGCGCGGGCGACGGCCCTCGTGGGTGGCGCCGTCCGCGACACCCGGCTGCCCGGGACGCGTCCGGCGGGGCCCGCCGATCTGGACGTCGCCGTGGCGTCGGGCGCGCTCGACATCGCGCGCCGCGTGGCCGCGCGTCTCGACGGCGCGTTCGTGCCGCTCGACCCGGAGCGCGGGGCGGCGCGGGTGCTCGCGCGGGGGATGTGTCTCGACCTGACGGACTGGCGGGCGGAGACACTCGAGGCCGATCTGGCGGCGCGAGACTTCACCGTGAACGCCCTGGCGGTGCCGGTGCGCGAGCTCCTCAGTCGCGGACGCGCCCGCATCATCGACCCGACCGGCGGGCTCACCGATCTCCGGGCGCGGCGTCTTCGCGTCCACGACACGCGCGTGCTGGCCGAGGATCCACTCCGAACGCTCCGTGGCGCTCGGCTCGAGGCCGCCCTGGGGCTCCGGCTGACCCCGAGCACGGTGAAAGCCATCCGCGCCGCCGCCCCCGGACTGGCCGGCGTCGCCGCCGAGCGGGTCCGCGACGAGCTGCTCGCGATGCTCGCGCTGCCGCGCACCGCCCGCGTGCTCCGGCGTCTCGACGCGCTCGGTCTGCTCGGCGTGATCGTGCCGGAAGTCGAGGCGATGCGCTCGACGGCGCAGCCGGCGCCCCACCGGTTTCCGGTGCTCGAGCACTCGCTCCGGGCGGTCGCCGGGGCCGATACGCTTCTCGAGGACCTTCGCGCGCTCCGGCCGTTCGGCGAGGAGCTCGCCGCCCATATGGACGAGGAGCTCGGCGGCGGCGTGCGACGCGGACAGGTCCTCAAGCTGGCGGCGCTGCTCCACGACGTCTCGAAGCCCGAGACGCGCCGACTGATCGACGGCCGCGTCCGCTTCTTCGAGCACGATGTGATCGGCGCCGCGCGCGCGCGCGGCATCGGCGAGCGGCTCCGGCTCCCGGCGCGGGCCCGCGGCATTCTCGAGCGGCTCGTTCGCCATCACCTGCGTCTCATGCACCTGGCCGCCGCCGGCCGGGTGACGCCGCGAGCCCGCTACCGCTTCTTCCGGGATCTTCGCGAGGACACGCGCGACCTGCTCCTGCTGACGCTCGTGGACGCCGCCGCCGTGGCGGGAGAGTCGCCCCACGCGGTCTGGCGCCGCGCATCGCTCGTCCGGGACCTCCTGCGGGGATGGGAAGAAACACAGCAAGGCGGCGCCGGCGCGGCACCGCTCGTCAGGGGTGAGGACGTCATGGAGCACTTCGGCATCCAGCCCGGCCCCGCCGTCGGCCGGCTGCTCGCGCGCGCGCGCGAGGCCCAGGGTCTCGGGCGCGTGACCACGCGCGAGGAGGCGCTGGCGTACCTTGACTCGCTCCCGGGCCGGACCCTAAAGTAGCGGAACCCCGAGAAATCGAACCCCTCGGTCGAGGAGGCTCTATATGGTCGCGTGGCGAATCGCGGTGGCCGCCGTCGTCCTTCTGGTGCCGGTGGCGGCGAGTGCCGCGCCGGCCGGCAAGGTCGTTCTCGCCCAGGGCGTCGACCCGACGACGCTCGACATGGCGAACCAGTCCGAGAGCCCGGCGTCGAACGTCGGGCGCCACATCTTCGACACGCTCTACGAGCGTGATCAGAATCTGAAAATCGTTCCCAACCTCGCCACCGAGATGCCGAAGTTCGTCCCTCCATCGGCATGGGAGGTCAAGCTGCGCAAGGGCGTGAAGTTCCACAACGGCGAGGACTTCAATGCCGACTCGGCGAAGTTCACGCTCGAGCGCCTGGGCCAGGGGCAGGGCAAGCTCCGCGGCGCGACCTTCTTCGCGCCGATCGACCGGGTGGAGATCGTCGACGCGTACACGATCCGGGTCCACACCAAGAAGCCCTGGCCGACCTTCATCTCCGTGATGACCTTCGTCCAGAGCGGCATGCTGCCGCCCAGGGAGTCGGCCGGCAAAGAGACCGCCGATCTCTCGAAGAAGCCGATCGGCACCGGCCCCTACAAGCTCGTCCGCTGGTCGAAGGACGAAGAGATCCTCCTCGAGGCGAACGACGCCTACTGGCGCGGCGCCCCGCAGATCAAGACGGTGGTGTTCCGCCCGATCCCGGACGACGCGGTGCGCGTCGCGGCGCTGCAGAACGGGGAGATCGACCTGGCCGTCAACATCCCGCCGCATCTCGGCGCGATCATCGAAAAGCACCCGAAGCTGTTCCTGTCGACGGCGCCGTCGATCCGCACGATCCAGCTCATGTTCTACTCGCACCAGATGGACGCGCAGCACAAGCCGACCGGGCCCTACAACGGGCCCACCGCCGACAAGCGCGTGCGCCAGGCCATCGCCTACGCGATCGACGCCGACGAGCTCATCAAGACCGTGCTCGACGGCAAGGGCGTGCGCGTCGCCACCATGCTGCCGTCGATGCACTTCGGCTACGACCCGAAGCTCCAGCCCATCAAGGCGGACGTCGGCAAGGCCAAGAAGCTCTTGGCCGACGCCGGCTTCGGCGGCGGCGTCGAGATCACGCTGCACGGCCCACGCGGCCGCTACGTGCGCGACGCCGAGGTGGCCGAGGCGGTCACCGGCCAGCTCAGCAAGGCCGGCATCAAGACCACGCTCCGCACGTACGACTTCGTGACCTATCTGAACAACATGGTCTACGTCCACAAGGCGGGGCCGGTCTGGCTGATCGGCTGGGGGACCGGAACGATGGACGCCGAGACCGTGTACGTCCCGCTCTTCAAGTCCCCCGGCATCTTCGTGAACTGGCACAACGAGGACTTCAACCGCATGGTCGACGAGGCGCAGGCGATCATGGACGAGAAGAAGCGCCTCGAGCAGTATCACCGGATCAACAAGCTCTGGGTCGACGAGATGCCGGCGGTGCCGCTCTACCAGCAGATCGACCTCTACGGCGTGAACAAGCGCCTCAACTGGAAGGCGCGGAGCGACGAGGTGCTGCAGGCCTACGCCATGTCGCTCAAGGACGGGAAATAGCCACGCCCGGATCGTTGTAAGATAGGGGGCGCCGGGCGGCCGTAATTCAGTGGCAGAATGCCAGCTTCCCAAGCTGGACGTCGCCGGTTCGAATCCGGTCGGCCGCTCCAAACAATCGGGGGCCTACGGGACAACGAGCCCGTAGGCCCTTTCGATTTCTGCCGTTTTCTGCGGTTTGTCTTGAATTGAAGGTCGTAGCCCCGTCGTGCCATACCTACCGTACTCGTCCGATGCCAGCCCCCCAAGTCCAACCAGGAGCGGAGGCTCGGGCTGACCTCGGCTAGTCCTCAGCACCGTTCCGTGACCCCGAGTCATGGCGTGATGCTGAACGCCGGGGAGTCCGCGTAGAGGCCGGCGCCTTGCTCGCTCCGGATCCGGAGCTTGACCGCCGCCGCGGCCGGGCCGGGCACATTGTTGATCGTGAAGACCCCGTTGTTCGGATGTGTGGGGCCGAACGGCACGAAAGTCACGCCGTTGTCCCGTGAGATCAAGATCCTCACGTCCGTCGTTGGTCGACCGGTGACATAGCTGTTTTGCCACGTGATCGGACCGGGCTGCCCGATTCCCCATTGAGTGTTTGCGACAGGCGCGGTGACTCTGAATGGACCGCACACGGCACGCTCGAGGCTCAGTCGTCCTCGTGCGATGCACTTGAGCCACGGGCTCCTGTCCACCGACGCCACGAGATGCCGGCGGACTTCAGCCGCGGTCCAGTTGGTATGCATGGCGCGGATGATGGCAGCGGCGTGTGACACGTATGCACACGAGGCGGACGTACCGGTGAAGGCCCGATAGCGCGGCAGACCGAAATACGTCTCCGTGCTGAGCACGCCGATTCCCGGCGCGGCGAGATGGACGCGCTGCCGGCCATAGTTCGAGAAACCCGCCTGGTCGTCGTGCCGGTCGGATGCCATCACCGAGATCAGGTTCGGACAGTTGTCGGGTGCACCGTTTTGATAGCCAGCTGGATACGTCGGCAAGACGTCGTTGTCGAGCCCCTCATTGCCGGCGGCAGCGACGATCACGACGTCTCGCGCTGCCGCGATCCGGATTGCCTCGCGAAGAAACGCAAACGCGATCCCCACGCCCCACGCTGCGGTGATGACCCGCGCATGCATCGCGACGGCCGTCAGAATGGCCACCGCACCCCACAGCGCGGTGGGTCGGACGCGGGCGTCGAGAAACTTCACCGCCATGATACGAGTCGGCCACTCGGTCGCAGCGATGCCGATCGCATTGTTGGACACGGCGCCGATGGTGCCCGCGAGCTGCGTCCCGTGTCCTTCCGTGTCGGAGACGTCGAAGCCGCCATCGAGGACGTCGATGCCGTGGTGGCCGGCCCCGTCTGTCCACAGATGCCCCGCGAGGTCCGGGTGTCGCGGCTGAATCCCGCTGTCCGTGATCGCGATGATCTGGCCCGGTGCGTCGAGATTGATCACGCGCCGCGCGTGGGGCCAGGCGCGCTCCGTCCCCATTCGCGGCAGGGCCCACTGGTGGTCATACAACGCGTCGTTGGTCCGCGAGGAGTGAAGGAAGCGGTTTTGTTCGGCCGACCTAGCCACGCCGTCCCGGACGTACTCTTCGCAGATGCGATGGACGTCAACGTGCGGGGCGACCTCGATGGCCTGGAGTCTGGCCTCCGGTCTCTCGACGACCTCGCGGTAATCGATGCTCTCACTCTGGAGGCGCTTGAACAGCTTGTCCTGGCTTTCGGCGAATACCTCCGTCTCCGGCAGGATGAACACGATTTGCCGGAGAACGCGCAAGCCGACCGCTGGTGGAAGCGAGTGTCCGTTCGGCATGATGGCCTCCGCAATGCCTCGGCGTGCTACGGCGCCGGCTGGGGGTTCGGCATGTTGGCGATCTCGAGGTTCACGGCGAGCATCAGTCTGCGGAGCAATGAAGGCTGAGGGTTAACGACCGCCGCGAGCGGGGTCAGGAGCTGGACGTAGCACCAGTTGGCCACAGCCACGCCCGCAATGTGGTCGTTCTGATAGTGCAGGCCGGCGATGATCCGGTTCTGGCCGATCCGGTCGGCGAGGTCGAAGATCAGATGCGGCGGCACGATCGACAGCTTCGTTCCGGCGATCGCGCGGGCGATCAGCTGGGATTGCAGCGAGTGTCCGCTCGGATAAGCCGGTGTGGCCGGCGGGTCGATCATCGGGACCACGGCGGCACAGAGCTGCGAGGGGCGGGGGCACCGGAATTGACCCTTGAGAACCATCACGATGTGCTCGCCGATGCGCCGGGCGACGCGGATGAGAAGATTCATGGCGGGCATTCGCGAGGGATCAATCATGAGCATCCCGAGGAAGTAGCTGATCGCCCCCTCGCCACTGTGCTGACTGAGGATCTCTTGAAAGCGGTCCTGGCGATCCGGCGCCTGATCGAGGACAAAGATGATCTCGTCTCTGACGGGAATGTTGGTTCCCATCGCGACGCCGAGTTGATGGGTCGGAGTCAGATTCGCGGGAGCTCCCGCGACTCCATTGGCGATATCGTTGGTGAGCTGCTGACGCCAGTTAGGATAGGCCCGGAGAAACTCGTCGAGGTACTCATAGGCCCGAAGCTCGGCGTCCCAGTACGCGGGGAAGGCCAAGTTCTCCGGGTTATTGGGAACGACGGCCTCATTGATGTTGCCGCCGGCCATCGCGACGTACCGACGGTAGTCTTCGCTGTTGAAGCGAGCGCGCGTCCCGTTGCCTCCGACGGAGGCGCCCGACGACGCCATGTTCATGTTGTAGTCCATGTTCATGTTGTAGTCCATGTTCAGTGTCGGCATGGCCCTGGTCCCCCTGCGCTGACTCTGAATTCACCGCACGCGACGTGTCGACGGTGGAACGCTCTAGTCGGGAAGCCCGGCCGAGCGGAGATGACGCGCGAACGTGTCACGGCGGAACGAGTCCCGATACGGATGGGTGCGGCAGAAAGCCTCCACGCGGAATGCGGGCTCCTGCTCGAGGAGGGCCTTTGCGACGGCCCGCGCCTCGTCGATTTTCCCGACGCCAACGAGACTCACCGTGAAGATCCGGAGGGCCGCCGTATACCGCGGGTTCGCGGCGACCGCCTTGCGGCCCGCCGCCACGGCGCTTTCGAAGTCACCGCGCGTGTACTGCGCGAGGGCGAGCGCCGTGTAGTTCAAGAAGACGTGCGGATCGAAGGGCGAGAGCCGGAGCGACTGCGTGGCGCGCCGGGCGGCTTCGGTGCCATCGCCGACATAGCTGTAGGTGGGACTGCTCCAGACCCATGCGTCGGCCGAGTTCGGGCTCGCGGAGATGGCGCGGTGGAGGAGATCGATCGCCGCTTCGTAGTCCCGGAACAGGAAGGAGCGCAGGTGGCCGCACAGGGCCAAAGCGCGGGCATCGAAGGGATCGCGCTCCAGCGCGGCCATGGCCAGACGGTTGGCCGCCTCGTAGTCGTCCTGGCGATTCACGGACCATCCCTGACCGACCCGAATGCTATGCCAGTTCGCGGTCAGAGCGTAGGGCGTCGCATACGCCGGCTCCAGCACGATCGCCCGCTCGAACATCGTGCGCGCCTGCTCGAAGTCATCGCGGCGGAGCCGGTAGAGCAAGTCCAGCCCGCGCAGCATGAAGTCGTACGCGTCCAAATTCTCTGGACGCTTGCGGAGCGCGCGGCGCAGCTCGGCCTGGCGAACGTGCGGCGCGAGCGTCCTCACGATGCGCTCCGACAGCCGGTCCTGCAACGCGAAGACGTCGTTCACGGATCCCTCGACGCTGTCGCTCCACAGGATGCCGCCGGTCTCCGTGTCGCAGAGCTCTGCCAGGGTGCGGATGCGTTCAGCAGCGCGCCGCACGCTGCCCGACAGCACGTACTGCACGCCCAGCGTGGCGCCCACCGCTCGGACATCGGCGCTCGCCCCGCGGAAGCCCAGCGTCGAGGACCGGGAGATCACGAAGAGATCTGGCAGCGAGGCGAGTGCACCGACGATGTCCTCGACGATCCCTTCCGCGAAGTAGCTACTGGCCCCGCGGAAGTCGTATTCGCGAAACGGTAGCACCGCGATCGAGGGCTGATGTGTCCCGAGCACGAGGCCGACGGTGGGTGTGCCGCGCGCGAGCTCCAGATCGATCACCCGGTAGACGTGGACGGTACCCATGACGTTCTCGACCGCGTGCGCGCCGAGTGACTCGTACCGGTACGACAGGTTTGTCCCGACCTGGTCGTGTGCGCTCCCGGAGATCGCAACCCCACCGGGATCGGCCAGCGTCCGTACGTGTACCGCGATATCGATCGCGTCACCGTGAATTCGGTCGCCGTCGACCCGGACGTCACCCAAGCTCACGCCGACGCGAAACGCCTGACGCTGCTCGCCCGACACTGTCGTGTTGCGCTCCGCCTGCGCGCGCTGAACCGCCATCGCACACTCGATGGCGTCCGCGACGCTGATGAATTCGGCGAGGAGGGTGCCGCGCGGGCTATCGAGGCGGCGCCCCCGCAAGCGCGTGATCATCTCCCCCATTGGTGGCAAATCAAGGGAGGCTTCGGCAGACAGGATGGTCGCGAGCCGTCGCGGATCACCCATCGCGGCACTAGCACGCGCTGTACGCTTCGGTGAGGGCATCCTAGCGGAGGTTGTTCAGTCGGGCAGTCCCGCTGCGCGCAGATGGTCTGCCAGCGCCTCGCGCCGGTCGCGGTCGCGAAACGCGTAGCGATCACAAAAGGGCACAACGCGAAAGCCGGGATCGGCTTCGAGCAGGCGTGCCGCCACGAGACGCGCTTGGTCCAGCCTCCCCGCAGCCACGCATGCAGCGGCGAAAATCCGCAGGTTCGCCGTGAAGCGCGGGTTTTCGGACATCGCCCGCTCGCACCACGCCACGGCGTCGTCGAAGTGCCCGCCGCTGTAAAAGGCGAGACCGAGGATCCCATGTGTGAGGAAGAGGTGGGGGTCGAGCGGCGAAAGCTTGAGGCCCTGCCGCGCACGCCGCACGGCTTCGTCGCCGTCCGCGAGATAGCTGTACGTCGGGCTGCTCCGAATCCAGGTGACCGACGAGTTCGGGCTCGAGGCCAGCGCGCGATCGAATAGCGCGAGCGCTCCCTCGTAGTCGCGGAACTGGAATGCCCGCAGGTGCCCACACAGGGCGAGCGCACGGGCGTCGAGTGGGTCGTGCTCCAGCGCCGTCTCGGCGCAGCGCATGACTGCGACGCGGTCGGCCGCCGGCTCGACCGACCAGCCCTGCTCGAGACGGATGCTGTACCAGAGCGCGCTGAGAGCGTAGGGTGTGGCATAACCTGGGTCGAGCGCGGTGGCGCGGTCGAACATCTCTCGCGCGCGCTCGAACTCCTCGCGGCGGAGATGGTAGAGCAAGTCGAGGCCACGCAGCGTGAAGTCGTAGGCGTCGAGGCTTTCCGGGTGCTTCCTGAAGGCGCGGCGCACCTCCGCATCGCGGATGTGCGGCGCGATGGTGGTGATCGTCCGCTCGGAGACGCGGTCCTGCAGGTCGAAGAGGTCGTCGCCGTGGCAATCGATCCGCTCCGTCCAGAGGACAGTCTGGGTTTCCGAGTCGGCGAGCTCCGCCGTTATTCGGAGGCGTTCCCCGACGCGCCGGACGCTGCCGGAGAGGACGTAACGAACGCCGAGCTCGCGGCCCACAGACCGCACGTCGGCCGGAGATTCACGAAAGCGCGCCGTGGAGGTGCGCGAGACGACGAACAGATCCGGAAGCGACGCGAGTGCGACGACCACGTCCTCGGTTATGCCGTCGCCGAAGTACGGGCTCGAGTCCCCGGTGTCGATCCCCCGGAACGGAAGAACCGCGATCGACGGGCGATGCTCCGGCGTCAGCGCGGGTCGCTCGCCAACCCGCGCCACCTGGTGCGACCGCTGTCGCAGCCGGTAGACCCGCAATGGGTAGGGAATGTTCTTGACGGTCACATCGCCGAGCGTATCCCACTCGAGGGAAAGCTTGCCGGCGACGTGGTCGTACGCGACCCCGGAGACGCAGATGCCCCCGCCGTCCGCCAGGCCTTCGACGCGCGCAGCGACGTTGATCGTGTCGCCGTAGATGCGCTCGCCGTCCACCAGCACGTCGCCGAGGTTCACGCCGATCCGGAACTCTAGGCGGCGGCGCTCCGGAAGCTTCGCGTTGCGCTCACCCAGGAGCCCTTGGATTTCGACGGCCGCCGACACCGCGTCCACGACGTTGCCGAACTCCGCCAGGACGTTATCCCCCGGAGTGTCGACGACACGGCCGCGAAACCGATCGATGGTGTCGCGCATGATCGAGCGGTATGCGGTGAGGGTGCGCACCGTCCCGATCTCGTCTTCGGACATGAGCCGGCTATACCCTTTGCCATCGGCCGAGACGACGGCGGCGAACCGGCGTTCGATCTTCGGCGAGCTCATGCGGCGAGGCTTGGGACCCTGCGGTTCACGTGGTCCTCCTGGCGCGGCAGCGTAACCCCCGCGCAGCCCGAGTTTCAACGATACCGCGGATCCAGGCCTCCGCGCTTTCTCCTCCCAGGTACAGCGCGGCCAACGGACCTGTCAAGGGGATGCATCGACTCAAAACTTCGGTTACCGAAGGAGGCATGCGGCATCCTTGTAAGGACGTCCGCGGCCAATTCGTTCAGTGGATCGCTGTTGCCGTGGTCGCCAGAGGCTCGGGTCGACGTCCGGGCCTTCGAGGCCCGTTGCCCGGGCGGCTAATTTTGAGACTGGGGCGACGAAAAGCCTTCACTGTGCCTTCCCGAATAGGGAGAGACCCACGCCGCGAGTGCCTCGCGCGCGCGTGCTCCAACGCCGTTCGACGACTCGATTCTGCCGGCTTTCTGCCGTTCGTTCTGCCGCAGCGACAGGAGAACTCGGCATATCGCGGTAGATAGCTTCGAGGACGCTTGATGTGAGCGAAAAGTATCGGACGAGAGGCGCGGGAGAGGTGTTCCGCCTGATTCCCAAGCTGAACGTCGCCGGTTCGAATCCGGTCGGCCGCTCCAAAACTCCAGGGGGTTACGGGCCAGGGGCCCGTAACCCCCGTCGAGTTTCTGACATTTTTCTGACATTCCGTTGTCGAATCTTGCCGCGGTCCTGGTCTGGGCCGGGCTCTCTGCTGTCTACCTGGGTGGGCGGTAATCACGGCGGTCGAGGCAGCCGTCGTACATCGCGCGGCTGATCGGGAGCCAATCGGTCCTGTTGATTCCGCGCCGGTTTCGAGTCGTGGGGCTGAGGGGATATGCGGACGCCACCTTGATCCATCGGCTTCGTTCTTGGGCAATCACCCTGATCTCCTCCGCGACTTCTGAGAAGTCCTGATCCTGGCTCACGATCACGGCCACGTCGTAGTCGCCACGGTGTGCCATGCGGATGACATCCAGCGCCATCCGGATGTCGACACCCTTTTCTTCTCCCACCGAGAATGTGAACTCGCTCCTATCCGGAAGCCGAACTGTCTGGTTTCGGTACCGGAGTGACCGGCTGAAGACGACAACACCTTGCCGCCCCATCACGGCAAGCTTGGCCGACCAGAAGTGGTGCCAGAATGGATTGTCGATCGGATCCGGAATTCCGGTGTAGAAGGGCCCTGCGAGAGCGTCCACCCCCTCGTCCTACAAACCGCATCGGCCAGGGCGAGGACGTCGTAGTTGGGGTAGGTGTAGCCGAACGCCTCGCGGGCGGCGTGAAAGAGGTTCTGGCCATCGACGAAGATAACAGCGCCTTTGATGGTCGGCTCAGGCGGCAGGCGGTGCTCCGGGCAAAAAATAACCCCGCCCGAGGCCTTTCGGCATATCGAGCGGGGGGCAAGTCACCATTAAACTTATCACGCCGATCTCCCTATGCCAAGCCCTGCTCCTGCATCACTACGCGCAGTCGCCGTCCTCGCCGGTGTTGCCGATTCTGTGCGTTCCTCCACGCGGTCGATCTGCGCCAGCACACTCGGCCGCGGCGCCTAATTATGCCCCGGGAGCTCCGGCCCGAGAGAGCGCTTGGAGCCGGGTGCGCACGTCCCAGTCGAGGCCGCCGAAGCGCACGAAGACGGTTCGCCGTCCGGCCGCCCCGTTCGTGACAGTCATCACCTTGCTATCGAGGACCGTCAGAATCCCCGTCCGGGGAGGCAGAGTCACCTGCACGGCGTCGAACATCTCCAGTGGACACTCCGTGTCGAGCTCACCTCCGGAGACGCCTAACTTCACGAGCGTGGCCGGGTACGTATCCGTGCCGATTTGCTTGCCCCTCAGGGGACGGAGGCTCACCTCGATCGCGGAGGCAAGAACGACCAGATCCGACACCGAGGAAGGCACGACGAGCGAGCTTCCGCCCTCTTCCAGGCGGCGCACCGTCCACATGCGGACGGGCCCGGCGACGCCCTTGGCCTCCGCCTCCAGCGGGCCATCTACCTCGAGCCGTTCGGCAAGAGCCTCGCGGGTTGAGTCCGAGACGAGCACCTGGCCGCCAACCGTGAACGACTCGATGCGGGCGGCAAAATTTACCGGATGGCCGACCACCCCGTACTTCGTCCGGAGGTTGGAGCCCATGTTCCCGACGACCACGGGTCCCGTGTTGATCCCGATGCCCATCTCGAGGGGCGGCCACCCCTTGGCGAGGAACTCGAGGTTCTGCGTCTCGCGCGCGAGCTGCATCTCGATCGCGCAGGCGACCGCGCGCCCCGCGTGATCATCGAGGGCCTCGGGCGCGCCGAAGACGGCGAACAGCCCATCCCCGAGGAAGTCCACAACATACCCGCCGTGGCGAGCCACGAGGCCCGCGAGCACCTCGAAGTGGTCGTTGAGAATCGACACGACGCGCTCCGGCCCGAGCTTCTCCGCAATGGCCGTGAAGCCGCGCAGATCGCTGAAGAGTGCCGTCACCTCGCGGCGGTCCGCGGAGAGGATCGTCTCCCGGCCGCTCGCGGCCACCTCTCGCACGATCCCCTCGGGGGCGTAGCGCGCGAACGAGCGCAGGCTGGCCCGGACCCGCGCGACGGCGTCCTGCAGCTGCGCGATCTCTCGGACCCGGGCCCTGGATCCATGGTCCTGGTCGCTCTCGAACGAGAGCGTCTCCATCGCTCTCAATTGCCGCGAGACGCCCTCGATCGGCCGTGACAGCCGCGTGGACAACGCGTAGATCAGGACCAGCTCGAGCACCGTGAGCACCGCGATGATGGCGACCATCTGCCGGTTCACGGCTTTCAGGGGGCCGACGAAGTCGTCGGTCGGTGTCAGGATGACGGTTTCCCAGGGCCGCGGGAAACCCTCCGGAAACCTGTTGAACGACGCGGCCAGCTCCTTCCCGGTCGATGCCGAGCGGAACATGAAATTGTCCCCCATCCACAGCTGAGCGCGCAGGCGATAGGCTTCTCGCAGGTCGTCGTCGGCGATGTTGGCCACGCGGGCGACGGCGAGTCGCCCGTCGACCATCTGCACCTGCTTGGCTCGGTCCGGATAGGCGATGATGGCGCCGCCTCGTTCCACAATGGTCGTCGTGCTGTGAGGACTGGCGCGATGCCGATCGAGAAAGCGCGAGAGGACATCCACCGTGATGTTCGCGCCGGCAAAGCCGACGAACCCACCATCGCGCACGATCGGAAATCCCAGCGAGAGAACCGGGGACCCGGTATCCGGATTGATCGACAGGTCTGTCGCCGCAAGCGATCCCGTCGCCTTGGTGGCCTTGTAGTGGGGCAGGGTCCGGATGTCCACCGCTGTCTCGACGGCGTATTGGCCCACTACGTGCGGCCACGTGTCGAAGAAGACGCGGTAGCGACGACGGTTCTTGCCGGCGGAAAAGGCGTCGATATAGCTCGAGTGCCAGAGGGCGGTCGGAGGGATCTTCGGATCGGAGCGTCGGCGGCTCTCGTCCATCCGGGTGACGACACGATGATAGCCGTCCTCGAAGCTCACGTAGACAGCATCGATTTGCTCGGCGGAGGTCAGCGCGCGATACAGCGACTCCCGGCTCTGCTCCGTTCTAAAGAGGGAAGGGTCGGAGGCCACCATCCCTGCGAGCAGCCGCAGTGTGCCCGCCACCGGCTGGATGAGATTCTGTGCACCGTCGACGGTAGCCGTTCTGGTCTTGGCGACCTGCTCATGGAGAGTCGCGATGATGACGGCGGACGTTCGGTTGTAGTTGTAGATGAGGATGAAGAGGAGGATCGGGATGCTCAGAGACACGAACAGGAGAGACATGACGGCGCTCAGTTTCGGTGTGGCGAGCGCGGCGTGGAGAAACTCGAATTTGCGGGATCGGCTCGTTCCGGCCCGGCTCATGATGTGTGCTGCGTGTCAGCCCCGAGATACGGAGGCGGCAGCGGCCGCTCCGTCGGACACCCGAAGCTCGACGCGGGGGGGCGAGGTCATCGGCATCGTCAGCCACAGTATCGCCGGTCCGGCGGCAGCGAGGGCCTGGGATTCGTCGTGACCATGAAGACGGCTTGGCAGCTCCTTGCTCGAGAAAAGATCGTTCTGGGGTGGCCTCGAGGCCAGTTCCTGTCCGATGACCTGGCCGATCTAACATCGTGTCCTGTGTTGAGAAATTTCTTTAATCAAAGCGAGCCAGCCGCGGAGTCATCCGTGGGCGGTCACGCCGCATACTCGGCCCGCTCACTTGGTCAAATAGCCTCTGACAAGGATCCAACTTCTTCATGCTGACCCTCCAGCGAATCGGGCCGGGCGCGCCGCCAGGGCGGCGGTAGCCCTGGCGTCAGGGAGTTGTCAATGCGCCCTTAGTGCGCGAGCATCTACCGTGAGCACCCGTTCCACGAGTCGCCGGACCTCGTGCAGATGCTGCGACGGCGGGTCGAGAGTCCCGACTTCAGACGGGCGATCGATCCCCCAGAGTGAGGAGCCACTGATGCGCCCTGGAGATCCAGACATGACGGCGGCGGCATTCTCCTTCGATGCGAGTGAGCTTGCAGGAAAGCGTGTCCTGCCTCGGGGCCAAGGCCCCGCACTGTTCGTTCAAGCTGACATCAGCACCCTGGACGGCGTCGAAAGCGTCGTCCGTGCGGCCTTGGACAAGACGAAATCGCTGGAGATCCGCTCATGAGCGACGGTCTCGAATTGAATGGCCGCCGGGCGCTCGTCACGGGCGGCACCCAAGGGATCGGCGAGGCGGTGGTCGCGCGACTGCGCGAGGCCGGGGTCAGGGTCCTCACCACCGCTCGAACAACACCCGCCGACCTCCCCGACGCCGATCTGTTCGTCGCGGCGGATGTTGCCACTGCCGAAGGCTGCGCGATCGTGGCCGACGCGGTTCGTGATCGCCTCGGCGGCGTCGACATCATTGTCCA
>Ga0137403_10002386_pt1 | contig 23027 bp, 22 predicted proteins | sample CZOMad2_1_16fung_FD_122057 | JGI IMG/M metagenome (GOLD analysis project Ga0137403, IMG submission 122057) | Vadose zone soil fungal communities from Angelo Coast Range Reserve, California, USA - CZOMad2_1_16fungal (Hybrid Assembly) | ecosystem: Environmental > Terrestrial > Soil > Vadose zone...
TGGCTTCGCAGACGAGCTCGACCCGAGGATCGTGCAGATGCACTCGAGCGAGTACCGCGATCCCTCCCAGCTCCGACCGGGGGGCGCCCTGCTGGTTGGCGCCGGGAACTCGGGAGCGGACATCGCGATCGAGGTGTCCAAGACCCATCGGACCTTCCTTTCCGGTCGGGACAAGGGGCAGGTGCCGATCCGGATCGAGAGCCGGCTGGCGCGGTTCGTGTTGCCGATCCTTTGGTTCGTCGCCTCGCACGTTCTGACTGTCAAGACTCCGATCGGCCGCAAGGCCCAGCCGCACGTGCTCGCGAACGGCGCGCCGCGGATCCGGGTGAAGACGGATGACCTAGAGGCCGCCGGCGTCGTGCGGGTGCCGAAGACCGTTGCGGTCAGCGACGGGTTGCCTTTGCTCGAGGACGGGCGAGTGCTGGATGTTGCCAACGTGATCTGGTGCACTGGCTTCCGCCAGGACTTCAGCTGGATCGACGTGCCGGTGTTCGGGGAGCAGGAGGAGCTCCGGCATGAGCGCGGCGTCACCTCGGAGCCCGGCCTCTACTTCGTCGGGCTGGACTTTCTGTACGCCTTCACCTCGGAGAACGTCGGCGGCGTCGGCAGGGACGCGCGGTACATCGCAAAGCGAATCAAGTCGAGGTAGCCTCATCCGTCCCTTCGGGCCAGGGAAAGGAGCGAGATGTCAACCGAAGCGAACAAGGAGCTGATCCGCCGCTACATCCAGGCGATCGACGACAACGACTCGAACGACTGGAGGGTGATCGACGAGTACGTCGCCGAGGACGTCATCGTCTACAACCCGCCGCTTCCGGGCTGCACGCCGGACCGCGACGGGATCAAGCAGGCGGCCGAGATGTTCCGTCAGGCGACCCCCGGTCGGCACGAGGTCAGGATGCAGGTCGCCGAGGGCGATCTCGTCGTCAGTCACGTCTTTGCCAAAGGCGTGCACGCCGGCGAGCTGCTCGGTATCCCTGCGACCGGAAACGAGGTCGAGACTGAGGGTCTCGCTGTGCATCGGGTCAGGGACGGCAAGATCGTCGAGTATTGGGCGGTCAGCGACGTCGCGCGCGTGCTCCAGCAGGTGGGTGCGCTTCCGGGTCCGCCGGGATAGAGAAACGCCGCGTCCCGGCCTAGACTCGTACCGTGGCGGCTTGCGCAAGCTGCGGGGTCGAGAACCGGGACGAAGCCCGCTTCTGCGACGCGTGCGGAGCGGCCCTGGCCGCCGAGCCGGCGCGGGAGGCCCGGAAGACCGTCACGGTCCTCTTCTGCGACGTCACCGGCTCGACGCAGCTGGGCGAGCAGCTCGACCCCGAGAGCCTGCGGCGCGTGATGGCCCGCTACTTCGAGGTCGCGAAGGCCGTGATCGAGCGCCACGGCGGCGCTGTCGAAAAGTTCATCGGCGACGCCGTGATGGCCGTCTTCGGCGTTCCCGCAGTGCACGAGGACGACGCGCTCCGGGCGGTCCGGGCCGCTGCCGAGCTTCGCGACGCGCTCGGCGACCTCAACACCGAGCTTGCCGAGTCGTACGGCACGCGCCTCGAGCTGCGGACTGGCGTGAACACGGGCGAAGTGGTGACAGGGACGGAGGAGCGGCTGGCGACCGGGGACGCGGTCAACGTCGCCGCCCGGCTCGAGCAGGCGGCCGAGCCCGGCGAGGTCCTGCTCGGCGGCGAGACGCTGAGGCTCGTCAAGCACGCGGTCGAGGTGGAGCCCATTCCGCCGCTCGCCCTAAAGGGCAAAGCCGAGCCGGTGCCGGCCTTCCGCCTCCTCGGCGTTATTGCCGGGGTGCCGGAGGCCGTGCGGCAGACGGTTCCAATGGTGGGCCGGGAGCGCCAGCAGAACCTCCTCGACGATGCCTTCGCGAACGTCGTCGGCGAACGATCGTGCCATCTGTTCACGATCCTCGGCACGGCCGGGGTCGGCAAATCGCGCCTCGTGTCCGAGTTCCTGGCGAGCCTCGACGGCGCGACCATGATCGGCGGCCGCTGCCTTTCCTACGGCGAAGGCATCAGCTACTGGCCCGTGACCTCGGCCGTCAAGGAGTTGCTCGGGCCTGCCCCCGACGAGGTGCTTGCCGAGCTGGGTTTTGAGACCGCCACCGCACGCGCGCTCGACCCGATTCTCGGCCGCCAGACGCTCGCGAGCTCGCCCGAGGAGATCGCCTGGGCGGTACGCAAGCTCTTCGAGGCCGCCGCGGCGCGAGGTCCGCTCGTCGTCGTGTTCGATGATCTGCACTGGGGAGAGCCAGTCTTTCTCGACCTGGTCGAGCACATCGCCGACTTCAGTCGCGACGCACCGATCCTGCTGCTCTGCATGGCGCGTCCGGAACTGCTCGACCGCCGGTCGGCCTGGGGAGGCGGCAAGCTCAACGCCTCCAACGTCCTGCTCGAGCCGCTCTCTTCGGACGAGACGCAGCAGCTGATCGAGCGGCTCCCCGCCGGCGCGAAGATCGACGCGGGGCTGCGCGAGCGGATCCTCGAGGCAGCCGGCGGCAACCCGCTCTTCGTCGGCGAGATGCTCGCGATGCTCGCCGACCGCAGCGACGGGAACGGATCGGCTGAGATCGCCGTTCCTCCGACCATTCAGGCGCTGCTCGCGTCGCGGCTCGACCAGCTCGACGATGCCGAGCGCCGTGTGCTGGAGCGAGGCGCCGTTGAGGGTCATGTGTTCCACCGCGGCGCGGTGGTTGCGCTGGCGCCTGAGGAAGGACAGGTCGACGGCCGGCTGATGACGCTCGTCCGCAAGGATCTCGTTCGCCCCGAGCAGTCCTTGCTCGCCGGCGACGACGCATTCCGTTTTCGCCACCTCTTGATCCGTGACGCCGCCTACGAGGCGCTTCCGAAGGCGACCCGCGCCGAGCTCCACCAGCGCTTCGCCGACTGGCTCGAGCAGAACGCGCCCGAGCTGGTTGAGCTCGACGAGATCGTCGGCTACCACCTCGAGCAGGCCTACACGTACCGCAGCGAGCTCGGCCCGCTCGACGACGCCGCACGCGTTCTCGCTCCGCGCGCGGCAGAGCGGCTGCTCGCTGCCGCCAAGCGCGCTCTCGACCGCGGCGACCTTCCAGCCGTAGAGAGCATGTCGCGACGCAGCGTCGTTCTCGCGCATTCGGGCAGCACGACCCACCGCGAGGCGCAGCTTCAGCTGGCGCGGGTGCTCCTTGCGATCGGCGAGGTCGTGGGCGCACGCGAACTCCTAAGTGAGCTCGTCGCCTCCGCAGAACACGCCGGCGATGCGGCGAGCCTCAACAAGGCGCGGCTCGTGGAGCTCGAGCTGAGGATCGAGCACGACCCGACCGCGTGGATGGGCGACGCGCTCGTCGAGGTGGGCGAGGCCGAGAGCGAGCTGGCTCGCGTGGGCGACGACGAGGGGCAGGCCTGGGCCGCAAGGCTCGCCGGCAACTTCTCGGCGTGGCTGGGCAGGACTGACGACGCGGAGCGCGCTTGGGCGCGTGGTCTCGAGCATGCGAGGCGCGCCGGCAGCTCCGGGCAGATCGCGGAGATCCTCGCGTGGCGATGTTGGGCACTCTGGTGGGGTCCGACGCCGGCGGCCGAGGGCGTTCGAGAGGCCGACGAGATCATCGAGCAGGCGACCGGCCATCCGCCGCTGAAGGCGATCGCGATGGTCGTGCGCGGCTGCCTGAAGGGATTCCAGGGACACATCGAAGAAGGGCGGTCGGAGCTACGGGCGGGAAGGGCGTTGTTCTTCGAGCTGGGAGACCTGCAACATTCCGCCGGGACGGGGATGATCGAGGCCGACCTCGAGCTGGCCGCGGGGAATCCTGCCGCGGCCGACGCCGTCTTGCAAAAGAGCTACGAGTTCATGAGCAAAACCGCCGAGACCGGGTACCTGGCGACGATCGTAGGTCTCCGCGCGGTTGCGGCGCTCGATCTGGGGCGCGAGGACGCGGCGCTGGCGCTTGCGGACGAGGTCGAGCGGATCGCCTCGCCCGACGATTTCGAGCCGCACGTCCGGCAGGCCTGCGTTCGGGCGAGAGTGCTCGCGCGCCGCGGCGACCACGACGCGGCGGCAGAGTCGATTCAGGCTGCCGCCGCGATCGGCGACAAGACCGACTACCTGTCCCTGCGGGAGTACGTGGCGATTTCGCGCGCCGAGGTCGAGCGCCTGGCCGGGCGCCCTGACCGGGAGCGTGCCGCACTCGACGAGGCCCTGCGCCTCGCGGAGGCGAAGGAAGACGTGCTGACAGCCGGACGGGTGCGCGAGCTGCTCGGGCGGCTCAACGAGCCGGTGTCGCCCTAAGAGTCATCATTTGAAGACGATCGGCAACCGGTTTGCCTCCTGGGCTCCGACGGGTAACTTGCGACGGTGAATAAGCGCCGCCTCGGCACGCAGGGCCTCCAGACCTCCGCGATCGGCCTCGGCTGCATGGGGATGTCCGAGTTCTACGGGACGGCGGACGAAGGCGAGGCGATCGCGACGATCCACCGCGCGCTCGAGCTCGGCGTCAACTTCCTCGACACGGCCGACGCGTACGGGCCTTTCAAGAACGAGCGGCTCGTCGGCCGCGCGATCAAGGACCGCCGCGACGAGGTCGTGCTCGCGACAAAGTTCGGCAGCGTCCGCACCGAGCAAGGCGAGCGGCTCGGCATCCGCGGCGACCGCGAGTACGTTCTCGCCGCCTGTAACGCCTCGCTCGAGCGGCTCGGCACCGACCACATCGATGTCTACTACCAGCATCGCGTCGATCCGAACACGCCGATCGAGGAGACCGTCGGCGCCATGGCCGAGCTCGTCGAGCAGGGGAAGGTTCGCTACCTCGGCCTCTCGGAGGCGGCCGCGGAGACGATCCGCCGCGCGCACGCCGTCCACCCGATCTCCGCCCTGCAGAGCGAGTACTCGCTCTGGACCCGCGACGTCGAGGACGAGATCCTGCCTGCGATCCGAGAGCTCAGGATCGGCCTCGTCGCCTACAGCCCGCTCGGCCGCGGCTTCCTCTCGGGCCGGATCCATTCGGTCGACGATCTCGAGGCGAGCGACTTCCGGCGCGCCAACCCGCGCTTCCAGGGCGAGAATTTTCAGAAGAACCTCGAGCTCGTCGAGCGGGTCGAGGAGCTCGCGGCCGAGAAGGGCTGCACCGCCGCACAGATCGCGCTCGCCTGGGTGCTGGCGCAGGGCGAAGACATCGTTCCGATTCCGGGGACGACGCGAGTCAAGAACCTCGAGGAGAACGTCGCGGCGCTTGACGTCGAGCTCTCAGACGAAGAGCTGCGGGACCTCGAGGCGGTCTTCCCGAAGGGGGCGGCTGCGGGCGACCGGTACGCCGACATGTCGCCGATCAACCGCTGAGTACACAGATCGTCCTCCTGCGGGGGATCAACATCGGGCCTCGGAATCGAGTTCCGATGGCGAGACTGCGCGAGGCCCTGGAAGAGGCGGGCTTCTCCGACGTGAGGACGCATCTCCAAAGCGGCAACGTCGTGCTTTCGAGCAAGACGAAGCCCCAGCAGACGGCGCGCAAGTGCGAACGCCTGATCGAGGACGAGTTCGGGCTCGAGATCGACGTCGTGGTTCGGACGCCTGCCGAGCTCGCGCGCGTCGTCGAGCGGAATCCGCTCGGCAAGGTCGCGAAGGATCCCAAGCGCTACCAGGTGAGCTTCCTCGCGGGACCGCTTCCCGCGGCCGCCAAGCGGAAGCTGGAGGAGGCCGTCCAGGAGTCGGAGGAACTCGTTGTCAGCGGACGCGAGATCTATGCCTGGCACCCCAAGGGTGTTGCGCGCTCGAAGCTGTGGGGACGCCTCGCCGGGCGGGACTTGGGCGTCACCGCCACGGCGCGCAATTGGACGACGGTGACGAAGCTGCTCGAGCTCGCCGACTCGCGATCTACGACGCCAAGGGGGCCGTGGCCATGACCGAGCGGGCCCGGCGCATGCTCGCGATGGCGGACTAGACGCGGGCCGACAGCTCGTCGACGAAGACGTCCCATTCGCGGACGTCGTCGAGCACGAAGACGCCGTTCTCGACGAACGGATCCTCGGCGATGATCCGTTTGGCCTCGTCGACACTGACGCCTTCCAGCAGGCTCAGCGAGCCCGAGTTGTCGGCGAAGGGGCCGCCCATCACGAACGTTCCCTTTTCGATCAGAGCGTCGATGAACTCAGCGTGCTCGTCCCAGCCGGGCTGCTCGCGCACGCCCCCGCTCGTCCACGTGGGCCCCGCTCGCCAGACGACGACCACCCGCATTGGCATGCATTCAGCTTACGCATTGACCGCCGGGGCGTCAGGCTCGGACGGCGCGGTAGCGAAGGTGCGTCACGAGCGGCGACTCGAGCACCTGGGTCACCTCGAACCGGGGGACCGCGGGCCCGACGCCGTCGAAGAGCCGCGCGCCGCCGCCCAGCAGCACCGGGGCGAGGTGGAGCAGGAGCTCGTCGACCAGTCCGGCATTGATCGACTGGTCGATCGCGTCCGCTCCGCCTGCGATCAAGACGTCCTGCTCGGCTGCGGCGGCGCGCGCATCCTCGATCGCGCTCCCGAGGCCTTCGGTGACGAAGGTGAACGTGGTCCCTCCTTCCATCACGAGCGGCTCGCGCGCGTGGTGGGTGAGCACGAACACGGGCTTGTGAAACGGTGGGTCGTCTCCCCACCAGCCGTTCGCGTTGGTGTCGTTCTCCCAGGGCCCTTCGCCGCCGCTGAACATACGACGCCCCATCACGACGGCGCCGGTCGCGCGCAGCGATTCCGCGACGAGCTCGTCGTCCGGTCCGGTCTCTCCGCCGGGGAGGCCGTGGGGCTCGCGCCAGCTCTTGAGCGGAAAGACCCACTCGTGCAGCTGGTCTCCGCCCTCGCCAAGCGGATTCTCGAGTGTCGGGCTCGGCCCGGCGACGTAGCCGTCGAGCGAGACCGAGATTTCCGCGACGATCTTGCCCATCTCTCCTCCCTACGAGGTCTCGGTGGCGGCGGCCGCACCGTGACCGGGTTCGTGCGCGGCCATCGGCTCGGCTTCGCGGAGGAGCGCTCCGCCGATCACGGCCGCGGCGGCGGCGAAGGCCGCGCCGACGAGGAAGGCCAGGTGGTAGCCGCCGGTGAGAGCGCTCAGCTCGCCGGCGCCCCCCAGACGGAGGCTCTGCGACCGCGAAGCGGCGATGCTCGCGAGGACGGCGAGCCCGAGGGCGCCGCCCATCATGAACGACGTGTTGACGAGCCCCGAGGCGAGCCCCGACTCGCTCGGCTCGACGTCGCTCATCGCGGCGAGCAACACGGGGTTGAAGGCGATGCCGGCGCCGAAGCCGAGCAGGATCATGCTCGGGAGGACGTCGACGAGGAAGTTCCCGTCGACCGGCGCGCGCACGAACAGCAGGAGGCCGGCCGCGGCCAGCAGGAGCCCGGTCGCGAGCGGCTTCCTGAAGCCGAAGCGCATCACGAGCTTCGCCGAGAGCCCGATCGAGAACGCTCCCATGATCAGGTTCGCGGGCAGGAACGACAGGCCGACCTCCAGCGGGCTGTACCCGAGCACGAGCTGCAGGTAGAGCGCCGAGAGGAAGAACCAGGCGAACATCGCCGCGGCCCAGAAGACACCGACGAGGTTGGAGACCCAGATGTTGCGCAGATTGAAGAGGCCGAGCGGTACGAGCGGCGATCGGACTCGCGACTCGATCACGAGGAAGGTCGCCAGCAGCGCGACCGCTACGCCGAGCAGCCCGAGCGTCTGGGCCGACGTCCAGCCGTTCTGGTTCCCGTTCACGATTGCGTAGACGGCGAGCATCAGCGCGGCGGTCACGGTCACGGCGCCGGCGACGTCGAGCCGCCCGGACATCGCCGCTCCGCGCTCGCCGGGCAGCAGCCGCAGCGAGAGAACGATGACGAGGGCGCCGATCGGAACGTTGACGAGGAAGATCCAGTGCCAGCTGATCAAGTCGGTCAGGACGCCCCCGAGCAGCACGCCGATGCTTCCGCCGCCTGCGGCCACGAAGCCGAAGATTCCCATCGCCTTCGCGCGGTCGGCGGGCTCGGTGAACAAGCTCATCATCAATGAGAGCGAGACGGCCGAGGCGACCGCGCCGCCCAGTCCCTGGACGGTACGCGCGCTAACGAGCATCCATTCTGTCGTCGAGAGTCCGCACGCGAGGGAGGCCACCGTAAAGAGGGCGATCCCCACGAGGAAAAGCCGCCGATGGCCGAACAGGTCGCCGAGCCGACCGCCGAGCAGGAGGAAGCCGCCGTACGTGAGCAGGTACGCGTTCACGACCCATGCGAGCGAGGTCTCGGAGAAGCCGAGGTCCTCCCGGATCGAGGGCAGCGCGACGTTCACGATCGTTACGTCGAGCACGATCATCAGGCTGCCGAGGGTGAGGACGTAGAGCGCGAGCCAGCGGGTCCGGTCATCGGCGATCGTCATCGATGGGGTCCTTTCCGGTTGTTCGTGATCGACATCGCATGCTTAGACCCGGCTCCGCGGCGGAATTCATCGGTGACCGGGCGATGATTTTTCGGTCGCAGGACGGTCTATCTTCAGATGGCCGCCTCCGTGCCTCGACCGCTTGTCTGTGATCTGAGCGCGCTCGGCAAAGCCGACCTGGAGACTATCGATCTGCTTGCGCGGCTCCAGCTGGCCGCGCGGCGACATGGCCGGACGATCCGGTTTCTCCATGCGTCGCCCGCACTCCACGCCCTGATTGTGTTCGCCGGCCTGGACGCGGTGCTACGCGTCGAGCCGGGGCGGGAGGCCGAAGAGAGGGAAGACCCGGTCGGTGTCGAGGAAGAACGTCAGCTCGACGATCCGGCCGTCTGAGACCTCGAGCACCTGCAGCGCCCACGGGTCGAAGCCGCTGCCGGATTCGCTCGGCTTGTACTGCCCGAAGGCCGGCGAGCCGTTGGCCGCAACCGTCGGGATTACGCGCGAGCCGCGGCAGCCGATGCCCGGCCCGAGCCACCACTCGAAGATGTCTTCCCGGCCGCTCAGCCAGAGGTCGTACGGCGGCATCGACTGCGTCGCGTCCTCGTGGATCAGGGACGTGAGGGCCTCGATGTCGTAGGCCTCGAAGGCCGCCACGTAGCGGGAGAGCAGCTCGCGGTCGGCGTCGTCGAGCGGCGCGCGTTCGGCGCCGACGTCGCTCGTCTCGAGCGTCGCCCGCGCGCGCTGGAGCGCGCTGTTCACCGACGCGACGCTGGTCTCGAGCAGCTCGGCGACCTCGGACGCCTTCCAGCGCAGGACTTCGCAGAGGATCAGCACTGCCCGCTGGCGCGGCGGCAGGTGCTGCAGCGCCGCCACGAACGCGAGCCGGATCGTCTCGTGCGCGACGGCGACCTCGGCCGGGTCGCTCTCCGCTGCGAGGGCGGTCGCGGGAACCGGCTCGATCCAGGTCACCTCCGGCAGGGCGTTCAGGTTCGACTCGACCGGCTCGCGCGCGGGCCCGAGATCCATCGGCCGGGCGCGGCGCTCGCGGGCGTTCAGCATGTCGAAGCAGACGTTCGTGGCGATGCGGTAGAGCCAGGAGCGGAGGGCCGCGCGGCCCTCGAAGCGGTCCAGGCCCCGCCAGGCGCGCAGCAGCGTCTCCTGCACGGCGTCCTCGGCCTCGAACGGTGAGCCGAGCATCCGGTAGCAGTAGGCGGTGAGCTCCGCGCGGTACTGCTCGAGCTCTTGCTCGGCGGCGCCGGGCTTGACGGTCAGCGACGAGTCGGGCATCGGCGCCATCGTACGCGCAGCGATGAGTTTCGGCGAGCGCCGCGGTCTAACCCGGTGTCAGCCAGAAAGGAGCGAGAGATGGGACAGCCGGTAGTCCACTTCGAGGTGATCGGAAAGGACGGCGACAAGCTGCGGAGCTACTACTCCGAGCTCTTCGGGTGGGAGATCGACTCCAACAACCCGATGCACTACGGAATGGTGGCTCGGGAGGGGAATCAGGCGCCGGACGGGTCGGGCATCGGCGGCGGCATCGCCGGCGGGCCTGACGGGTACGAGGGCCACGTCACCTTCTACGTCGCGGTGCCGGACATCGAGGAGGCGCTCGCGAAGGCGGAGAGCCTCGGCGGCACCCGCGTCATGGGTCCGGAGACGATCATGGACATGATCGAGCTCGGGCAGTTCAAGGATCCCGAGGGCCACCTGATCGGCCTCGTTAAGCCGCTGCAGATGTAGCGCCTCTACGCAACTCGGTGCGGAGCCGGCGGCCCAACCGCCGGCTCCGTCCAGCGGACCTTCGTCAGCCTCGACGGCGTCATCGACTCGCCGGAGTGGGCGCAGCCCTACATGGACGACGAGCACCATCGGTACGCGGTCGCCCTGCTGGACGAGGCCGACGCCCTGCTGCTCGGCCGCAAGAGCTACCAGGGGCTCGCCGACTTCTGGTCGAAGCAGACCGGCGAGATCGCCGACAGGATCAACGGCCGCCCGAAGTACGTCGCCTCGCGCACGCTGGCGCCCGGCCCGGCGGACTGGAACGCGACCGTCATCGAAGGCGACGTCGCCGAGGCGGTCGCCAAGGTGAAGGCCGAACCCGGCCGCAACATCCTCAAGTTCGGCACCGGCGAGCTCGACAAGACACTGCTCGAGCAGGGGCTCCTGGACGAGCTCTACCTCTCGATGGCGCCGGTCGTCATCGGGCGCGGCGAGCACCTGCTCGTGGGAGCCCAGGCGACCTTCGAGCTGCTGGAAGCCACGCCGTTCGCGAGCGGCATCGTCGTGCTCAAGTACGCGCCGGGTCCGAGAAGATAGCGCCCTCGACCCGAAAAGGAGGCTCCGATGTCCGCCATCCCCTATCCCGTTCGAGTCGAGGGCAGGCTCGATCCTGAGTTGAGCCGGTGGCTCTGGCTCGTCAAATGGATCCTCGCCATCCCTCACTACATCGTTCTGGTCTTCCTGTGGCTCGCGTTCCTCGTCGTCAGTGTGTTGGCGTTCTTCGCAATCCTCTTTACAGCCCGTTATCCGCGCGGGCTCTTCGACTTCAACGTCGGTGTCGTGCGCTGGACCTGGCGGGTCGGCTTCTACACCTTCGACGCCAACGGCACCGATCGCTATCCGCCGTTCACGCTTGCGCTGACGGACTATCCCGCCTCCCTTGAGGTCGAGTACCCCGAGACTCTCTCGCGCGGCCTCGTCCTCGTGAAGTGGTGGCTGCTCGCGCTCCCGCACTACGTCGTCGTCGGTTTCTTCACCGGCGGCTGGTTCGCGATTCACACGGGCAACTCGCAGGGTGACTGGGGTGGGCCTTGGGGCGGCGGACTGATCTTCGCGCTCGTCCTGTTCGGCGTGGTCGCGCTTCTCTTCACCGGCAGGTACCCGGGCGGAATCTTTGATTTCGTGATCGGGATGAATCGGTGGTGCTTCCGCGTCCTTGCCTATGCGGCGCTGATGACCGATCGCTATCCGCCGTTCCGCCTCGACCAAGGGCAGACCGAGGCGGCAGCGCCGGCCACCGAGCAGGCGGCTTAGGATCGCCTCGTGGCTGCGAACGAAGAAGCGCCGGTCAGAAGCACGGCCGAGGTGGACATCGACGCGCCGCCCCAGGTCGTCTGGGACGTGCTGACGCGCTTCGAGAATTGGCCGAACTGGAGCCCGGACGTTAAGTCGATGTCGTTCCCGGGCCCGCTGGCGCCGGGAACGGAATTCCGCTGGAAGGCCGGCCCGGGGACGATCGTCTCGACGCTCGACCGGATCGAGCCGCCGCGCTACATCTCCTGGCGCGGCCGGACGCTCACGATCAGCGCGTACCACGAGTGGTGGCTCGAGCCCCGAGACGGCGGGACGCACGTGCGAACCGAAGAGTCGTTCTCCGGCCTGCTCGCGCGTCTCCTGCGCGGGATGCTCCAGAAGACGCTCGACAAGTCGTTCAAGGACGGGCTCGAGCGCCTGAAGCGCGAGGCCGAGCGGCGCTCACCGAAAGCCTAGAGCTCGGACCTCGACGGCCGCACGGGCCCGGGCACGACGCGGCGACCCAGCTGAAGCGACTCCTCGCCTCTCTCGATCTCCCGCATCCCGGGAAGGAAGAGCGCGCCGAGCGTGACCGTCGCGCCGATGACGGCCGCGCCTATGAGCGTCGCGCGCACGCCGACGGCCGCCGCGACCGGCGCCGTGAGGGCAAAGGAAACGGGAAGCAGCCCAATGGAGATCAGCCAGTCCAGGCTGGACACCCGCCCGAGCATGGCGCTCGGGACATGCCGCTGCTTGACGGTCGCCCAGACGATTGTCCCAGCCGTCTCCAGCGCGTTGAAGATCAGGCATGCGAGCATCAACTGCCAGGCCGCAGTGGCGAGCCCGTAGCCGGCGACCGCGAGCGTCGCGAGCGTCCAGGTCCCGTACATGAAGGAGATGTGTCGTCGCGGCTGTCCGCGGCTTCCCATCCAGACCGCGGAGCCGACGGCGCCGAGACCACCCGCCGCGAAGACGAACCCGAGCGTCAGCGACGAGGCGCCGAGGTCGTTCTTGACGACGTAGGGGAGCAGCACCTCGGTGGGGCCGAGGAAGACGAGATACGCGACGGCGGCAGAGCCGAGCGTGCCCCAGAGCCAGACGCGCTTGCGAATGAAGCGCAGCCCCTCCTTGACCGCTACGAGCGCCGAGGCGTTCGACTCGTCACGCTCGGGCACACGAGGCCGGATCGCGGCCACTGCGATGAAAGACGCTCCGAACGAGGCCGCGTCGATGGCAAAGGCGAGCCCCGCACCGACGGCGACCAGAGCGCCCCCGAGGAACGGGCCTGCGAGGCGGAGCGCGATCGGCCGAACGAATTGGTCGAGCGAGTTCGCCGCGGGCAGGTCCTCGACCGGCAGCAGGTCCGGCACGACGGCCTCGAAGGCAGGCGTGAAGAACGCCGTTCCGATCCCGTAGAACGCGACCAGGGCGACGAGCTCCCAGAAACGAAGTGCGCCCGCGATCACGAGGAAGGCGAGAACCGCAACCGCCAAGGCTCGGACGCCGTCCGCCCACATCATCACGAGGCGGCGGTCGTACCGATCGCTCACGATCCCGCCGGCGAGCAAGAAGAGCACCGTCGGGACAGCCATCCCGATCCCGACGATCGACAGTGCCGCGGGTGCGTTCCAGAGCGCGTAGCTCTCCCACGCGATCGCGATCAGAAAGATGCCGTCGCCGAGCAGCGAGACGGCCATTCCCGCCCAGAGCACCCGGAAGTCCCGGTGCCGAAGCGGTGAAAGCAGGTGACCCCCGGAAAGCCCGCCCGGGCGGTCGAGCGCCTCGTGACTATGCTGCATTGGACGCCGGCCTGCTGCCCGCGTCCGTCCACTCCGGGCGCCCGGAGAGGAACTCGAACAGGGCGCCGGAGTCCATCGGGCGGGCGAAGAGGAACCCTTGTCCGATCTCGCAGCCGAGGTCGTGCAGCGAGTTCTCTTGCTCTGGAAGCTCGATGCCCTCGGCGACGACGTCGAGCTCGAGGCTCGCGCCGAGCGCGATGATCGCCGAGGTCAGCGCCACGTTTTCGCCCGAGCCGACGAAAGAACGATCCATCTTCAGGATGTCGACCGGGAACCGGCTCAAATAGCTCAGCGATGAGTAGCCCGTGCCGAAGTCGTCCATCGCGAGGCGGATTCCGAGCGCCTTCAGATCCTCGAGCCGCTGAACGGCGAAGTCGGTGTCGGCCATCATCACCGACTCGGTGATCTCGAGCACCAGGGCCGACGGATCCAAGCCGCTCTGCTCGAGCGCGCAGCGGACGTCCGCCACGATCGAATCCGACTGGAGCTGACGGACCGAGAGGTTGACGCTCATCGCGAGCGGCTCGGAGCGCGGGAACTCGTCCTGAATCCGGACCCCCTCGCGACAGGCCGTCTCCAGCACCCAGCGGCCCATCGGGATGATCAGGCCCGTCTCTTCCGCCAGCGGAATGAACTGCAGCGGCGGGATCGTCCCTCGGGTCGGGTGATTCCAGCGTAGGAGAGCTTCCACTCCCAGGATCTGATGCTCCTGGAGGCGCACGACCGGCTGGTAGTGCAGCTCGAGCTCGCCGGCCTCGATCGCATGCTGCAGCTCCGAGCGCAGCTCGAGCCGCTCGACCACGCGCTCGTGCATCGTCGGCTCGAAGACTCGGTAGCTTCCCTTGCTGTCGCGTTTGGCCATGTACATCGCCACGTCGGCGTTTCGGAGTAGCTCGGCCGCATCAGGCACGGCGATCTCGCGGTCGACGAGGCAAATTCCGATGCTCGCGCGCGGGAAAACTTGCTTGTTCTCGATGCTGGTCGGAAGCTCCAGGGCCTGGAGAATCCGCACCGCTGCGTCGGCGGCCTCGGGTGAGTCGGACACGCCCTCGAGAAGGACGGCGAACTCGTCGCCACCGAAGCGGGCGACGGTGTCGGTGGGGCGGACGGCAATCAGCAACCGCCGAGCGACCTCCTGAAGCACTCGGTCGCCGGCCTCGTGGCCGAGACTGTCGTTGACCGTCTTGAAATCGTCCAGGTCGATGAACATCACGGCGATGTCCGGGAATCCGCGCTGCGCGCGCATCAGCGCATGCTCGACACGATCGGAGAACAGCGCCCGGTTGGCGAGGCCGGTCACCGGGTCGTGGAACGCCTGGTGGGCCAGCTGCTCCTCGAACGCTTTCCGCTCGCTCACGTCACGGCTGTTGAGGACGATGCCCCTGACGTGCTCGTCGTGACGTAGATCCGTGTGCTGCACCTCGAACTTCAAGCTCGTTCCGTCGAGATGCTCGAGCGAGCACTCGAAGCTGTGGCCGTCGGGACCGCTGGATCCATTGCCGGCGATCAGCTGGCGGAGCCGAGGCCGATCGGGCTCGCTCAAGATCCGGTCGAAGCGGCTTCCCTCGACGTCGACAACGCTGTAGCCGAGCACGCGTTCGATCGAAGGGCTCTGGTAGGTCACGACGCCGTCGGTGTCGAGGACGGTGATCAAGTCGCTCGAGTGTGCGACGAGCGAGCGGAATCGCGCCTCGCTCTGGCGACGGTGCAAGTCCGCGGCGAGCGACGCGCCGTCGAGGGCGAGCGAGATCTGCGTGCCGAGCGCCTCGAGTGAGTCGACGAGCGCGGGTTGAACGCTCGTGGGTGAGCAGACGACGAGCATCGGGCGCACTTCCGAGCGGATCGAAAGAGGAACGACGAGGACGGTGTCGCCGGCGAACAACCTCAGCTCGGCCCGGACGAAGGCGGGCACGGCGCCGTAAGAAGTGTGAAGTGACCCGACCTGGGTCTGAGACAGCCAGTCCGCCGTCGAATCGTCGAGCTGCCAGCCGCCGCCGTCGGACGACGCGACCACCTCGGCGTCGTCGTTGCCGACGAGCGCGAGCCGTACAGACTGATCGTCGCCGAGCAGACGGCGCACGCCGGCGATTGCGGCCTCGCAGACCTGCTCGTGGCTGGCCGCGGCGACGAGATCGATTCCGGCGCCCCTCAGGGCACGCTCGCGCGAGACCACTCGACCTTCCTGGCGGACGAGCCCGGCCATCCTCGCCACTACGAGCAGGAAGAGGAAGGCCGACGCGATGATGAGAACCAGGACGTCCGGGTTGCCGAGCTCCTGCGCGAACCGAATTCCGGGGGCGATCAGGCAGGCGCCGCCGAGCAAAGAGAGGCGCAGCGGTGTCAGCCGGGTCCGAAGGTCGGTGGCCGGTTCTTCGAGCGCGCGCATCGAGGGGTGCAATGCCGCCGCGCCCCAGAACAGGTAGTAGAAGATCCAGCCGGCGTCATAGACGAGCTGGTGGTTGTAGGTGCCGTTCAGAAGCGCGAGGTTGTAGGCCGAGTCGGTCGCAAGCAGGCAGACGATGCTGCCGGCGAGCAGATAGAAGGCGGGTGCGCGCTTGCCTGCGTCGACCGCCAGGCGGATCGCCGCGGCGAGCAGGAGCACGTCTCCGAGGGGGTAGGCGATCGAGACGCTCTTCGCCAGCCAGGAGAGGCCAGAAAGGTGGATGTTCGGCGAGATCAGGAAGACCCAGGAGAGAAGACCGACACCGATCGTCAAGATCGCGGCGTCGATCAAAGCAGCAGGATCACGCCGGGGGTTTCGGCGCTTGACCAGGAGGAGCATTCCGGCCAACAGGGCCGGGTAGACAGTCAGGTAAAGGCCGTCGCCCAGCGACGGGAAGCCGACGTCGGCGTGAAAGAGCTTCGGATAGCTGTAGGTGTAGAGGTCGCCGCTGAAAAAGAGGAACTGGCCGAGGACGAACAGCCACCAGGCAGCCCGGGCCTTCGGCTTGTGGATCAGGATGCCGGCGACGATGCCGATCACGCCCAACAGGCCGAGGAAGTTGATCAGCGGCCCGTTCCCGGCCAGGGGCGGGAAGAACAAGTAGGCGGCGGTCAGCGCACCGGTGGCGCCGAGGTACCACGCCCAGGCGTGATTGCGCCAGTTGCCGCAGGTCTGGCGGAAGCTCACGCCGCCTGCTCCGCCCGCGTCGATGGTTGGAGATCGAAGCTGTTCGCGAGCTTGCCGAGCACGTCGACGAGACGTTCGATCTCGGCGTCCGTATTCGCCGCCGTGATCTGAATCCGGAAGCCGACCTCGCTTCTCGGAACGAGCGGATAGGCGGCGAGCGTGACGTAGATGCCGTTCTCGAAGAGGAACCTGCCGACCGCGTCGATGTCCTCGCCGTGACCGAGGGGGACCTCGATGATCGGAAAACCGGAGTTGTTCGGGGTATGGGCGCCGAGCCGGTCGAGGCATTCGAGCACCGTCGCGGTCTTCTGCCACAAGCCGGCTCGGATCGCGTCCCCGCGCTCCTCGTTCACGTGTAGGCCGGCGAGCGTCGTCGCAAGCGATGCGATGGGAGAAGGGCCGGAGTACAAGTAAGGCGGCGCCGCGGTCTTGAGCAGGCGCTTGAGCTCGCTCGGGCAGGCGAGGAAGGCTGCGAGGGAGGAGTACGCCTTGGAGAGCCCGGCGACGAAGAGGACGTGGTCGTAGGACTCGCCGACGTGCTTGACCACACCGTTTCCACGCAACCCGTACGGGCTGGGCTCGGTCGGACTCCGTTCGCCGATGACCCCGAAGCCGTGCGCGTCGTCGACGTAGAGCAGAGCGTCGTAGGCTCGAGCGAGGCGAGCCATCGCTTCGATGTCGGCTGCGTTTCCCGTCATGCTGTTGACTCCGTCGACACAGATCAACCGCGGTGCCTTGCCGTTCTCGTTGAGGAGCCGCTCGAGATCGTCCAGGTCGTCGTGTCGGAAGCGCTTCACAGTCGCGCCGTGAGCGGCTGCGAACTGAGCGCCCTCGTAGATCGTCTTGTGCGCGCGCCTGTCGACGTAGATCGTCCCGTCGCCGGCGAGCACCGGGATCACTGACATGTGGATCAACGTGATCGTCGGCAGCACGAGTACGTCCTCTGCTCCGACGAGCTCCGTCAGGCGCTCTTCGATCTGTTCGTAGAGGACCGGGCTGCCCAGCAGCCGCGACCAGCTTGGATGCGTACCCCAACGGTCGAGAGCAGGGGCCACTGAGTCGATGATCTCGCGGTCGAGATCGAAGCCGAGGTAGTTACAGGAGGCGAAGTCGGCGAGCCACTGATCGCCGATCCGGATCATCCGGCCGTCGATCTCTTCGACCACCGCATCCGTCATCGGATTCGAGCGCTCGAGCTCGGCAAGGTCGCGGCAGGCAGCAAGCCACCGATCGATCCACCGCGAGGACGAGCCGAACTCGGTCCGGGCGCCAACGGACGCGCGTGCAGCAGCCATGACCGAAAACATCGTCCTTAGAGGGAAAAACCTTTAGAAGCATCTAGAAACCTCTCGGTCCCGTCGGCCGCACGAGATCGTGAGTTGCCCTAAGACTTGGCCGGCTCGTACGTGAGGATCACCACGCCGTCGCCGCCGACCGGCCTCGACTCGACGAGCCGAAAGGCTTTTGCCGACGCGGAGTCGCCGAAGAGCCGCTTGCCGCCGCCGAGCACCGTCGGAAAGACCATCAGCCGCAGCTGGTCAACGAGGTCGTGCTCGATCAGCGCCCGGACGAGCGTGGCGCTGCCGGCGACGAGGATCTCGCCGGGGACTTGCTCCTTGAGCTCCGCCACTTCCTCGGCGACGTCGCCGTCGATCCGCGTCGAGTTGTCCCAGCTGAGGTCTTGCAGCGTCGACGAGACGACGTACTTCGGCATGGTGTTCATCCTGTCGGCGAAGCCGAACTCGTCGGTCCTCGTAGGCCACGCCGCAGCGAACCCCTCGTAGGTCACGCGCCCGAGGAGCTGCGCCTCGGCCTCCAGGACCTCGTCGAGCTTGAACTTGTTGCCCTCCTCGCCGCGGTCGAACTGAAAGGCCCAGCCGCCGCGATCGAGATTCTCGGAGCCGCCCGGATCCTCGATCACGCCGTCGAGCGTGATGAACTCAGTGACGACCAGCTTTCCCATCATCCGCCTCCTGTTTCGTTGGTCGTGATTCAGACTCTCGCTGTATGCGGAACTCATCGAGCCGCGCCCTTGTTCCGGGCGGGCCATCGGCGTACCCTGACGCCGACCGACGATCTCCGCATGTTCGGCCGTGCGGCCGGTTTTGACCGTGTAGCGACGAATCGCCGGCTTGGCGTTCTACCCCTCGCACGGGAGCGAAGAGTTGTGGAAGCTGGTCAGGATTGGGAGCGCAAGGCGTTCGCCTGCGAATGCTCAGATCCGAGCTGTCGCGAGCTCGTCGAGATCACGCCCGACGAGCGCGAGTTCGTCCGGAGGGTGCCCAATCGCCGCATCGTCAGCGTGGGTCACGCCGACAATGAGAACGAGCGCGTGCTGATGGAGGAGCCGGGGCGCTTCCAGGTCGTCGAGCGGTTCTGAGCGCGGCGAAGGCCGCGCTCAGAACGCGGTCAAATGCTTCCGTCTACCCCGCCACCGCGGGCCGGCTCTGACCACCGCGGGCGAACAGCAGTCCGCTGACGATCAGGATCCAGAGCGCGATCGCTGCCTGCGGGAAGAAGATGATCGAGGCCAGCGCGAGAATTCCGGCAATGATCCCGAGCCAGCCTGCCCACTTCGGGATGGCCGTCGCGCGCATGGCCGCCAGCGTGGCCGCGATGATCATCGCCGAGGCCCCGGCGCCGCCGGTCGCGTGCAGCACGTAGCTCGCGTCATCCGCGGCGTGGATCAGCCCCGGGTAGACGGTGTGGTGATACGTGTCGTCGCTCATCGTCCTGATTCCCACGTTGATTGCGATCGCCGCGAAGGCGAGCGTCGCGTAGATCGCGCCGCCGATCGTCGTCAGCGCGGTCAGGAAGCCGTCATCGCCTTCCCAGCGGCGGACGGCGCGGCGCAGGCTGCTCAGGAACCAGAGGAAGGCGAAGATGCCGAGGCCGGCGATGATCCAGCCGATCGAGATCTTGTCGCGGTGGCTCGCCTTGGAGTAGTAGGCGATCACCTTCGCCGGAGACGCGTCCCCGTCCGGCTCGCCGTCGAACATGACGATGACGCCGATGACGAAGAGCACGACGTAGAGAATCCCGCCCAGCGAGGCCCAACGGGCAATCCCGGCGCTCGAGCGCGCGGATGCCATCGTGTTCATAACCTGCTCCTTCTTGTGGGGTCAGATCGGGATCCGATTATCAAGGGGCCTTCGGCTGTTGCCCGGTCAGCCTACGAATGTCTACCCCTGCGATCTTCTAAGGTTGCGGTGATGGCGACGGAGCAGCTCCAGGACGCCGCGGCCGTCCGCGCTGGGCGCGACCGCTATGTGACGCGAGGCGTCGCAACGACGGACATGACGGTCAGTCGCGCCGAGGGGGCGACGATCTGGGACGCCGACGGGCGGGAGTATCTCGACTTCGCGGGCGGAATCGCCTGCCAGAACCTCGGCCACAACTCCGAGGCGGTCGTCCAGGCGATTCACGAGCAGGTCGACCGCTACCTGCACCAGTGCTTCATGGTCGGGATGTACGAGCCGTACGTCGAGGTCTGCCGGCGCCTCGATGAGCTCTGGCCGGGCCACACCGAGACGAAGTCGCTGCTCGTCAACTCGGGCGCGGAGGCGGTCGAGAACGCCGTCAAGATCGCGCGGACGGCGACGGGCCGGCCCGCTGTCGTCGTCTTCGACCGCGCCTTCCACGGGCGGACGAACCTGACGATGGCCATGACCTCGAAGCTCGTCTACAAGCAGGGCTTCGGGCCGCTTGCGCCCGAGGTCTACCGCGCGCCTGCGCCTTACCCGTACCGAGGCGTCAGCGTCGCTGATGCGATCGCCGGTCTCGAGCTGCTCTTCGCCCAGGACGTCGATCCAAAAGAGGTCGCTTGTGTCGTGCTCGAGACCGTCCAGGGCGAGGGCGGCTTCATCCCGATGCCTGCCGACTTCGTCCAGGCGCTGAAGCAGATCTGCAAACGGCACGGGATCCTCTACGTCGCAGACGAGGTGCAGTCCGGCTGCGGACGGACGGGGCCGCCATGGGCGATCGAGCATCTGAACGTCGAGCCGGACTTGATCGTCTCCGGCAAGACCCTCGGCGGCGGGCTGCCGCTCGCCGCGGTGAGCGGGCGCTCGGAGCTGATGGACTCCGTGCACCCCGGCGGGCTGGGAGGCACGTTCAGCGGCAATCCCGTCTCGTGCGCGGCGGCCTGTGTCGTGCTTGACGCTTTGGCGGAACCGGGGTTCCGCGAGCGCGCCGAGACCGTGGGCCGCTTGATCCGCGGCCGGCTCGAGCGGATGGCCGAGGAGCAGCCGGCGATCGGGGACGTTCGCGGCCTCGGGCCGATGCTCGCGATCGAGTTCGCCGAGAAATCGGGCGACGAGGCGAAAGCGGTGACGACGAAGGCTCGCGAGAACGGACTTCTAATCCTGTCCTGCGGCCTCTACGGCAACGTGATCCGGCTGCTGCCGCCGCTGACGGCGACGGACGAGGAGCTCGAGCGCGGGTTGGACATCCTGGAGCAAGCCCTAGACAGTCGACGGTGAGCTGGGTGTCCGCCGCGTGCCTTTAGATGCCGCTGCCCGCCTTGAGCAGCACGACGTTGCGATGCTTGCGTCGATTGGGCTGGGGAGCCGACTTGGCGGCTCCCCAGCCACTTTCGTCAGTTCCAGTGCTCGAACGTCTCCCAAGCGTCGGTGAATGCGGCGTCGGGGACGTCTGCTCCCTGGCACCAGTCCTCGCCGCTGCCTGGCGTCGAGCAGGCGCCTTCCGGCGAGCCGCCGCCCTGCCGGTAGGCGTAGTGGATCGCAGCGGCGATCCGAGCCGCGATCGCGTGTTTTGCGGCGACGAAATCGGCTGCCGAGACTCCTGGGAGGTTGTTCGACGGCTGCCAGGAGAAGCCCAGGCGGCCGTCCGGCGGGCCCTGCGGGTGGCTGCCGGCGTAGTGACGGACGGCGTACACCTGCTCCGACACGAACATCAGCATCGCCTGGAGTGGCATCAGCGTCCAGCCGTGGCCGCAGGAGAACGCTATCAGGCAGGGGTCTGGCGCCCCGGGCCCTTTTGCCGCCCAGGTGGCGTTCCCGAGCGGCATGTACGCGCGGTCGAACAGCGCCCGGGCTGCTCCGATCTCGGCAGGGCCAGCCTCCACGAGGTTCATCACATGCTCCATGTACTGCGTGAGATGTCGCGTGCGGTCGTTCCTGGAGGTTCCTGCAACGCCCCAGTAGCGCATGTCCGGATACACCTCTTTCGTCAAGACGGAGATGTAGGGATCGACGGCGCCCCAGAAGTCGGAGTCCTGCAACCACGCTTTCATCTCCGCCTTGTAGCCCTCGACGTCGGGGATGTTCTGGTGCGTGTAGGCGATGCCGATCTCGACGATCCCCGGGACCGTCGGCCCGGTGCCGTCGCCGTAGTACAGGCCGCGTAGCAGTTCCTTCATCGCAGCACGCGTGTAGACGGGTTCGTCGCGGCGAGTGCTGCGGTCGAACTCGTTGAGGAGCCACGTCTCGCCCAGATCGAATCGATACCCGGCGTCGGCCATGCGCTTACGGAACTCGACGCCCGCGCCGAACCAGGTTCGACCTGCGACGGCTACCCACGCCGCCCAGCCGGTCGGACCGCCGAGCGTCATCTCGGCAACCGGGTGGAAGCGGGGCCCGAGCGCCCTGATGAAATCGTCCTGCAGCACCCGAAGGCGCGTCTTATCCGTAGAAAGGGGCGGGATCGAGATGTAGTAGTCGCCGCATGGAGACGGGTTGGCCGCAAGCTCCTCTCCCAGGATCGGCCAATCATTCCCAGTCCAAAAGATCGCCTCGGCGTGCAGGCGACAGCTTGGCGGGAGCGAATCATCCAGCCGCACGGGACTGGTTGGCGACGCGGCAGCCGCGCCCGACGGCGTCGGTGGGTCCGCACTTAAGCATTCCGAGTCCACTGAGAGCAACGAATCAGCAGCGCTACAAGCGGGATCTACGACGGGCATCGACCCGTCGGCCGCCGCGGATGTCGTGAACACGAACAGCGAGAGCAGCAAGCCTGCAAACAGGCTGAACGACCGCCAGCTCAGCACTCTCTTCATGAGGTCCTCCTCTCACGCGCTTGCAAAGCGAGGTGGTACCCCGCTCCCTTAGCTACGTCCGGGTCCGCGTGGGAGTCGGAGAGGAGCCGCAGAACTCCGCGGCTTCCATTGGGCCAAGGCGCTTGCAACAATTGTCTCACCTCGCAAGCAAACGTCAAGAGCCACCGCCCGCGACCACTACGAACGAGCTCCTGCCTGTCGAGGGACCCGCGCTTCCTTGCGTGTCTTGTTCGGTGCCGGAGGAAGGCGTACCATCGACGAAGACCGACGATCCACGCATGTTCGGCCGCGCGGCCCAGGTTTCGACCGTGTAGCGATTCGCCGGCTTGGTTCGATCCGCACGCGGGAGTGGAGATCGTTGGGAGAAAACGAGGACGAGCAGGGAAGCGCGCGACAAGCGGCGCTAAATCAGGCTCTTAGCCGAGACGTCAACGAGTTGCGACTCGAACGCTCCGAAGAAGCCGAAATCGAATTTGTCTGTGAATGTTCTGATCCGTCTTGCGAGGACGTTGTCTCTCTCACGATCGGCGAGTGCGAGTTCATTCGGAGGGTGCCCACTCGTCTTGTCGTGAAACTGGGCCACGCGGATCACGAGAGTGAGCGTGTGCTCATGGAGGAACCCGGGCGCTTCCAGGTCGTCGAGAAGTTCGGCCCTGGCGGAGATGTGATTGCGCATCTCGACCCTCGCGGACTGAATCGCAGGCGATC
>Ga0137403_10002387_pt1 | contig 23015 bp, 21 predicted proteins | sample CZOMad2_1_16fung_FD_122057 | JGI IMG/M metagenome (GOLD analysis project Ga0137403, IMG submission 122057) | Vadose zone soil fungal communities from Angelo Coast Range Reserve, California, USA - CZOMad2_1_16fungal (Hybrid Assembly) | ecosystem: Environmental > Terrestrial > Soil > Vadose zone...
GGGCGCGACGTCCATGAGGATGTTCTTCCCGCCGTTGTCGTCGTCGCTGTTGATGATGAGGTTCAGCTCCACTCCGGCGGCATTGCGCAGACCCGCGACCCAGTGCGTCTCGTCGTGCCACAACATCTCGAAGCCGAGGCGGTGATAGAACTCGCGCGACCGCTCGAGCTCTCTCACGCGGATTCCGATGTGGTTGATCCCCCGCAGCTCGACGTTGGCCATGTCAGGCGTACAAGGCGGCAAAGCGCTTCTGCATCTCCTCGGCGGACACGTCCTCCTTGCGTGTTGCGACCATCCAGAGGTGTCCGAAGGGGTCCGCCAGAGTGCCCGACCGGTCGCCGTAGAACTGATCCTGCACCGGCCGCAGCATCTTCGCGCCGGCAGCGACCGCCTGTCTCGCCACGGCGTCCACGTCCTCGACGTAGAGATGGATGGTCACCGGTGAGCCGCCGAGCGACAGCGGGCCGCGGAAGCCCATCTCCGGGAACTCGTCGGCGAGCATGATGGGCGCGGCGCCGATCTTGATCTCGGCGTGTCCGATCTTGCCGTCGGGCTGCGTCAGGCGCATCAGCTCCGTCGCCCCGAAGGCCTTGCGGTAGAACTCGATGGCGCTGGCCGCGTCCCTGACGCAGAGGTACGGCGTCGCACGGTCGTGGCCCTCCGGGATGGGTCTCGCTCTGCTCGTCATGGTCCCTCCTGTGCTAACCCTCGCGGCGCGGGTCCTCCGCCCACGAGACCTCCTCGTTCTCGGTCGGCGTCCCGAAGAACATCGTCACCGCCGGGCGCGGCAGCTGCCGGTGCCACAGCCCCCGCGGACAGACGAAGACGGAGCCCGCGCCCACGGTCACGTGCGCCGGCCCGTCGTCGGTCAGCACGGTGACGTCGACCTCTCCTTCGAGCGGGTGGAGCAGCTCGTCGCCGTCGGGATGACGCTCCCACGGCGTCAGCCCCGAGTAGCGCATGACGCCGAGCGTGCACTGGTCGAGCGCCGTGATCGGCCGCACGGCTGCCGCCGCTTCCTCCTCGGTCGTGCTCGGCGCGATCGCCAGCTCGGGGAGACCGCTCAGCGCGGCGCGGAGATCGTGGGCGACCAGGGCCGGGCGGCGCCGGCCGGCGCCCGCCCGGCCGCGGCCCGCGCGCCTCGGCTCCTTCGCGTCCGAGTGCTCGGTGCCTTCCCCCGGCGTCGCGAAGAGCATCGACAGGGGCGACCGCGGCAGCACCCGGTGCCACAGCCCACGGGGGCAGATGAAGATGGAGCCGGCGCGCACCGTCGAGTGCACCGGCCCGCCGTCGGTCAGCGTGACGACGTCCGCCTCGCCCTCGAGAATGTGGAGCAGCTCGTCGCCGGCGGGATGGCGCTCCCAGTGCGACGGCTCCGAGAAGCGCGACACGCCGACCGTGCACCGGTTGAGCGAGGCGAGGAACCGCATCGTCATCTCGGGCAGATCGCCCAGGGCGGCGCGGAGGTCGTGCGCGACCATCCTGGGCTCGCGCGCCATCTCCTCGAGCCGGGCGCGGATGTCCTCCGCCGTCACCAGCGGCCGTCCGGCGCTGGGCGGCGCGCCGCCTCTCGACAGAAGCTCCGCCCGCAGGCGAGCCTTGAACGCCTCGCGGGGCAGGTCGCGCAGATCGGCGGCGACGCGGAGCAGCGCCACCAGGCGGGGATTCATGCGCGGCAAGGGTGCCCGAGGGTCCGCCATCAGGGCATCCACCGCGTCGTCGAGCTCGTCGATCGCACTGCGCTCAGCCATTCGTGTCACTCAACCGCGCCCGCAGATTCTGCAGGCCGCGGAGCTGGAGCTGCTTCACGGCGCCCTCCGTGCGCCCGAGCTCGTGCGCGATCTCGCGGATCCGCTTCTGCTCGGCGAAGCGCATCACGATGACGCGGTGCTGGTCCGGGGGGAGCTGGCCGACGAGCCGGAAGAGCTGCGCGCGCTGCTCAACGTCCTCGAGGCCGACCTCGGCCGGCTGGTCGGGGCCGGGGACGTCGCGCTCCTTCGCGGCGCGTTTCGCCCGGTCGATGATCGCGTTGGCGGCGATCCGGAAGAGCCACGCCGCGAAGGGGACGCCCCGCCACTCGAAGCGGGCAAGGTTGGCGAGCGCCTGGTGGAACACCTCGGAGGTGAGGTCCTCGGCCTCGTCGCGGTCGCGGACGCGGCGCGCGATGAAGGCATACACCCGCTCGAAGTTGTCTTCGTACAGCTCGGCGAAGCGGCTCGGGTCCCTCTGGGCGGCCTCGATCAGAAGCCGCTCGGCCTCCTCCTTCGCGGGCGCCTTCAAGGCGAGCTCCTCACCGGCCATGGGCTTCTCACTGAATGAACTGCCGGCGCGCGCAAAAGGTCACGCTACAGGGCCGCCTCCGCCAGGAGCCGCACCGCCGCCAGGTCCCGCGTCCCGGCGAGGAGGGTCGTCACCGGGCTCTCCTTCCACGCAGCGAGGCGGTCGCGGATGCGCGCCGCGCTCCCCGCGAGCGAGATCTCGTCGGCGAGCCGATCCGGCACGGCCGCCGCCGCCTCGGCCCGCTTCCCCGCCAGGAAGAGCTCCTGCACCCGGCGCGCCTCCGCCTCGAACCCGAGCCGCGCGATCAGGTTCAGGTGGAAGTTCTTCGCCGCCGCCCCCATGCCGCCGATGTAGAACGCGAGCATGAACTTGATCGGGAGGAGCGCCTGCTCGAGGTCGTCGTTCAGCGAGACGGTCGCCGGGCAGGCGATCTCGAAGCCCGGTCGCGCGCCGCGGAGCGACTCCGCGTACACGTGCGTGCGGTAGGGCGAGTAGAAGAGCGGCAGCCAGCCGTCGGCGATCTCGGTCGCGAGCGCGACGTTCTTCGGCCCCTCCGCGCCGAGGTAGATCGGGATCTCGGCGCGCAGCGGGCGGACGATCAGCTTGAGCGGCTTCCCGAGCCGCGCGCCGCCGGGGTACGGCAGCTGGTAGTGCTCGCCCCCGAACGTGACCGGGCGCTCGCGCCGCAGCATCTCGCGCAGCAGCGCCACGAACTCGCGCGTCCGCCCCATCGGCTTCGGGAAGGGCTGGCCGTACCAGCCCTCGACCACCTGCGGACCCGACACGCCGATGCCGAGGACGAGCCGCCCGCCCGAGAGGTGGTCGATGGTGGCCGCCGTCATCGCCGCGCAGGCCGGCGTGCGCGCGGAGATCTGCATGATGGCGGTGCCGAGCTTGATGCGCGTGGTGCGCGCTCCCACCCAGCAGAGGGGCGAGAAGACGTCCGAGCCGTAGGCCTCCGCGGTCCACACCGACTCGTAGCCGAGCCGCTCGGCCTCCTGCACGAGGTCGGTCGGGTCCCAGGGGTCGGGCATCCAGTAGCCGAGCATCAGGCCGAGGCGCATGCCGTCCTCCCTCTCACTCGAAGCGCACGAGCGCGTGCTCGGCGTGGAAGCCCGGGCCGTAGACGTCCTTGCCCGAGAAGTACATGGGGTCCTTCGCGGTCGCGAGCATGGCGCACACCCGGCCCGGGTTCTCGACCGGGAGCGCCTTGGAGGCGTCGAAGCCGAACTCGGCCAGCTCGGCGGCCATCCGCTCCGTCCCGACGAAGCCCGGCATGAGCCCGATGACGGCGATGTCGTAGGGGCGGAGCTCCTTCGCGAGCCCGGGCACCATGCGGTTCAGGGCCGCCTTGGAGAGCGAGTAGCCGAGGCCCCAGCCGCCCTGGCCGATGGGCGCCGGCGTCTCCCGCTCCCCCGCGCTCGAGGTGATGTTGATGACGATGCCGCCGCCCTGCCGCTTCATCGCCGGCAGGCAGAGCTTCACCAGGGTGAGCGGCGCGATCACGTTGCACAGCATCATCTGCTCGATCAGCTCGACCGGCGTGTCCTCGAAGGGGTCCATGTGCCCCGGGCCGACGTAGCGGCCGTTGTTGACCAGCACGTCGATGCGCCCGAAGCGCGCGAGGGCGGCGTCCACCGCCGTGGGCCAGTCCGCGCGCGCGGCGAGGTCGAGCTTCGCGACCAGCGTCTCGGCGCCGAGCGCCCGCGCCTCACGCGCCGTCGCCTCGAGGCTGCCGGGCAGCGGGTTGGTCGCGGACTTCTTCACGGTGGAGGAGTGCTCGAGCCGCTCCGCGCCGGTCACGGTGCGCGCCGTCACCACCACGTCGAGGCCGCGGCGCGCCAGCTCGAGCGCGCACGCCCGCCCGATGCCGCGGCTCGCGCCGGTGATGAAGGCGACCCGTCGCTCGGCCATGCCGCGGTTCCTAGCGCCGGGGCACGCGCGTGGTCAAACTCAGCCCGGGATGTGCACAAGCTCGAGCTTGATGCCGTCCGGGTCGGCGAAGAAGACCGCGCATCCAATTCTGGTCGGGGAGGTGCGGTGCGTGGTGACGATTGCGGCCTAGGCTCGACGAGCGCCGGTCCCGCCTGGTACGAGAATGGCACCGGCTCGCATGGGTCGGACGAGCGGTGACCGGAGCGGTGACCGCGGGACCGGCCTGGGGACAGCTCGTGAGCGCGCGAGGTCGGTCACGCGTTACGGGCCGTCACCTTTGCAATCCTTCAGTTCGGGGTGCCGCAACAAGATGTACTCGTACCGATCCATTCTCTTACCGCTGTGCTCGTCGAAGAGCGGCGTGCCGCCGATGTACGCGGTGTCGGGCGGGTCACCGACGTCGTTAAGCCCGTGCTTCCTTATCCAGCGGTCGATGCAGGCCTTCACCTCTTCGGAGATCTTCATAGCTCCCTCGGTCGGGGCGGTCGGGTCCGCGGCCGAGCGCCGGTCGCTCGCCATGGGTACGACCTCGGCGTTCATGGCGTCCGCGGGCGCCGGCGAGCAGTAGGGGGCGGCGAGCCGGACGACTAGCAGACTGATTGCGGCGGGAGCCCGAGGGGTCATGACGCGGAGCTCCCCGACTCGTGGATCCGCCGGCAGTGGATCGTGCGGCCAGCAGGTGCGGCGGTGCCTGGGACCAGCAGATCGGGTGTGCCGACTGACATGAGCAGCGCGTGTGGCGTTCGGCTTCCCGCTCAGCCCGGGATGTGCACCAGCTCGAGCTTGATGCCGTCGGGGTCGGCGAAGAAGACGGCGTAGTAGCCGGGCACGTACTCGGGGTACTCGCGCGGCGGGTCGAGGATCGTTCCGCCCCATCCCGTGACGTCGCGCGCGAGCGCGTCCACCTGCGCGCGGCTCTCCGCGCGGAAGGCCACCTCGCAGAGCCCGACGCGATCCTTGGAGAAGGTCTCGCCCGCGTAGCGGGGGTCCGCCTGCTTCAGCCAGAAGCTGCCGCCGGGGCTGAGAAACCCGATCACGCCGCCGGCGTCCCACACGCCGGGGTAGCCGAGACGCGGCATGAGCGCGGCGTAGAAGGGCCGCGAGCGCGCGAGGTCGTTCACGGCGAGGAACACGTGGTGCACGCCCCCGGTCGAGGGAACGGGCGCCTCGGTCGGCGGGCAGCCGCAGCCGCCCTGTGTCTCGCTCGCCACCGGGGCGCACCATACGTGCGCCGCCGAGCTCAGTCGAGCGCGTTGCGGGCCCCGGGCGGACGGGCTATCGCCAGGGCGTGCCGGTCATCCTCCACGCCGACATGGACGCGTTCTACGCCTCGGTCGAGCAGCGCGACCGCCCCGAGCTGCGCGGGCGGGCGGTCATCGTCGGCGGTACGTCGAGCCGCGGCGTGGTGACGGCCGCCTCCTACGAGGCGCGCCGCTTCGGCGTGCGCTCGGCCATGCCGACGGTCCAGGCGCGCGCGCTCTGCCCCGACGCGGTCTTCCTGCATGGGGACATGGCCAAGTACCGGCGCGTGAGCGCCGAGATCCGGCGCATCTTCACGACCATCAGCCCCGACGTGGAGCCGCTGTCGCTCGACGAGGCGTTCATCGACATCACCGCCTCGCAGCGCCTGCTCGGCCCGCCGCTCGCGATCGGCCGGCTGCTCAAGGATCGCGTGCGCGCCGCGACCGGACTCACGGTCTCAGTCGGCGTCGGGCCGGGCAAGATGGTGGCGAAGATCGCGAGCGACCTGGCGAAGCCCGACGGGCTCCTCGAGGTGCCGGCCGACCGGGTCGCCGCGTTTCTGCACCCGCTGCCGGCGTGGCGCCTGTGGGGCGTCGGCCCGGTCACCGAGGCCGCGCTCGCCCGCGCCGGGATCACGACCATCGGCCAGCTCGCGGCGCGGCCGGCGGCCGAGCTCGCGCCGTTCGTCGGGGGAGCCGCTGCCGATCACCTCGTCCGGCTGGCCTGCGGCCAGGACGCGCGAGTAGTCGAGCCGGACCTCGCGGCCAAGTCCTACGGCGAGGAGGGCACGTTCGCGGCCGACGCGCGCGATGACCGCCGCGTGCGCGAGGCGATCATCGGCCACGCCGACGCCGTCGCGCGCCGCCTGCGCCATGACTGCGTGCGGGGGCGCGTGGTGGTGCTGAAGCTCAAGCTCGCCGAGCGCCTCGGCCCGGGCAAGTTCCGCCTCCTCACCCGGCGCGCGACGCTCCCCGAGCCGACCGACGACGGGAAGACGATCTCCGATGCGGCGCTGGGGCTCTGGGAGCGGCACCGGCCGCGGCTGCCGATCCGGCTGGTCGGCGTGTCGGCGGCCGGCATCGTCGGCGACGCGTCCGCGCAGCTCGCCCTCTTCGCCGCGGGCGCGCACCGCCGGCGCGCGGCGCTCAACCAGGCGCTCGACGCCATCGTCGCGCGCTTCGGGATGGAGAGCATCGGCCGCGGCGGCGCCGGCCGCGGCGAGAAAGGGCTCACGACGCGGCTCAAGCGCGGCGAGTAGGCCGCCTCACGCGGCCGGAAAGGGCGCGGGCGGCGGCTCGCCGTTTTGGCGGGCGCCGCCGACGTGGTAGGAGCGCGCCATGTTGAGCCTCGCGTCCACGACGGGTCGCGCGTGGGTCGAGCGTGCGTGCGCGCACCTCGACGAGATCCTCCTCGACCACGCCCACTGCGAGAAGAAGGCGGCGTCCACCGCGGTGAGCCTCCTCTTCAAGTACGCCGAGCGGCGGGAGCTGCTGGTGACGCTCTCGCAGCTCGCGCGCGAGGAGCTCGGCCACTTCGAGCAGGTGCTGGCTGAGCTCGCGGCGCGTGGCGTCGCGTTCCGCCATCAGGTGCCGAGCCCGTACGCCGGGCAGCTCATGAAGGCCATCCGTGCGCGCGAGCCCGAACGCCTGGTCGACACGCTCCTCTGCTCCGCGCTCATCGAGGCGCGGAGCTGCGAGCGCATGCGGCTCCTCGCCGAGGCGCTCGACGATCCCGCGCTCGCGAGCCTCTACCGCGGGCTCCTCGCCGCCGAGGCGCGCCACCATGAGACCTACGTCGAGCTCGCGACCGCGGTCGCGCCGGACGCCCGTGTGCGCACGCGCCTCCGCGAGCTCGCCCTGCACGAGGCGGCCGTGCTCGCGTCCGCGCCGCCCATCGCGAGGCTCCATGCCTGAGCACATCACCCAGCCCACGCGCATCGTCGCCGCGGGCAACGTGCCGAAGCAGATCGACGAGTACGTCGGCCGCGTGAGCTCGAAGACGGCGGCCGTGAGCGTCGCGCACATGCGGAGCCCCGCCGGCTGGGTCGAGCCGGGGCAGACGCCCGAGTTCGACGAGTACACGGTCGTGCTGAAGGGCCTGCTGCGCGTGAAGCACGCCGGCGGGACGATCGACGTGCGCGCGGGACAGGCCGTCATCGCGCGGCGCGGCGAGTGGGTGCAATACAGCTCGCCCGAGCCGGAGGGTGCGGAGTACGTCGCGGTGTGCGTGCCGGCCTTCTCGCCGGAGACGGTGCACCGCGACGGCTGAGGCGTCCGGCATGATCCGTCGTCCGTGGCTCGCCCCGCTGTTGCTGCTGGCGGTGAGCGGCATGGCGCGGGCGCAGGAGGAGCGCATCCTGTCGTACCACAGCGATATCGCGGTGCGGCCGGACGCTTCCATGCGCGTGACCGAGACGATCGCCGTGCACGGCGCGGGGAAGGAGATCCGCCACGGCATCTACCGCGATTTTCCCACCGAGTACCGCGACAACCTGCGCAACCGGGTCAAGGTGGCCTTCGAGATCCTTGCCGTCACACGCGACGGGCGGAGCGAACCGTACCACACGGAGGCGATGTCGAACGGCGTGCGCATCTACGTCGGGGCCAGGAACGTCACGATTCCGGCCGGCGATCACACCTACACGCTCACCTATGGCACGCGGCGACAGCTCGGCTTCTTCGCCGACCACGACGAGCTCTACTGGAACGTGACCGGCAACGGCTGGACCTTCCCCATCCGGCAGGCATCGGCGATGGTGACGCTGCCGCCGGGCGTGCCGCGCGAGCAGATCCGCGTGGCGGCGTACACCGGCCCGCAAGGCTCCAGAGCGGCCGCCGTCCGCAGCGAGACCGAGCCCGGGCCGAGGGTCAGCTTCGAAACCACTGCTGCGCTCGGTCCGAGGGAGGGCCTGACGATCGTGGTCGGATGGCCGAAGGGATACGTCGCGGAACCGACCGGGCAGGAGAAGGTGCGGGATTTCCTGAGCGACAACCGCAGTACGCTGGTCGGGCTGATCGGGTTGGGAATCGTCTTCCTCTACTACTTCGTCACCTGGGCGAAGGTGGGGAAGGATCCCGCGACGGGCACGATCATGCCCCTCTACGATGCGCCGCAGGGCCTGTCGCCGGCCGCGATCCGCTACCTGATGAAGATGGGCTTCGACGACCGGGGGTTCGCGTCGGCGGTCATCGACATGGCGGTCAAGGGCTACCTCACGATCAAGGACGAGGGAGGCACCTACGTCCTGGAGCGCACCGGGGCCGACGCGAAAGCGCTGGCCGCCGACGAAAAGATCGTCGCGAACAAGCTGTTCGGATCGGATGGGAAGCGGGTCGAGCTGAAGCAGAGCAACCACGTGTCGATCAAGGGAGCGATGGATACGCTCAGTGCGTCGCTGAAGGCGGGCGAAGAGAAGGTCTATTTCGTGACCAACAGCCGCTACCTCGGGCCGGGCATCGTCGCTTCGATTCTGGTGGTGCTGGCGGTCGGCTTCTCGCTGGGGCGGGCGGAGGCGGTGCCGGTGGCGGCATTCATGAGCCTTTGGCTCTCGATCTGGAGCGTCGGCGTGTTCGGGCTGCTGAACCAGGTGCGCGTGCTGTGGAAGTCCGCCGCCGCGGGCGGCATCGGCATGAAGGCGGCCGCGGTCACCACGACCATGTTCTCGATCCCGTTCCTGGCGGGCGAATTGTTCGGCATCGGAATGCTGGTGCGGGCGACGTCGGTGTTCACGGTGCTGATCTTCGGGGCGCTCGTGTTCCTCGGGATACTCTTCCATTACCTGCTGAAGGCGCCGACCAGCGCCGGCCGCGCGCTGCTCGACAAGGTGGAAGGCTTCAAGATGTTCCTCTCCGCCGTGGAGAAGGACCGGCTGAACGTGCTCAACCCGCTGCCGCACACGCCAGCTACGTTCGAGAAATACCTTCCCTACGCACTCGCGTTGGACGTGGAGCAGCTATGGTCGGAACGGTTTTCCGACGTGTTGGCGCAAGCGGGACGCGACGGTGCAACCGGTTACACGCCCGCCTGGTACAGCGGAGACAACTGGTCCACGTTCGGTCCGAGTGGATTCGGCTCCGCGCTGGGCAGCGCCATGACTGGCGCCATCGCATCGTCGGCGAGCGCAGGCGGCTCGAGCTCCGGGTTCGGCGGCGGAGGGTCTTCCGGCGGAGGTGGGGGAGGTGGCGGGGGCGGCGGTTGGTAGAAGCACGGCCGTGCCGCGCTCGCAGGGCAGGGCTACTCTACCGGCGCCGGGCGTTCGCGGCGAGCCATCGATTCCGCTCTCGGCGCTGGCGGACTCGATCGAGCGCTTGTCGTGCTCGATGAATCGTCGCCTCCGTTCACCGTGATCGTCGCACGAGCGCTCGCTGATCTCGCCCTACAGACCGTCCTTCCAGACGCAGTACTGAGGGTAGGACTGTGAGGTCACGTCGCAGTGGCCGCCGCGCGGGTAGCCGCTGGGGTACGGGTTGTTCGAGTACTGCTGGTCGTACCCGTAATCCAGGTCGTAGTACGGATAATCGTCGAAGTACGGGAAGAAGCCTCGTCGGCGGTGGCGCCCGTGGGCGAAACGCTGGTCACCGGAGCGCCGGCCAACGAAGCCGCCCCCGAATTCTCCGCCTCGCGGAACGTGCATGCCGACGCGGCCACCGCCGCCGAATCCACCGACGTGGCCGCCCGCATGACTTCCCGCCACGGCAGCCCATGCCGCATCGCTTCGGAGCGCGAGCGCGAGGAGTCCAGCGAGCAAGAAGACCGACAAGTAGCCGTCTCGGTACCGTGTGGCAGACATGGGCATAGTATGAGCAACTGCCGTGCCATCCACCCAGGGGGGCGGGACCACCGAGGGCCTGGTCACATCGAGACTCGTGTATCGGTCCGGCTCACGATGCCGAACGACGACGCCGACGCGTCAGCAGCGTGCCGACATGTCGGCAGGCCCGTGGACCGGTCGATGCCCCGCTTCGGCCGTGATGGGAGCGTGGTGCGTTCGAGCCCCTAGAAGCCCGCGCTCTGCGGGCACCGATTCGTCGGCGGCCTGGTCGTCGTCGTGCTGGTCGTGGCCGGCACCTCACGGCAGGTTCGGCACGAAGCATTCCAGGCCAGCCCCCTGCGGCACGCAGCCCGGCCCGGTGACCCGCGCCGAGTCGTCGTCCGGATAGAAGTATCCGGTGACGAAGCACATCTCATCGTCGGTCGTCACGCCGAAGTGTACGGGGTGATCGTCGGGATTCGACCACTCGCACGTGAAGCGTATGCCCTCGCCCGCCAGCACACGCTGGGCAACGGGGAACCACCGCTCGGTCGGGTGCTGCCAGTCGGTGGACAGAACGAGCTCGCCCATGTCGTTGCCGGCGGCGTCGACCTGATGGGCCGAGACGAGCGTCCCGCGGTGGTGCTCGTGGGTCGAGAGCTGAACGAGGTTCAGGTTGGCCGGCGCATACCACACCGCGGCGAGCGAGGCGCTACTCTGCGGTGGGATGTCGATCTGGAAGGAGCCGACGACGAGCGCTTGGGCGTGATGACGGACCGTCCCCTTGCGTGCGCGGATCAGGTTGAACACGGCCTCCCCCGTGAGGGGGTCCGTAAGAGAGGGATTTCGGACGTGCAGGTTCGGGTAGACCGTCGCGTGTGGCTCCAGCCGGACGGCGATCCCGGGCGGAAACTCGACCCGGGCGTGGCTCGCTTGCATGCCGAAGAGGTTGGCAGTGGCGCCGAAGCTGTCCTGCGGGCCGAGGCCGATGCAGCCCGCCGCGTACTTGATCCCGCTCCAGAAGTCGGCGGGATTGTCGTCCTTCCCGAGATACTCCCAGAGGACGAAATGGTGTGTTCCGGCCGTCGCGTTCAACTCGAGTGATTGCACGTCCATCGCCCTGCGGTTGGGCGTTACCCGGTACTCGCAGCCCTCGCGCTCGCTGGCAGGCGGGATGACGAAGTGGGTCATGCGCATCTGGAAACCACGCCTCGGCCTGTGGAGGTGCAGGCGCTTCGCGTCGGCCGTCGTCCCGAGCGCGAAGCAGGCGAGCGTGACCATCCAGATCGTTCGCATCCTAAGACTGTACTGGGCCCGCGTGCGCGTGGTCAACATAATGGTCGAGGTGTGATGGTCGAGGAACGCTCCGGCCTCCATGCTCGCCGGGGCAGGAGCAACCGTGGTGCGTCGCGTCGGCAGTCTTCCGACTCGAATCCGGTCACAACGGGCCAGAAATCGCTTGCCAGAGGGTCCCAGGCCGACTATGGACCGTCCGGAAGGGGAGCTTCGCCCCATCCATCTGGGAAATGTCGGACGGTTCGTACTGGCGACGGGCTGCGCCCGTTCATCTGGGAAATGTCGGTCCGATGCGCTCGAGCGCTGGATCGGCGGCTTCCGAGATCCCGGTGGGAGCCAACCGACCGAGTGGGTCTGGGTATCGTACGCTCCGAGTGACCCCGGAGGTCGCATGCGTCTTACGCCGTCGGGCGAGGGTGGAATCGGGTAAGCGCAGGGCGAACGCGTCGCGCATCAGCGTGGCATGCCGGGGCTGCATGGCCGGCACACTCCTGGTGCTCGCGCTCACGTCCCCTGCTCGCGGCTACGTCCTTGACGACCATCAGGACTTCGACTTCCGGCTACGCGCGTACACCGAGGCCGCGGTCGCGGCGGAGAAGTCCGAGCCACAGACCAAGCCCAGCCGCGTGCCCTTCCAGCTGATCGAGCACCGCAACTTCTTCAACCCGGAGCTCGACGGGAAGCTGACGCGCTACCAGCCGTTCCACCTGGACGACCTGTCCTTCCGGCTCGCCCTGTGGGGCTTCTACGACGGCATCTACGACTACGGGACGGGCCAGTACGCCCGCGCGATCGAGTCGCTCCAGGGCCGGGTCTCGCAGGGGCACACGAACACGGGCCCCATCACCCACACCGACACGCTCATCGACCCGCGCAAGGAGTACGAGTACCAGCCCGATCCAGTCCTGGGTGGGTACGGCGACGTCCCCTTTCGCATCAACGAGGCGTATGTCAACTTCACCAAGGGGCCGCTCTTCGTGCGCGTCGGGCGGCAAGCGATCTCGTGGGGAGAGTCCGACACGATCGGGCTCCTCGACGCGAACAATCCCTTCAACCTGACGCTCGGTGTGCCGGGTGTGTTCCAGGACATCGACGAGGCGCGTATCCCGCTCTGGACGCTACGCGGAACGTACAACCTCTTCGAGTCTTGGGGTCCCATCTCGAGCGCCTATGCCGAGGCCTACCTGGTGCCCGGCAGCATCGACACGACGGTGAGCCCGCTGCCGCTCCCGAAGGCGAGCCCGTACTCGCCGCCGCAGGACGATCCGCAGAGCCTGGTCGCGGGCCTGATCCCGGCGAGCATCGGCCAGAGCCTCGTGAAGCCCGCGCTCGGGGGCATCCTGATCGGCCTCTACGATCATCTGCCGTCGCGAACCATGGGGAACAGTCGCTACGGCTTTCGCCTGGGCGGCATCGTCGCTCGCGACTACACGACGAGCATCTGGTTCTATCGCACCTTCGCCAACCAGCCGGTCCCGCGCTTCCTGGCACTCGACCTCTCGCGGGCGCCGATCACGACCGGGGGCAAGGGCAAGGGGCCCACGCAGCTCATCACAGAGCTGGTGCATGGGCTCGAGAACGTCTTCGGCGCCGGCACGAGCTTCTTCAGCGAACCCCTCGACGGGATAGTGCGGGGCGAGGTGGAGTACTTCGCGAACGAGCCGGCGTTCATCCCGTCGGAGAACATCCCCTTCGAACGCGAGCTGCGCGCGCCGGCCCTCCGGAAGCTGCTCAAGGCGCTCGGCCAGAATGTGCCGGCGGGGATCGACTTCGGCACCGTCCCGCACGCCGACATCCTCCGCTTCGAGATCGGCTACGATCGCTTTTTCTTCTTCCGCCCGCTCAACCCGTACAACAGCTTCACGTGGGTGACGGCGTACGTGGGCCAGTGGAACCTGACTGAGACGTTCACGAACCAGGACTTCCGCTTCGGCGGCCAGCAGAAGCTGACGAGCACCGGCGTGCGGACGGGAACGAACGCGCAGGGGCTCACCCTGCAGAACATCTCCAAGCTCCACACCGTCCCCACCGACTTCGTCGACCTCTACCCCTACGAATCGTTCGTGCAGAGCCATCTCGAGACCGCCTACCTGCACGGCCGCGTCACGCCCGCGATCACCGCCGTCTTCGGGCTCGACGGAACCTACGCGATTCCCGTGGGCGTCACCCTGCGCTACAGCGACTCGCTCCTCATCGACCTCAAGTACATCGCGCTGGGCGGCAACTTCAACTTCCCGACCGGCTTCTTCCGCGACCGGTCGCAGCTCTCCGCGCGGATGACCGTCCTGCTCAACTGATGAGCGTGTCTCCCGTCTCGGGAAGAGAGAGAGGTTCGTGACCGGTGTGGAAAATGACGATGCTCGCCCTGCCCCTCCTCGCCGCCGCCGGGGTTCCGGCGTGCGTGGCGGTAGACGTGAAGCCGGGGGTGGTGCTCGATCAGTCGACCGCGGACGACGCCAAGAACCTCCTGCCGCCGGAGATCTACAACCACTACAAGAAGGGTGAGTACACGAACCGGGTGGTCGACTTCCCCGACTCGAAGTTCCAGTGGGACGACGGCTACCAGGCAGCGAGCGAGTGGAACCGGGAGCACGTCACCCTCGGCGCGAGCAAGCAGCCGGTCGACAAGGCGACCGGGAAGCGCCCGGAGTACCTGACGGGGCGGCCCTTCCCCGACATCCGCGAGGACGATCCCGATGCGGCCGTCAAGATCCTCTGGAACACGACCTACGAGGTCTACCAGGGCGGCAACAGCCGAAACCTGACCGCGCTCGATTGGGTGAGCCCGACCGGCCGCGATCGCAGCGCCATACAGGACGTGACGTTCCTTTACTACGACGGGCAGCCGCGGCAGTACATCCCGGCGGCGAATCCGGAGAATCTCCTCTTCCAGTTCATCGCCCTCACGGTGACGCCGGCGGACCTCCAGGGGACGGCGGCGCTGTCCTGGCGGTATCACGATCCGGACAAGCGCGATGCGAGCTGGGCCTATGTGCCGGCGCTCCGGCGTGTGCGGTCGGTGTCGCCGGCGAATCGCTCCGACGGGTTCCTCGGCTCCGACCTGAGCCAGGACGACGGCAACTTCTTCGACGGCAAGCCGCAGGACTTCGTCTGGAAGCTCGCGGGGCACCGGGACGCGCTCCGGCTGACGGATCCCGATGCGCTCGAGGGCAAGGTCGTCCGGCGCGAGCTTCCGGGCGGTGGGTGGCGGACCCCGTTCGGCAACAACGACCGCACGGTCGGCTTCCAGGTGAAGGACTGGAAGGGCATCGCGTGGGCCCCGGTGGCCGCCGCGCTCACCAAGCGGAAGGTGTGGGTCATCGAGGCGGTGCCGAAGGACAAGTACTACCTCTACGGGAAGATCGAGCTCTGGATCGACGACTACACCTACGAGGGCGCCTGGAACCGGAAGTTCTCGTGGCGGGGCGACCTGATCAACACCTACCAGGTAACCGGTCCGCCCACGGCTCCGTACAACGACAAGGAACGCTGGCTCGGCTCCACGTTCGGCTACCAGAACGCCGAGAACGTGAAGGCGAACCGCGCCACCGTCGCGGGCACCTCACCGCCGGGCGACGTGCCCGAGGACCGGCGCCTCCCGCTCGCGCCGTCGTTCTTCGCCTACACGACGCTCAACCGCTTCGGAAAGTGAGCCCCGGCATCCTCGGCGAATGATACAGGGATCGCTTCGCAGCATCGGCGCTGGCGCTCAATGATCGGGCGGCACACGAGCCGGCTTGTTGTCGTGATCCGGTTCGGCGGATAGAGTGACGCACATGGCGGGCACCCGTCCGTGGCCGAAGCTGCGGGATGCCGCCTTCTCTCCCGATCGCTCGGTCGAGGAGCGCGCCCGCGCCGTCGAGCAGGCGTGTCGCGCGGCGATGCAGATGCTCGCTGGCTCGCCGGACCGGGCCGCTCGCCTCCGCCGGATCGACCCGGTTCCCCGGTCCACCCGCGCGCTCCTCCGTAGGCTCCGCGCCGCGCGCGATGGCTGAAGACAGGAGCGCCGCCGAGGTCGCCCGCGATCTCGCCGACGCACTCGAGCAGGGCGGCATCCCCTACGCGATCGGCGGCGCCATCGCGCTCGGGTTCTACGCCGCCCCACGGGCCACTGTCGACGTGGACGTGAACGTGTTCGTGTCGCCGGAACGCGAGCTCGCGCGCGCGCTCGACGCGCTGCGCGGGGCCGGGTTCAACCCGGAGGACGATCCGCAGACGCTGTCGCGGCAGGCGCGCGAGGAAGGACAGTTCCGGGGCACCGTGAGCGGGATGCGCGTCGACGTCTTCGTCCCCGCGATCCCCTACTATGCCGAGCTGGAAGGACGCCGGCGCCGGGTGGTGCTGCTCGGCAGGTCGCTCTCGATCCTCGCGCCCCACGACCTGGTGGTGCTGAAGATGATGTTCTTTCGCAGGAAGGATCTGGCGGACGTCGAGGCCGTGCTGCGGGATCAGGGACCGGCGTTCGATCGTGAATGGGTCCGCCGCAAGCTGACGGAGCTGGCCGGTGAAGGCGACGAACGTCTTCGCGCCTGGGACGAGCTCGTGAGAGACGTCGATCGGCCGTGATCGAGTCATGAAGCGGGCCCCGGCTCCTTCGCGACCCGCTCCGCCCAGCCCGTCGCGCCCATCTCGGTGAAGAGACAGTGTGCGTCGCGGAGCTGCCGCTCGCGGTAGTGGGGTCACCGACGAGGCGAGCGAGGGCGGCAGAAGCGCCGGCGCCCTCGAGTGGGGGGCGCCGAGGGCGAGGCGTCTCCGCACTGACGCGCTCGCCATCGCGGCCAGCGCGAGCGACTCGTCGGCGAGCGGATCGGCGGGGCGGAGATGAGCCGTCACAGGGGCGCGCGCGCCAGCTCACAGCCGCGGATCGACGGGCTCGCTTTCGAGGGCGAGCACGCCGAACACGCATTCGTGGACGCGATAGAGGGGTTCCTCGCGGACGAAACGCTCGAGCGCTTCGATGCCGAGCGCGAACTCGCGGAGGGCGAGCGATCGCTTCACCGAGAGACCCCGTGCCCGCAGTCGCTCGAGGTGCTCGGGCGCCGAGTACTCCGGGCCGTAGATGATGCGGAGGTACTCGGGCCCGCGACACTTGAGCGCGGGTTGAAGCAGGCCGCGCCGGCCGCGGGCGACGAAGTCGTGCGGCTTGACGACCATACCCTCGCCGCCCTGATCGGTCAGCTCTCGCCACCAGCGAACACCCCGCGCCTGGTCCTCGGCATCGGTGAGATCGATCGTCGTGCAGCAAGTCGCGACCACCATCGGCTCGTTCGGCGTGACGAGCCGTGCCAGCGTCTCCATGTGCCAGCTGTGCGGCTGGTCGGCGTGCACCGCCGTCTCCGACGCGAGGAGATGGAACGGCGCGAGCCGGAGGTCCGTCGCGGCGGTCACCGGCCAGCAATAGCGCCGGTAGGCGGCGGTGTAGCGCTCCGCCATCAGACTTCGCTCGCGGTGGCGGTCGAGCATGTCGCCGACCTCGAGACCGCGGTGGGCAGCGCCCGTGAGCGCCGCGACGGCATGCTCGAGGCCGACGCGCGCGGCCGTGCCGACGGCCGCGTACTGCTGGCGCACGAGCTCGAGCGCCTTGACCGACCAGGGCATCAGCTCGGCGTCGAGGCAGACCCAGTCCGTCCCGAGCTGCTCCCAGAGCCCGGCCCTTTCGATGGCGCGCCGGACGGCGGCGAGCAGGGGCTCTTCGAAGCTCGGCTCGAGGAAGCGCCGGCCAGTCCGCGTGTAGCACGCGCCGATACCTTCGTCGGCCACCCCGAAGCGACGGCGGGCAACCGCCTCGTCTCGACACACGACGAGCACGGCGCGCGAGCCCATGTGCTTTTCTTGCAGGACGGCGCGCGCCACGCCGTTGCTCCGGTAGTAGTCGAACGCTTCGCGCGGATGCTCGAGCAGGCCGGGTTCCCGGCTGGTCTCCGACGGCGACATCGTGGGCGGCAGGTAGACGAGCCATCGGGGATCGATGGCGAAGCGGCTCATCACCTCGAGGGCCGCCGCGGCGTGCTCCTCGCGAATCGTCACCGTGTGATGGAGGCGGGTCGTGACGACGCGCTTCCCCGTGACGTCGCCGATGTCGAGCAGCTCGTCGTGTGGTCGCGGCCCGGGTTCGGGTGGCCGTTCGGTGACGAGCGGCCGCGCGGGCGCGTAGTACATACGCGCCGCGGGCACGGAGACCAGCTCGCGCTCCGGATAGCGGAGCGCCGTGAGCCGGCCGCCGAACACGCAGCCCGTGTCGATGTTGATCGTGCGGTTCACCCACTCGGGTTGCTCGACCGGCGTGTGTCCGTAGACGACCATGCTCGGCCCCCGGTACTCGGACGCCCAGTCGTATCGCACCGGGAGGCCGAGCTCGTCGGTCTCGCCGGTCGTCTCTCCGAAGAGCGCGAAGTCCCGCACCTTGCCCGACCCCCGGCCCTGCATCTCCTCCCGCAGGCCGGCGTGCGCCACCACCAGCCGGCCGTCGTCGAGGACGTAGTGGCTCACGAGGTCGTCGAGGAAGGTCACGACCGCGGCCTTGAACTCCGGCGGCTCGCGCGCGAGCTGCTCCAGCGACTCGGCGAGGCCGTGCGTGATCCGCACGTCGCGCCCGCGGAGCTTCCTCATGAGCTTCATATCGTGGTTCCCGGGGACGCAGAGGGTGTCTCCCGCTGCCGTCGAATTCATCACCAGGCGCAGCACGCCCGGCGTGTCGGGACCACGGTCCACGAGATCGCCCAGGAAGACGGCCTTTCGCCCTTCGGGGTGACGAGCGGAGAGCCCGCCGCGCTCATCGTCCGCGACCACCTCGTAGCCGAGCTGTCGGAGCAACGTCACGAGCTCGTCGAGGCAGCCGTGCACGTCGCCGATGATGTCGAACGGTCCGTGCTCGTGCCTCAGGTTGTTCCAGAGCGGCTGCCGCTCGACGCCGACGGCATCCACCTCCTCGGCGGAGGAGAGCACGAAGATGTGACGGAAGCCCTCGCGCTCGAGGCCACGGAGCGACCGGCGGAGCTGCTGTCTCTGCTGACGGATGACGTAGGACCCGAAGTCTCGGTCCTTGCGCCCGCGGTTCCGTTCCAGACAGAGGCGCTCGGGAAGGTCGAACACGATCGCGACCGGCAGGCAGTGGTAGCGTCGCGCGAGCGCAACGAGTGGCTGGCGCGCCTCCCGCTGCACGTTGGTCGCGTCCACGACCACCAGACGCCCCGCGGCGAGGCGCTTGCCGGCGATGAAGTGCAGCACCTCGAAGGCGTCCGTGGTCGCAGCCTGGTCGTTCTCGTGGTCGGAGACGAGTCCCCGGCAGAAGTCCGACGAGATGATCTCCGTGGGCTTGAAGTGGTGACGGGCGAAGGTGGACTTGCCCGATCCCGAGGCGCCGACGAGGGCGACCAGCGAGAGCTCGGGAATGACGATCCGTTCCACCGGCCGGCGCTCAGCCACGGACGAAGATCCCCATCTGGGTGGGCGCGCCCAGCGCGGCATCTTCCGGGCCGACCGGGAGGAAGCGCACGCCATAGCCGAATCGCTCGCCCACCCGGCGGCTCCACGTCTGGAACTGCTCCCGCGTCCACTCGAAGCGGTGGTCGGCGTGACGGAACGCGCCCGGGGTCAGGGTCTCGAAGCGGACGTTGTACTCGACGTTCGGCGTGGTGATGACGACCGTCTGCGGCCGCGCGAACTCGAACACGGCGCGCTCGAACGCCGCCAGGCGCGCAGCGTCGAGATGCTCGATCACCTCAACCACGGCGGCCGCGTCGTAGCCTTCGATCCGCCGGTCGCGATACGTGAGCGATCCGTGCACCAAGCCGATCCGCTCCCGCTGCGGCGCAGGCAGGCGGTCGAGCCGCAGGCGCCGAGCGGCGACCTCGAGCGCTCGATGCGCCACATCGACGCCGACGATCCGCTCGAACGTCCGCTCCTTCATGAGCGTCGAGAGCAGCGCCCCCTCGCCACAGCCGAGATCGAGCACACGACGGGCGCCACACTGGCGGAGCACGGCGATGACGGCGCCGATGCGCTGATCCCTGAGACTCACTCGCTCTTCGAGCGCCTGCTCGTCGGCCCCTCGCGCTTCCTCCGCCTCCTCGAACTCCGGCTCGTCCTCCTCGACGAGCCGGGCGAGCGCGCTCCGCACCAGCGGCGAGTACCGGAGGTAGCGGCGCGCGATCAGCTCGCGCTCGGGATGCCCGGCCAGCCAGCCCTCGCCGTGCCGGAGCAGCTTCTCCACCTCGGCGTCGCCGACCCAGTAGTGCTTCTCCTTGTCGAGGACGGGGACCAGCACGTAGAGGTGCGTCAGCAGCTCGCTCAACCGACACGTCCGTGACAGCGCCACCGTCGCGTAGGGGCTCGGCCCGAGGTCGAGTGCAGGGTCCAGCGGATGCACTTCCGCGGCGACGTCGTAGCCGAGTGGCTCGAAGAGACGCCGCAGAAGGGATTCGCCGCCGCCGCGACACGGCACCACGCCGAGCCTCGCGACCAACGGGATGGCCGCTTGCGCAAGCTCTGGTCGATCCGAGCTTCGCCCCGCCATCGCCGATGCGAAGACCCGCGCGAGGGCCACGCTCAGGAACGAGGAGGCGACGTAGGGCCGGTCGTTGACGTACTCGCGTGCGCCACCCGACCGATCGGGGCGACGCACGAGCCCCACGGGGTCGATGTCCAGCAGCAGGACCGCCGTGCAGAGCTCGGCGGTCGCGACGGGGTAGAAGACGTGAGCCCGTCCGAATGGCAGATCGAACGCCTGGGCGCGCGCGGGGTTCTTGTGAAGGAGGTAGCCGAGGTCAGTTGCCGGCCGATGCGTCGTCGCGATTTCGAGGATCATCGTCGGCCGCCCGGCTGCTCATCTGCGGCGCATCCTAGCCGAAGCCATCGACGAACCCCAGAGGCAGCCCGGCGCGACGCTTCCACGGGCGTCGGTCGGAGAGTGGCACCGTGTCATTTCGCAGGCCAGCTTTCTCGCCGGAGAGGGTGCACCGGGACGGTCAGTCGCTGCGCCCGCGGAGCTGGATCAGCTCGATCTTGTAGCCGTCGGGATCCTCGATGAAGGCGATCTCGGAGCCGCCGTGCTTCATTGGCCCGGGCTCGCGCACGACCTTGGCCGCTTTGGCGCGCAGCTCGTCGCAGGCGCGATAGACGTCCTCGACGCCGAGCGCGATGTGCCCGAAGCCGGTGCCGAGCTCGTAGCGCTCCGTGTCCCAGTTGTGCGTGAGCTCGAGCACGGTGTGATCGCTCTCGTCGCCGTAGCCGACGAAGGCGAGCGTGAAGCGGCCATCCGGGTAGTCCTTGCGCCGCAGGAGCCGCATGCCGAGCACGTCGCCGTAGAAGGCGAGCGAGCGCTCGAGGTTCCCGACCCGCAGCATGGTGTGGAGCATGCGCATGCGACGACACTACCGCGCGGCACTGCGGGGCGAAAGCCGGGTCTTGCAGGGACGGTCGTTTGAGCCGGCGCCTGCGGCTTGGTAACGGGCATGGACGCGGGGCATGCGGGAATCGGGAGAGGGCAGGGGGCGCGAGGATCTCATCCGGCAGGACGTCCTCGACCTCCACCGGCTCGGCTACGCGCAGCAGCTCTTCCGCGAGATGGGCGGATTCTCCAACTTCGCCATCTCGTTCTCGATCATCTCCGTGCTGACCGGCGCCGTCCTCCTCTTCGGCTACGGGCTGAAGCTCGCGGGCCCCATCGTGAACTCCGTCGGCTGGCCGGTCGTGAGCCTCTTCACGCTGGCGGTCGCCGCCTCGATGGCCGAGCTCGCCTCGGCCTACCCCACGGCGGGAGGACTCTACTTCTGGGCCCACCGCCTCGGCGGGCGGGGCTGGGGATGGGTGACGGCCTGGCTCAACATGCTGGGCCAGGTGACCATCACCGCGGGGATCGACGTCGCCGCTGCGATCTACCTCGTCGGCGCGGTGTGCCGCCCACACCTCCGCATCGGCGCGGCGATAGGTCCAGTCGTACTGGCCCGAGACCGGCGGTCCCAGAAAGGGATCGCGGCCCCGAAGCGTGCGAAGGGTGTGGCCATCGACCGGCCGCCAGTCGACTCGGCAGCCGGTCTCCGCCTCCAGGGCCGGGATCTGGCTCGCCGCGAGATAGGAGTAGCGGCTGCCGGGGGAGAAGAAGAATGCCACGGGCTCGTTCACCGGCGCCACGCGTACGCAACTGACCCGTTCCGGGCAACTCCCGTCTCTCTACGACCGTCAAGCCGTGTCGTCTCGCGGCGGAGGAGCGGGACGCTCGAGGGCCGCGCGATCCCACTTGCCGAGGTTCGCCGCCGCCTCGTGCGTGCTCTGCAAGAACGCGAGGAGCACCTCGTCGGGTGAGCCGGCGGTCCGTACCGCATCATAGGGCGGGATGAACTCATGCAGGTCAGTGCTGTAGAAGGCGCTCGTAGGCGCGACCGCCGCCGCGCTGAAACCGGCCGGCTCAGGGTACGCGTAGGCGTAATAGACCGGCATCGGGACCGGGCCCCCTCCCGGCCAGAATCCGCAGCTGCTCACCTCGTGCGAGTAGGCCTCGCGCGCGATCCAGTCGGGGAAGTTCGGGACACCGCCGGGGTGGCGCGGCGCCGGACGCCCCGAGAAGCGTGTCACGGCGAGGTCGAAGCTGCCCCAGAAGAAATGGACGGGGCTGCACTTGCCGATGAAACGGGCACGGAACGCCTTCAGCACGCGGTCAGACTGGACGAGCACGCGCCAGAAGCGCTGGGCGTACTCCGGGTCATAGGACGCATGCGTGCGGTCCTCGGGGAACGGGATGGCCGGATCGACCTCGTTGGGTCTCGTGTGGATGTGGATCTGCAGGTCGAGCTCCCGGAGGGCCTTCATCACGGCGTCGTAGAACGCGGCGACCGAGCGTGCCTCGAGCCCGATCGTGCGACCGGCGCCCTCGCTCGTCTGGATGAGGAGCTGGTGCGCGATGAAGTCGAAGTCGACCTGGAAGGTCCGTGTCCCGTACGGGATCGGCGACGTGGTGAGCCCGCGCGCCGTCACGTAGAGGGGGATGTGCCACGAGTGATTGACCCACGGGGTCTGGGCGAGGCGGAGCTTGCCCACGATCTGCGTCCACATGTGGAGCGTCGCATAGGTCTCCTGCCAGTCGGAGAGAGGAAGGCTCGGCCACGCCTCGCTTGCAGTCATGACGACCTTCGTCGACTGCCTCGGGCCCTATCCTCGTCCGCCGGCCGCGGCAAGCCGTTTGGGCCGTCTTGCGTCCGCGAGTGTACTCCGCTTCTAAGAGGGGCATGAGCTCCCGCACCCTGACCCTCATCGACGATGGCCAGCCCGTGACGATCGACTGGTAGAACGCAATCAGGCTGTCCGAGGAATCCGAGCCTTCGAGATTGTGCTTCGCGTTCGGTACGTAACGGATGTGTTTTTCTTCCTGAATGCCGGAATAGTAGAACTTCGAATTGTCAGGCAGAAAATATTGATCGCCGGACGCGTTGATCAGGAACTTGGGCATCCGCATCTGGGGGCGATTGCGATAGTTGTAAGGATCCTCGATCTTGAGCACCGCCTCATATTCGGGAGT
>Ga0137403_10002388_pt1 | contig 22993 bp, 17 predicted proteins | sample CZOMad2_1_16fung_FD_122057 | JGI IMG/M metagenome (GOLD analysis project Ga0137403, IMG submission 122057) | Vadose zone soil fungal communities from Angelo Coast Range Reserve, California, USA - CZOMad2_1_16fungal (Hybrid Assembly) | ecosystem: Environmental > Terrestrial > Soil > Vadose zone...
CGCCCATATCTACGGATATGGACGCTCCCTGCGTCCTCCCCAGGGAACGAGCATCGCACCCCGGCGACGAGCGGTTTTCCGCCAAACCCTCCTAGCCCGCGGCAAGCAGCGGATCGCGCTCGGCGACGCGGCCGGCCGGCCGGTTGGCGAGCGCCAGCGCCAACTCGTCCGAGACCTCTGCGAGTGCGAGCTCGACCTGGGCGGGCAGCCGGCGCGGGAGGGCCAGTACGAGAAATCCCACGAGCGCGCTGTTCTCGCGCCGCAACGGCAGCGCGACCACGACGCCCTCCTGCTGGAGCTCGAAGCCGCCGGCGGAGAGCAAGGCCTCGCCCGATTCCGCCTCGCGGACGAGCCAGCTCGTCAGCACCGGCAGATGCGGTCCGTCGGTGCCGCGCTCGCGGCTGACCGTTCCGCCCAGGCCGTCTTCCTCCCAGTCGATCAGCCCGCTCCAGGTGGCGCCGCACGCGCGCTCGAGCACGCTCGTCACCTCGTCGAACGAGGTCTCGCGGCTCTGTCCCCGTCCGAGGGCGTCGAGCATCGCCTGCGTGAGCCGGGCGACGCGAGTTCGCCGCCTGACGTAAAGGAGAAGGCCGAAGAGACCGACGGCCCCGCCTGCATAAACCAGTTCGAGCTGGCCGAAGGCGGCGGCGACGAGCGCAAGCGTCACGCCTGCGATCGCGATCAGCTCGGGCCGGTCGCGTAGGTCGCGCGCCCCCGGGATCACGGGAAGCCGGTACGGGATCGCCGCGTCTCGCAGCTGCGCGAGCTCGTCGGCGGTGAGAAGAGCGGTCGCGTCGTGACCGCGTTCGAGCGCCACGAATGCCCTGGCAACGGTCGGATGGAACTGGGTGCCGCTGTTTCGTTCGATCTCCGCGAGTGCGTCTTCGCGGGACAAAGCCGGCCGGAAGGGCCGCTCGGTTGTCATTGCATCAAAGCTGTCGGCGACGATCAGGAAGTGCGAGGCGAGCGGGAGGGCGCTGCCGTCGATCCCGTAGTAGCCTTGGCCGTCGTAGCGCTCGTGATGGAACTCGACGGCGCGGGCCTGGCCGGCGGCGAACTCGAAACGCTGCATCAGCCGCGCCGAGAGCCGAGGGTGACGCCGCATCGCGGCCCATTCGGCCCCGTCCAGCCGTCCCTCCTTGCGGAGCAGCGAAGCGTCGACCGCGACCTTGCCGAGGTCGTGGAGCCGAGCGGCCCAGCGCAGCCGGTCGATGTCCGAGAAGGGGAGACCGAGCGAGCGCGCGAGCCGGTCGACGGAGCGAGCGACCCGGATCGAGTGCTGGTAGGTCGAGGGGTCGCGCTCGTCGACGATGTTCGCGAAGGTCTCGAGCGCCAGCAGAGTCTCCCGCCGTAGGCGGGCGAGGCGCGTGTAAGCGACGTGGACGACGAGCGCCACGGGCACCAGCGCGACGAGATTCCACGCGTGACCAGTCGCGAAGAGCGCGATCGCGGCTCCGAGCGCCGCCTCACCGGCGCCGGCCATGAAGTCAGGCTGGAACGCCTCGCGAGCCGCGACGACCTGGAGGAGCAGCGTGCGGACTGTCAGATAGACGAGGGCCCCCGCGACGACCGGACCGAGGTCGCTGAGCAACTCGATCCTTCCGGTGTGGCCGCCGACTACGAGAAACGCGTACCCGCCGGCGAGCGTGGCGAGCGTCACCGTCGCCGCTTCGAAGGAGATGGTCCCCAGCGAGCGGTCGCGCAGCCGCTGCACGCCGAACGCGGAGGCGCCGGCAAGCAGCGCGGCCGACCAGGGGCCGAGCACGATCGCCGCTGCGATGTGCAGCGCCGAGGCGACGCGGAAGGGCTCGAAGTCGGAGGGCTCCCGCGTGCGGATCCGGTCCGCGTCCTCGACCAGCTCGGTCACGATCAGCGCAGCCGCGAAGAGGGCGAGCGGCGTCCAGTCCGCGCCGCCGAGCAGCTTGAGCGCCGCAACGCCGAGCACGGCTAGGCCGAGCGCGATCACAGCGGCGTGCGAGGACAGCGCGCGCATGTTCTTTCGTTATCGGTACCGGAGGCGCTTTTCCTTTAAGGAACCGGCCTTCGGAGCCGGCTGCGCAGTTTGAGAATCCACCCGCGGCGGTACTCAAAGGGCGGGTGACTCGAGGATCCAGTTGCCTGAATGCGAGGCGCAACGAGAAGGGAGCGTCCTGAGCGTGTCATGGGCCCGACATCGTTGCTGCGGCCTCCCGAGCCCCGGAAAGAGCCGGGGAGCGGGACTCGCACACCTCGGAGAGAGGAGGAGAACGATGCGTCGCACCCTGCTCGCAGTCGGGGTTGCCTTTGCCGCACTCGCGGTCGCAACCCTGTCCGGAACGGCGGCGGCCCCTGCCGGTGGTCCGCCGCGCTACCTCGATCAGAAGGCGTCGATTCAGAACCGCGTTAACGACCTGCTCCACCGGATGACGCTCCAGGAGAAGGTCGGCCAGATGGACCAACAACTCGTCGACAACCTGACCGGCCCGTCCAACAAATGCGGCAGCCAGGGCTGGGCGCAGCTGAACCAGAGCTGCATGAACACGTGGCTGGTCGACAACAACGTTGGCTCGCTGCTCGCGGGCGGCACGGACAACCCGCCGGATACGACCGGCCAGGGCGGCACCGGTAACACCGGCTACGACTGGGCCAACGAGTACAACATGATCCAGAAGTACGCGATCGAGAACTCCCGCCTGCACATCCCGTTGATCTTCGGAGTCGACGCGGTGCACGGCTTCGGGCATCCCTGGCAGGCGCCGCTCTTCCCGCAGTCGATCGGCATGGGCGCTACGTGGGATCCATCGGCTACTGAAGCCGGCGGTGCCGCTACTGGGAACGCGCTGCGAGCCACCGGCTGGGTGTGGGACTTTGCCCCCGTTCAGGATCTTTCCCGCGACAACAGGTGGGGCCGAACGTACGAGACCTGGGCCGAGGAACCGGAGCTGTCCGCGGCCCTGGGCGCCGCGAACATCCGCGGCCTTCAGTCCCCGGGTCCGGCTGGCTCGCTTGGTGTCACGGCGACCGTCAAGCACTTCGCCGGTTACTCCCAGGCGATCAACGGCCATGACCGCAACGAGGCGCTGCTGCCGCTGAATTACCTGCAGAGCATGATCCTGCCGTCGTATGCCGGTGGCATTGATGCCGGAGTGGGCACCGTCATGGCCGACTCCGGTTCCATCAACGGCGTTCCGGCGACTGGGTCGCACTACCTGCTGACGCACATCCTCCGCGATCAGATGCACTTCCAGGGCGTTGTGATCAGCGACTACCAGGACGTGCAGGCGCTGCAGACGGCCTACCACGTTGCCGCCAACCCTGCTGAGGCGATTGCCAAGGCCGTGAACGCCGGTGTCGACATGGCTATGTACGTCGTCAACCCCGATCAATGGCAGTCCGCCATCGTGCAGGACGTGAACTCGGGCGCGATCAAGAAATCGCGGATCAACGAGGCGGTGGGGCGGATTCTCACGCTGAAGTTCCAGCTCGGCCTGTTCGACCAGCCGTGCGTCAGCGACCCGAACACGCCGTGCGTCGATGCCAACGCCGCCAACGCAGCGGTTACCGCGGGCCGAGCAGGCACGCTCAGCGCGGCGCAGGAGTCGATGACCCTGCTGCGCAACCAGAACAACACGCTGCCGCTCTCCTCGACCGCCAAGGTCGTCGTCACCGGCCCGAGCGCCGACTCGATGACGAACCAACTCGGCGGTTGGAGCGTCAGCTGGCAGGGCGTTTTCGGCGCCGACCACGTCTGCTGCATGGGCCCGCCCAACCAGATACCGCCCGGTACGACGGTGCAGCAGGGAATCCGGAACAACGACTCCAACGCTGTCTTCGTGCCTGACGGCAGTACCGCTGCGAATACGCCGGCCGACGCTTACGTCGTCGCGGTCGGCGAGAAGGCGTACGCCGAGGGGCTAGGCGACAACCCGGCACCGCAGCTGCCGCCGGATCAGAAGGCGCTGATCAAGACGCTCGAGGGCACCGGCAAGCCGGTGATCGTCGTCGTGATCGCCGGCCGTCCGGTGGGCCTGGGTCCCGATGCCGAGAACGCGAACGCGATTCTCATGGCCTACCAGGGCAGCACGGAAGCCGGTCAGGCCGCTGCCGACGTGATCTTCGGCAAGGTCAACCCGAGCGGCAAGCTGTCGGTCAGCTGGCCGTCCGACGCCGCCGCGCCGGGTGGCGACTTCAACGGCGGGGCACCTTCACCGCTCGGCGACCAGCCGAAGTTCTTCGACCAACTGCCGGGCACCGGCTCAGGACAGGGCCACGCCTACAACCCGCTCTACCCGTTCGGGTTCGGTCTCTCATACACCAGCTTCGCAACGAGCGGTCTGTCGGTGACGCCGAACGTGTCGAGTCACGGCACCGCGACGGCGACCTTCACGGTCAGCAACACCGGATCTCGTAGCGGGACGGACATCGTCCCCGTCTACGTGGCCCAGCCTGTGAGCAGCGTGGTCGTGCCGCCGCAAAGGTTGGTCGGGTTCACGCGCGTGACGCTCGCCGCGGGCCAGTCCAAGACCGTACAGGTCGATTTCCCGGTCTCCACGTTGGCGGAGACGCAGGGTGATATCGACGCGTCCGGACCCCCGAAGGTGGAGCCAGGTGCATACGTCGTCCAGTTGAACACGAACAACACCACCCCGTACGACGTCGCCGTCTCGGCGCCGTTCACCATCCACTGATCCACGGCGAGGGAATCGCCGCGCCAATCCTGGCGTGGCGATTTCACTCGCGAGCCAAAGGAGGAGGCGGACGCGACCGCCTCCTCCTTTGAGCACTTGAACCGGAGCCGCCGTTACACCGGCGCTTCGCACCTAAACTGCGGCGATGCCCGAAGCGATGCGAATCATTCCGCTCGGTGGCCTCGGCGAGGTCGGCAAGAACATGACCGTCTACGAGTACGGTGACGATGCGATCGTCATCGACGCCGGGCTCGCGTTTCCGAGGGACGAGCACCTCGGCGTCGACCTGATCCTCCCGGACTTCACCTACCTGCGCGAGCGCGAGCGGCCGGTGCGCGCGGTCATCCTCACCCACGCCCACGAGGATCACGTCGGCTCGCTGCCGTACCTGCTCCGGGAGGTTCCCGTGGACGAGGTCTGGGCAACCCGCCTGACCCTGGGGCTGGTCAAGTCGAAGCTCGATGAGCACGGGCTCCTGCGCGCCTCCGAGCTCCGCGAGCTCGATCCCGAGGCGGGCACGCTCGAGCTAGGCGGGTTCCGGACGGAGTTCGTCAGGATGGCGCACTCCGTTCCGGACGCCGTCGCCGTCGTCCTGGAGACCGAGGCGGGTCGAGTGCTGCACACCGGCGACTGGAAGCTCGACCACACCCCCGTCGACGGCCTTCGCACCGATGTCGGCCGACTCGCGGAAATCGGCAACCGCGGCGTCGATCTCTTGCTCGGCGACTCGACCAACGCCGAACGCCCCGGCGTGACAGGCTCGGAGCGGCTGGTCGGAGAGGCGTTCCGCCAGATCATCCCGCAGCGCACGGGCCGGGTCCTGGTCGCCTCGTTCGCCTCGAACGTACACCGGATGCAGCAGGCGACCGACGTCGCCGTCGAGGTCGGGCGCAAGGTCTGCGTCGTCGGCCGCTCGATGCGCAAGAACCTGAACATCGCCCGCAACCTGGGCTACATCGACATGCCCGAGGACGTCCTCATCCGCCCGGTCGAGCTCGAGGAGTACGAGCCCGGCGAAGTGCTGATCCTCTGCACGGGCTCGCAGGGCGAGCCGCTCTCGGCTCTGGTCCGCATCGCCTACGGCGACCACCCGGCCGTGCACGTCGAGCGCGGCGACACCGTGATCATCTCGGCGCGGCCCGTCCCCGGGAACGAGCTGCGGGTGCACGACGCGATCAACCAGCTCGCGAAGCTCGGCGCCGAGGTGCTGCACCAGGAGAACGCGCCGGTCCACGTCTCCGGCCACGGCCACGCGGAGGAGCTTCGGACGATGATCTCGCTCGTCCGGCCGAAGGCGATGATGCCGGTGCACGGCGAGTTCCGGATGCTGGCCGCGCACGCGCGGCTGGCCGAGGAAGGGGGAGTGCCGACCGAGGCGATCGTGCTCGCGGAGAACGGCACGGTCGTCGAGCTGACGCCTGCCGGCGCACGGATCGTCGGCGAGGTCGATTCGGGCGTCACCTTCGTCGACGGCCTTGGCGTCGGCGACGTCCACGATGTCGCGCTACGCGACCGGCGCCATCTCTCCGAGGACGGGGTCCTGATCGTCGTCGCGACGCTCGCCGGTACCAACGGCCGCGCGAGCGGCGGCCCGCCCGAGCTGATCGCCCGCGGCTTCGCGGACTCCGGGCCGCTGCTCGACGAGATGCGCGACGAAGCCTCGCGTGTGCTCGAGGAGTGCCTGGAGCAGGACATCCTCGAGATCAAGCTGCTCCAGGAGCACATCCACGACGGGCTCGGGCAGCTCGTCTACGACCGCACGGGTCGACGCCCGATGATCCTTCCTGTAGTTGTAGAGGTATGAGACGTCGCTTGCGATGTCGACTGGAGGCCGTAGCGGCTTCGCCGCTGCGGCCGTCTAAACCCGGTTCAGGGTGGACCACCCGATGATTAGACCGGGCGGTCTCGCATGAGCGTTCGCGCGGCATATGAGCCCGGGTGGGCCGACGTGCTCGAGGACAACGCGGCCGTGCAGGAGACCGGGCGGCGGCTGATCGGGCAGCTCGGCGCCTGCGAGGCGAGCGCCCTCGCGTTCTGCCGGTTGCTCGAGCGCTGGGCGCGTGGCGAACCGGAGCCTGCGACCCCTGGCAAGCGCCAGGCGGCGCTGCGCCGCGCGGCCGATCGCATCGAGACTGCGCTCGCCGGGCTGGAGGGCCCGCTCGGGCGCTACCTGCTCGAGCTCGAGGCCGACCACGCCGAGGGCCGCTCCTGGTACGGCGCCCCCGGCGCCGCCGAGCTGCTGGAGTGGGAGCCGATCCTCAACCGCGCCGGCGTGCACGCCAGCGCGATCCGCGTCGCGCAGACCTACCTCGAGCTCGCGGTCTTCGTCCGGGCGCTGGAGGGACTCGCCGACGCCGCCCGCATCCGCGCCTCGCTCGACCGCTCCTCGCTCTGGGCCGGGCTCTTCGATCTGCGCGAGAACCTGCTCGGCCGTACGCTCGAGGACCTTCGCGCCTTGGCCGCGTAAGGGACTGACCCCGGAAGGGGTCTGTCCCTCTAAGCGATACGAGCTTCGTTACAGCGTTAGGGACAGTCCCCGTTCGGGGACAGTCCCTGGTGAAGGGCTGAAACGAGCGGCGTCGAATGACGTGCGGCCGTGCCTCGTCGTCGCAAGAAACGCTTGCTGAAGCCGCGCGCGCCCTCGCGCGTGCGTAAGAAGAAGCGCGCCTCGAAGCACCGCGGCCACCAGCATCCGGAGCTGATCGGGCTCGCTCTCGCGGCGGCCGGCGTCTTTCTCTCGACCGTCATCTACCTGGGCTGGAGCGGCGGCTTCGCCGGCGGTCTGGCCGCCGACGGGCTCGGCGCGCTGATCGGGGCGGCCCGAGCCGTCTTCCCGGCGGCCTGCATGATCGTCGGCGCGCTGTTCCTCGCGCGGAGCGAGATCCTCGACATGCGGCCGTTCCGGACCGGGCTGATGGTCTTCACGGCGGGCTTGATGCTGACGCTCGGCAAGGCGCACGGCGGCTACGTCGGGACGGCGCTCGCGCTCGGCTTCGGAATCGCGCTCGGCTCGACCGGCGTCCTGATCGTCGGGATCACGACGCTGATCGCCGGCGCGCTGCTGCTGAGCGGCGCCTCGGCGGGCGCGTTGATCCGGCGCTCGGGCAGCGCGGTTCGGGCAACCGCGGAGGCGGCGAAGCGTGCGCGGACAGCCCTGCCGGAGACGATGCCCGATCTGAAGCTGGTCGAGCCCGTCGAGAGGCCGCGGCCCGAGCTGCACGCGCCCGTGCTCGACGGAGTGAACGAGTTCCCCGACGTGGTCGAGGCCGACCCGCCAGGCCCGGCGCCCCTGCTGCTCGAAGATCCCGAAACCGCCCCTGACCAGACCAGCCTGTTCGACGTTGGCGAGGCAGTGACCAAGGACTACCGCCTGCCGGACCGCAAGATCCTGCGGCATTCGCCTACCGTCAGCGGCAACTCGGCCGACCAGAACGCGCGCGTGGCGGAGGCGCTCGTGCAGACGCTGGCGCACTTCGGCGTCGAGGCGACCGTGATCGGCCAGATCTCCGGGCCTCGGGTGACGCGCTACGAGCTCCAGCTCGCGCCCGGCACCAAGGTCTCGAAGGTCGCGGCGCTCAAGGACGATCTCAGCTACGCGCTGGCGACGACGGAGATCCGCATCCTGGCGCCGATTCCCGGCAAGCAGGCTGTCGGGGTCGAGCTGCCCAATGCGAGCCCGAGCTACGTCGCGCTCGGCGACATCTTCGACGACCTGCCACAGACTGCGAGCCCGCTCTCCGTCTGGCTCGGCAAGGACATCTCCGGATCTGCTGTCTGGACCGACCTCGCACGGATGCCTCACGTCCTGATCGCCGGCACCACCGGCTCCGGTAAGTCCGGCTGCATCAACACGATCCTGACCTCGATCCTGCTTCGCTCGACGCCGGACGACGTGCGCTTCATCCTGATCGACCCGAAGAAGATCGAGCTCAGCTACTACGAGTCGATCCCACATCTGCTGACGCCCGTCGTCTCGAGCCCGAAGGAAGCCTCGACCGTCCTCGCCAACGTCGTCAGCGAGATGGAGCGCCGTTACGAGCGGCTCTCGGCGGTGCGTGCGCGCAACCTGAACGAGGCGAACCGCGCTTTCCGCTCACGCGGCGAGCCGACGTTGCCGCACCTGCTCGTCGTCATCGACGAGCTCGCCGACCTGATGATGATCGCGCCTCAGGACGTGGAGGACGCGGTCATCCGGCTGGCGCAGAAGTCGCGCGCCGTCGGCATCCACCTCGTCCTCGCGACCCAGCGGCCGTCCGTCGACGTGATCACCGGGATGATCAAGGCGAACGTCCCCAGCCGGATCGCCTTTGCCGTCTCCAGTCAGACCGACTCGCGCGTGATCCTCGACACCTCCGGCGCCGAGAGCCTGCTCGGCCAGGGCGACATGCTCTTCAAGCCGCTCGGCACGTCTCGCCTGCAGCGCCTGCAGGGCGCCTACGTCAGCGAGGAAGAGATCGCCCTGATCGTCGAGCAGTGCCGCGCCCAGCGCGAGCAGGAGCTGGACGAAAGCCTGCTCGAGGCGCCCGAGTCGGCGCCGGACGAGCACGACGATGCCGACGGCGACTTCGACCCCGACGAGGACCCGTTGCTCGAGCGGGCGATCGAGATCGTCGTTACCGCCCAGACCGCCTCCACGAGCCTGCTCCAGAGGCGCCTGCGCGTGGGCTATACCCGAGCAGGCCGCCTGATCGACATGCTCGAGCGCCGCGGCATCATCTCCGGCTACGAAGGCTCGAAACCACGCCGCGTGCTCGTTGACGAGGCCGAATTGCCTCGTGTGATCGCCAACTAAGACGCCGCGCCCACGTCTTAGATTCCGAGGATCCGCCGTGACGGGGTCTGGCGGGTTAGCATCGACAAAACTCTCATCCGGGTAGGAGGGAAATACACGTGAAACGCAAGAGAACCCTGCTGTGGCTTGGCGTGGCCGCGCTCTGCGCGCTCATCGTCGGTGCCACGGCAAGCGCGCAGCGGAGCGCGACGGCCAAGGTCGCCCTAGTGACCGACATCGGCGGCCTCAACGACAAGGGCTTCAACCACCTGTCCTACGTCGGCCTGCAGCGGGCGCAGAAGCAACTAACCGCCGCCGGCGGTGTCAACGGCCGCGTCTTCATTACGAACTCGGCGAACGACCGCAAGCCGAACCTTCAGACCGCGGCACAGACGGGCAACGGCCTCGTCATCGCCGTTGGCGTCCTGTTCGAGTTCGGGCCGCTCGACGATGTCGCGCCGGCATTCCCGAACACGAAGTTCGCCGGAATCGATGTCGACTACGGCGGTCTCTCGAAGAAGCCGACCAACGTCCGCGGCATCCAGTTCCGCGAGCAGGAGGCCGGTTACCTCGTCGGCTACGTCGCCGGTCTCTGGGAGACGCGACATCCGGTCAAGGGCAAGATGGTCGTGGGCGGCGTCGGCGCCAACAAGGTGCCGGCGATCGTGCGCTTCCTCGCCGGCTACCGAGCGGGCGTCCACAAGGCGAACAAGACGATCAAGGTGCTGATCGATTACGCAAACGACCCGACCTTCGCCGACCAGGCGAAGTGCAAGGAGACCACGCTCAACCACATCGGCAAGGGCTCGCGCGTCGAGTTCGAGGCCGCTGGTGCGTGCGGTCTCGGCGGGCTGAGCGCCGCCAAGCAGAAGCACATCTGGGGCATCGGCGTCGACGCCGACCAGAGCTTCCTCGGGAAGCACATCCTGACGAGCGCGACCAAGCACGTCGACGTCGCGGTCTTCAACACGATCAAGCAGTTCAAGGCGAACCCCTCCGGCTTCAAGGCCGGGTTCAACACGAACTACACGCTCAAGAACAACGGCGTCGGATACGGCAAGCTGAGCTCGGCGCTCTCGAAGGCCGATCGCACGTACATCACCAAGAAGGTCAACACGATCAAGACGCTGATCATCGAGGGGAAGATCAAGCCCCCGACGTCCTAGATCGAACACGGTTCCTAGGGGGCGGGCACGGTCCCGCCCCCTAGGATTACCGGCGCATGGCTGACGAGCGACCGGTCCTGGAGTTGCGCGGTATCACGAAGCAATTCCCCGGAGTGCTCGCGAACGACCACGTCGACTTCGACCTTCGGCGTGGCGAAGTGCACGCGTTGCTAGGCGAGAACGGGGCCGGCAAGTCGACGTTGATGAACATCCTCTACGGGCTCTACCAGCCCGACGAGGGCCAGATCCTCGTCAAGGGAGAGCCGGTTCGGTTCCACTCACCGAAGGACGCGATCAACCGGGGGATCGGGATGGTGCACCAGCACTTCATGCTGATTCCGGTGATGACGGTCGCCGAGAACATCGTCCTTGCCAACGAGCCGACTCGCGCGGGCCTACTCCTCGACACCAACGCCGCCGATCGTCGGGTCCGTGAGCTCTCCAGGTCCTTCAACTTCGCGATCGATCCCGAGGCCCGCGTCGAGGAGATCACGGTTGGCCAGCAGCAGCGCGTCGAGATCCTGAAGGCGCTCTACCGCCACGCCGACATCCTGATCCTCGACGAGCCGACCGCCGTCTTGACTCCACAGGAATCCAACGAGCTCTTCGAGATCCTCAGGACTCTGACCAGAGAAGGCATGTCCGTGATCTTCATCACGCACAAGCTGAACGAGGTACTCGAGATTGCCGACCGAATCACGGTCGTCCGGCGTGGAAAGCGAATCGACACCGTCGACCGCCAGGGAGCAACCGAGGAGGGCCTGGCCCGGATGATGGTGGGCCGGGAGGTCCTGCTCCGAGTCGAGAAGCCCGTCTCGGACCCCGGCGACCCGGTGCTCACTGTCGACGATCTCCACGTCTTCGACGACCGTGGGCTCGAAGCGGTCCGTGGCGTCTCGATCGAGGTGCGCGGTGGCGAGATCGTCGGCATCGCCGGTGTCGACGGAAACGGACAGACGGAGCTGATCGATGCGATCACCGGTTTGCGCAAGGCTGCGTCCGGCCGCGTCGCCATCGGCGGACGCAACGTCACCGGAGCTACCCCGTCGAGGATTCTCGACAGTGGCCTCGGCCACATCCCCGAGGACCGCCAGCGCCGAGGCCTCGTGCTCGAGTTCTCGCTCGCCGAGAATGTCGCACTGCACGATTACGACAAGGCGCCGGGCTCCCGCTGGGGCTGGTTGTTTCCGCGACAGCTGATCCGCCGCGCGCGCGAGCTGCTGACGCAATTCGACGTCCGCGGCGGAGGGCCTCAGACGCGCGCGTCAGCGCTCTCGGGAGGCAACCAGCAAAAGGTTGTGCTCGCGCGCGAGATCGGCCGTGAGCCCAGCGTCCTGATCGCCGCTCAACCGACGCGCGGGCTCGACGTTGGTGCGATCGAATTCGTCCACAGGCGGCTCGTCGAGGCGCGGGCCAACGGCAAGGGGGTGCTGCTCGTCTCGCTCGAGCTGGACGAGATCATTTCGCTGTCCGACCGGACCTTGGTCCTCTACGAGGGCGAGATCGTCGCCCAGCACGGTCCCGACGTCACTGAGGACCAGCTCGGCATCGAGATGACGGGCGCCGGCTCCAAAGAGGCCGCCGCGTGAGCGGCCTCTCGGGCGAGCCGCCCGATATGACCGGCCAAACGCCCGAGGTATCCGAGCCGACACCCGAGAGCAAAGTCCCTTCCGTCGCGGCCCGCCTGGCTCTGTGGCAGCGCTCCGGGGGTGTGATCACCCCGATCTTGACGGCGCTGATCGCCTTCCTGATCGGCGGGCTCGTTGTCTTTGCGACGACCGGCAAGAACCCGCTCAACACGTACAAGGCCATCTTCAAGGGGACGGGCTTGAGCTGGCTCAGCCCGGTCTCGATCCACTGGCATCTCTTCTATCCGGCGGGGATCCACTGGACCGGATGGGACACAACCTCGCCGACCGCGCTGAACTTGCAGCAGACGCTGATCGTCGTCACGCCGCTGATCCTGACCGGCCTCGCCGTCGCCTTTGCCTTCCGCTGCGGACTCTTCAACATCGGCGGCAACGGCCAGTACACCGTTGGCGCGCTCGTCGCCGTCCAGTTCGGAGTCTGGTTTGCGGGCCTGCCTGGCCCGTTGCACGTGATCGTCGCGATGGTGGCGGCGACGCTCGCCGGCGCTGTCTGGGGAGGGATCGCGGGGTTCCTCAAGGCCGCGACCGGCGCCCACGAGGTGATCACGACGATCATGCTCAACTGGATCGCTCTGTGGGTCGGCAGCTATCTCGTCGGTTTCAACGGGCCGCTCCAGGATCCGCGCGCGATCTCAGCACCGGTGACGCGGCCGATCGCCGACAGCGCTCACCTTCACGTCTTCTGGGGGAACCCGCTGCTGCAGGGACTCCACGTCGGCTTCTTCATCGCCATTGCGATGCTGTTCGTCTACTGGATTCTGCTCAACCGGACGACGCTGGGATACGAGGTCCGCGCCGTCGGGTTCAACGCCGAGGCGGCGCGCTACGGCGGGATCAGCGTCGGCCGCAACTTCTTCCTGGCGATGGCGATCTCCGGCGCGTTCGCCGGCCTAGCCGGGTCGATCGACATCCTGGGCTGGGAGTTCAACCTCGACCTGACCGTCGTCCAGACCGTCCAGGTCGGCTTCATCGGCATCGCGGTAGCGCTGCTTGGTCGCAACTCGGCGATCGGCATCTTCTTCTCGGCGCTCCTGTTCGGCGCCCTGCTGACCGGAACCTCGACGCGCAACCTCGACCCGAGTGTCTTCCAGCCCGAGCTCGCCGGCAACCTGACGAGGATCATCCAGGGGCTCGTCGTGCTATTCGTCGGCGCCGACCTGCTGATCATCTACCTGTGGCAGGCACGTAAGAAGCTTCGGCTGCCACAGCGAAAGGCGGCGGAGCAGCCGTGAGCGTCCGGGTCCAACCGCTCCAGCGCGGGGCCTGGACGAGAGCCTCGGCCCCGTCGACGATCGGCATGATCGGGATCGGGCTCGGCCTGGTGACCCTCTTCCTGGCGCTTCCGCCGGTGAAGGTGCGGACGGCACCGCTCCCCGTAGCGATCGGGATCCTCGCCGTCGCGGCGGGAATCTGGGCCTTCACTCGTGGCGAGCACCGGCTGGGCGGCGGCGCGGTCGTCAGCGGCGTGGCCGGGATCGGCATCGCCCTGATCGTCCTGCAGGCAAACGCGGCCAGGCTCGAGGGCGTCTTCGTCTGGTCGGCGCTGATCGCGGCCACGCTTCGCTATGCGACGCCGCTCACGTTCGCGGCGATCGGGGGCATGTTCTCCGAGCGCAGCGGGGTCGTGAACATCGGTCTCGAGGGGATGATGCTGATGGGCGCTTATTTCGGCGCCTACGGAGCGGATGTGACCGGCTCGTGGGTGGGCGGCCTCTTCATCGGCCTCGTCTCGGGAGCGCTGCTCGCATTGGTGCACGCCATCTTCACGATCACGCTGCGCGCGGACCAGATCGTCACCGGGACCGCGATCAACTTCCTCGCACTCGGGGTCACCGGCTATCTCTACAACCAGCACTACGGCAACAACGGCACGCCGGAGAACCTGCCCGCCGTTCCGGACGTCAACCTGAAGTTCCTTTCGCACATCCCCCCGCAGGGTCTCGGTAACTTCCTCTACAACTCGATCGGCCAGCTGAACCTGATGGTCTGGCTCTCGCTGCTTCTGCTGCCGGTCTCCTACGTCGCCCTGTTCAAGACGCCGATCGGACTGCGGATCCGCTCGGTCGGTGAGCATCCGAAGGCGGCCGACACGGTCGGAATCCCCGTCTATCGCACCCGCTACGCCGCGGTCACGCTGTCGGGGGCGCTGGCGGCGCTCGGCGGGGTCTTCCTCTCGATCGGGTTCGTGAACTCGTTCACCGAGAACATGACCGCCGGGCGCGGCTTCATCGCGCTGGCCGCCCTCATCTTCGGCGGCTGGCGGCCGTTCGGCGCCTTCGCGGCGGCGCTGCTCTTCGGCTTCTCGAGCGCCCTCGCGGCGCGGCTTCCAGATCTCTCGGCTTCGGATACCGCCGCCTGGCCGCTGCTCTTCCAGACTCTCCCGTATGTTTTGACCTTGATCGCGGTCGCAGGCGTGATCGGCCGCTCGATTCCTCCTGCCGCCATTGGCCGTCCATACGTCAAGCAATAGCGTCGCTCGAGTGAGAAACGACAGAGCGCGGTTCTCCGTCGTGTTCGGGCTGCTCTCGCTGGCGGCGATTCCGGCCGCCCTCTACTCGACGCGCCTGAAGAACGTCGACCTGCCGCAGGCCGTCGGTGGTGAGGCGGTCGCCGGGACCTTGCTTGGATTGATCGCCGTGCTGCTCGCGCGTGGCGCCCGGTTCAAGGTCGAGCGCACGCTCTCGCGGGCCGGAGAGAGTACGGCGCGCCTCGGGAAGTGGCTCGGGCTGCTCGGCCTCTGTCTCGGTCTCACCGCCGCACTTTCGCTTGCCTTTTTCGGTCTGCTGCTCTGGTCCGAATGAGTGTCGGATAGGGGCATTCGGCACTACAATCGCGCGAGCCCATGTTCGAGATCGGCAATAGCCTTCGCGAAGCCCGCCTGCGGCAGCAGCTCGACTTTCCCGAGCTCGAGCAGCAGACGAAGATCCGCGCCAAGTACCTGAAAGCCCTCGAGGCCGAGGACTTCGACGTGCTGCCGGCGCCGACGTACGTGAAGGGCTTCCTGCGGAACTACGCGGACGCGCTCGGGCTCGAGGGCCAGCTCTACGTGGACGAGTACAACTCGCGCTTCGTCACGGGTGAAGAGGACGTCCCGCTTCGTCCGCGCGACTACCAGCGCCGGCCGCAGCCACTCGGCCCGCGTTTCGAGGCTCGCGCCGTCCTGCTGGCCGTCGGCGGGATCGCGGTCGTCGTCGCGCTGGTGATCGGCGGCTGGAAGTGGGGCTCGAGCAACAGTCCGCAGGTTCAGGGCGTCAACTCGCCGACGCAGACCATCGCGAAGAAGCGCCACAAGAAGCCTGCTCGGCCGATGGCTCGCCTCGTCCTGACGGCCACCAACGGCGATTGTTGGTTGAACGTGCGCGCCGGCTCGGCCGCCGGGCCGCAGAAGTTCATCGGGACGCTCGCGCAGGGCCACCAGCTCCCGTTCACGACCCGGCCGTACCTCTTCCGGCGAATCTGGTTCACCGCGAGCAAGCCGCAGAACCTCGTGGCGAAGCTGAACGGTCGGATCGTGATGATCCCGGGCGCCGCCAAAGGCAAGCCGGAGCAGCTGCTCGTGACACCGACGTCGATCAGGAAGGCGCCGCCGGCGATTTGAAGCCTTCTCCCCGCGCGCTCGTCGTCGTTACCGGCAGCGAGCTCGTTCGCGGCGACCGCCGCGATCTGAACGGTCCTTTTCTCGCGCGCGAGCTCGTCTCCCTGGGCGTCGATCCGGCGGAGATCATCATCGTCGGCGACTCGCCGCAGGAGCTCGAGGCGGCGCTGCGCCCGGGTCTGAAGGCGGATCTCTGCGTCGTCTCGGGCGGCCTCGGGCCGACGCATGACGACCGTACCGTCGAGACCCTCGCCCGTGTCGCGGGGCGCGAGCTCGTGCTCGATAGTGATCTAGATCGCGAAATCGAAGCGATCTCGCGGCGGCTGGCGGAGCGGCTTGGGCGGCCCTACACGGATTTCGCGGCCGGCGTTCGCAAGCAGGCGACCCTTCCCGCGGGGGCGACTCCGCTCGGTCTTGCCGGGACGGCGCCAGGATTTGTGATCCAGATCACAAGCGCGGTCTTCGTCGTGCTGCCGGGGCCGCCGCCGGAGCTGCGGCGGCTCTGGGCGGCCGCGGTCGAGAACGAGGCCGTCCGTGGCGTGCTCGTGCGCGGCCGGCCGCCCGAGCGGCGCACGCTGCGGTTCTACGGCGCCAGCGAGTCCGCGGTCGCGCGGGCGCTCGAGGAGGCCGGCGGCGACGGGGACGGGGTGGAGGCGACCGTCTGCGCGCGTGACTTCGAGATCCACGTCGATCTCGTCGTCGGTGAGGCCGCCGGCGCCCGGGCGGATGCGATCGCTGCCGCCCTGCGCGGGCGCCTGGGTGAGTTTCTCTTCACCGAAGAGGAGCGGACGGTGGCGGAGATCGTGCTCGAGCTCTGCCGCGAGCGCGGCCTGACCCTGGCGACCGCCGAGTCCTGCACCGGCGGTCTCGTCGCGGCGCGGCTGACCGCGGTTCCGGGCTCGAGCGACGTCTTTCGCGGCTCCGTCGTCGCGTACGCCGACGACGTGAAGACGCGGGAGCTCGGGGTGCCAACGGAGGTGCTCGCCGCTCACGGAGCCGTTTCGGCAGAGACTGCGGCGGCCATGGCCAGGGGGGTGCGCGAGCGGCTCGAGACAGATCTAAGCGTCTCCGACACAGGCGTGGCTGGGCCCGGCGGGGGTACGCCCGAGAAGCCGGTCGGCCTCGTCTACCTCCACGCTGTGGGGCCGGAGGGAGAGCTTGCCGCCGATTTCAGCGTCCCGGCCGATCGCGAGACGGTGCGTGCGCGGGCCGCCGTCGCGGCGCTGCACCTGATGCGGCGGCTTCTGTCACAAAGTCGTGACGGTTCCGTGTGAATGCGCCTGCTAGCGTCGGTGGCCGTGAACGCGTGCGCTTGTTCTGTGCTCTGCGCCTGCCCGACGAGACCGTCGAGGAGCTTTCGCGCTGGCAAGCCGAAGCCTTCGGCGAGGCCGGCGGCGTCCGCGTGCTCGGTCGCGAGCAGCTCCATGTCACGCTCGCGTTCCTCGGCAGCCGTTCGGCCGGCGAGTTGGACGCGATCGCGACCGCGTTGCGGGCGGCCGTCCTTGCCGCCGAACCGGCGACCCTCACGGTCAAGGGTTACCGCGAGACGCGGAGCGTCGGCATGCTCGTGCTCGACGACGAGGGCGGCCGAGCGGCGAGCCTGGCGGTCGATCTCCATGAGCGCCTGGAGGGGCTCGGAGTCTACGAGCGGGAGCGCCGCGAGTGGTTGCCGCACCTCACCGTCATCCGTTTTCGCGAGCGGCCGCGGCTCAAGCCCTCGCTTCCGAAGCTGGGGCCGTTCGTGACGTCCGAAGCTGCTGTTTACATGTCGACTCTGCGGCCCTCGGGGGCGCAGTATTCCATCCTGGAGTCAGTTGGGGTAGGGAGGTAAACCGTGGATCGCGAGCAAGCACTTGATACCGCGCTCGGGCAGATCGAGCGTGCTTTCGGCAAGGGCGCCGTGATGAAGATGAACGACGCCGCAGCGGTGTCGGTCGGCGCGGTCTCGTCCGGGTCTCTCTCGCTCGACCTCGCTCTGGGAATCGGCGGCCTGCCACGCGGCCGGATCGTCGAGATCTTCGGCCCCGAATCCTCGGGTAAGACGACCCTCGTCTACCACGTCATAGCCGAGGCGCAGCGGCGCGGCGGCATCTGCGCGTTCATCGACGCCGAGCACTCGATGGACCCCGCCTATGCGAAGAACATCGGGGTGAACATCGACGACCTGCTCGTCTCCCAGCCGGACACGGGCGAGCAGGCGCTCGAGATCACCGAGCTGCTGATCCGCTCAGGCGCCCTCGACGTCGTCGCCGTCGACTCGGTCGCGGCGCTGACCCCGAAGGCGGAGATCGAGGGCGAGATGGGCGACAGCCATGTCGGCCTCCAGGCCCGGCTGATGTCGCAGGCGCTGCGCAAGCTCGCCGGCACGCTCAACCGCACCGACACGATCTGCATCTTCACGAACCAGCTGCGCGAGAAGATTGGGGTGATGTTCGGATCGCCGGAGACCACACCGGGCGGCCGCGCCCTGAAGTTCTATTCGTCGATCCGTCTCGACATCCGCCGGATCGAGACGCTCAAGGAAGGCGTCGAGGCCTACGGCAACCGGGTTCGCGTCAAGGTGGTCAAGAACAAGGTTGCGCCACCGTTCAAGCAGGCCGAGTTCGACATCATCTACGGCTCGGGCATCTCCTGGGAAGGCACGGTGCTCGACTCGGGGCTCGAGCGGAAGGTCGTCACGAAATCGGGCTCGTACTTCAGCTTCGGCGACGAGCGGCTCGGCCAGGGCCGCCAGAACGCAACCGCGTTCCTGCGCGAGCACCCGGACGTGACCCAGCAGATCCTGGCGAAGATCCAGGCCGACGCCGGACCCGACCAGGTGGTCTCGGCGCGGCTGTTGCCGACCGCGATCGAAGTGCCCGCCGAGGAGAAGGCGGCTGAGGAGGAGGCTCCGGCCGATGCCGAGAGTAACGGCGCTCCGCCCCGCGCGGCCGGGGCGCGTGCTCGTTGAGCTCGACGGCGAGCGCTGGCGCACCATCCCGCTCGACGTAGCGGCGCAAAGCGGGCTCGCCCTCGGACTGGAGCTCGACCGGGAGCGCTTGCGGACACTGAGGCGCGAGCTGCGCCGCAGCGAAGCCGTCGCGGCGGGCGCACGTGTCCTCGCGCGCCGCGACCATTCGGAGCAGGCGGTGCGTGACGCTCTCGAGCGGAAAGGCATCCGCGAGCCCGAGCGCGAGGAGGCGGTTGCGACCCTGCGGCGGCACGGAGCGATCGACGACGAACGGTTTGCCCACGTCCGGGCCGCCGCGCTGGCCGAGCGCGGCCTTGGCGACGCCGCGATTGCCTTCAGGCTCGAGCGGGATGGGATCGAGCCGGAGTCCCTCGTGCCCGCGCTTGCTGCGCTAGAGCCCGAACGCGACCGGGCCGTCCGTCTGGCTGCCCGCCGCGGGCCGACCGCAAAGACGGCCCGCTGGCTCGCGGCGCGCGGCTTCGCACCGGAATCGATCGAGGCCGTGATGGACGGCGTTGCGGACGACGAGGGGCTAGAGCTAGGATAGAAACCACAACAACGACAATTTGCCTGCATCTGACTGTTTCGCAATCGGTAGAGAAACTTTGAACTCGCTCCTGATCCCACAAGCTCCCTGGAGGCCGTACCAGCGGTGATGTAGCGGCCAGCTGGGCCTGTCCGTAGGCCCATCGAGGCACCCGATTCGAGGCATGCCTGATGTGGGCGCACCGCTTGGAGCGCCCATGTTCGTCGTTATCGGAATCCTGATCGGCCTTGGAGCAGGGGCGGCCCTTGCCTTCATCGGGCTGTACGCGCTGACCGGCTCCCGCCTCGCGGCGGCGCGGCGGACGCGGCAGTTGCTGCTGACCGAGGCGCGCCGCGAAGCCGAGGCAATGCGCCGCGAGACGCAGATCGAAGCCCGTGAGCAGTCGGTCAAGCTCCGCGCAGAGGTCGAGCAGGAGGTCTCAGAGCGCCGCGCCGAGATCATCAAGATCGAGGAGCGGGTCCTCGCAAAGGAAGACGAGATCGACCGCAAGCTTACGGAGCTGACCCGCCGCGAGCAGGGCGTCTCCGACCGGGAGACGCACTCGAAGGAGCTGCAGGAGAAGCTGAAGGAGGCGAAGGAGGCCGAGCTGAAGGAGCTCGAGCGGATCTCGAGCATGACCACGAACGAGGCCAAGGCGCACCTCCTCAGCCGCTCGGAAGAGCTGATCCGCCACGAGCTTGCACGACGCGTCCGGCAGATGGAGGAGGAGGCCCAGACCGAAGCGAAGCGGCGCGCCCGCAACCTCGTCGCGGACGCTCTGCAGCGCGTCGCGGCGAACCACGCCTCGGAGACGACTGTCTCGCTCGTCGAGCTTCCCTCCGACGACATGAAGGGCCGGATCATCGGCCGCGAGGGCCGCAACATCCGGACGCTCGAGCACCTGACGGGCGTGGACTTCATCATCGACGACACCCCGCAGGCGGTCGTGCTCTCCTCGTTCGACGGGATCCGCAGGGAAATCGCCAAGGTCACGCTGGCGAAGCTGATCGAGGACGGCCGCATTCATCCCGCCCGGATCGAGGAGATGTACTACCAGTCGAAGGCGGAGATCGAGGAGCACATCGTCCACGCCGGCGAGCAGGCCGTCTTCGAGGCGAACTGCGGCCCCGTCCACGAGGAGCTCGTCAAGATCCTCGGCCGGCTGCGCTTCCGGACGAGCTACGGCCAGAACGTCCTCAAGCACACGCTCGAGGTCGTCCACCTCGCCGGGATCATGGCCTCGGAGCTCGACGCGAGCGTGAAGACGGCGCGGCGGGCCGGGCTCCTGCACGATCTCGGCAAGGCGCTGACCCACGAGATCGAGGGCTCGCACGCCGCCATCTCGGCCCAGTTCGCTCGGCGCTACGGCGAGAGCGACGCCGTCGTGCACGCGATCGAGGCGCATCACTACGAGGTGCAGCCGCAGACCGTCGAAGCGGTGCTGCTGATCGCGGCCGACGCGGTCTCGGCCTCGCGTCCCGGCGCTCGCGGCGAGAGCCTCGAGCACTACATCAAGCGCCTCGAGGCCCTCGAGGAGCTGGCCGGCCACCACGGCGGCGTCGAGAAGGTCTACGCGCTCCAGGCCGGTCGCGAGATCCGGGTGATCGTGAAGCCGAAGGAGGTCGACGACGACCAGGCAGTGCTGCTCTCGTACGAGATCGCCCGCGAGATCGAAGACCAGCTCGAGTACCCGGGCCAGATCAAGGTGACGGTGATCCGGGAGAGCCGGGCGGTCGAAGTCGCCAAGAACGCAACCGAAGCCGGCTCGACGCCCACTCAGGAGCACAGCGAGCCGGCCCCGCAACAGGCTCTGGGCCAGCGGGCGAAATAGCCGCGGCGACCGTCACGTAAAACGTCCTCCCGCTCCGCCGGGCGCGGCGCTACCATCCGCGCCTTCGGGGGGCCAGCTCTGAGAACCCGCGTATTCGCACACTTCCTCGTCGCTGTCATTCTGGCGGCCTCGGCTGCCGCAGCGCGTCCGGCCCGCGCGGCAGCGCCGTCGGCTCCCTGCGTCCAGGCTGGGCAGCCCGCCTGGATCGACTACGCGGACAAGTGGGTCCCGTTTAGACAGCTCTTCTATCGCCCTGGACTCGCAGTCGCGCTCGCGCATACCGCGCCGGCGGCCGCAGCGCGGAGCCGCGGGGCCGAGGTCGCCTACTGGGATATGTCGTTGAAGGACGCCGTTGGGACGCCGGCGCATCCTGCCGATCCCGGGAGGATCCCCGCGGTCGCCGAACGGCTCGCGTCGGCGGCGGTCAAGGTGACCGGCTGCGCGACCCCGATCCTCGCGCTCAACGAGCTCTACGGAGCGCGTCTGGGGACGCCCTGGAACCAGAGCAACGCCCAGTATCGCGCCAACGTCCTCGAGCTCGTTCGCGCGCTCGCCTCGCGGGGGACGCAGCCGCACCTGCTCATCTCCGAAGCAGGAAACACCACCGGCCCGGCCGGGGAGTGGTGGCGATCCCTTGCGGAGTCCGCGACGATCGTTCGCGAGGTCTACATCTCCGGTCCAGTCCTCGAGCGCCTGGGCCCGTCAGGCGCCACGGTTTACCTCCGCTTCCAGCTGCGGCGCGCGATCCGGAACTTCACGACGATCGGGGTCCCGAGCAACCGGCTCGGCCTCGCACTCGGGTTCCACTCGGGTAGGGGCGGGCAAGCCGGGCTCAGCGCGGCGCGCTGGTTCGGCGTTGTCAAGCGCGAAGCTCTCGCGGCCCGCCAGGTGGCGAGCGAGCTGGCCCTCGACTCGGTTTGGTCGTGGGGCTGGGCCCGTTTTGCGGGGATGCCAAAGGACCCGGCGAAGGCGACCGCGGCCTGCGTCTACCTCTGGGCCCGCAGTCCCACGCTTTGCAACGCGCGGGCCGCCGCCGGCCGCGCCTTCGACACCTCGCGGGCGCAGCCGGCAGAGGTCGGGAGCCGAGTGCGGCTGCGCGTCCTCAGCCCCCGGCATCCGGTCTGGCTCGAGCTTCGCGCCGCGGCCAAGCTGACCGCTCGAATCGGGTCGGTTCAGGAGCAGAGCGCTGGAGGCTGGAAGTCGTTGAACAGGATCGTCCTCGCACCGTTCCATCCGCTCCGGACGCGCTTGTCGCTGCCGAACGGGCGTCACGTGCTGCGGTTCTTCGTCGCCGCCGAAAGTGCACCAGGTGGCGCCGCGATCCGGACACCGCCGGTCGTCGTCCGCGTTCACTAGCGGCGAAGCGGCGGAGCTAGAGTTTCGGCTCGTGCGCAGGTACCACGTCACGACCTTCGGCTGCCAGATGAACGCTCACGACTCCGAGCGGATCAAGGGGATGCTCGAGGAGCTCGGGCTGGGCGAGGCGCCGGCTCAGGAAGAGGCCGACGTGATCGTCTTCAACACGTGCACGATCCGCGAGAAGCCCGACCAGCGCTTCGCGGCGCATCTCGCCCAGGCGAACGCCTTGAAAGCGCGCGATCCCGAGAAGGTGATCGCGGTCGGCGGGTGTTACGCCGAGGCCCAGCGAGAGCGTCTGTTCGACCTCTACCCGTACGTCGACGTGGCCTTCGGGCCTGGATCGATCCCGCACCTCGGCGAGTGGATCGGGGCTGGGGGCATGGGAGTGGAGCGTGGCCGCTTCGGCCTCGAAGCCCGCGAGTTCGCCGGTGGACTGCCGATGCACCGCGAACGGCGCTTCCAGGCCTGGGTGCAGATCT
>Ga0137403_10001701_pt2 | contig 22989 bp, 19 predicted proteins | sample CZOMad2_1_16fung_FD_122057 | JGI IMG/M metagenome (GOLD analysis project Ga0137403, IMG submission 122057) | Vadose zone soil fungal communities from Angelo Coast Range Reserve, California, USA - CZOMad2_1_16fungal (Hybrid Assembly) | ecosystem: Environmental > Terrestrial > Soil > Vadose zone...
GTGGCGCGACTTCGGCAAGGGTCTTTCCATGTCCCGATTAGCGCGGGAAGGGAAACGGGAGTTGATTCTTTATCGAATTGCCGCCAACGCCGCTTCAGACGCGTTTCTGAAGCACGAACACATTGGCGGCGAGTTTTATCTTGTCCTTAGAGGCAAAATCGCCGATGAGACCGGAGAGTATGTGGAAGGCGACCTGGTTTTTTTGGATCCGCAGTCGGTGCATACGCCACGGGCAGTTGGCGATACGGTAGTATTAGTGCTATGGCCCGAAGGGGTGCGCATCGTAGATTGAACAGGAACAATCAACGACGGGAGGATTTATGAAAACCTTGGGATTTATCGGTACGGGCGGGATGGGCAGTGGCATGGCGGCCAACTTGATCAAAGCGGGTTACAGCTTGGTCGTTAATGATTTGCGGCGGGAGCAGGCGCGGGGATTGGAGAGTCAGGGGGCAGCGTTCAAGGACTCGCCCCGAGCGGTTGCCGAGTCCTGTGAGATGGTGCTTTCGATGCTGCCGTACAATGAAGCGGTTCGAGCGGTCGGACTGGGTGGCGGCGGATTGCACGAAGCCGCTAGCGGCGCCAAGCTGTGGGTCGATTTCAGCAGTATCGACAAGAAGACGATTGTTGGGGTAAATGCTGAGTTGGAAAAAAAAGGGTGGACTGTTCTCGACGGCTCTGCCGGCGGTGTCGAAGAAGCAGCAGCGGCGGGAACGCTGTCGCTCTGGATCTCGGGATCGAAAGAACTGTTTGATCAACATCAGCCTGTCTTTAAGGCGATGGGCAAAAAGATCCTCCACGTCGGCGAGCTCGGCAACGCCAAGTTGGTGAAAAACGCCATGGCGATGTTCGCAGCAATCCAACACTTGGGGCTCGCAGAGATTTTCTCTTGGCTCAAGAAAGGCGGTGTGACGGAAAACACCTTTTACACCGTTTTGCAGAATTCCCAGCAGAGCTCCGAAGCCATTGACCGTATCTGCGAGATTGTTGTGAGTCGAAAATACAAACCCCGCAAGTCATGGATGCCCAAAGATGTCGGCTTCGGCCTAGACATGGCTCGCGAGATGGAGGTGCCGGTTCCTTTCACCGCATTAGCTTATCAGATGTTTTCTATCGCCCAGGCCACCGGCCTTGACGGATATGAGGCTACCGGCATTGCCTGCAACGTGTTCGATCTGATTACGGGGCAAAAAAAGGGCTACTGAAGGAGTGTGGGGAGATTGTTTCCCACGGAACGCCTCTCGCGTTTTCTTAGCTATCTCTTACGCCATCGGCCGCAGGAGTATCCGATCGCGTTTGACCCCCACGGGTTTGCCCCGTGGGGCGAGGTTGTCGACACTGTACGGGAACGGTTTCGGGAAGTCACTGAGGAGCAAATGTGCGCCGTGGTCATCGGTTCCGACAAGCAACGCTTCGAATTAAAAGATGGCAAAGTCCGCGCCACCTACGGTCATTCTTTTCCGGTGGATCTCGGCCTTGAACCCGTGGAGCCGCCGCGGCAACTCTACTTTGGAACCGCGCGGGATCTCGCTCAATCGATCTTGCGCAAAGGACTTAAGCCACGTGATCGGTATTATGTTCATCTCAGTCCATCGGTGAGTGAAGCAATCGTCGTGGGAAAGCGACGGGATCCTGCCCCCGCGGTCATCGTAGTGGATGCACTCGTCGCCCACACCGAGGGCGTTCGCTTCTTCGCCTCGGGCCCTTTGTTTCTGGCAGAGCACGTTTCCTCTAAATTCCTGTCGTTGGATCAAAAATGAGCGGCTCCGTTCAAGCGATTTGAAGGCGCAGCAAAGCCGCAGCTTAATCATATTTATGCCAAATCGTCGGCGCTATGTGTCCTTTCGTTTCGGCTCCGCGGAAAACGATCGGGCAATTAACTCGAAAGGCCTTGCAGCCGGCAAACTTGAGACAGTGAACGAAGCCCGCCCATGAAGGGAGGTTTGTATGTACTTGCGCACGTTAGTCATCCTGATTGTGATCGGAGCCGTGGCTATTTTCGCGGCCATCAACTGGAATGCATTCATGGCACCGACAACGTTGTCAATGGTTTTCGCCAACGTGGAGGCGCCGCTCGGGCTTATTTTGCTGGCGGTTGTCGGTGTGCTCACTTTGTTATTTCTCCTGTACGTGGTCTATTTGCAGTCCTCCGTCCTCGTGGAAAACCGGCGCAATGCGCGCGAGCTGCAAACGCAGCGGGAACTCGCCGAGCAGGCGGAAGTTTCTCGTATCAACCAACTGCGCTCATTTTTGGAAAGTGAGCTGCGTAGGCTCGGGGAAAAAACCGAGGAATCGAAGGTGGCCGTGTCGGCGAAACTCGAAGCGCTTGAACGCGAGCTGCGCTCGGTGATCGAGCAGTCCGGAAATACGCTTGCCGCTTACATTGGGGAGATCGAGGATAGGCTTGAACGTGCCCCCGGCGGGCGGCTTCCAAAGGACCCTGTTTGAGCCAGGTTCGGACATCCGCGTTCGAATAATAAATTTACCCTAAGAATTCCTGCTACTCATCAATCAACCTAGGCAGCTTCAGCGGCCGCTTGCTTCAGACGTAGAAAGCCATTATAAATAATTACCTCTGCTATAAACGAGTTTTCCCGCAAAAATTGTATGAAAAAGCTATTTGGGTACTGGTGGGGCACATGCCTAGAGACGCTCAGAATAAACCAGAATAGAAATGCGAAGTCACCTTAGGGAGCTTTTAACCCAAGCCATCGAGAAAACGGCGAAGGGGGGAGAGCTGAATTCAACAGAGCTCCCCCCTTTGCTTCTTGAGCCGCCCAAGCAGCGGGAGTTTGGCGACCTCGCAACCAACGTCGCCATGTTGTGGGCGCAAAAGGCCAAAAAACCGCCACGGGTTATCGCGGGGATGATCCTCAAGAATCTCGAGGATCCCCACGGTCTTCTCGCGCGCAAGGAGATCGCCGGTCCAGGTTTTTTGAACTTTGCCTTTTCGTCGCAGTTTTACTACCAGCGATTGAAGGAACTTGCGGGAGGGAAAGAAGCCAATCTCGATATCGGTCGAGGCCGCAAGGTGCAGGTCGAGATTGCCAGTGTCAACCCGACTGGTCCCCTCCATGTCGGTCACGGGCGTGTGGCTGTCATGGGCGATGTGTTGGCGCGGCTGCACAAGGCCGTCGGCTTCGATGTCGAGCGCGAATACTACGTCAATGACGCGGGTAAACAGATGGAGAATTTGGGACGATCGTTGTACGCGCGTTATCAAGAGTTGTTGGGGGTGCCGTCCGAATTTCCTGTAGACGGGTATCATGGCGATTACGTGAAGGAGCTTGCCGAAACAGTGAAGAGTGAAAACGGCTCCAAGTTTACCGCCGTATCGCAGGACGCCGCCATCGAATTTTTCACCCGATACGGGGGCGATGCGTTGCTGCAAACGATAAAAAATCAGCTTGGAGAATTCGGCATCCATATCGATTCGTTTTTCAGCGAGAAGGCGCTACGCGAGAGGAACGAGGTCGTCGAAACTATCGAACGTTTGCGTTCGCAGGGCTTGATCTATTCACAGGACGGTGCGGAATGGTTCAGGTCGACAGAGTTCGGCGACGACAAAGACCGCACCGTGATCAAAAGCGACGGTGAGCTTACTTATTTCGCCAGCGACATCGCTTATCACCGAAACAAGTTCGAGCGGAAATTCAATAAGCTTATCAATGTCTGGGGTGCGGATCATCATGGCTACGTACCGCGTTTGAAAGCGGCGATGCAGGGACTGGGCTATGACCCGAACATCTTGCACGTCGTCCTGGTCCAGATGGTGCAGCTCACGCGCGGCGGCGAGCCGGTGCGCATGGGCAAACGAACCGGCGAGTTCGTGTCTCTGGAAGAAGTTTTACAGGAAGTCGGGCGCGACGCAGCGCGCTTTTTCCTTTTGATGCGCAAATCGGATAGCCATCTCGACTTCGACTTGGATTTGGCGAAGCGACAGTCAAGCGATAATCCGGTCTTTTACGTGCAGTATGCTCATGCGCGCGTCGCTAGCATTTTTGAGCAGGCGCGCAAAAGCGGCATGTCGGACGGTGTCGTTCGGGGTGAACCCCCGGTTGCGCTGGAGCGATTGAAGCTAGGGGAGGAGTTGGAGCTGATTCGCCAGATGATTCAATTTAACGATGTCTTGGAAGACAGCGTGCGGGAGCTCGAACCCCATCGCATGATCTTTTATCTGCTTGAATTGGCCGGTGAGTTTCATCGCTATTACAATCGCTTTCGGGTGATTTCCGATGATCTAGAATTGAGTCACGCGCGCTTATTCCTGGTCCAGAACGTTCAAACAACTATTCGCCGAGGGCTGGAAATCTTGGGAGTTGAAGCGCCGATGAAGATGGCCTCCCGTTCGGAAGAAGATCCGCCTGAATCCTGAGGCGGTTGGTCAATCGCGGAGAGTTTCGATGGCTGAGAATAGAAGAGACCGGGATAAGCGTTTTTACTTTAGTCGTGGGCAGTTGGTGTTGCTCGGCGGCGCATTTACGCTAGCTTCGCTGATTATTTTTTTCCTGGGCATTGTCGTTGGTAGGGGAATCGAAGAACGAAAAATGGCTAGGCCGGAGGAACCCCTAATCAAAATTCCCGTAAACCCATCAGCGCAAGGTAGCGGTGCTGGACCTGCCGGTCAGGCAAAAGAAGAGCTGACATTTTACGACACGCTTGCCAAATCATCCAAAAGCGAATCCCCCCTTGAGGACAAAGCCAGCGAGCCGAAACCACTCGAGAAGGCCGCCAAGTCGGAAAGAAAAGAAGTCAAAGCCAAGAGGCGGGAAGCATCCGCTCCGGTGTCGTTGAGAGCGGAGGAGAAACCCCCCGCAGAAAAGTCGAATGCGGCTCAACTGTCAAATCCTGTCGAAGAATCCGGTAAAGCTTGGTATGTGCAGGTCAATGCCTTCCCCGATGAGAAATCGGGTAAAGTTTCTGTTGATAGGCTTAAGAATAAGGGCTACAACGCCTATTTGACGGAAGCGCGAAACAACGGGAAACTTTGGTACCGTGTCCGCGTGGGCGAGTTCAGTTCACGCGAGGAAGCGGAAAGGATAGCGGACATTTTGAAATCTAAGGAGAACTTTCCCAAGGCATTTGCCACCCGTCAGTAAAGTTGCAGGCCAAGATGAATATTCGAGAAGCGATCGAGAAGCTGGTTAACCGGGTCAATCTCTCCGAAGACGAAACGATCACCGTAATGAACGAGATCATGACCGGGGAAGCAACGCCTTTACAGGTGGCGTCTTTTCTCACTGCGCTCAGAATGAAAGGGGAGACCGTCGAGGAAATTACTGGAGCTGCGCGCGTGATGCGGGAGAAAGCTCATCGCGTTAACGTTCAATTTAAACCCGTCTTGGACACTTGTGGGACCGGGGGCGACCAGAAAGGGACTTTTAATATCTCCACCACGTGTTCATTCGTGGTCGCTGGAGCGGGGGTCCGTGTTGCCAAGCATGGTAACCGCTCGGTATCGAGCCAATCGGGCAGCGCCGACGTTTTGGGGGTTTTGGGGGTCAAGGTGGATGCACCAAAGGAACGCGTGGAGGCCTGCATCGACAAGGTCGGCATCGGCTTTTTGTTCGCGCCCTTACTTCACGAAGCGATGAAATATGCGGTGCAGCCGCGCCGCGATATCGGTATTCGTACGATCTTCAATCTGCTGGGGCCCTTGACGAATCCCGCGATGGCGACGCATCAGCTATTGGGTCTATACAGTGGCGAATTGGTCGGGACCATCGCTCATGTTTTGAGGAACCTCGGTAGCGCTCGAGCCATGGTCGTTCACGGTGTTGAAGGGTTGGACGAAATCTCCCTCTGTGGTCCAACCAAAGTCGCCGAGCTTCGCGATGGACAGGTTAAAGAGTACGTGATCGAGCCTGAAGCACTGGGACTTACGAGATGTCTCCTAGAGAATCTCCGTGGCGGCAGCGCGGAAGAGAGCGCCGTTATAGTGCGCTCGGTGTTGCAGGGGAAGAAAGGGGCTGCGCGGGAAGTGGTGCTGCTCAATAGTGGCGCGGCCCTCTATGTCAGCGGTAGCGCCGCTTCCATTACGGAGGGCATGCGATTGGCAGCGGAGTCGATCGATTCTGGCAAGGCGCGGCAGAAGCTTGAGGGGCTGGTGCAGATGACGACCTCGGCTTAACTTCAATGGCGGAATTTCTAGCCACCATCGTTGAGTACGCCAAGAACCAAGTGGAGCAACGCCGACGGGAGATGCCGGCGTCGGTTTTACGCGAGCGGCCGCTGTTTCACACGCCCAGGCGTGGATTTGCCGAGAGTCTAACCGGGAACTCGCGGCGGATCATTGCAGAAGTAAAGCGAGCCTCCCCTTCCAAAGGGTTAATTCGGGAAAATTGCGATCCCGTAGCGATCGCCAAAGATTATGCCAGTCACGGAGCAAGCGCGATCTCAGTCCTCACGGAGGAGCGATTTTTCCAGGGTAGCCTTTTATATCTGGAGCAGATTCGCACCGCGGTCAATATACCTTTGCTGCGTAAGGACTTCATCGTTGATCCCTACCAGTTGACCGAAGCGCGGAGCTATGGGGCCGACGCTGTTTTGTTCATTGCGGCCTTGCTCGATCCGAGTTTGCTTAAGGAATTGCGTGAGCAGGCCACGGCTCTGTCGTTGGACTCACTCGTCGAAGTGCACACCGAAGAGGAACTCAACGCTGCGGTGAAGGCCGGGGCACAGTTGCTGGGCATCAATAACCGAGACCTCACCACTTTTGAGGTGAACTTAGCCACGACGGAGAAACTAGCTCCGCTGGTGCCCGTCGGAATGCCGGCGGTGTGTGAGAGCGGTATCGATAGTGTGGAGCAGATTCGGCGCGTCGAAAAGTTGGGCATACACGTCTTTTTGATCGGTGAATCGCTGATGCGGGCGGCTCAGCCTGGAAAAAAGCTGCGGGAGCTAATGGAGCGGTAGCGCTCAATCTTCGACTATTGAAATTTCATCGCCATGACTAAGGTTAAGGTCTGCGGCATCACGAATTTGGCGGACGCTGAGAAGGCGCTTGAATTCGGTGCGGATGCCCTAGGATTTAACTTCTATCCGCCGAGTCCCCGGTGCATCGCGCCGGAGGAGGCGCGCGCGGTTCTCCAGCGATTGCCTGAAGGGTCCTGTAACATTGCGGTCTTTGTCAACGAGCCGAAGGAGAAGGTTCGCGAGATTATCGCTCACGGGGAACTCGCCAACGGACGACAGGCGTATAGCGCTCTACAATTCCACGGTGACGAGACCCAGGAGTATTGCCGAGGCTGGTCGATGAAAGTCATTAAGGCGTTTCGAGTGAGAGAAAAAAAATCCTTGGAAGGCATGGAACAATTTCCGGCGGATTTTTATTTGTTGGATTCGTGGTCGTTGGGATATGGCGGATCAGGTGCCGCATTTTTCTGGGAATGGCTCGAGGGACTCAAGACGGAGAAACTGATTTTGTCGGGTGGTCTAAGCATCGAAAACGTCGTTGCGGCCATTCGCAGGATCCATCCCTACGGTGTCGATGTCTGCAGCGGCGTGGAAACACGCCCGGGTATGAAAGATCATGCAAAGCTCAAGGAATTCATTCTTGCTGCCAAAGGTGCCTGATCGGCGCGGTCATTTCGGTCCCTACGGCGGCCGGTATGTGGCGGAGACTCTCATGCCTGCGCTCACTGAGCTAGAGCGAGCCTATGCGCAGGCGCGTCTTGACCCAAACTTTCGTAAAGAGTTCCAGCACTCTCTTCATCAATACGCCGGAAGAGCAACGCCCCTCTATTTCGCCGAGCGGCTGACCCAGAAACTTGGCGGCGCGAAAATCTATCTTAAGCGCGAGGATCTCTGCCACACCGGCGCGCACAAGATCAACAACACCCTTGGCCAAATCCTCCTAGCGCGCAAAATGGGGAAGGAGAGAATCATCGCGGAAACGGGCGCGGGGCAGCATGGAGTCGCTACGGCGACGGTGGCAGCGCGGTTTGGCCTTGAGTGTGAGATTTTCATGGGCAAGGAAGACGTCGCGCGGCAATCGTTGAACGTATTTCGCATGAAACTCCTTGGCGCGAAGATGAGGGTCGTGGAAGCAGGCAGCCAGACCTTAAAGGACGCAATGAATGAGGCACTGAGGGATTGGGTGACCCACGTGCGCAATACCTATTATTTGATCGGTTCTGTGGCCGGTCCGCATCCCTATCCGATGATGGTTCGTGACTTTCAATCGGTGATCGGGAAAGAGGCGCGCAGGCAATTTCTAAAGGCCGAGGGCCGATTACCCGATTACCTGGTTGCTTGTGTTGGCGGCGGCAGCAACTCCATGGGCCTTTTTTATCCCTTCGTCCGCGACCCGAAGGTAAGAATGCTAGGTGTTGAAGCAGCCGGAAGAGGTTTACGCACGGGCAAACATGCCGCGTCTATCCTTGGCGGGGAGGTCGGTGTGCTCCACGGCAGCAAAAGCTACGTCCTGCAGGATGAGAGAGGACAGATCCGCGAGACGCATTCGATTGCCGCCGGCCTGGACTATCCTGGTGTAGGGCCGGAACTTAGCTATCTACGTGATCGCGGTAGAGTACAGTTTGTTTCAGCCACCGACAGTGAAGCCATTGAGGCGATCAAATTCCTGGCGGAGGTGGAAGGGATCATCCCGGCATTGGAGAGCGCCCACGCCGTTGCGGCCGTCATGCGACTCGCGCCCCGTTTGGCCAAACATCGCACCGTCATCATCAATCTCTCCGGAAGGGGAGACAAAGATATGACTACGGTGGGGGATTATCTAGGAGTGAGACTCTAAATTCGGTTCAAAGGTTGAAAAGTTCAAAGTTGAAGGATTTTCTTGGCTTTGAACCGTTGGAACCGTGAACTCTGGAAGCTGCTGTCTGAATCATGAGCTGTATCGCAAGAAAATTAGCCGAGTTACAGAAGAGAGGGGAGGCCGCGCTGATCCCCTTTGTTACCGCGGGAGATCCCAACCTTGCGACCACGCTTAAGATCCTTCGAGCGCTGGAAAAGGGGGGCGCGGACTGCATTGAGCTGGGCATCCCTTTCTCCGATCCCACTGCGGACGGGCCGACCATTCAGCGATCGTCAGAGCGTGCCTTAAAAAACGGGCTTTCATTGCCGCGAATTTTTCAGCTGGTGCGCCAGTTTCGTCGTACGTCAGAAGTACCCATCGTCCTTTTCGGTTACTTCAATCCGATTTTTCACTACGGCTTGGAAAACTTTTGTCGTGCGGCGGCCCGTGCCGGCGCCGATGGGATACTCTGCGTCGATCTACCCCCTGAGGAGAGCGCAGAGCTCAAGCGCTGGACCGATACCGAAGGACTGGATCTCATTTTTCTCTTATCCCCTACCAGCGGCCCGGATCGGGTGCAGCTTGTGGCTGGAAAGGGTCGAGGATTTATCTATTACGTGTCCGTGACCGGTGTCACCGGAGCGCGCCAAGCACTCGATGACCAACTACGCTCGCAAGTCGCGCGAGTACGCCGGGCCACGTCGCTGCCCGTCGGCGTCGGCTTTGGAATCTCGACTCCAAAGCAGGCTGCCTGGATCGCTGGCTTTGCCGACGCCGCCGTGGTCGGCAGCGCATTAGTCGAAAGAATCGAAAAAGCAAAGGGAGGCGCGGAGAAAGCGCGGTGCGCCGGCGCCTTCGTGTCCGAGCTCAAGCGGGCTATGAAGCAAGTCGCCAAGAAATCTTAAAGCTTGGGCGAGTTCTTCAGAAGTCTCCCCCATAAGCTAGGAAGCGGTCTCTTCAACTTATCCCAATGGATTCATACTCAGAAACTCTCAACACGATCTATAACCTGCGCGGCGGAGTGATCGATCTGCGTCTGGATCGCATGAACCAGGCTTTAGCTCTCTTTGACCACCCCGAAAAGCAGTTTCCCTCGTTTCATATCGCCGGAACCAACGGCAAGGGATCTACCGCGGCCATGTTGCATCGCATCCTGTCTCAGTCCGGTTATCGCGTCGCTCTCTACACTTCTCCCCATCTTGTATCCTTTACGGAACGCATACGCGTCGGAGCTGAAGAGATTGCTCCGAACGAAGTCGTAGCCTTGGCACAAGAGATCTGGGACCGGACGGCAGCTGCTAATGTTTTGCTGACCTTCTTCGAATTCGTCACGGTCATGGCCTTTATTTACTTTGCCCGGCGAAAGATCGATGTTGCGGTGGTTGAAGTCGGTTTAGGTGGTCGATTAGATGCAACGAATCTGGTGCGGCCTGTGGTGTCATTGATTTCGACCATTTCCAAGGACCACGAGGCTTATCTCGGATCCGACCTCCTGTCTATCGCGCGGGAAAAAGGGGGAATCATAAAGCAGGGGATTCCTGCGGTTTGTGGCGCGCTACCGACAGACGTCGCAGCCCTGCTAAAGGATATTGCTGGCGAGCGCAACGCCCCTTCTTACTTTCTTGGCCGCGATTTCACTTTTTCCTTGAAAAACGAGGATCTTTTCGATTATAGAGGTCTAAAATGGTGTTTAAGTGATCTTGATGTCGCGCTCCGCGGTAAGCATCAAAAGAGAAATGCAGCGCTTGCACTGGCTGGGCTCGAAATTGCGGCGCATGATTTCCCGGTAAACGAGTCAGCGCTGCGGAAGGGATTAAAAGCAGTCCGCTGGCCTGGACGGTTTGAAATTGTGCGGGATCATCCCACTATTGTTCTGGACGGCGCGCATAACGGGGAGGGTGTTAGAACGCTGATTGAAGAGCTTGAAAGTTTTCGAGAACAGCGAAAGGTCAGGCTGTTGTTCGCTTCCATGGAAGATAAGGATTGGCGTCTGATGTTGGAGAGCCTTTCTGAGGTTGTGGATGAGATCGTTTTGACGCGGGTCAATATGGAACGCTGCGCAGATCCGTTTCACCTGGCCTCTCAATTGGGCGGAAAAATTCCGCACCGAGCCATTGGCAATGCGGCATCAGCACTTGAATATATTCTGGATCGCGCAGAGTCCGATGACATTATTCTGATTGCCGGGTCGCTTTATCTGATAGGCGAGATTCGACCGCTCGTCCAAGAAATCGCTGCGGGAAAATCCGTTTAAAAAATCATCCTAATTCTTCTAAACGATGAGCTTAAGCAAAAGTTTCTACATTCAAGCGGTCCTGGCCATGGTTGCGATTCTATGCGGGGATCCTTCCTGGGGACAAGCCCCTCGTCCAGATGCCAAAACGGAGGCTGAGAAGATTGACGTAACCTCCGACAGCCTGTCTTTCGGCGGCGGCGGAACGCAGATTGAAGCTAAAGGGAACGTTCAGATCAAGCGCCTGCCAATGACACTCAAAGCCGATGAAGTCCGGATCAACCGTGAAACAAACGAAATGGAAGCAAAAGGGCAAGTCTCACTGGACGACCCTAATTGGAAGGTGAAATCCGCGGAGTCCATGCAGTTCAATTTAGAAACAGAAACCGGTGAGCTGCAGCAAGGCGACATGTTCATCGAACAGAACCACGTCAGTATCTCCGGGCAAAAGTTGCAGAAATTTACCGGGCAAACTTATCATATCGATCAGGGATTCTTCACGACCTGCGTGTGTGAATCCGGCCCGACGCCGTGGCGAATCTCGGCCGACGAAGTCGACCTTACGCTTGAGGGCACCGGGATTATAAGACACGGCTACTTCTATATTTATGATGTCCCGGTCTTGTACATACCCTATGGTATTATCCCGTTGCAAACCGAACGACAAACGGGATTTCTATTCCCGGAAGTCGGTCAGTCGAACAAAGACGGGTTTCGATACCTGCAGCCCTTTTTCTGGGCGCTGTCGAAGAGCACGGATGCGACCTTCTCCTTCGACGTCGAGACTCGGACCCGACTTGGCGGGCTCGGCGAACTTCGGAACAAAATTGATCGGGACTCCGATTTTCAATTCGTTACGTCCTATTTCAATGAGCTGTGGCGAAAAAACGCGGATGCGGACATCGTGGACAAGACGATTGCCGTTCCGCACATTCCTAAAAATCGTTGGAGCGTTGTCGGTACCCATCGATACACGACGCCGACCGACTGGCTGACGTACAGTGACATCGCTACCTTCGGGGACGATCTGTTTACGCGCGAATTGGTTGACCGCTATGACCTCCCCACAGCAAGGGAACGGGAAATTCAGGCAAGCCGCTTCGGCCGGTCCCGGTTCGGTGCATTTAGAAATTGGGGGGATACCTATTTCAACGGGGACTGGAGGTTTTACCAGGATTTCATCCAGTTCGATAAGACGACGTTACAGAGGACACCGGAGGTATCGTTTTGGGGACGCCGCTTTCTTAGCGGGTTTCCACTGGAGTTTCGCTGGCGGGCGGACGGCGTAAGCTATCTCCGCAGGCAAGCTTGTCCGGGGACGGGGAGCACCGACAATTGCGGCGATGGGCTTCGTCTAGATCTAAGACCGGAAGTGGTGTTGCCTTTTCGGATCGCTTCCTACCTGGTTGGATCGGTGAGCGTCGCCCCTCGCGAGACAGTCTATTACCTGTACTCACCGGTCAATTCTGGGGATCGAGGCGTTTCCCGAGAACTGGTAGAAATCCGCGGCAATATCGGCACCACCCTGAGCCGCGTCTTTTCTTGGAATGGTCCAGGCGGCAGCGCAATCAGGCATGTCATTGAGCCGGAATTGAGCTATTTCTACGTCCCTGGTGTTAACCAGGACAGTATTCCGATCATGGACGGAGTCGACCGCATTAGGCACAGGAACATCGTGACGCTGGCCGTTACCAACCGGTTCTGGCGCAAGACGGGTACAGCGCTTCCCGCTTCTGACACAGAAGTCGAATCGCTGAACCCCTTCGTTTCCAATGTCCAGGAGCTGGGATCGCTGCGGCTCGCAATGGGTTACAATATTGCCGGCGGCCCCGGCAATCCGTTTCCAGGCCCCGCCACGTTAAGCCCCAATCTGACGGATGTCGATATGAATCTGCGGCTTACGCCCCTCAATTTCCTGAGTTTTGCAGTTGACGGTGGAGTAAACCCAGGAGCGTGGGAGATCACCCAGGCTCGCGCGACTGTAACCCTCGTGGATCCGCGGCCGATCACGCGGCGGTCGTTGGATCCAGATTTTATGAGACCGAACTTGGTCAGCCTCGGGTTTCGTTACTTACTCAATGGGCCCAATGGGTTTCTGGCCTCGAACGCAAATATCGACTTGGATAACCCCGTTCCGAACTGTACAAGAAATCCAACGGACCCGCGCTGTCCTGGCGCTCCCAACCCCAAGACCCTAGTCGGCGATATCGTTGCCAGCGTGTTTTATCACGCTACGGATAACCTTCTCTTGAATGCAAATTCGGTCTATGATGTAGTCAATAACCGTTTTATCGGGCTCCATGCCGGGGTCAAATTGCTCTCCTCCTGTGATTGTTGGACTATGACTCTTACTCTAAACCACAACATCAACCCGGCGAAGACGAGCTTCAGCTTCAATTTTAACTTGCTCGGATTAGGCACGCAAAAGAAGAGCACGTTCTAAAGCAAAATCGCCGCCACCAAGGCGTGACGCGTTACACGCTATTTCGGTTCTTTAGCTTGGTCTCGAGCATCCCGAGATAGTGGTAGATACGACCCTTGCTGCGGTATCTGTCTCTTTCGCTCTTCCCCAACGAATAGAAGGCAAATTGAGCGGTGGCGCGCCCAAGATCAAAAAAGATCCGGCCAATTCCCTTATTGTTCATGAGGACACGGCTGTGTCCTTGTCGTTTATGGTGGGTTTTAAAGTAATCTTCCGTCAACCGAATCGGATCTATGCTGTGATAGACAACCGCTTCTCGCATGTAACCAATGCGGAAACCCTCCCGGCAGAGCCGGCGGGCGAAGTCTACATCCTCGGAAGTTCCAGAAGCTCCCGGCCCAAGCCGTTCGTCAAAGGGCCCGACTCTGTTGAGTGCTGGGCGCGAGACAGCAAAATTTGCCCCATTGAGAGAGTGGAAATGTTCAATATCAGGTCCGAAATCGACGTTTGGGATCGTCCTGTAGCGATTGATCAGCGTATGGATTTCCCGGTTTTCGGTCCGCGGAGGCCGGATCCGAATGACACCCTGAGCCGCCTGGTATTCTTTTTCTTGAAAAAATTGCTGAACCGCACAGAGCCAATTCGCTTGCACGACAACATCATCATCGAGAAAGGCTAGCACATCGCCACGCGCCACTCGTGACGCCTCGTTCATCACCGCCGATTTGCCGCGTTCTTTAACCTTTAGAAGCGTCAATGGAAGGGGAAAGTTCTTCGCTATGGTGTGCAGAAGCTTCCATGTCTCGTCTTGAGAATTATTGTCCCCAACAATGATTTGCGGCTGGAATTTGTCCAGTCCCACGATCTCTCTGACGCTGTTAAGCAGAGTTTGAACCATCCGGGCACGGTTCTTTGTGGGAATAATAATGCTGAGCTTTATCGCCATGATGTTAACCCCATCGAGCCAGGAGTAATTACTAATTTCTTTCGGTTGAAAACACAACCCGACAGTTGTACTTTTTTGGATCGGTTTCACAATAAGATGACAAAATACACCGAACTTGTTAAAGAAGAACAGTCAAACTATGACAATGGTTTTCTCTTCCTTCCTGGTACCTTATCACGCCTATTCAATAATTCTACCTAACCCTTGCACAAGTCGTTTGGTCCTTGTAATCTTTTGTGGTTTTATCTTTACGTGCGGCGGCTAACGGTTGAAGCTTAAACCATCTGCCATGACAGTCCAGTGGAGAAACCAGTAACACCGGGTGACCCAACATGAGATCTGTTTTTCGCTACCGTGAGCTAATTCGAAACCTGGTCTTAAAGGACTTGAAGCTCAAGTACCGGGATTCCACTTTCGGTTTTCTCTGGTCGCTTGCGAATCCGATCTTGGTCATTTCTGTTTATAGCTTCGTTTTCGGACATCTAATACGAGTAAGTGTAGAGCGGTTTCCTTATTTCCTTATGATCGGTATCCTCGCGTGGAATTTCTTCGCGCAATCTTTGATGATGTCGACGGGGTCTGTTCTCGATAACGGTAATTTGATCAGAAAGGTCGCGGTTCCAATGGAAGTTTTTCCGGTGGCGACCGTGCTCTTTAACTTGGCTCAATATCTTCTCGCTCTGATTGTGCTTTTTCCCCTGGCATTTATTTTTTTTGGGGTTTTACCCTCATGGTCTTGGTTGGCTTTTTTCCCGATTTTAGCGCTTCACGTGCTTTTTACATTGGGAGCGTGCTTTGTCGTTGCTACGGCAACTGTGTTTTATAGAGATGTGCGTCATTTCACGGAAATTCTGTTAATGTTACTTTTTTGGCTGACTCCCATTATTTATGACATACGATCGATAACGCCGGCTCTGCAATCCGTGATTTACTTAAATCCCATTTCGTTTTTCACCCTCGGGTATCAGAACGCGCTTTATTACAATGCTTTTCCTTCCTTTCAAGAAGGTGCAGTCCTCACGATACTGGCTGTCTTGATGATTGTAATGGGTTATCTCCCTTTCGTGCGTCTCAAAACCCGATTTGCGGAAGAGGTTTAGTTCCTTGTCGACGGCAATAGAGGTCATCGATGTCTCAAAGGCCTTTACCATCCGGCACAACCGAAACAATTCGTTGAAATCACAGGTCATCGGGATTTTCCATAAGCGTTTTCGCGAAGAGCGAGAAACTCTTTGGGCGTTAAGAGAAGTGACTTTCGATATACGCCCGGGGGAAGCTCTTGGTCTCATTGGAAGAAATGGTTCGGGCAAGAGCACCTTGCTCAAAATCATCGCGGGAATTTATCCGCCGACTTCCGGGGAGGTGCGTTTGTCGAATCCTCGGGTGGGCACCATGATCGAACTGGGTGTCGGCTTTCATCCCGAATTAACCGGAGAGGAAAACATTTATTTAGGCGCGTCGATCTACGGTCTTAACCGCAAGGAGATCGATAAAATCTACTCCGAAGTCGTTGCGTTTTCTGAGCTCGACAACTTCATGGATATGTCTGTAAAGAATTACTCGTCCGGGATGCAGGCCAGACTAGGGTTCGCCCTCGCTGTGAATTTGGATCCTGATATTCTTCTCGTGGATGAAGTGCTAGCCGTGGGAGATGAGTCATTTCAAAGGAAATGTATGGCGCGAATGGAGCAGTTTCGTAGCGCCGGGAAGACCATTGTATTCGTTTCCCATAGCCCGGACGATGTCAGAAGAATTTGTGATCGGGCTTGTGTACTGGATTTTGGCTCGGCCGTTTTTCTGGGAAAGACCGACGAGGCTATCGACCGATACCATGCGTTGCTGCTCGGTAACCACTCCTAAGATTTGGGACCGTGAGCTTTCCTGCAGGCATGGCTTTAGATGGGCAAGTTTTCTTCCCCCGGGCTTTGATCCCAGGCGGTCAGGAATCTACAAAGCCGGCCCGGGGTGGTTAAGGTGTTTCCTTCTCAGTAACATGAGCTCCACTTCCGTAGAACAGCTCCATCGCTACGCTATCGTCAGCGAATTGGCCCGTGGAAAACTCGTTTTGGAGATCGGTTTGGGTGAAGGTTACGGTTCAAGCCTCATTGTCCAGGCAGCAAAACAAGTCGTCGGTATGGACGTCACACCTGGACTCGTCAAGTATGCTCGGGCCGAACATGGGAACGGCAAGCTCTTCATCGTGAGTGGCAGGTACACGGAGATTCCTCTCGCAACCGGTCGTGTTGACTTGGTCATGAGCTTCGGGATTGTCGAGTATTGCAACCAAGGTGAGTCAATGATGGCCGAGATCGCACGGGTACTCCGGCCCGGCGGGATTGTCATCATTTCTAGTCCGTACTCTAATCAATCCCCCGAGCGCCCCACACAACAGAATTCCGCGCCATTAAACCCGGATTTTGTGAGCGCATGCGAGTCTTTGTTACGATCCAAATTCCGAAATGTCACTGTCTTCGCACAACGAATCGCATTCGGATCCTATGTTGCGCCGCTGGTAAACCAACCTGTCAAGTTTGACGCAAGCCGCACATCATTCGCCGGTGACTTTATTCCCAGTCAAAGAGAGGGTGGCGTCCCGTGCTGTCTATTTGCCATAGGTTCGAATGAGCCGTTGCCACCCTTTTGCGCCGGCTTTTTCGGGACCAGAGAGATTTCTTTGGACACTCAGCAGATTCAGCTTGTCGATACGTTGAGAGCTGTTGCGGAAAGAGACAGGACTATTTCGGAACTCAACATGCAGTTGCTTGCTGCGCAACAATCCATTGGTTGGAGAGCATCGACACGATTGCGAAAGATGCGCGACCGGTTGTTACCCGTCGGTAGCGCGAGGCGAGATGTTTATTGGAGTGTGCGGAGAGTTGGTGAGGTGCTTCTCGATGGAGGACCCAACGCGGTATTCAGAAGGATTCGTCATCGGTTCCACCTGGGTCACAATATTCATGATATTTTACCCCGGGCACCCGGCACAGATGACGTGCCGAGCCTTAATACCCAATTCAAAACATGGCTGCAACAGCATGAGCTAAGACCCGCCGATATTGAACGGATGCGCTTAAAAACTTTTATCCATACCCCGCTGATTACTATCATCATTCCGGTCTATAATACCGAGGAGGTCTGGTTACGCAGAGCTATACAATCTGTGCGAGCTCAGGTGTACGAGAACTGGGAGATCTGCATCGTCGACGATGCCTCAACAAAAAGCCATGTAAAGCCGATTCTCGACGAGTATGCCGCATCGGATCCGAGGATCCGCGTAAGGCAGCTTTCAAAGAAGCGAGGGATAACCGGAGCTTCGGATGAAGCCCTTGCCATGGCGACGGGAGAGTTTGTTGGCTTACTTGACCATGATGATGAGCTCACCCCCGATGCGCTTTGGGAAGTAGCGAGTTGGTTTAACCGAATTCCAGGCCTCGATTTGTTGTATTCCGACGAAGACAAGCTGACAGCCGACGGGACACGGGTGGAACCATTTTTTAAACCTGATTGGAGCCCTGACCTTCTGCTATCGATGAACTATATTACCCATTTCGCCGTATTTCGCAGGAGTCTTTTGGAAACTATCGGCGGGTTCAGGCCCGGTTATGAAGGCGCTCAAGATTACGACCTTTTGTTGCGGGTTACGGAAAAAACCGATCGTATCGCCCACGCTCCGAAAATCCTTTATCACTGGCGGATGAGTTTTAGCTCGGCCGCCAGCTCAGCGGGTGCTAAGTCGTATGCTTCCGAGAGCGGCGGGCGCGCCATTGAGGATGCCCTAAAGCGCCGCGGCCAGGACGCCTCGGTCGACGTCCTTTCTCCGGGCAGATACAGAGCGAGGTATAAGATCCTTAAATCCCCGCTGGTATCCATCATTATTCCAACGAAAGATCAGGCGCGACTACTCCAGCAATGTGTGGCCAGCATCGAAGAGAAAACCAGTTACCATCCTTACGAGATCATTATTATCGACAACAACAGTATTGACGCTGAAACCATTCACTACCTTGACTCTTTGTCGGACAAACATCGCGTGCTTCGGTACCCGCAACCGTTTAATTTTTCTGCCATAAACAATTTCGGCGCTGACCAAGCGAAGGGAGAGCATCTCCTTTTCTTGAATGACGATACTCAGGTTATTGGCGGAGAATGGCTTGCTGCTTTGGTTGAACAGGCGCAACGGCCGGAGGTCGGTGCCGTAGGAGCTAAGCTGCTCTATCCGGACAACCGCATTCAGCACGCCGGCGTGATAGTTGGTATTTTCGGTGGCGCCGGACATGCCTTTAGGAAGCTACCGAATAACCGAACCGCTTATTTCGACCTAGCCGATCTAACACGCAACTGCAGCGCGGTAACCGCCGCTTGCATGATGGTGCCGAGAAAGGTGTTTAACGGAGTTGGGGGATTCGATGAGGAGTTAAAGGTTGTATACAATGACGTTGACCTGTGCTTGAGGATTCGAAAGCAAGGGTATCTCGTTCTGTACACGCCATTTGCCGTATTGTACCACTTTGAATCTGCTACTCGAGGACGCCTACGGCCAACCAGGGAGGAGGAGCTTTTTTGTCGACGTTGGGGCGACGCGATCCGAGTCGGAGATCCATACTACAATCGAAGTCTAACACTGACTCGTGAGGATTGGAGCCTGCGGCTTTAGCTGGTGATGGCCATAATCAGCTAATTAATCGCCAGCAGGAGATCCTATCGTGATTCAGCAGCTTTCAGGAGTGGGCAGTTTGCCCCTATGGGGTTGACCTGCTTGAGCAACATGAAAATGGGAAGCGGCGACTGACAAGAAAGAAGACTTAAGCGTCGGGTTATAGTCCTGTGAAGGATTTCTTTAAATCAGTTCGGGCCGAGAAGAACGCTCGACGGAGAATCCTTTCTCTCTCGAATCTCGGGGAAACATGGCGCCAGAAGGCATATCATTCGATTCCCCTTAGTGGTTTGAGTGCGGTCTCTCAGGCGCAACTTGCGCCGGAGCAAAGAGCCCGTTGGATATCCGATGTTCGAGTCGGGGGAAGGGGTAGAAACGGTCTCTGTATGAGCCGGGCTTCTTTGGCTTCGTGTCGTCTTTTTATCCCAGCCAGGGCGACGTTTTTTAGCTACATCGCGCTCATGCCTGATGCGCGCGGAAAATATTATCAACGTGTTGCATTCCGAGTTGAAGTGCTTGAGGACCGAGGCGCCCTCAAGATCACTCGGCAAAAGTTTATCAATCCGAGTCGCTTCAATCGCGATCCAAAGTGGATCAAATTCCGTCTAGGACTAGGCCGGCTCGCGAACCGACAAGCGCACATCATTCTCTCTACGTATGTTCCTGATGGGACAGGTCTTGAACACGCTCCGGCAATCTGGGGAGATCCGACCGTTTCATTTCGTATGTCCTTTGCCAATCTTACTACCCTCGGGAAGAAAGCCCTTAGGGTCCATGGGTTCCTAGGGATTGTAAAGAAAATTGCTTCCAGGACATCCCCGATAGTTCGTGACGCTCGCCTTCAATGTCCCTCCACCAGCGCGCGATCCGTGTTGGTCCTAGGTCATTGGCTGCCTGCCATGGATCGAGCCGCTGGCGGATTGCGCGCATTTAATATTCTGCAGATTCTGCGTGAAGAAGGTTACATCGTAGTCTTTGGCGCGGATCGTGAGAAGTTAGAGCATGTTTGGCTTTTTGGCTCCAAGCAGGAATTAAATCAAAATGAAGTAATATTCGAACGACTTAACATTGAGGTTCTTTACGGATCTAAAGCTGTCCTGCGTCACCTGCATGAGAAGGGTTATGAGTATCGCTTTGTGGTCTTGTCGTATCCTGAAGTAGCGTACCGTTATTTTTCCTACGTTCGGGCTTATGCGATCAACGCCAAAGTTATTTACGATCCTGTCGATCTGCATTGGCTACGGATGAAACGCGAATCAGGAATCAAGGACGACGATGTTCTGCGCCAACAATCTGAGAATTATAGAAAGATGGAGCGGTTCAACGCTGCGGCGGCGGATATTGTTTTTGCAGTTACAGATCAGGAAAGGTCACAAATACTTGAAGAGGTAAAGAATGCAAAAGTGGAGGTGATTCCGACTATTCATGCCTGCGTTGACAGCGTAAAACCCTTAGCCGGTCGGAAAAACCTCTTATTCGTCGGTCATTATGCTCATAACCCCAATGAGGACGCCGTCTGCTACTTTGTCAAGGAGATTTTTCCGTTAATCCGTCAAGACATACCCGGTGTGGTCTTTTATATGGTTGGTAGCCACATAACAGAGACAGTGCAATCTCTAGCGAGCCGAGATGTTGTTGCCGTAGGTTATGTGCCGGATCTGACGCCTTATCTTGACGGTTGTCGGGTTTTCGTGGCACCGTTGCGTTACGGTGCAGGGATAAAGGGGAAGATAGGGCAAAGTATGGGCTTTGGCCTGCCAGTTGTAACCACGTCGATAGGGGCTGAGGGGATGAATCTCATCGACGGACAACATGTACTGATAGCGGATTCTCCTGCCGCATTTGCTAGAGCAGTTGTACGCCTGTACACGGATGATCTACTTTGGGAAGAAATGTCACAAAATGCTTTGTTGCACATAAAATCGAATTTTTCGAAAGCCGTAGTCCAGACGAAGCTAGCGCAGATTTTCGCGCCTGAGTATGATGGGGTACGCTCATCGATCGCTGAGGTTGGATGAGTAACTCCGTACTGATCGTTGGGGTATATTTGCTGGATAAACCTAGCTATATCCGCCAAATCAAAAGCGATCTCAGCAGAAGCAGCCGATCGGAAGTAGAGCAACGATGGGTTGGGTTGGGAACAGGCTCGATCCCCGAGGAAATCGCCGACGTCACTGTCCGAAAGGTAATTCCCCCGGCCATGAAATTTCCGCTTTTGAACCAGTTACTAGCAGAAGCTAAACTTGATGACTTTGAATTTGTTCTTGTTTGCGACGACGATATAGTTCTTCCAGAGAATTTTCTCGATCGCTATCTTGACTCGGTAACTCGATATGGCTTTGTGCTGGCACAACCTGCTAGAACTCATGACAGTTTTAGCCCTCATATGATCGTAGACGGATTTAGCGGTCACCCTTTCGTTGAGCAGTTGGACGGCCTGGTAGCGCGTCAGACACGCTTTGTTGAAATTGGTCCGATCTTTTCTGTTCACCGGAGCGCCTTCGAGTTAATTTTCCCCTTTGACGAAACGTCTCCTATGGGCTGGGGCTACGACTTTGTCTGGCCGCAGCTCATTGCAAACGCCGGCTTGAAGATGGGCATCATCGACGCGGTGCCGATCGCCCACTCGCTGCGGAAGTCGGGGTTCTATTATCAACATGATAAAGCCCGCGCGGAAATGAAAGAATTTCTTGCGCATCGACCGCACCTGTCGCCCGACGAGGTTTTTTTCATAATAGAGTCTTACGCAGCTTGAGGATCCCACGCGGCTATGTCTCCACCGTCACTCAGCGCTATTTTATGCACCTTCAACCGCGCCGAATTGTTGTCGCAAACTCTGGAAAGTATTCTCGGGCAGACTCTGGACCGGTCGAACTTTGAACTAATCGTGATTGATGATGGCTCAATGGACGATACGAGGAAAGTCGTTGAGTCTTTTGAGCGACGTCTTCCTCTTCGGTATGCATATCAGGCCAACGCTGGGCTTGCTTCCGCTAGGAATCACGGCATTTACCGTTCCCAGGCCCCGCTTCTTCTGTTTCTCGATGACGATGATCTTTGCAGTCCGAACCTGTTCGAAGAACACTTGAAAACACATGTTCAATATCCAGACAACCATTTCGCGGTGCTTGGCTACATCGGCTTTGATCCAAACCTAGCGCAGAAACCACTGTTGCATTATGTAACGGAGGTGGGCTGCTATCTATTCTCTTATTCCAACGTGAAACATGGTGACGTGCTCGATTACCCCTATTTTTGGGGCGGATGTTGTTCTTGCAAGCGAAAGTTTCTGATCGACTACGGGGTGTTCAATCCGGTGTTTCGCTTTGGCTGCGAAGATATTGAGCTCGCTTACCGCCTCTCCAAGAACAATTTAAAGGTGGTCTACAATGCGCGAGCGGCGAGCACGATGGCGGCTACGACGAATCGTGGGACCAGGCCGCGTCGACGAAGCTGCTGCTCGAGCTGACCGAGCTGTTCTTCCGGGCCGCGGTGAACCGGCCGCTGCTGGTCTTCCTCGACGACCTGCACTGGGCCGACAGCGCGACCCTCGCCGTCGTTCGTCACGTCGTCTACCGCCTGGCCGGCGGCCGGAACGCGACCCCGCTCCTCCTCGTGGCCGCGGCCCGACCGGGTCCCGCCACGGAAGCCGTGCGTCGCGAACCGCGCTGCGCCGTCGTGGAGCTGGCCGGACTCGACGCGTTCGAGGCGACCGATCTCGCCCGGCGGCTGGGCGCAACCGGCATCACGCGCCAACGCATGTGGGAGCAGACCCACGGCAATCCATTGCTCATCGAGTCGATCGCGCACGATGCCGACAACGGTGGCGGGGCCTCGAGCCCCGTACCGCGCGACGCCGAAACCGCGTTCAGCGCCACGGTGCAACGCCTCTCGCCGAGTTGCATCGACGTGTTGGAGCGGGCCGCGCTGCTCGTTCCCGATCTGTCGATCGACCTGCTGGTGCGCCTCGGGCCCTGGGACG